>Ga0310810_10005383_pt1 | contig 14299 bp, 11 predicted proteins | sample NCmetagenome_FD_207641 | JGI IMG/M metagenome (GOLD analysis project Ga0310810, IMG submission 207641) | Soil microbial communities from experimental microcosm in Duke University, North Carolina, United States - NC | ecosystem: Engineered > Artificial ecosystem > Soil microcosm > Unclassified ... | reverse complement strand
TGCGCGTTTCGTCGATATCAATTTTACCGACGCGCCATCGTTAGATTATTGGGTCAACGGGCAACTGGTGGAAGAACGAGTTTTCGCCAATCTGGGTGAAGCACTGAAACGGATTCGAGTCGATTTGGCTGATTATCTCCGCCCGCCGCAAGAATCTTAGCGACAGCCACACGTCTGTGGTGTACATCCGCAGCCACCGCTCGACGGAGTTGATTCTTTGGTTGACCCGGGCGAGCTAAACACAGACAACTGCTTTTCCACGGATAGACTAGCGCAATTCGGGCAGTTGATTCTTTCATTCGTCGAAAGCACGATGGCTTCGAACCGGTGGTCACAGCGCCGGCAGGTGTACTCAAAAATCGGCATAGATTAATCCTCAGGCATGGCGCAGCTTGGTTTTCTTTGGTTTGGCCGTCTCCCCCACGACATTGTCCCGGATCGGCTCGAGGGCGGAGATTTCCAGGCCGTAACCGCGCAATCCCACCAGGTGCTTTTTGTTGTTGCTGAGTAGGCGCATTTTGCGCACACCCAAATCTCGCAAAATTTGTGCGCCGATGCCGTATTCTTTGAAATCGGCCTGATAGACGAACGAGCGGTTCATTTCCTTTTGCTGCTTGCCTTCGAGTTTGGGATAAGCCACCATCGCCGGACGCAAACCTTTGCGCTGCGGTTGAAGATACAGAATGACGCCGCGTCCTTCCTTGGCGATGATCTCCATCGAGTGTTGGATGACCGCGTTGGTATTGAGCAATTCAAAGCCGAAAACGTCCCCCGGAACGTATTTGGTATGCACTCGGACCAAAGTTTCCTCGCGCGGCGAGATCTCACCTTTGATCAGGGCGAGATGTTCGCTTTGGTCCACTAAGGTATTATAGACGATCGCCTGAAAGAGACCGCCAACGCGGGTCGGCAGCGGCGCGGATGCAGCTTTGTAAACCAACAAATCATAATTCAGCCGATGTTGGATCAGATCAGCAATAGTTACCACCTTCAGTTTGTGCCTTTTCGCGAAGCGCATGAGATCGGGCTGGCGGGCCATGGTGCCGTCGTCTTTCATGATTTCGCAAATCACTCCGGCCGGTTTGAGTCCTGCCAAGCGGGCGAGATCGACTGAACCTTCGGTTTGTCCGGCGCGCACGAGCACGCCGCCGTTGCGCGCCCGGAGCGGAAATATATGGCCGGGCGTGACCAAATCCTGAGGCTTGGCGGCATCGTCGATGGCGTCGAGAATGGTTTTCGCGCGATCGCCAGCGGAAATCCCGGTGGTAATTCCGGCTGCGGCATCGACCGAAACTGTAAATGCAGTACCAAATGGGGAAGTGTTATCGGAAACCATCATGGCAATGCCGAGATGTCTTACCCGCTCCTCAGTGAGCGGAAGGCAGATCAAACCGCGCCCGTGCGTCGCCATGAAATTGATCGCTTCGGGAGTGACTTTCTCGGCCGCCATGCAAAGATCGCCTTCGTTCTCGCGGTCTTTGTCATCCATGAGAATGACCATTCCACCACGTCGGATTTCATCGACGGCTTCTTCAATACTGGCTAAAGGCACGGGGAATTAATCTACCATCTTGGTGCGGGCCGTCAACCGGCATCAGTGCCACAGCAATCCATGAAGACTCCGAATTGTCGGTTTGTTGTGGCCATTCGTCGGTTGACTTTGTGCACATGGGTGCTAGCGTGATTCACACCGATATGAGCAGACGCCTGCGGAAGACTCTGGCGGTTGTTGGCTTACTTTTCGTAGTCACACTCGGTGGCGTCGCGCTCACTTTTGCCCACGACACGCTTGCCCCTCAGCGAGACGTTCTTCTTTTTAGAGGAGGGAATTTTTCGTACGTGCTGTCGCACCCAAGTGGGGGCGCCGTGCGGACGGGTTTGGATTGCGAAACTTGCGATGCGCCGGCGGTGAGTATCCATGTGGTTCAAACCAGCAGACCACAGAGCCTGCCTCGCACCATCCGCGAGGATGGCTTAATCTACGCTAATCCATATGCGTCGAAAATTCCCCGTCACCTTCTCGATTCTGTCCTGCTGATCTAAGTCGTTCCCAGCCAGTTCAGGCGTTGAGTTTACGTCGTCCCCCTTTGGCGCCACAGGCAGCCTCTGGGGAATTCAGTCATTCAGTGACGCTTTGACGCGGAAAACTTGGAACCATCCGGGCCAAACCGCTGTCTAATTTTTTCGGAGGTAGTCATGATTGCCAAAAAAACAGTCAATGGGCGCCAAAACCATCAGCGTGGCCGGTCACCGTTTTGGCTTAATGGAGTCGGGCAGCCGAGGGCGCCTATGGAAGAACGGGCACTCGCCGTTTTTCAACCGGACATACTGGTTGAGAACCAATACCAATCGACGTACCGTCGGCGCTTTCATCTGGAACCGGAGCGCGTTCTGATGCTCGCAGTTCTGCAAGATGCGGTGGTTTGTTTTCAGGATAATGTTACAGCGACGTGCAAGCGCAAGCGTTTAATGCATTCAGATGCCGAAGAATGGATCGTCAATGAAGATCGCAACTATCCATTCTCCTTCGAGAATGTTTGCGAGGCCCTCGGCTACGATCCGGCATACATGAGGCAAGGACTCATGCGCTGGAAAGAGGCAGTGCTTAGCGGTCGAGGCAAGAAGGAAACCAGGAAATTACTGGTTGGTTAATTCGGTTGGATGGCGGCGTCGGGCTGAGCTGATGTGAACCGGACCCCACGACGTTGCGTCTAATCGAGCGGAGGTTCAAAGGATGTTCAGTAAGCTTACCAGACAAAAAAGCATTGCAATTTCATCGCTGGTTCTCGGCAGTCTATTGTGTCTGCTGGCCGGCGTCAGGATCAGCAGCGCAATCGATCATTCTCAGGCGATCGGCCGCATGGCGGCGGTCGCCAATGCTCCGGCTCCGGCTGTATCTCAAAGTCTGCCGGATTTCGCCACCCTGGCCAAAAGAGTCGGTCCATCTGTAGTGAATGTCTCAACGACTCAGATGCGCAAAGCCGCGGCGGACGCGCCGTCGCCGTTCGATGGCGACGATCCAATGAGCCAATTTTGGCAAAGATTTTTCGGCGGACGCATGCCACGCGGGCCGCAGCGGCAAATGGGGCTCGGATCGGGGTTCATCATAGATCATAACGGGACGATCTTGACCAATTATCATGTTGTCGATGGCGCGCAAAAAATTTCCGTCACCCTATCGGACGGGAAAAGCTACGATGCAAAAGTCATCGGCAAGGATCAAAAGACGGATATCGCCGTGATAAAAATCGATGCTGGGCAAGACTTACCTGCCGTAATGCTCGGTGATTCCGATCGCCTCGAAGTTGGTGAATGGGTAATGGCGATTGGTAATCCGTTTGGTCTGGATCACACGGTGACTTCAGGAATCGTGAGTGCCAAGGGCCGGCAGATTGGCGCGGGTCCCTATGACAATTTTATCCAAACCGATGCATCGATTAACCCGGGAAACTCGGGCGGTCCGTTGATCAACTTACGGGGCGAGGTTGTCGGTATCACCACGGCGATTTACAGTCAGTCGGGTGGAAACATCGGAATCGGCTTTGCGATACCGACCAATTCGATCAAGGAACTTTTGCCGCAGCTCAAAGACAAAGGTAGGGTCGTACGTGGTTATCTCGGCACGACGGTGCAAAAAATCACTCCGGAAATCGCCGATTCTCTCGGTCTGAAACAACAGAGAGGAGCGCTGGTGTCGGATGTCGTACGCGGCAGCCCGGCGGAACGTGCAGGAATTAAAACCGGCGACATCATCACGGAGTTCAATTCCAAAGAAGTCAGGGACTCCGCGGAGCTACCGAACCTGGTGGCGCGTGTCGCACCCGGAACGAGCGCGTCTATCAAGGTGTTGAGGGACGGCAAGGAGATGACGCTTCCGATCACGGTGGGCGAGATGAAAGACACCGAAGTCGCTGCTACCGGGCAAGAGGGTGATCTGGGATTGGCGGTACAGCCCGTGACCCCGGAACTTGCTCAGAGCCTGGGCTTAGATCGGGCTGAAGGTCTCGTCATTACCGAGGTGAAACCCGGCAGTGCTGCCGATGATGCGGGACTCCGCGAAGGGGACTTGGTCACGCAAATCAATCGTCGACCTGTCAAGAATCTGGCGGATTACAATCGGGAAATGGCGCGGAGCAAGAAAGGCGAATCGGTTTTACTCCTGGTGCGACGAGGCGACTCGAGTGTATTTCTCGCGCTGAAGCGATAGCTCGTCACTTCACGCTGATCATGCCCAGCCTTGGCGTTTGGAACTCGACGCACGGGAGCTGGGCATTTTTTTTTGAAAGAATCTGAGCCGCCGAAGGCACATTTATTCACCGCGGGTTTCCTGCTAGATTGCCTGTTCCGAAGACGAGGAACCTAAATGAAAGTGGGTCTGATCGGCCACCGGGGCGCCGGAAAAACGACGATCTTCAACATGCTGACCGGGTTGCAGGCTCAGGTCGGGGGCTTCGCGGGAAAACAAGAGATTCATCTCGGCGTGATCAAAGTCCCGGATCCTCGTATTGATCGACTGTCGCAGATCTTCAAACCCCAAAAGACCACCTACGCCGAAATCCGATTCACCGATTTCCCGCCCAACGAAGGAGAGGAAAATCTCAAATCGAATCAGATGCTTTTGACGCAAATGCGCGAGGTCGACGCGATCACGCTCATCTTGAGAGATTTCGGCAGCGCCGCCAATCCGGTAAGAGAGCTCACCGATTTACTGACCGAAATGATTCTTGCCGACCTCACCGTGGTCGAGAATCGACGCAGCCGTTTGAAAAAAGAGAAGGCACGACCGCAGGAAGAAGCCTTGCTCGAACGCTGCAATGAAGCCTTGGAAAACGAGCAAAGTCTCAAAACTCTGGCGCTTACTGTGGATGAGGAAAATCTCGCTTCAGGCTTTGGGTTTCTCAGCCGCAAACCTTTGCTGGTGATTTTCAATCAAGCGGAGGAGCAAGCCGGGCGCCCTCTTCCGAAGGATTACCAAGCAGAGCTCGGCCGCCGCGGACTTCAGGGCCTGGCGCTCGCCGGCAAACTGGAGATGGAGATAGTCCAACTGGACGAGAAGGACCGCGCCGCCTTTCTTAAGGAGATTGGCATCGAAGAGCCGGCGCGCGATCGTTTCATTCGTGCGATGTACGGGCTGATGGATCTCTTAAGTTTTTTCACAACGGGTGAAGACGAAGTGCGCGCCTGGACAATCACCAAGGGGACAGTGGCAAAGAAAGCTGCCGGAAAAATTCACAGCGACATCGAACGCGGCTTTATCCGAGCCGAAGTCGTAACCTACGATGAGTTTATCGTCTATGGCAGTGAAGCCAAATGCAAAGAAGCCGGGAAGCTCAGGCTCGAGGGTAAGGACTACTTGGTGAAGGACGGCGATATCATCCACTTTCGTTTTGCGGTTTAACCCATCCGGTGCACTGATTTGAGTAGGCTTGGGAAATCGCATATGATCCGCGGCGCCGAATGTGGCGGCAGATCAGCCGTGGCCGTGCTTCTAACGACATGCGGAGACTAGCGGGTGTTTCAGCAGCGATCGTCCTGGCGATCGTCACATCTTTGTCGCTGGCAAACGCAAATCCGTATCTCGCCAAAGCGGGCGAGCGACCGCTCCACATGCGCATCGCAACCTGCGCGGTGTCAGGCGGTTTTGCACATCTCTATACAGCACTCGAAAATCGCTTATTCGACCCATACGGCTTCAAACTTGAACATGTCTTTATTCGTGGGAGCAGTGCCTCACTGGCGGCGCTGATGGCCGATGAAATTCAGTTTCTCTATTGCGCTGCGGATGCGACGATTCCCGCGATGGTCGCGGGCGCGGATGCCAAGCTCATAGCCGCGCCATTGTTGAAGCTGCCGTACGTTCTCGTAACCCGCAAGGAAATTCATCGAGTCGAAGAGCTAAAAGGCAAATCGTTGGGGGTTGCTCGTTCGGGGGATTTGAGTGATCGGCTATCGCGAGTGTTGGTGAAAAAGCTCAATATTCCCGACGTGACGATGCGGCCCATCGGCGGCAGCCAGACCGAACGGTATCAGGCTATGACCGCCAATATCGTTCAGGGTGTAGTGATCACGCCGCCTCTCGACGTGCGTGCCAAAAACGACGGTTACAATGTTGTCTATCGCTTGATCGATCTGGATATCCCGTTCATCTACAGCTCGCTGCATGCGAGCTCACAAACGATTCGTGAAAAACCGCAAACCGTGCAGCGCATGGTCGCCGGGTTTGCGTCCGCCGTCAATTTCACGGAACTCAACCCCGGAAAAGCGAAGGCAGCGATCAGCAAAATGATGCATATCAAAGACGAAGAAGCACTACAGGTTGCCTACAACGTCTACACCAAGGACATCGTGGACCGCCACATGGTCGTGCCACCGGCGGCAGTGGCCGAATCGGTGGAGCAGCAACGCAGTCTTGGTACTCCGATCAAAAAAAGGGCGGAGGACCTTTACGACAATTCTTTTGTTCTGCAATTGGAAAAGAGCGGGTTTCTAAAGGAACTCTGGGGTAAGTGAATCTTCCGGGAGGCGAGCACGTTTTGAAAGGCGTCCAATGAAAACACTGATCCAAGGCGGCTGGGTGATCGGCTTCAATGGTCAAGCGCATGAGGTAATCAAAGGCGGCGTGGTGGTTTTCGAGGGGAATCGCATCGAATTCGCCGGTGCCGAGTATGCAGCTCCGGTGGACAAGAAAATCGATGCCAAAGGATGTTTGGTCTCTCCGGGATTTATCGATACGCACTTTCATTCCGGCATCAACGCCAGCGATTATATTCTTAATGACTCCTCGAAAACCGACTTCTTTGCCTCCAACTACTTGGCGCACGGCGGACCGACCCGCGCCGGGGCGCACGCGGCCCATTTGAAGGATGTCGAAATCGGCCAACGGTTTTCGCTGATCCATGTGTTGAAGAGCGGCGTGACGACGACGTTCGACATCGGCGGCGCTGGGGGCGAGCCTGAGCGTTATGTGGATATGATCGACCAGGTCGGGATTCGCTGCGCGGCCGGGCCAAGCTACAAAAACGTGAGTTTTTTTCATGACCAAGAGGGCCGGCTAGAGTACGATTGGGATGACGAGCGCGGTAATCACGGACTGAAAGCCGCGATCTCATTTGCCAAAAAATTTAACGGCGCCTGTCGCGGGCGCGTCAGCGCGCAGCTTTTTCCAGGGCACGTCGATTCCTGTACGCCGGCGCTTTTGCAGGAAACGCGCAAAGCGGCGCGCGAACTCGGTGTGCGCGTGCAGATTCATGCCACGATCAATCTTTTTGAATTTCATACGGTCATGCAGCGCGAGCGCTGTACGCCGATCGAGTTGCTGCAGAAAATCGGGTTTCTCGATCCGGAGGTTTCTCTCTCACATTGCATCTTTATCAGCGGCCACAGCTGGCTTGCTTATCCCTATGGCGACGACCTGAAGATTATTGCCGACTCCGGCGCTTCTGTGGCCTACAGCCCACTGAAATATTTGAAGTTGGGCATCCTGATGGAATCCTTTGACCGATATCGGCAGGCCGGCATCAACATGGGGATCGGCACCGATACGTTTCCCAAAGATATTCTTTCGGATATGCGCTACGCCGCGATCGCGTCTCGCGTCGCGGAAAAAAGTTTTCTCGCCGGTCATCCGCGCGACGTTTACAACGCCATTACCCTGGGCGGCGCGACGATGCTCGGGCGCGATGATTTAGGACGCTTACAGAAGGGCGCCAAGGCCGATATTACGATCGTCAATTTGCGCGACATCGCCTTCGGTGCCGTGCGCGACCCCATCCGCTCGTTGATGGAAACCGCAGTGAGCCGGGATGTGCGGACAGTGATTGTCGACGGTGAAATCTTGGTCGACAACGGCAAATACCTGCGTCTGGATGAACAAGAGCTGCTCGACAGGGTGCAAGTCAAGGGTGAACAGGTTTGGGACAGCGTCGAGAAGTGGCATTGGACGGGAAAGCGGATTGATGAAATCGTGCCGCCGAGTTTCAAAATGAGGTGATCAGAGTCCCCTGAGCTGTTCCGGCATACCGATCAGATTAAGCTCTGAAGAGTGGCAAGCATTGCTGCGATTTCTGCGAATCCCTTGCGCCAAAACTCCCGTTCGTGAATGTCGACACCAAGCGGCCGAAGCAGCGCCTGGGGCGAGTCGGAACCGCCGGCCTCGAGCAGCGTTAAATACTTAGGCACAAAGCTTTTGCCTTGGTCTTTGTACATGCGGTAGAGCGCGAGGACTAGAAGCTGGCCGAAGACGTAGCTGTAGCAGTAAAAGCGTGAGTGGATGAAATGCGGGATGTAGGACCAGCCCCAGCGATAGCCGTCCGGCATCTCGACGGCATTGCCGTAATATTTTTCATTGGCTTCGATCCAAAGCTGTCCGAGCGTTTCCGGAGTAAGACGCTTTTCTTGTCGCGCCGCAAATGCCGTTTCCTCGAATCGCGTGAGCACATTTTGGCGAAACACGGTGGCAAAAATGTCTTCCAGTTTGCCGGCGACCAGCGCGATTTGCGCCTGGGAATCGGTTTGCCGCGCGAGCAGATCATCGAAGACAAGCATCTCAGCGAAGACTGAGGCCGTTTCCGCCGTGGTGAGCGGCGTGTCGTAATGGAAATAATTTTGCTTGCGGCTCAAACAGCCATGCAGCCCGTGACCCAGCTCATGGGCCAACGTCATAGCATCGCGTAAATGATCATCGTAGTTGCAAAGGATGTAAGGGTGCAGCTTTGGCGAAGGCGCTGCGCAAAAGGCGCCGCCGCGTTTGCCCTTGCGCATCTCGGCGTCGATCCAATTTTTGGCAAAAAACTCCACGGCCAGTTGCCGAAAAGAAGGATCAAACGATTGGAACGCTTCAAGGATGAGTTCTCGTGCTTGGGCAAAGCGAAAAGGACGCGCTTCTTTGCCCAGCGGGGCGTATTGATCGTAAAGCGCGATGCGAGGAAGCCCGAGAAGCTTAGCCTTGAGACGAAAGTAATCTTGAGCCAAGCCATAGTGCTCCTCCGTCACTTCCATCATGATTTTAACTGCGCCAGGATCGATTTCATTGGCAAGGTGGCGTTGCGCCATCGGGTCGCTGTAAAGCCGCAGTCGATCCATCGTTAAATGATCTTGAATCAGAGTGTCATAGATAAAACTTAGCACTTGACCGTGTTCGGAAAGTCCGCGATAGAGCGTTTCCATGGCGCGTTGGCGCAGTGCCCGATCGGAATCGTGGAGCAGCGAAAGCATTTGACTCAAGTTGCGGGGTTCCTGCTCGCCGTCGATATCGAGGGTAAACAAAAGCGCAGAGGTTATTTCAGAAAACAGCCGGCCGAAGGCATGAGGGCCGGTATTATTTTTTTCATTAATCACCTTTTCTTCCGGTTCGGTGAGCGTATGCGGGCGATAGCGGCGAAGATTGCGAAGGTAATGGGCGTAGCTGTTCAATCTCTCATTTCCCAGCAACCGATGGGCAGTTTGGTCATCGAATTTCAGCCATTCAAGCTCGAAGAAGAGCAACGAGTTGCGAACCTCAGTCGAGCGTTGCTCGACCTTTTGCTCCAAATCTTGATGCACCGGATTGGCTGTATCGGCGGCGTAAAGTAATCCGGCGTAGCTTCCAACTCGGCCCAAAGCTTCATAGATAATTTCCAAATCGGTGAGGGCTCGGAGCAGATCTTCGACGCCGAGCGTTTGCGGGTTTTGCATCAAGGGCCGCACGCGTTGGGCAAACTTTTCCGCACGCGTGCGACAATCGGCCAGCGTGTTTTCGATCTGCGGATCGTCGGCTGCCGTAAAGAGATCATTGAGATTCCAGTGAATTCCTTCAGCGCTGCTTGCCATGTGATGGTCCTTTTCAGGTGTTGGATTCTACGTCAATGGTTAGACTTGTCTGGTTTCGCCGCCCAAGACGACGCGCAGTTGCCAATCTTGGGACCCATTTGAGAGGTAACGGATTTCGATTAGGCACTGGGCGTGAAGGGATTGGCATCGGCGGCAGTCGCACGTTCGGTTGAACTCCGATGCAATGAAAGATATAGCACAAAAAAATAGGTAGCCAGAGAGGAGAAACCTCGTGTCAGACCTAGCAGAGCTCAAAACCAAACTCGCCATGTCGTCGCGCATGTTATTCAACGCCGGATTGGTGGATTATAGTGGGCATATCAGCGTGCGCATTCCGGGTTCAGACCACCTATTGATCTTGCCCCATCCGGTGAGCCGCGCCACGGTGAAGCCGGATGACATGGTCATCACTGATTTCGAAGGAAAGTTGATCGAGGGCAAATACAAAGCACCCTCCGAAGTCTACATGCATGCCCGCGCTTATAAGGCGCGTGGAGATGTCCAGAGCGTGGCTCATTTGCATAACCACATGGTGGCTACCCTGTCGATGGTCGATAAGCCATTTTATCCCGCATCTTCTAACCCCGGCGCATTCTTCGGACCGGGGGCGCTCCCGAAATATATGGATCCCGCGCTGATCCATACGAACGAGCAGGGAGACGCAGTCGCGAAAGTGCTCGGCACGGCCGATGCCGTCATGCTGCGCGGGCACGGTTCCATGGTGGTTGGACAGGCGATCGAGTGGGTTTTCGCCGCTTGTGTGGATCTGGAAGAGGCCGCGTCGCGATTCTATAAAGCCGCTCTGCTCGGTCCGGTACTGGTTTACAACCCAGATGAGACCCAGCGCGTCATGAAGGGCCGACGCAAGGACTCAGTCGTGCAAAAAGTCTGGGATCACTACGTGGCCAAAACCAAGCTTGCGGGGCTGATGGACGGAATTTAGTCCCGAGCGCTCGTCATCCTCGAGACCCAATCCGATTTGTCCTTATGATTTCCGTGCCAAGGACATCGTTTCGGCGATGTTTTATATTTTGTTCGAGTGCACGTGAATCTTCATACAAGGCAAGTTTTATTGCGTGGCGATTGCACCTGTGTTATACAATGCGATTCAAATTGATTAGGAGAGTGTGCGGCGATGTACGATGATTTCTTAGCGCGAATCTTGGAGCCCGACGTCTTTTTACCTTCGCAGTTCTACGGCACGGGAGGTTTATCCCGAAAATTAGAAGGCGAAAAGCGCCTTATGATCGCGGTTTTGAAGGATGCCGTGGAATGTCTCGACAAGTATCGGGGTGCTCGAAGCAGTGTGGGGCAGTGTCAGTATCAGAGCGCCATTGAATGGGTCCAGGACACGGACACCGATTGGCTATTTTCATTTACCAACATCTGCGATTTATTGGGTTTTGATCCGGAGTACTTGCGGGAGACGCTGCTCAAACGGGAAAACAAATACGTCAAACCGGCGCAACCGAAAATATTGTCTCTCGCCGCAATGGCGGCCCAGCATTGATTAGCCTTTTCTTTTTTTCAGCGTATTGAGCTCTTCCTGAATAAGCTGACCTCGGGGCGAATTCGCCCCGAGGATTTTCAGCGCCCGCTCGAGATTGTTAATCGCTTTGTCGTCCTCGTCCTGAAGGGCAAAGGCCTTGCCTAGGTAGTAATAACCGTCTCCCGGCCGGTCGAGCCTGCCGTAAACCATGCCCAGCTTGTAAACAGGCCGATCCCAGAGCGGGGCCAAGTTTTGCGCATTCAGATATGAGCCGACGGCGCCGCGCAGATCGCCCGACTTCTCGAGCATCTCACCAAAGTACAAGTAGGTGAGTGGCTCGTTGGGCTCGGCGGCTAACGACTGCTCGAATGCCGTTCGGGCATTAGCAAAATCACCGAGTTCACCGTACAGGCGGCCCAAATCGCGTTGTAAGCCGGCATTTTCCGGCCAAATTTTTCGCGCCTGTTCGTAGTTTGCTCGAGCTTCCGATAGCTGCCCTTGGAGTTGCTGTGCGTAGCCGAGCAGGTAAAGGAACTCCGGGTTGCGCGGCGCTTGCTTGAGTAATTTTTCATACTCGTGCACTACGTCATCGCGGTGATCCATGCGGATCACGATCTGAACCTTTTTGAGCGCTTCAGGGTCATCGGGCCGCGGCTGAGTCGAACCCAGCGATTTGACCACCAGTTCCGCATTGGCAACTCGTTCCTGCGTGATGGGATGGCTCAACACGTATGCCGGTACGTCGATCGGGTTAAGAGCCCGCTCTTGATCGAGCATCTTTAGAAAAGCGATCGTGCCTTTGGGATCATAGCCAGCGGCAGCCATATAGCGCGTGCCGAGAGTGTCTGCTTCCATTTCGAGTTGGCGACTGTAAGCGAGCTGGCGCGTTGCCGAGACAGCCTGGCCGACGACGCCTGCCGCTTGCGCGCCGCTTCCCGTTCTCGCTAGCGCCACCATGCTCAGCAGACTCAGGATCGATATAGCGTCGGGACCCGAAGAGCGCGCCATATGATGTCCCTTGGCGTGGGTAATTTCATGTCCGATGACGCCGGCGAGCTCGTCGGTGGATGTCGCCCGCTCGATCAGTCCGGTATAGACATAGATCGATCCACCGGGAACGGAGAAGGCATTGAGCTGAGGATCTTCGACGACGAAAAAACGATAATCGAAGGATTGCGGGCCGGTGGCGGCAAGAATGCGCCGTCCAATCCGATCAACGTAACGTTCGACTTCGGGATTGTTAACGAACTTAAGAAATTTTTTTGCTTCGCGGCGGAATTCTCGACTGATTTTCGTTTCTTCGTCTTCGCTCGGACCGGACACGGATGGAAGTACCGGCGCCACGACGGAACTGCAGGCGGCGATCAGGAGAGAAAGTGAAAGTACCCAGGCGCAATGAGCGCGCCACGAGCAGCGAAAGCTGCTGGAGCGAAACATGGGTAGAGTATAGAGACTAACACCATCCCATTCAATGTTGACGGGCGAGTTGACGAGCCTTGAACGACTACATATTGTCGACGGATTCCATTTGGAGGGGTGCAATCATGTCGGGGCAATTTGAAATTTCAGCGGAAAAGCTTGCCTGGCGTTGTGATCTGTCCTTTCTACCTTTTACCTGTACAGCGGAAATGACGCCCCTCGAGGATTTTATCGGTCAGGAGCGTGCGATTCGCGCTATTGAATTCGGACTGGGAGTGAACAAGCCCGGCTTCAACATTTTTGTCACCGGCCTAACCGGCACGGGAAAGACCAGCATCATCAAGGCCTTTCTGAAGAAAATCACTAGCCACCACCCCGGTTCGATCGCGGATGCAGCGGTACCCGAAGATTGCTGCTACGTCTATAATTTTAGCGATGCGGACCGCCCGCAGGCGCTCAAAATCCGGCGTGGTTGGGGAAAACTTCTTAAAATGGACATGGATCAGCTCGTGCGTAATCTTCAGCGCGACGCAAAAAAAATGTTTGAGAGCGATGAATACGCGCATCAGCGACAGGAAATGGTCGAGCAGCTTCAGAAGAAACAGCAGACGATGATGGAAACCCTTATGGAAGAAGCTAGCCAGAGCGGCTTCATGTTGCGCATGACACCCTCCGGTATCGTGTTACTGCCGGCAAAAAACGGCAAACCGCTCCAGGACTCGGAATATCTCGAGTTGTCGGCGCCGGAGAGAAAGGCGCTGGATGCCAGGCGCAGTGAGATTGAGAAAAAAGTCGAAGACACGCTTCGGGAAGGCAAAAAGCTCGAACGTGAAATTGCTGATAAGCTGGAGGAGGCGGAGACTCAACTTGCGGACGCTTTGGTGCGAACGCCAATCAGCGATCTCAAAGAAAAATATCGGGAGTATGCAAAGGTCGTCGCCTACCTGGACGGCGCTCGCGAGCACATTCTCAGAAACCGAGCGCGCTTTAAAGGCGCTGATGCCGTTCCGGCGGCAATGCCGATGACGATGCTTCAGTTCGGCGAAACGCCGGGCGATCCATTTTTACCTTATCGGGTCAATGTATTTGTCGATAACAGCGATACCCAAGGGCCGCCGATCGTGGTGGAAACCAATCCCACTTACCATAATGTTTTTGGTGTGATCGAAAAAAAACCGATCGTCGGTGGCTATACGACGGATTTTACGATGATCAAGGCGGGTTCGATCAGCCGCGCCAACGGCGGTTATCTGGTTCTTTATGACCGTGATGTCCTTTCCAATGTGGGCGTTTGGGAAGCGCTCCAGCGGGTGATCAAAAATCGCGAGCTTAAAATCGAGGAGCCCGGAACATTTTTCGGATTTGTTCCGCCTCAGGGCCTTCGTCCCGAGGCGATCCCTACCGACACCAAAGTCATTATGATCGGCGATCCGTATCTGTACCGGAGTTTGGCGGCCATCGATCCGGATTTTCGCGAGACCTTCAAAGTCAAAGCCGATTTTAACTTCGAAGTTGATCGAACGCAGGAAAATCTCACCGCGTTTGCCTGTTTTATCAGTGATTACTGCAATCGTGAGGGATTGC
>Ga0310810_10005382_pt1 | contig 14299 bp, 12 predicted proteins | sample NCmetagenome_FD_207641 | JGI IMG/M metagenome (GOLD analysis project Ga0310810, IMG submission 207641) | Soil microbial communities from experimental microcosm in Duke University, North Carolina, United States - NC | ecosystem: Engineered > Artificial ecosystem > Soil microcosm > Unclassified ... | reverse complement strand
GCGAAGGCGAGCGAGCTGATCATCGCCGATTCGACCAGCGTCTGCCTGTTCAAGTTGCTCGCGGCGGCGGTGCGGGCGCGCCCGGGCCGATCGACGATCCTCACGCAGCAGCGCGATTTCCCGACCGATCTCTATGTCGCACAGGGCCTAGCCGAAATGCTTGGTCTCAACCTCAAGGCGGTCCCGGCGGAAGAAGTGATCAGCGCGATCGACGGAGACACCGCGGTCGTGACCCTAACCCATGTCGATTACCGCAGCGCAGCCTTTCACGACATGCGCGCGATCAACGACGCAGCTCACACTGCTGGCGCGCTCACCGTGTGGGACTTGTCGCACAGCGCCGGAGCGATCGAGGTCGATCTGAACGGCGCGAAATCGGATCTCGCCGTGGGCTGCGGCTATAAATACCTGAACGGCGGACCGGGCGCTCCGGCGTTCCTGTTCGTCGCGGAGCATCTGCAGCACCAGCTCGAACCGCCCCTCCAGGGGTGGATGGGTCATGCCGATCCGTTCGCGTTCAGCGACGACTACCAGGCGGCCTCGGGCATCACACGCTTCCTCACCGGCACTCCGTCGATCCTAGCGCTCGCCGCGCTGGAGGCCGGGCTCGACACGTTCGAAGACATTGCAATGCGCGAGGTCGAGGCAAAAGCGCGCGCGCTTTCGGACCTGTTCGTTGCCGAGGTCGGGGCGCGCTGCGGCAGCGAGGTGCGGCTCGCGTCCCCACGCGACGCCTCACAGCGCGGCAGCCACGTCGTCTTCGCACACCCGCAGGGCTATGCGGTCATGCAGGCGCTGATTGCGCGCGGCGTGATCGGCGACTTCCGAGCGCCCGACCTGATGCGGTTCGGCTTTGCCCCGCTCTACAACCGGTTCAGCGAAGTCGTTCGCGCCGCCGAAATCCTCGAGCAGATTCTCGCTTCGCGCGAGTGGGACCAGCCCCGCTTCAAACAACGCGCCAAAGTCACCTAGTGGATGGTCGGCGCCGACCGCGCCCGCGCCCCGTCCACGCTCCACGCGCCCGGACCGGCGGCTGCAAGGTAGAGGAAGATAAAGCAAAACAGGATCGCCCCTTCGCCCTTGTTGACGACCGGCCAGAAGCCCTGCGGGAAGTGCATGTAGAAATAGCCAATCGCCATCTCGCCCGCGGCAATGAACGCCGCGAGGCGGGTGAACAGCCCGAGCGTGATCAACGTGCCCGCGATCAGCTCGACCACTCCCGCCGCGACCAGGATCGGCGGCAGCGGCTGGATCGGAAACGGGATCGGGAAGGCTAGGAATTTTTGCGTCGCATGCTCGAGGAACAGCAGTCCGGTCACGATCCTCAACAGCGCGAGCAGCTGCGGCTGCCAGCGCGAAAGCCAGGTCAATTCCATCGGTTTCCCTTCCTATGCATGTTCCTTGGCCTTGGCCGCATGCGCGGAATCCTCGGCGAGCAGCTGGCGCGAACGATGGATCATTTCCACCCAGTCGTGGAAGGCCTGCGCCAGCCCCTTCACCAATTCCTTCAGCGGTCCTTCCTTGAGGCAGCCCTTCTCGTCGAACGCGTCGTCGCTGACATGGCCGAGATAGGCTTCGGGCTGCTGCATGATCGGCATGTTGAGGAACACCGCCGCCTGGCGGATTTGGTGATTTGCGCCGAAGCCGCCGATGCTTCCCGGCGACGCGGTGACGATCGCCGCGGGTTTTTTGTCGAACACGCTCTGGCCATAGGGGCGTGACCCGACGTCGATCGCATTCTTGAGCACGCCCGGGACTCCGCGATTGTACTCGGGACTGCAGAACAGAACGCCGTCCGCCGCGCCGACCTCCTTGCGAAAGCGGACCCATTGTTCGGGCGGATTCGCATCCAGGTCCTGGTTGTAGAGTGGCAGGTCGCCGATCTCGACCATCGAGCAGTCGAGATTGTCGTTTCGAAGACCGCAGATCGACCGTGCGACCTTGCGGTTGATGCTGCCTTCGCGAAGGCTGCCGACGATGATCGCGATCTTATAGGGCATGGCGCGTCTCCTTGTCGGCCCAATACGCGGTTGGGGCAAAGGTTGCGACCGCCGATCAACGCCGGCGGTTGTTGTGGCGGATGTTCGGCGGCCGGCCGCGCCGGACGCGGTCGTTGCGGCGCGGCTGCGCGGGTCCGCCGTAGCTGCCCTCCGGAAGCTCGAAGCGCAGCGATCCCGATACCGGATTGGCCTCGGCCAGCCGAAGAGTCAGGCGTTGCCCGATGCGATAGGTCTCGCCGGTCTCGTCACCGACCAATTGCCGCGCGGCCTCGTCGTAGCGGAAATATTCACGGCCGAGGTCCTTGGCGAACAGCAGTCCATCGCCGCCCAGATCCTCGACGGCGGCGAAGAACCCGAACGGCTGGACCCCGGTGATCCGGCATTCGACGAGCTGTCCCACCTGGTCGGCGAGGAAGGCCGCGACATAGCGGTCGATGGTGTCGCGCTCGGCTTCCATCGCGCGCCGCTCGAGCATCGAGATCTGCTCACCGATCTGCTCGAACCGTTGTTCCTCGCCGGGCGGAAGGCCCCCCTCGCCTAGCTTGTAGGCGGTGACCAGGGCGCGATGGACCATCAGATCGGCATAACGCCGGATCGGCGAGGTGAAGTGGGCGTAGGTCGCGAGCGCCAGCCCGAAATGGCCGAGACGCTCGGGCCCGTAGCGCGCCTGCATTTGCGTGCGCAGCAGTTGCTCCATGATTTCCTCGCGGCCGGGACCGTCGCCGACCCGTTCGAGGACCCGGTTGAAGGTGCCGGGCTTAATCACCTGGCCGAGCGCGAAATCGATCCCGAAGGTCGCCAGATAGTCCTTGAGCGCGACCAGTTTCTCGCGGCTCGGCGGCTCGTGGACCCGGTACATCACCGGCGCTTTCTTCGCCTCGAGCGCGCGCGCCGCGGCGACATTCGCGGCGATCATATAGTCCTCGACCAGCCGGTGCGCGTCCAACCGGTCGCGCGGCGCGATCGAGGTGATTCGGCCTTTTTCGTCGAGCATCACGCGGCGCTCGGGGAGGTCGAGCTCGAGCGGATCGCGCTTCTGCCGCGCGGCGAACAACGCCCGCCAGCACGCCCACAAGGGTTTCAGCGCAGTCTCGACCAGTTGCTGCGGAACCGGCCCTTCGATGGGCGGCATCGAGCAAGTCGGCGATGCGACTTCGATCCGCTCCTCGCCCGCTGCATCCATCGCTGCTTGGGCATCTTCATAGGCAATGTTTGCCGCTACACAAATCTTCGCACGCGTAAATCGCCAGCTCTTGAGCGTCCCGTCTTTGGCGATCTTCAAATGGCAGGCCATTGCCGCGCGCACCTTACCGGCCTTCAGCGAACAGATATCCGCCGACAGTTCCTCGGGCAGCATCGGCACAACGCGGTCGGGGAAATAGACGCTGTTGCCGCGCGCCCTCGCCTCGCGGTCGAGCTCCGATCCCGGGCGAACGTAGAAGCTGACGTCGGCAATCGCGACGATCGCGTTCCAGCCGCCCTCGCCGTCGGCTTCGGCCCAGATCGCGTCGTCATGGTCGCGCGCATCTTCGGGATCGATCGCGACGATCGGCAAATGCGTCAGGTCCTCGCGCTCGCCGAGCGGCAGCTTGGCCACGCGATGCGCTTCGTCGATCGCCTCCTTGCTGAACTCATGGGGAAGCCCGTGCTTGTGGATCGCGATCAGCGAGAAGCTGCGCGGCGCGAACGGGTCGCCGAGCACGGCATCGACCCGCGCATTGACCCGCGGCGGCCGCCCGGTGACTTCGCACAGCACTAGGTCGCCGACCTCCGCATCCTTCAAATTGGTGATCGCCAGCTCGCGGCGTTCTTTCTTGTCGACTGGCGAAAGCCAGAAGCGCGGTCCTTCCTGGCGGACTACGCCCAGCGCCAGCTCGGCCGAGCGCGCCAGCTTCTTCATCGGATGGGCGAGCCACGCGTCGCCCTTTTGCTCGGTTCGGGAGAGCACGCGGTCGCCGATGCCGAGCGCGCTGCGCTTGCCGCGCTCCAGCACCCGCAGTCGCGGCGGCGGCGTTTCTGCATGCCATTGCTCGGGCACCGCCCAGACGTTGCCGCTGTCGTCGACGGACTGAACGCGAAGCACAGTCACCTTGGGGACTCCCCCGGACTGGTGAAACGCCCGCCCGCGCGAATGGTCGATCAGGCCTTCGTCGGCCATATCGTTCAGCAGGCGCTTGAGGTCGATCTTGTCCTGGCCCGAGATGCCGAACGCCCGCGCGATCTCGCGCTTGCCCGCCGGCTGATCGGAGGTCGCGATGAAGTCGAGGATCTGCTTCCTCGACGGCAATCCGGCAGAGCGCTTGCGAGCCATATGTCGGCCCTAAACGCGGCTAGCGCAGCTGGCTATCCTTCGAACCGCGACGGTTGATCGTCGAGTGGACCACAGCCTTGTCGCGCTCGCTCTGGCAGGCGACGCAGGTGCGGACGCCGGGCAGCGCCTCGCGCCGCTTAGTCGGGATCGGCTCGCCGCAGTCGTCGCATTCCTCGGCGCTTGGCCCGTGCGGGGTCGAAGCGCGGGCGCGCAGGATCGCGTCCTTCACCGTGTCGTCGATCTGGTCCTGTACAGCGCCGTCGCGCGTCCATCCGCCAGCCATGGCGAAACTCCTTACTTTTTCTCCGGCGCAATATAGGGATGGAACGCGCCGCCCGGAACCGCCGAGGCGACGGGGCTTTCGAAGCCGTCCTTGCTGACCGAGGAGACGCCGAACTCCCAGTCGTCGACACGAATGTGGGGGAGCACGATCTTGCACGTCGCGGCGCATGGCGGTGCAGTGCGCGACACCTGCCAGTTGTTTGCGTCAGTGCGACGCCACCATACCTTGTACGACGCCGCTCCGGGAACCGGCGCCCAGCCTATCGTCGTATCCGTCGCGACTGCGCCCTCGACCTTGGAGTCGGGCGGCGGCGGGGCGCTCGAGATCACGGCCAGCGCGGCGACGTTCAGCTTCACGATCTTGGCGAGATAATTGAAATCCATATTCTCGATCACGTCGCCGTATTTCTTGCCGTTCTCAGTCCTGAGATCCTGGTGCTGCCAGTCATAATTCTCGACCGCGACACTGATCCGCGCGGCGGGATAACCGAGCTCCAGGAACGGGATGTGGTCGCCGCCACGGCCGAAGCGATCGGTGCGCCAGATCTGGCGCACGTCGAGCCCAATCTTGAGCCGGTCGGCGAGGGTGTCGAGAAAGCGCGAGATATTGCGTGACGGGCTGTCGTTTTCGCCGCCCAGGCTGTGCGTCGCCGCAGCAAGCTCCGCCTGCCCCTGCGAGCGCGGCCCTTCCGAAAGGACCCGCGCGTGCGTGGAATCGCAAACGCCGTCGGACGAGCAACTGTTGCCGATGATATCGTTGTTGAGGACAGCGACAACATTCCAGCCCTGCTGCTTCGCGTAAGCCGCGAGGACCTTGCCGCCGTAGAGGCCCTGCTCCTCGCCCGATAACGCAGCGTAGACGATCGTGCCCGGGAACTTGTCCTGGCTGAGGATTCGCGCCGCCTCCATTACCGCGGCAACTCCCGATCCGTCGTCGTTCGCTCCGGGCGCATCGGAGGTCGAGTTCATGATATCGGTGACGCGGCTGTCGATATGGCCCTGGATAATCACCACGTCGTTGGGTCGCTCGGTCCCGCGCTGGATCGCGAATACGTCGACGATCTTGGTTGGTGTCGGGACCCGGGAACCGGTAAAGGTGTCGCTGGCGCGGCGGAGGTCGAGGCAGTCGTTGCATGCCGCCGACCAGCGCTTGAAATCGCCCTCGGCCCAGTCCAGCGCGGCGGCGATGCCGCGATGCGGACTGGCGCTGGCGGAAAGCGTGTGGCGGGTGCCGAAGCTGGTCAGGCCGATGATCGTTTCCTTGAGCAGGCTCGGCTGGACGTAGTGCATCAGGAATCGCAGCTTCGCATCGGGCGTCATGGGCTTTGGCGACGGCGGCGCGGCCCCGACCAGGGCCGTTGCACACAGGGCGAGGCAAGCAAGGGACGTCTTCATTCGTTGACTTCTGACACTGCCGCGGTCGCACTTCCAGTCTTCCGCAGCCGTTGCTCGCGCCACAGGATCACGAGGCCGGCGGCGATCACGATCGGCGCACCGAGCCAGGTCCAGTGCGAAGGCAGCTGGCGGAAGACGAGCCAGCCGAGCAGGCTCGCCCAAAGCAGGGCCGAATAATCCATCGGCATGACGAGTGCGACGGGCGCGAGCCGGAGCGAGCCGGTGAGCGCGAGCTGCGCGATTCCGCCCGCCAGGCTTAGCGCAGCGATTGCGGCAAAGGTCGTGGCGTCGTGCGCATGCGCCACGAACGGCATCGCAAGACCGAGCGGAACGAGCGACGTAAGGCCAAACCAAAAGACCGTTGTCGCCACCGCTTCGGTCGCTCCGAGGTGGCGAATTGCGATCGTCGCGCAGGCTGTGCTGAGCGCCGCGCCGATCGCGACAAACCCGCCATAGGCGCTGATGTGCCCGCTGCCAGGCTGGACGATGACCAAGATGCCGAGGAAGCCGGCGATGACCGCTCCCCAGCGCCAGCGGCCGGTCGGCTCGCGGAGCACGGTGGCGGCGAGCAGGGTCGCGAAGATCGGCACCGAGAAGCCGATCGCGGTCGCTTCCGCCAGCGGAAGCACCCTGACCATCAGGAAATTGAGCAGCATGGCAACCACGCCGATGCCCATCCGAATCGCATGGGCTCCGAAGCGTTTCGTCCGCAGCGAACCGAAACCGGGGCCCGTTGCGACGAAAATCGCGGCGCACACGACCGAGCCGATCTGGCGATAGAACAGCGTCTCGGCGACTCCAGCACCGCGCTGCCCTACCCACTTCACTCCCGCGAACATGAGGGCGAGCGCAAGCGCGCTGATCAGGCGAAGCCCCATGCCGAGCGCGACATGCGGCTCGGCGGGCTTATCGGTGGATTTGACGCCCCCCATGGCGGCTCTGCCTAGCCACGGCCCGGGTGAAGGACTAGTGGAACCGCGATTCCACACTCACCAGTTCAGGATGCGTATTCATGCTTCGCAGCATCGACCATTTCATCGGCGGTTCCACCTTTGCCTCGGGCGAGCGGCACGGGGAGGTGTTCGATCCTAACCAGGGCCAGGTTCAGGCCCATGTCCGCCTCGGCACCGCTGCCGACCTCCAAAAGGCGATCGACGCGGCCAAGGCCGCTCAGCCGGAATGGGCGGCCACCAACCCGCAGCGCCGCGCGCGGGTGATGTTCAAGTTCAAGGAGCTGGTCGAAGCCAACATGGACCAGCTCGCGCATCTACTGTCGAGCGAACATGGGAAGGTGATCGCGGACGCCAGGGGCGACGTTCAGCGCGGGTTGGAAGTGATCGAATATGCATGCGGAATCCCGCAGGCGCTCAAGGGCGAATATACCGTGGGTGCCGGGCCCGGAATCGACGTCTATTCGATGCGCCAGCCGCTCGGTATCGGCGCCGGAATCACGCCGTTCAATTTCCCGGCGATGATCCCGATGTGGATGTTCGGGATGGCGATTGCCTGCGGCAACGCCTTCATCCTCAAGCCTTCCGAGCGCGACCCAAGCGTTCCCAACCGCCTCGCCGAGCTGATGAAGGAGGCGGGCCTTCCCGACGGAATCCTCAATGTCGTTCACGGGGATAAGGAAATGGTCGACGCGATCCTCGACCACCCGGATATCGCGGCGGTGAGCTTCGTCGGCAGCAGCGACATCGCTCACTATATTTACTCGCGCGGGACCGCCAACAACAAGCGCGTCCAGGCGTTCGGCGGAGCCAAGAACCACGGCATCGTCATGCCCGACGCCGACCTTGACCAGGTCGTCAACGACCTCGCGGGTGCGGCATTCGGATCGGCTGGCGAGCGCTGCATGGCTTTGCCCGTCGTCGTTCCCGTCGGCGACAAGACCGCCGACGCGCTTCGCGAGAAGCTCATTCCTGCGATCGCGGGCCTTCGCGTCGGAGTGTCGACCGACCCCGAAGCGCATTACGGCCCGGTGGTCAGCAAGGCGCACAAGGAGCGGATCGAGAATTACATTCAGATGGGCATCGACGAGGGTGCAGAGCTGGTCGTCGATGGCCGCGGTTTCTCGCTACAGGGCCATGAAGAGGGCTTCTTCATCGGCCCGACCTTTTTCGACCATGTGAAGCCGAGCTTCCGGTCGTATCAGGAGGAAATCTTCGGTCCTGTCCTGCAGATGGTCCGCGCAAAGGATTTCGAGGAAGCGGTCAACCTTCCCTCGCAACATGACTATGGCAACGGAGTCGCCATCTTCACGCGCAACGGCCACGCCGCTCGCGAGTTCACGGCGCGGGTCAACGTCGGAATGGTCGGGGTCAACGTCCCGATTCCGGTGCCGGTCAGCTACCACAGCTTCGGCGGCTGGAAGCGGTCAGGCTTCGGCGACATCGGCCAGTACGGCCAAGAGGGCATGCGCTTCTGGACCAAGACCAAGGTGGTCACCCAGCGCTGGCCCGACGGTTCCGCCGACGCCGACAACAAGAGCGCCTTCATGATCCCGACGATGGGGTAATGCCTGACGCGATGTCGGACGCCGGCGCACTCAACCAGGATTTCCGCAAGTACGACCAGGTCGAAAAGTCGCACACCTATCGGCTCGCCGAACACGCAAGTGATGAATTCGACGACGAATATCGGATTGCGACGCTCGACATTGCGCCGTTCCTCAGCGGGAGCGCTCCGGACAAGGCGCGCTTCGCCGAGGAGTTCGGCACTGCCCTCAAGGAAATTGGCTTCGCGGTCCTCACGGGGCATGGAGTCGATCCGGCACTCTATGACGACATCCACGACAGTGTCCTGGATCTCTTCACCTCCACTTCGCTGGAGGACAAATTGAGATTTCGCGCCGAACGCCACGGCTCGGTCGCGCAAGGCTATTTCCCCCTTGAAGAAACCAGCGAAATTCACCCCGACCTGGTCGAAGGATGGCTCTGGTGCCGCCGCGCGTTTGACATTCCGCAGGATCGTGAGCGGGCGTTCAGGACCGAGGATTATTGGCCAGGGGCCGAGTACGAACGCCAGTTTCGCCGGCTCGTTCTTGCTCACGAACCGCTGTTCAAGCCGATTGCCTCGGCCATTTTCATGGGTCTCGGCTGTGATCCCGAAATCTACGACCGCAAGCTCACGCGCACCAATTTCGGGCTTCGGCTCAATTATTATCCGCCGATGAGCGACGATCAGGACCGGTCGGGCGCCGGCCGCCTGCTCGGCCATGAGGATGTCGACCTGTTCACGATCCTGCCGGCGCCGCGCACCGACGGCCTGCAAGTCTGGAATCACCGAAGCTCAAAGTGGGTGCGCCTCAACGCGCCGCCCGGGTCGATCATCATCAACACTGGCGACTACATGCAACGGATTTCCAACGATCGGTTGCCGTCCACCACGCACCGCGTCGGAAAGCCGAGCGACGGTTCGCACCGGGCCAGCGCGAGGGTCTCCTTTCCGATGAATGTCTATCTGTGGGAGGATGAGGTGCTCGAGGTGCTGCCGGGCCTGGGTCAACCGAAATATCCCCCGATCAAGGCGATCACTTTCCACACGCGAAGCACCAGCAAGTTCTACGGCGACGATTACGCGGTCGAGGACGCGTAGGGATACGGCCCCGCCATCGCGCGTTTCGGCTGCATAAGAATCGACACGGGAGGAGTGTCATGCGCGCTGGATTCAAGATCATGCTGATGGCCGCAATCGCCCTTACCGCCGCGTGTCAAAAGCAGCCGCCGGCCGATCAGAATATCATCATGGATAATGGCGTGATGGCCAACGCCGACATCGAGGCGGTCCCGCCCGACGAAAGCAGCGGCACGTCGGCCAACGAGCTCGCCAACGGCAACGACAATCCCGACGTCAACGCCGTCACCAACAACAACGACTAGGAAAAGGCGCCCCAATGAAGCTCTATTATTCGCCGGGCGCCTGCTCCCAGGCGCCGCACATCCTGCTTCACGAGATCGGTCTCGACCATGATGCCGCCAGGGTGAATCTGAAGAGCAAGACGCTCGAGGACGGCAGTTCATATTTGCAGGTCAATCCCAAGGGCTCGGTCCCGGCGCTCGAGCTCGACAGCGGCGATGTGCTCACAGAGAATGCCGTCATCCTGCAGTATCTCGGCGACCGTTCGAGCGTCGGCGAGGTGCTTCCGCCGCTCGGCCAGTTCCGGCGGTATCGGGTGCTCGAATGGGTCAATTTCATCACCACCGAGCTGCACAAGAGCTTCGCGCCCTTGTTCAACAGCGAGGCAGGGGATGAGACCAAGGCCCTGTTCCGTGACGGAATCGCGCGCAAGCTCGACTATGTTGAAGGCCAGCTCGGCTCCGGCCCGTTCCTGTGCGGCGACACGCTGACCATCGCCGACCCCTATCTGTTCGTGATCAGCGGCTGGGCGGAGGCAATGATCGGGCTTGATCGCTGGCCCAACCTCGCCGCGTTCCGTGAGCGGATGCTGGAGCGGCCATCCGTGCGCCACGTGCTTCGGTTCGAAGGATTGCTCAAAGAGGAAGTCGCGGGCTAGAGCGCCCGCGCAATGACCCAGTTCGACCTTACCGACGACCAGCTCCAGATCCAGGAGATGGCGCGCAAGTTCACAGCGGACGCGATCACTCCGTTTGCGGCCGAGTGGGACGAGAAGCACACCTTCCCCCGCGACACGATCCGCGAAGCCGCCGAGCTCGGGTTCGGAGCGATCTACGTCTCTGAAGAATCGGGCGGGATTGGTCTCGGCAGGCTTGAGGCGGCGCTGATCATGGAGGCGATGGCCTATGGCTGCCCGTCGACCAGCGCGTTCATCTCGATCCACAACATGGCGAGCTGGATGATCGATCGCTTCGGCTCGACCGAAGTGAAGGAGAAATACCTCCCGTCGATGATCACGATGGAGCGGATGGGGAGCTATTGCCTGACCGAACCGTCTTCCGGGTCGGACGCTGCCGCGCTCAAGACCAAGGCCGTGCTCGACGGCGACCATTATGTGGTTTCCGGCTCCAAGGCGTTCATCTCGGGCGGCGGCGAGAACGAAGTCTACGTGACGATGGCCCGCACCGGCGAAGATGGGCCCAAGGGCATCACTGCGCTGGTCATCGACAAGGACATGAAGGGCGTCAGCTTCGGCGCGCAGGAAAAGAAGCTCGGCTGGCATTCACAGCCCACCGCCCAAGTCAATTTCGACGAGGTACGGGTGCCTGTCGCCAACCGCGTCGGGGGCGAAGGCGAAGGCTTCCGGATCGCGATGATGGGTCTCGACGGGGGGCGCATCAACATCGGCGCCTGCTCATTGGGCGGCGCCCAGCGCTGCCTCGACGAAGCGGTCAAATATACCAAGGAACGCAAGCAATTCGGCCAGCCGGTCGCCGATTTCCAGGCAACCCAGTTCACGCTTGCCGACATGGAGACCGAGCTGCAGGCCGCGCGCTTCCTGCTCTACGTCGCCGCCGCGAAAGTGACGGCCAACGCGCCCGACAAGACGCGCTTCGCGGCGATGGCCAAAAGGCTTGCGACCGATACGGGCTCCTCGGTCGTCGACCGCTCGCTCCAGCTCCACGGCGGCTACGGCTATCTGATGGACTATCCGATCGAGCGCTTCTGGCGCGACCTTCGGGTCCACTCGATCCTCGAGGGCACCAACCAGATCATGCGCGTGATCGTCAGCCGCGACCTGCTTCGCCAGTAGATGATGAAGAAAGCACCGCTCCCGTTCGATCCGTTCGCGCTTGCCCAGGCCGCGGGCGAAGCTGCGATCGGGTTCGCGGCTCGCCCCGCGGAGCTGCTCAACGTCCAGCTCGAGACTGCGAAGCAGTGGAGCGATTTCTGGACCGGAGCGCTCTGCGGCAAGCCGTCGGAAAAGCCGCGCGACCGGCGGTTTTCCTCACCCGAATGGCAGGACGACCCCTACTATCGGGCGATCCGCGATTCCTACCTTCTCGCTTCGCGCCAGTTGCGCGAGACGGTGGACCGAAGCTCCGCCACCGGATCCAACGCGGCCATGGCCCGTTTCCTGCTCGACCAATATCTGAACGCGGTCGCTCCGACCAATTTCGCGACCACCAATCCGGAGGTGGTAAAGCGGGTCAAGGAGACCGGCGGCGCCAACCTCGTCCAAGGCTTCTTGAACCTGCTCGAGGACGTCGGCAGCGGCAAGGGCATCGTGCAGCGCCGAACCGACCCCAATGCGTTCGAAAAGGGCAAGACCATCGCCGCGACGCCGGGCGCGGTAGTCTACGAAAATGAGCTGTTCCAGCTGATCCAGTACAACCCGTCGACCGACAAGGTTGCAGCCGAGCCTTTGCTCTACGTGCCGCCCCTGGTGAACCGGTATTACATGATCGACCTCGTGCCCCGGCAAAGCCTGGTCAAATGGTTGGTCGATGAGGGCCGCACGGTGTTCGTGATCAGCTGGGTCAACCCCGGTCCCGAGCACAAGGATAAGAATGTCGGCGATTATGTGCTCTCCGGAATCGTCGAAGCAATCGAGCAAGTGCTGCAGCGCACCGGCAACGCCCCCGATCTCTTCTCCTTCTGCCTCGGCGGGACTCTAGCCGCGATCGCCTTGGCGTGGCTCGCCGCCAAGGACCGCGCGAAGGAGGTCAATTCCGCAACTCTGATCGGTGCTCTGGTCGATTTCTCCGACATGCGCGACTGGTCGGCGTTCGTCCACGAGGCGCATCTCGGCGCGATCGAAGATCACCTGGAAGCCCAGGGATTCGCCGACAGCCTGGAGCTTCAGCGGCTGTTCGCGGCGATGCGCGCCAATGACCTCATCTGGTCGTCGGTCGTGAACCATTATCTGCTCGACCGCCCGGCCCCGCCATCGGACCTGCTTTACTGGTTTGAGGACGGCGCGCGGATCCCGGCCGCATTTCTCAAGAGCTACAACCGCGAACTTCTGCTCGAAAACCGGTTGAAGGAGCCCGCCGGCTTCACCGTCGGCGATGTCCCCATCGATCTCGCCGCGATCACGACCCCGACATTGGTAATCGCGCTGAAGGACGACCATGTTTCGGCCTGGGAAGCGGTCTACAGCGGCGCTCGCGATCTTGGCGCCGACTTCATCCTCGGCGGCTCCGGCCACAATGCTGGAATCGTCAATCCGCCCGCCGCCAACAAGCACGGCTATTGGACCAACGACCAGAAGCCCGAGGACGCTCAGCAGTGGCTTGCCGCCGCGACCCGTCACGAGGGCAGCTGGTGGCCATGGTGGGCCGCCTGGCTCGATAAACATGGCGGCGGAAAGACGGTGAAGGCTCGCGAGCCGAAGCACGCGATCGAGCCGGCGCCCGGCCGCTATGCGATGATGCCCTAGTGGACGCGATGACCGCCGCCGGGGACGTCATCACCGAGAAGCAGGGCCCCGCGGGCCGCTTGCGTCTCAACCGGCCCAAGGCGCTCCACAGCCTCAACCGCCAGATGGTGCGCGATATGGCCAGCGCACTGCTCGAATGGCGCGACGACCCCGACGTCCGGATCATCCTTATCGACCATGCCGAAGGGCGCGGCTTTTGCGCCGGCGGCGACGTTGTCGGGATCGCGCTCGATGTAGAAGGTCACGAAGCCGCCGCGCGCGCCTTCTTCTTCGACGAATATCGGCTCAACCACCTCGAATATACCTATCCGAAGCCCGGCGTCGCCTTCATGGACGGAGTCACCATGGGCGGCGGGGTCGGGATCGCCTGCCCGTGCCGGTTCCGCGTCGCGACCGAGCGCACTGTCTTTGCAATGCCGGAGACGACCATCGGCATTTTCCCCGATGTCGGCGGTGGCCGCTATCTGTCGCGGCTGCGCGGCCGCCTCGCGCAATACCTGGCGCTCACCGGCGACCGCCTCACCGGCGCCGAATGCCTCGGCTTGCGGCTGGCGACGCATTACCTTCCGTCGGACCGGCTGGACGAGGCCAAGGAGCGGATCATCGCCCAGCCGTTCCGCACCGAGGCGATCCTCGACGAGTTGTCGGCAGAAGTGGTGCCCGATGCGCCGATACTTGGCCGCCTCAAGCAGATCGACCGGCTGTTCGCTTCGGATCGGCTCGAGGATATTCTCGACGCGCTCGATTCCGCGGCTGGCGACGGCGACGCCTGGGCCGAGCGCGAAGCCGAGGTCATCCGCAGGAAATCGCCAATGGCCTGCAAGGTCAGCCTGAAGCTGCTGGTCGAGAGCCCCTACCAACTCCATTTCGTCGATGAGATGCGAATGGAATATGGAATCATGGTTCGCCTGATCCGCCATCCCGATTTCAAGGAAGGCGTGCGCGCGCTCCTGATCGACAAGCACAACAAGCCCAACTGGCGTCCAACCAATCCGGCGGTCATCGGCGACG
>Ga0310810_10005381_pt1 | contig 14300 bp, 14 predicted proteins | sample NCmetagenome_FD_207641 | JGI IMG/M metagenome (GOLD analysis project Ga0310810, IMG submission 207641) | Soil microbial communities from experimental microcosm in Duke University, North Carolina, United States - NC | ecosystem: Engineered > Artificial ecosystem > Soil microcosm > Unclassified ... | reverse complement strand
CCGATGTCCTCGCGGCCGGAATACGTGGCGCGCGATACCGCCTTGTAGCCGAACGGCAGAAGTGTGTAGGAGGCAATGTTGAACGCGGCGCGGGCCCAGGGCAAGCCGACAATGGTGATCGCCATCAAGATTCCCGCGATCACCCAGCCGACGGCCATCCATAGGCCGCCGAAGATGACCCACAACAGGTTCAGCACGAGCGACATGGGGGACATGGGACTTCCCGACCAGTTGGCGCCGAGGACGATTTCGGCAGCGGTGATGTAGATAGCGGGCACCCGCTTCGCCAGTTGCCGGAGCAGGTTTTTTGCCGCAACGCCAAGGTCGAACGACGCTGGCGCCGGACCGAGGAACCTTCATTCCCGCACTCTGGTTATAGGGAAGGCAGCGGTGCTTACGGACAATCCGACTTCAGGGAGCGCCGACCGGCCGCTCCTGCGAGCGAAACACACGTTTCTCTGCGGCGAGGTGTCCCATGTCGATCATTCGGCTCATTCACATTCAGCTCGACCCATCCGAGAACGAGAAGGCGGAGCAAGTCTGGAAGACAGAATGCGCTCCGCTGATGATCCAGCAACCGGGCTGTATCTCGGAAAAATTGCTGCGGTCGAAGGCGGGCGGCGAATTCATTTCATACTCGGAATGGGAAACGGAGCAGGATATCGAGCGATATATGAAAAGCGATGCGCACAAGGAAATCGTACGTCACTCCCGCGGTCTCAAGGGGACGAAAGTTGCGGTGAAGTTATACGACCTGGTGAAATAGCCGGGGCGCCCAGCCGCTGGCCCATGACCGCAGATATGCCCGCACCTCTAAGCGTCGGCACGACTTGATCGGCACGAAAATTCAAATTGTTCTAATTCAATATTATCTTGCTGATTCCGATACTTAGTGTTGCTTGACCGCGACAGCAAAGGTCGCGCTTGGCCGCTATGATCTACGCACGAAATGCTCGGGCGTGATTTTGGAGGGCAACATGAACAAGCTCATTGTCAATGGCGTCGCACTCTTCGCTTCGCTCGCGGGGTCGGCGATGGCGGCCGACATGCAGGTCAAGGCGCCAGTGGTGACGGACTCCTGGACAGGCCTCTATGCGGGCATCGCGCTGGGCGGGCGGTTCTCAGATTCCACGTGGACCACAAACTGTCTCAGCCCGGGGGTGCCCGGCGGCGTCGGCTGTCCGTTGAATCTAGTTGCGCAAAATGGCCCCCGCTTCTTGAACGACAATCCTTCCGGGTTCAGCTCGGCAACGTTCAGGCCCAGTGTGTATCTCGGCTACAATTGGCAAGCCGGGAATTGGGTCCTGGGCGCCGAGGGTGATGTCGCCTGGGGGCAGAGCAATAACAGCTTGAGAGGCATTCCGGGCACGGAGAACCTTGCGACGCCGGGGAGCCCCGGCAACGACGCTGCCACGCTCAAGGAAACCTGGGACGCGAGCGTCCGCGGTCGTGCCGGGTTTCTGATCAATTCGAACATGTTGCTGTACGCGACCGGAGGCGCCTCGTGGATCCATATGGAGGCCAGCGCATTTTGCGGCAGTGCGGCGCCCATCGGCTGGTGCCGGGGACCGGCTGGACCTGGCTCGAATGTCGGAACGGTGAGTACCGTATCGACCACCCGGGTCGGCTGGACTGCGGGCGGCGGGATCGAAGCCATGCTCTGGTCCAACTGGCTGGCCCGCATCGAATACCGGTACAGCGACTACGGTACGTTCGGGTACACGTTGTTCTCGGGCCTGGGCAGGTGCGGAATAGGCTGCGATGCCATCGCGGCAGAGACCAAGCTTCACACCCACACGGCGCTGGTGGGCGTCGCGTATCGGTTCGGCGGCGGTCCGCTCGTTCCGTGATGATCGACTAATGATTGCCGTGCCACAGGGACAGCGTGCTCTTGGGATCGCCCGAGCTCAGCGCCGGCGTGACGCCCATTTCCGCGAGCGTTCCCGTCGCGGTGCGGTCCGGCCGCGCGCGGGTAGTCGGGTCGGCCCGGCCGCTGTATACTCGCGCAAACAACCGAGGCACGGGGCCTCTCATGAAGGTCGTCGAGATCGTTCCGCGTGAACGGACGCGGCTCTATGGGATGCTGGTCGCCAAGGAGGCCGCGATCCGCAAAGGCGGCCGCGGGACCTATGTCCGGGTGGGCCGCAAGACCCAGGATTCGACCCGCTGGAAGCACCGCAACTACCGCGGCTCGGTGCAGCTCAAGCGGGGTGCGTCCGAGGTCGTGACCGCCAGGGTGCGCGCGACCACGCCCGAAGACGAGCGCAAGCTGCTGTCGTCGTTTCTCGGATTCGTCGATCGCCACTCCGGAGACCAAGTGGCGACCATCACGATCCATTACCGGTGATCGGCGCGCTCGTCCGGCAGTGAGGGGCTTTGCCTGGCCTTACCGCTCGACCGACATCCGTTCGTCACAGCTTTGATATCTGCAACTGCTGTCGGTCACCCACCCAGGTCTTTGCCAGGGCCGCTTCCGCGCCTTGCGCGCCGGCGGCGTCGCCACGCGCCTTGGCGAGCTCGAGCAATCCATAATACGACCAGCCGTTGTTCGGCGCGCGCGCCAGCGCGCGGCGGAATTGTTCCTCGGCGTCGCCGAGCCGGCCCGCCTGCATCAGCGCGGCGGCGAGTGATTGGCGCACCGGATAGTACCAGTAAGGCGGCTCGGTGTAGGGCAGGGCATCCTGCAGCGCGGCCGCCTGCTCGAAGCGTTCGATCGCCTTGTTGGTATCGCCTTCCGCCTGCGCAAGGCGGCCCTCGACGACGATGCGCGCAAGCTTCAGCACCTCCAAAGCCGGAATGCCGGCTGTCTTGAGGAGCGAGAAGTCCGCGGTGCGCTCGATCGCGTCGATGGCTTTCGCCTCCGCCCTGCCGGCGGCGATGTCGCGTCGTGCCGCGTAGGCCACGCCGCGGGCGTAGTGCCACATCGCCTTCACATAGGGAATTGAATTGCTGGGATCGGGCAGGGCGAGGATGACGTCGGGTGCGCTGAACAGGGCGTGGGCGTAGTAGGGTGCGGCCTTCACCGGATGTGTGCCGGGAATGGCGAGTGCCGCATCATCGGGCATGAGGCCGCGCAGCTTCTCCGCCGCGGCGATGCTGTTTGCGCCATCGCCGGCCATCAGCGCCGAAGCCATCACGAAGTGGACATTGTGGGGGTAGTAACCGAGCCGGTACACGCCCATCGGGGCGTCGCTGGCCGCCAGATATTTCTCGTCCACCGCAGCCGCGGTCGTGTTGTCCAGAAGCGCGTCGAGGTAACGGCCGACGCGGTAGTAGATATGGCTCGGCATGTGCACGAGATGGCCGGCACCCGGAATGGCGCCACGCAACCGGTCGGCATAGGGCTCGGCCCGCTGCGGGCGGTCGGACGCTTCCACGGCGTGGATGTAATAATGGATCGCGCCCGGATGATTCGGGTCTCTTGCGAGCACCCGCTCCAGCGTCGGCACGATGTCGGCGCTTTGCGGGTTCGGCTCCCGCCCGCCCGGCTGCCAGTAATTCCAAGGGCTGAGATCCATCAGCGCCTCGGCGTAGAGCACCGCGATCTCGTTGTCCTCGGGAAACTGTCCCGCAGCCTTGGCCATGGCCGCGGCGTAGGCCGCGTCGAGCTCAGCGCGCTCCGCCTTCGGGTTCTCTGCATAGCGCGTGGACAAGGCGGCGATCAGCGCCTGTTCGCGTGGGCTCGCCTTGGCGGCAAGCGCGCGCGCCTTCTGCGCCGCGGCGAACGCGGGCGCCACGGCCTCTTCCACCATCGGCATATTGATATTGGGGCCGAGCACCAGCGCCTCGCCCCAGAAGCACATGGCGCAATCGGGGTCGAGCTTCTGCGCCTTGCGGAATGCGCGCTGCGCTTCTTCGTGATTGAAAGCGTGCGTCAGGCGCAGGCCCTGGTCGAAATAGTCTTGCGCCGCCGGGCTCGCCGTCGTGACTTTGTAGCTGAGCGAGCCGAGGCCGTCCCACAGCGGCGGATCGCTGTCGGCGAACGCCAGCGCCGGTGATGCGGCATTGCTCCTGGCCTGCGGCACTTCCGTCTGCGTCGCCACCAGGCGGATCATGCCGCGCGTCATGGGAGCAACATGGGTTGCCGGGCTCTGGCAGAGGACGAAGTCCCCGCCGATGTCCCAGCCGGCGCCGGGCAACGCGACCGCAGCGGCGGCCCTGGCGGGAGCAAACGACGCCGCTTCGGAGACGCGCTCGCCCCCAAGCGCAAGCAACGCGAGGCCGCCCGCGCACGCGCCGGCAGTCGTGGCCAACAGCGCCGCCCGCAATCGCATGACTGCTATCATGGTATTGCCTCCAAGCTCTAAGACCGAGAGTCGGGTTCTAGGGGCATTCGCCGATGCGCTGTCCCGCGATCGAGGTGCGCACCGACTGCATGAGCCGCCCCTGCATGAACGAGCGTGCGGTAATGATGGCGACGTAATGCTCGGGACTGTCGAAGGTGAATTCTCCTTCCACGTCCATGTCGATTTGACCGCTGCATTGCAGCCGCCATTTCAGCCGCTGCGGGGTAAGCTCATGCTCGACGCGCTCGCAGCTCGAGTTGGTCGTCCGGCTGACCGGGCTGAAGGTCGTGTCGAGATCGGCGACGGCTTCCGGCGTCAGGCAACGCGTGCCTTTCTGCCGCGGACCGATCGTGCCGTTGATCTCGGGGGTCTGGACCGTGTGCCACTGGCCGGCGCGCAACCCATCGGCGGCCGCATCCTGCGCAACGGTGAGAAACATCGCCGCAGCGAGCGCGCCTGCCCGCCGGAAGTGAACACCTGTGAAGATCATGCAGTGAATTGTCTCCGCGTCGCCCTTGAACCGCAATGATACCAGGGGTGAAGCTGTTCGTCATTCCGGTTTGATGTTGGCGTCGCGGATCACCTTCGCCCATTTCGGCACTTCGACCTTGATCCGGGCGGTAAATTCGGCCGGCGTACTGCCGATTGGCTCGAACCCGATGGCGGCGAGCTTCTGCTGCACGTCGGCCAGCGCGATCACTTTGACGGTTTCGCGGTGGAGGAGATCGATCACCTCTCTGGGCGTGCCCTTCGGAACGAGGATGCCCTGTGGCGTGTCGCCTTCCTGATCCGGCACGCCTGCCTCCGCCATCGTCGGGACGTCGGGCACCGCGACGCTGCGCTTGGCGCTCGTCACCGCGAGCGCGCGGATTCTGCCTTCCTTGATCTGCGGCGCGGCGGGCGGCATCGAGGAGAACGCGATCGGCGTGTGGTTGCCGATCACCGATTGGATCATCGGTCCGCCGCCCTGGAACGGCACGGCGACCAGGTCGATCTTGAGCGCGAGCTTGAACATCTCGCCGGAAAGATGCGACGGCGTGCCGGTGCCGGGATTGGCATAGCTCGACTTGCCGGGGCTCGCGCGCACGAAGTCGATGAGCTCGCGCACGGTCTTGGCCGGGACCGAGGGGTGGACGACCAACACGTTCGGGGTGGTGGCGATCTCGGTCACCGGATCGAAGTCGTTGTAGGGATCGTACGGGACCTTGGCGTAAAGGCCAGGATTGATCATGAAGCTCGAACTGGCGACGAGGATGGTATAGCCGTCCGGAGCCGCGCGGGCGGCCAGCGCGGTGCCGAGGTTGCCCCCGCCGCCTGCATGATTCTCGACATAGAACTGCTGGCCGAGATTCTCGGAGAACTTCTGCATCAGCAGACGCGCGATCACATCGGACGGTCCGCCGGGCGCGAACGGCACGATCACCCGTACGGGACGGTTGGGGTAGCCGGTTTGCGCGTGCGCTCCGGTGATCGACAGCAGCAGCATGCACACGGCGGTGGCGCGGCTCAACCTGATCATAATGGCGGGTTCCTGACGGGTTAGTCGTTGATCACTGCTGCGAGGTTCTCATTGTGCCTTGATGTTGGCGGCACGAATGACCTTCGCCCATTTGTCGATCTCCCACGTGATGCGGGCGGCGAACTCTTTCGGCGTGCTGGCGATCGGTTCGAAACCCAGCGCCGCCAGGCGCTCGCGCACGTCAGGCAGAGCGACGATCGCGACGATCTCCCGATGCAGACGGTCGATGATGTCCGGCGCCGTCCCCGACGGAACGAGGATCCCGAGAATGATGTCGGATTCCTGATCGCGGGCCCCGGCCTCCGCCAGGGTCGGGACTTCGGGCAGCGCCGGCGAACGGCGTGCGCCGGTCACGGCGAGCGCGCGCACGGTGCCCTGCTTGACGTGCGCGGCGGCGGTCGAAATCGACGTGTAGAGGATCGGCGTATGCCCGCCGATGGTCGAGGTGATGGCGGGGCCGCCGCCGTTGAACGAGACCGCCACGAGGTCGAGGCCGAACGCCTGCTTGAGCATTTCACCGGCGAGATAGCCCGGCGTTCCGAGGCCGGCATGGGCGTAGCTGTGCTTGCCCGGGCTCGCCTTTACCCAGGCGACGAGCTCCTCGACATTGGTTGCCGGCACCGATGGGTTGACCAGCAGCACCTGAGGCGACACCCCGACCAGCGACACCGGCGCAAGGTCGCTCGTGGTGTCAAAGCCGAGCTTGGCGAACAGGCTTGGATTGACCACCAGCGTGCTGCTGATCACGAGGATGGTGTAGCCGTCGACGGGGGCCTTCGCCGCCAGCGCGGTGCCGATATTGCCGCTGCCGCCGGGATGGTTCTCGACGTAAAACTGTTGCCCCAATCGCTCCGACAGCTTCGGCGCGAGCACGCGTGCGACGATATCGACCGGGCCGCCGGGCGCGAACGGCGCGATCATCCTCACTGGCCGGTTGGGATAGTCCGACGGTTGCGCCACGCTTGCCCCGGCGACGAGGACTGCGGCAAGCCCAAGCACGATCGCCTTCATTCCATGTTCTCTTCTTTTCGGCAGCGTGTCCCGCGCTTGCAGATATCGTGGGGCGAAGCGGCGGCTAGTCCGCCCTGATGTTCGCATCGTGCACGACCTTGCTCCACTTGGCGATCTCGGTCTTGATGCGCGCGCCGAAGTCGTCGGGCGTGTCGGCGACCGGGACAAAGCCCAGCGTCTCAAGACGCTGCTTGACCTCGGGTGACGCGACCATCTTCACGATCGCATCGTGCCAGCGGGCGATGACCTCCTTTGGCGTTCCGGCCGGCGCCACGATGCCGGTGAGGGTGTCGCTCTCGAGGTCGGGAATGCCTGCTTCCGCGTTGGTCGGTACATCCGGCAGCGCCGGGGAGCGCACCTTCGCGAGTACGGCGAGGCCGCGCAACTTGCCGTCCTTGATATTGCTCATTGCCGGCGGCAGCGCGGTGAATGCGATCGGGGTGTGGCCTCCGATGGTGGAGTTGACGGCCAGCGCAGCGCCGTTGAAGGGCACGGTGATCAGGTCGAGCCCGTATTTCTGCTTGAACAGCTCGCCCGCGAGATGCGGGGTCGAACCGGTGGCGGGCTGGGCGAAGCTGTACTTGCCGGGGTTGGCCTTCACCAGATCGGCCAGCTCCTTCATCGATTTGGCCGGAAAGTCGGGATTGACTGAAATCACGTTGGGAGAGGCGGCCACAAGCGTGATCGGTGCAAAGTCCTTCACCGGATCGTAGGAGATCTTCGTATACATGCTGGGATTGACGATGAAGCCGGTGCTCACCACCAGCATCGTGTAGCCGTCGGCCGGCGCTCGCGCCACCATGGTTACGCCGGTATTGCCACCCGCGCCCGGCACGTTCTCGGTGTAAACCTGCTGGCCCCATTCCTCCGACAGCTTCTGCGCGACGATCCGCGCGATCACGTCGGTCGGGCCGCCCGCTGCGAACGGCACGATCAAGCGAACCGGTCGTGCCGGGTAGGTGTCGGCCGACGTCTCGCCGGCGAGCAGCATCATCGACGGCAGCAGCGCGAGAATGGCGCGCAACGCGCGGACGTTCGCCATGGCATCCTCCCTTGATCTTTTGATTGATGCTATCATCGCCCTTGCGCGCGGCGCAGTAAACACCTACCCGCGTGCTCCCTCCGATACGATCCAGAAAAGGAAGCCCCATGACGTCCAAGAAGATCACGCGCCAGGACCTCCGCGATGCGGCGGAGAAATACAAGAACTGGGGCAAGTGGGGCCCGGACGACGAGATCGGCACCCTCAACTACACGACGCCTGCGGATATCATCGGAGCGGCGCAACTCGTGCGCAAAGGCAAGGTGATCTCGCTCGCGCTCAATTTCGATCACACCGGCCCGCAGGGGGCGAAGAGCAATTATCCCGCGATGGGCCGCACCAATCCGATCCACACCATGATCCGTACCGGCACCGATGCCTATTCCGGCGTGCTGGACAAGCGCGGCATCCGCGCGGCCGACGATATGGTAACCATGCCGCTCCAGTGCGGCACCCAATGGGACGGCCTCGGCCACGTCTTTTATGAAAGCCACATGTGGAATGGCTATGACTGCCGCGAGGTCACATCGGCCGGCGCGCAGAAGTGCGGCATCGAGAAGACCAAGAACAAGATGGTCGGGCGCGGTGTGTTCCTCGACGTCGCGCGCGCGCTCGGCAAGGATTCGCTCGAGGACGGCTACGGCATTACCTGCGAGGATCTCAACAACACCGCCGAGGCGCACGGCGTCACCATCAGGCGCGGCGACTATGTGGTCGTGCGCACTGGCCAGATGGAGCGCTGTCTCAAGACCGGAAGCTGGGACGGCTATCCCGGCGGCGACGCGCCGGGCTTTGCGTTCGAGACGCTCGAATGGGTGGCCCGCACCGAGCTTGCCGCCCTTGCCAGCGACACCTGGGGATGCGAGGTGCGGCCGAACAACACCGAAGGCGGCATCAACCAGCCGTGGCATTGGATCACCATCCCGATCATGGGCATGACCATGGGCGAGATTTTCTATCTGAAGGAGCTTGCCGAGGACTGCGCGGCCGACAAGGTCTACGAGTTCATGTTTGTCGCGCCGGCCATCCCGATCACCGGCGCGGTGGGATCGCCGACCAATCCGCTGGCGATCAAGTGAACAAGGTCGGCCTCCAACGCCGTATCACGACCGAGCCTGTCTTCATCGGGGTCGCCGCCACGTCCGATCCGGACGTGAAGTCCGCGGAATCACCGAAGCAGCGCGTACGCGCATGACCGCAGGAACGGCCCGCCACATCGCTCCATGAGCGGCGCGCCATGCGCCTGCGCGTAGCCTTTGCCGAACGGAAGCATCACATGAACTTCGCCATCAACCCGCTGGTCGCGATCGGCGTCCTCGCCTCCACGGCGGCGACCGACGCGGCCTATGTGTTCTTCAATGCCGCTGTCAGCAGCCGCCGTCGCGTCTGGGCCGCGAACTGGAGCGCCATCTGGTACATGCTGTCCGCATTCGCCGTGATCAGCTATACCGAAAATGCCTTGTACGTCGCATTTGCAGCTCTGGGATCGTGGCTGGGGGCATTCGCGTCGGTCACTTGGCTTCACCGCGGCGGGCTCCTGACCCCGCCGCGCCACGATCCGCCATGACGCTCCCACCCCGCAAGCTCACGCCATTTCCCGCTGCCTGAAAGGTTCATCCATGCTCGGACACAATCGAAAAATGAGCGGGGCGGAATGCCTCGCCGACATGCTCAAGGGCTACGGCGTCACCCACGTGTTCCATGTGCCGGCTGTGCTGCGCAAGACCTTCGCCGTGATGGAAGGGCGCACCGACATCAAGCGCCTGCATGTCCATGGCGAGAAGGCCGCGGCCTACATGGCCGACGGCTATGCGCGCGCGTCGGGCAAGCCCGGTATCTGCGCGGCGCAGGTGATCGGCGCCCTCAATCTCGCTGCCGGACTGCGCGACGCCTGGCTCGCGCACTCGCCGGTGATCGCCATGACCGGCGGGCGCGACCCGAAAACCAAGTTCCGCAAGGTCTATCAGGAGATCGACGACGTCCCGGCGTTCGAGCCGGTAACCAAGTTCAACGCCACCGTCGACGACGTGGCGCGCTTCCCCGACATGGTGCGGCAGGCGTTTCGCGTCGCGACCTCGGGCACGCCCGGGCCTGTGCACCTGCAATTTCGCGGCAATGAGGGCCAGGTGGATGCCGACGAGGCGGAGATGGAGCCGTTGTGCGAGCCGCAGTTCGCGCGCGTGCCCCCGTTCCGTCCGGCGCCGGACGATGCCAGCGTGATGGCGGCACTCAAGCACTTGCAGGATGCGCAGCGGCCGGTGATCGTCGCCGGCGGGGGCGTGCGCGCCTCGGGTGCGGCCGCCGAACTTGTCGCGCTCGCCGAGGTGCTGCAGATCCCGGTCGCCACCTCGCTCAACGGCAAGGACACGATCCCCGGCAACCATCCGCTCGCGGTCGGCGTGGTCGGTACCTATTCGCGCGAGAGCGCCAACCGGGTGGTCAACGGCGCGGACCTCGTATGCTTCATCGGCAGTGAGACCGGCGGCATGACCACGCATTTCTGGGCGGTGCCGAAGATCGGGACGCCGGCAATCCAGATCGACATCGACCCCGAAGCGCTCGGCCGCAACTATCCACTCCTCGCCGGCGTCAACGGCGACGCCAAGGTGACGCTCGCGCGCATGCTCGCGGCGGCCGAGCGGGGAAGCGCCGGCAAGCGCAAAGCCTGGGTCGAGGAAGCGCAGAAGATCTGCAAGGAATGGGCGGCGAAGTACAAGCCTTCACTCACCTCCGATGCCGTGCCGATCCGGCCCGAGCGCATCTGCGCCGAACTCACCCGGCAGGTGCCGGACAACGGCATCGTCGTGGTCGATACCGGCCACGGCGGCATGTGGATGGGCGGGTTTTACGATCTCACCAGTCCCACCCAGAGCTATATGCGCAGCGCCGGTCACCTCGGCTGGGCGTTCCCGGCGGGGCTCGGCGCCAAATGTGCCTGCCCCGACCGGCCCGTGATCACCTTCACCGGCGATGCCGGCCTCTGGTATCACATCGCCGAGATCGAGACCGCCGCGCGCTGGCGCATCAACGCCGTCACCGTGGTCAACAACAATTCGAGCGGCAACCAGTCGAAACGCGGCTTCGACCGCGTCTATGGCGGGACCCAGACCGAGCAGGCGCGGGAGATGTGGACCTTCAGCAAGGTCAATTTCGCCCGCATCGCCGAAGATATGGGCGCGGTTGGGATGCGGGTCGAAAAGCCCGGAGACCTCGGGCCGGCGATCCAGCAGGCGCTCAAAGCGAACCGTCCGGTGATCATCGACGTGGTCACCGACATCGAAGCTCTTGCGCCATTGGCGGTGAGTTGACGGGCGCCTAGATGTGAATTCCGGTGACGTGCGCCAGAGTCTTCGGGCTGACAGCTTTGGCTTGGCAGAAGGCTGAACGACGTGCGCACGGTTGGACTGAAGAAAGACGGCAGTCGCCGCGGTTCAATCTTCGGCGCTCAAGCGCCGTCGCACGCCCCAATCGTGCAGGACGGCAGCGATCTCTTCGGCCACGAAATGGCGGGCGCTCTCCTGGTCGTAGTCCTGTTGCAGCAACTCGTCGTAGTCAGTGAATACGTGCCGCACATAGGCAACGAGGGAGAGCCAGGCGGCGCTCTCCGGGGTGGCGACAGCCAGCCCCGGGCTGTCGACAGCGTGGTCAACCACGGCGCCGAACTCGTGTGCGGGGATCCTGGGGGCCAGGCGACGCAATGCCATCTCGATGTCACCGCGCTTAGCCACATCGATTAATCCCGGACCTTGCCGACATTATCGGCTAACCTGGTATTGAAAATCGAGCTGTGAGTCGAACCATGACGATGGGCTCCGCCAAGTCTTCCAATATCTCGCCCAATCCGAATCGCGGATCTGGCCAGATCGGCATGGTGGCCGCCGTATCGATCGGCATCGGCGGCATGGTCGGCGCGGGCATCTTCTCCATTCTGGGCGTTGTGGCGCAGGCCGCGGGCGGCGCGATGTGGCTGGCATTCGCGATCGGCGGCGTGGTGGCGCTGTTGTCCACGTATTCCTACGCCAAGCTCGGGGCCACCTTTCCCTCCGCGGGTGGTGCGGTGCATTTCCTGGTGAAGAGCTTCGGCGATGGCGTGCTCGCCGGCGGCTTGAACCTTTTCATGTGGGCCGGCTACATCATCTCGCTCGCCCTCTATGCCACGGCCTTCGGCGGTTACGCCGCGACCTTCGTGACCACCACGCCTTCGCCACTGTTGCTGAAATCGCTGGCGGTGGCCTGCGTCGTCTTGCTGACGGTGGTGAATGCGCTGGGGGCGAAGTTCATGGGCCGTTCGGAAACCGTGATCGTGGCGGTCAAGGTGGCGATCCTGGTGCTGTTTGCCGCTGTGGGATTGTGCTTCATCCGGCCCGGTTATCTCTCGCCCGAACTGTGGCCGGAGACCAAGTCGATCCTGTTCGGCGCAGGCGTACTGTTCATCGGTTACGAGGGGTTCGGACTCATCACCAATGCGGCCGCCGATATGCGCAATCCGCGCACGATGCTGCCGCGCGCGCTCTACACCAGCGTGATCCTGGTGATCATCCTCTATCTCGCCGTTTCCCTGACCGTCACCGGTAATTTGTCCGATTACGAAATCGAGCGCGCCAAGGATTATGCACTCGCGGAGGCGGCCAAGCCTTTCCTGGGTGAATTCGGTTTCCGGTTGATCGCTATCGCCGCACTGTTCTCGACGGCTTCCGCGATCAACGCCACATTGTTTGGCTCCGCCAACGTCTGCTACATGATCGCCCGCGACGGCGAATTGCCCGTCGGCCTCTCGCGCACCGAATGGAAGCAAGCCACCGGCGGGCTGCTGCTCACCGCGGGCTTGGTCGTTGCGGTGATGCTCAGCTTCGATCTCGCGGGCATCGCCATGATGGGGAGCGCCGCGTTTCTACTGATCTATGCGGCGGTGAACGCAGGTCATCTGAAGGTATTGCAGGCGACCGGGGCGAACGCGGTGCTGGTCTGGCTATCACTGCTTACCTGCCTCGTGATGTTCGTCATCCTTGGCGTGTACACCTACCAGCAGCAGCCCGCTGCGCTGGTTGCACTGCTCATCATCGCCGCCGCGTCGTTCGCAGCCGAATGGGCATACCGGCAGTGGACCGGCCGCAGGATCAGCGAAGCGGCTTAGCGCGGGTGGCTGCTGGCTTTGCATGACGTGCGCAGCACGCGGCTCGCAAGCTTCGCAAATTCACTCCACTGCGGTTGAATGGTACCCGAAGATTGGGAGTCACAGCTCGTTCGCGCCAGGCGCGGGCGCTGCAACAAAATTTTGGCATCGCAACATCGCGTTGCGTGCTGGACTGCCATCCATCCGCGTGGGATACAAAACGAAAATTTTAGCGGGAGGTATTGATATGACCGTCACATGGGACCCAAATCTCGATCCTAAAATCGCCGATCTCATCGATGTCGCGTTCGAGAAGTCATGGCAATTCGTCAGGACCGATCCTGAACTCGCACACCGCGATTTGAGAGAGATGCGGGCGCGCTTGACGGAAAGTCTGCGGCGATTGGCGCAGAGCGGTGAGCGCGATGTGTGGCGGCTCGCCAATGGCGCGATCGGCCAATTGCGGCGTCAGCGCAGCGCGGCCTGAAGCTTGCTCGCTAAAGGGTGAGGGCTTTCCGACGAAATCCCGCCAACGGGAAAAAGACCGAACGAGATCGCCACATCGCTCGACTGCTCACACACCTCTCTTACTGTCATTGAGGAGACTGTCGGCGAACCGGCGGTCATCACGCCGGGCGCGTGCCGCGATCGTTGGCCGGGCGCCATAGACGGCTCGCACGCTCGAACACTCGGCCGAGGACCGGCCAGAACAGCAGGACGAACGCCAGCGTGGTGATCGAGCCGACCAGCCCGTTCGACCAGAATACGGTGAGATCGCCGCCCGCGCCGATCATCGACAGGCGGAAGGCGTCCTCGGCGCGATTGCCCAGCACCAAAGCGAGTGTGAACGGCGCCAGCGGAATGCCGATCTTCTTGAACACGTAGCCGACGACACCGAAGCCAAGCATCAGCCAGATGTCGAACATTGCGTTCTGGATGGCGTAGGCGCCGATCGCGCAGGACACCACGATCATCGGTGCGATGGCCGCGAACGGCACCCGCAGGACGGCGGCGAAAACCGGCACCGTCGTGAGCACGAGCACCAGCCCGACGACATTGCCGAGATACATGGAGGCGATCAGGCCCCACACGAAATCCTTGTGCTCGACGAACAGCAGCGGGCCGGGATTGAGCCCCCATACCATCAGGCCGCCGAGCAGGATCGCCGCCGTGCCCGAGCCGGGAATGCCCAGCGCCAGCATCGGCAGCAGGGCCGATGTCCCCGAAGCGTGCGCCGCCGTTTCCGGCGCGAACACGCCTTCGATGCGTCCTTTACCGAAGCTGTCCTTGTCCTTGGAAAAGCGCTTGGCGAGGTTGTAGCCCATGAAC
>Ga0310810_10005380_pt1 | contig 14300 bp, 12 predicted proteins | sample NCmetagenome_FD_207641 | JGI IMG/M metagenome (GOLD analysis project Ga0310810, IMG submission 207641) | Soil microbial communities from experimental microcosm in Duke University, North Carolina, United States - NC | ecosystem: Engineered > Artificial ecosystem > Soil microcosm > Unclassified ... | reverse complement strand
GTAGGGGCCACACCCGTTCCCATCCCGAACACGGTCGTTAAGCCCTACAGCGCCGATGGTACTCCGTCCGAGAGGACGCGGGAGAGTAGGCCGTCGCCGGCACCTCATCGAACGGGCCCGGATGCTTCCGCATCCGGGCCCGTTCGCCGTTCATCCCGGCCCGCACCACGCACCACGCACCACGCACCACGCACCACGCACCACGCACCACGCACCACGCACGACGCAATCACGCACGACGCAATCACGCACGACGCGAACGCCACTCGCCGCCACGCGCCATGACTCGCGCCGGAATCGTCTCCGTCGTCGGCAAGCCGAACGCCGGCAAATCGACGCTCCTCAATCGCATCGTCGGCGAGAAGCTCGCCATCGTCAGCGACAAGCCGCAGTCCACGCGCGACCGCGTCGTCGGCATCCGCACCACCGACGACGTCCAGATGGTCGTCCTCGACACCCCCGGACTCCTCAATCCGCGCTACGAGCTCCACCGCGCCATGCGCGCGACGGCGCTGCGTGCACTCGGCGACGCCGACGTGATCGTCTACCTCGCCGACGCCACCCAGGGCACACCGCCGCCACTCGTCGACGCCGCGGAGCTCGCCGCGCCTCCGCGTGCGCCCGTCGTCACCGCCCTGAACAAGGTCGACGCGATCACCGCGGCGCAGCGCACCGCGCTCGCCGACGCGTCGCCCGACGCGCGCTTCATTTCCGCGACCACCGGAGAAGGCGTCGACGCGCTGCTCGACGAGCTCGCGGCCCGCCTCCCGGAAAGCCCGTTCCTCTACCCGGAGGACGAGATCAGCACGGCCTCCGTGCGCTTCTTCGTCTCCGAGCTCGTGCGGGAAACCGCCCTCGAGCAACTCGAGGAAGAGGTGCCCTACTCGCTCGCCTGCGAGGTGGAGGAGTTTCGGGAGGGCCAGACGCCGCTGTACATTCGAGCCGTCCTCTACGTCGAGCGGGAGAGCCAGAAGCGCATCCTCATCGGTGCCGGCGGCAAGCGGATCCGCGACATCGGCCGCGTCGCGCGCGGCAAGATCGAGCGCTTCGTCGGATCTCCGGTCTACCTCGACCTGTGGGTGAAGGTCCTTCCGAACTGGCGCAAGAGCGACCGCGCGCTGCGCCGGTTCGGCTATCGGCACTCCGACGACCCCGCCACATGACCCTCTCTCCACAGCTGCTCGCCATCCTCGTCTGCCCGAAGTGCAAGGGCGCGCTCGAGTATCGCGAGCAGGAGTCGGCGCTGCTGTGCCACCAGTGCCGGCTGCGCTACCCGGTACGCGACGACATTCCGATCATGCTGCTGGACGAAGCCACGCCGCTGTGACGGCGCTCGCGATCGCCACGGTCCGCTCGTGAGCGTCCTCGCGCTCCTGCTGGTCTTCGCCCCGATCGCGATCGTGGCGGACCTGCTGCACGCGTCCCCCGTCGCTTTGTTCGTGCTGAGCGCGATCGCGATCGTTCCCCTCTCCGGCTATCTCGGCCGCGCGACGGAGGAGATCGCGGCCTACACCGGTCCGACGCTCGGCGGACTGCTCAACGCCACCCTCGGAAATCTCGCGGAGCTGATCATCGCGCTCCTCGCGCTCCAGGCGGGGCTCCTGGAGCTCGTCAAGGCGTCGATCACGGGCTCGATCCTCGGCAACCTCCTCCTCGTCCTCGGCGCCGCCCAACTCGCCGGAGGGCTCAAGCATCGCACGCAGCGCTTCAGCGTCGCGCTGGCCGGCCTCAGCGTCTCGCTGCTCATGATCTCGGTGATCGGTCTCGTCATCCCGGCGCTGTACAACGCGACGCACGTGGATCCGACGCGTGCCTTCACTCGCCGAGTGTCGGAGGGGGTCGCCGCGCTGCTGATCGTCGGCTACGGGCTGTCGCTCCTCTACTCGATGGGCACGCACCGGTCGGTGTTCGGCGAATCGCGCGAGGTGGCCACCGAAGCGCATTCGCTCCTGCATGCGAGGCGCTGGTCGCTGCGCCGCGCCGCGCTCGTGCTCGTCGGATCGGCCGCGGTCGTCGGGTGGCTCTCGGAAATTCTCGTCGGATCCACCGAGGCGGCGATCGAGCGGATCGGCCTCTCGCAGATCTTCGTCGGGCTGATCGTCGTGCCGATCATCGGCAACGCGGCCGAGCACAGCTCGGCCGTGCTGATGGCGATGCGCAACCGGATGGATCTCGCGGTCTCGATCGCGGTCGGCTCGAGCGCCCAGGTGGCGTTGCTGATCGCCCCCCTGCTCGTCTTCGTCGGGCTCGTGGTGGGCCAGCCGATGGACCTGGCCTTCAGCACATTCGAGGTGGCGTCGGTGGCGCTCGCGGTGGCGGTGGCGACCTCCGTGGTGAGGGACGCGGAGTCCGACTGGCTCGAGGGCGCGTTCCTTCTGCTGGTCTACGGGATGCTCGCCGTGGCCTTCTTCTTCTTCTGAGCGGGGCAGGGGTCGAGATGGCGCAAACCCCGGTGGCATCATGGTTTGACTTGGATTCCCGGCAGCCGTATCTTGCCCCTCCACCCCGGCAGCGCCCCCGCGTGGTCAAGATCAGCGCCATCCTTTTCGCACCGGACGAGGCCGCGCCGCCCCCCGCGCTCACCGAGTGGCTCGCTCGGCAGGCAGACGTGGTGGTCCGGATCCGCGAGATGGACGAACTGATGGCGCTCTCCCTGCGCGGTCGTCCCCGGGTGGTGGCATTCGACGCCCGGCACGACCGGACCCTGGCGGAGCGGGCCTGCAGCCGCCTCAAGCGCGACTCCTACACGGGCGTGGTTCCGGCCGTGATGCTCACCTCCGACACCGACGAGGCCTTCGCCGCGGGGTTCGACGCCGGAGCCGACGAGGTGCTGCGCGAGGGGCTCGGCGCCGCCGAGCTGGTGACGCGTCTGGATGCGATGCTGCGCCGGTCGGATCGCGACCTCGTCGTGCACCCGTCGACGCGGCTTCCCGGCGCGGTGGAGATCGAGGCGGAGGTGACGCGCCGGCTGGATTCGGGCGCACGGTTCGCGATGTGCTACGCCGACCTGGATCACTTCAAGGAGTTCAACGACCGCTACTCGTACTACGACGGCGACCGGGTCATCCGGATCCTGGCGAAGATCCTGCACGACGTCGTGAAGGGCTTGTGCGGCGAGGAAGGCTTCGTCGGGCACATCGGCGGAGACGACTTCATCTTCGTCGTTCCGACCCCCGCGGTCGGCGAGGCGTGCGCGGAGATCGTGAACGTCTTCGACCTGCTGATCCCGTATCAGTACTCGGAGCAGGATCGACGCGCGGGATATTTCTTCGGCAAGGACCGCCGCGGCCAGCTGCACCGGGTTCCGCTCATGACGGTCTCGATCGGCGTCGTCACCAACGAGCGACGACATTTCACCCATGCGGCACAGGTCAGCGAACTCGCAACGGAAATGAAGAGCTACGCCAAGACGCTACCCGGGTCGGTGTACTCGATCGACCGGCGCACCGACAGCCAGCCGGGCGGGGTTTCGCGCATCTCCGGATCGCCGAAGGCGGTCCGTGCCGGAGACCTCCCGTGAACGTTTCCTGCCCGGAGTGCCGCTCGGTCTTCCGCGTCGATCCGGCGAAGCTGCCGCCCAGCGTCGTGCGCGCCCGCTGCTCGGTGTGCGGCGGCGTGATCACGATCGCTCCGCCGGCCGGCGCATCGGACGACTTCGGCGCCGCCGCACCGGCAGCACGCGTCCCCGCGCCCGCCCCGGTGCCCTCCGCTCCGCCGCCGAGGCCCGCCAGCCCGCCGCCGCCTCCGCCCACGCCGCCGGCGGCGCACGCTCCTCCCACGCCCACGGTCGGGCGTCCTCGCGAGCAGCCTGCCGTTGCGCCCCCGCCGATGCCGGAGCCGCCCGCCGCCGCCGCGCCGGTCGATGCTCATCCAGCGCCACCTGCGCCTCCGCCCCCGCCTCCGCCCGCCGCTCCGCCCGCCGCTCCGCCCGCCGCTCCGCCCGCCGCTCCGCCCGCCGCTCCGGCCGCGCCGGCCGCCGGCGCGCGTCCCGCGGCTCCGTTCGCGCGGCCGCCATTCGCCGCGCCACCTCGGCCGCCGGCGGGACCCGCGGGGGGAGCGGGTGGAACGTCCGGCGCCCCCCCGAGACCAGCCGCGCCTCCGGCCGGCGCGCCGTTCGCGCCCTTCGCCGCGCGCCCTCCAGCGAGTGCCGCGCCGGTCACGACGCCGCCCACGAGCCGGCCGCCGTTCGCCGCTCCGACCTCGCGCCCCTTCACTCCACCCTCCCCGGCACCAGCCGCGCCCCCGGCACCGTTTCCGGCGGCACCGCCTCCGCCGCCGCCCCCTCCGCCCGCAGCCGCGGCGCCGGCGCGCGCCGAGTCGGCGGTGACGCCGACTCCCGCTCGGCCGCCGATCAATCCGTTCCTCGCGAACGACCCGAACGCGAAGGCGAAGCGTCTCGCGCGCGCCCTCGTGTCGGACATCGTCGCGTACTTCCCGCAGAAGCGCGAGGAAGGCCTCCGCGACGGAACGCTCAAGCAGCTCTTCCGCGAGGAGATCAAGAAGAGCTACGAGGAGTACGTCGAGCAGGTGGGACGCGAGTTCGCCGAGAGCACGACGCACTTCCAGGACGCACTGAACGACGTGCTCGCGGGGGGAAAGAAGCTCTTCTAGCGACGTCCGCGCCGCGCTATCTTTCGCGGCGTCGGGAGAGAGTGTCACCGTACGAGCCGTCCGCCCTGCGCAGGACGGCTCGTGTCATACAGGGAGAGAGAGATGGCTGAGAGCGAGCGCGCCCGGCTGCTGACATCGTACGACGATCAGCTCGCCGAGCTGAGGAGGTATCTTTGACCTCGACCACAAGCGTCAGGAGCTGACGTCGCTCGAGGCGCGGATGGGCAGCGCGGACTTCTGGAACGATCAGGACGCCGCCCAGACGGTCGTGCAGCAGGTGAAGACGCTCCGGAGCTGGGTCGAACCCTTCGAGTCGCTGACCGCGCGCGTGGAGAGCACGCGCGAGCTGGCGGAACTGCTCGACGCAGAGCCCGACGCCGAGATGGAGGCGGAGGTCGAGCGCGAGGTCTCGCGCATGGGCGAGGAGCTCGAGGAGTTCCGTCTCCGCTCGCTGCTCTCGCATCCCGACGACTATCGCGACGCGCAGCTCGAGATCAGCGCGGGAGCCGGCGGTACCGAAGCACAGGACTGGGCGTCGATGCTCATGCGCATGTACACGCGCTGGGCCGAGCGGAAGGGCTACAGCGTCGAGATCGTCGACCTCAGCGAGGGTGAGGAGGCGGGGATCAAGGGTGCCGTGCTCGAGATCAAGGGGATGTACGCGTACGGCTACCTCAAGGCCGAGAGCGGCGTGCATCGCCTCGTGCGCATCTCTCCATTCGACGCGCAGGCTCGGCGGCACACGAGCTTCGCGTCGGTGTTCGTGTATCCCGTGGTGGACACCGACATCAACATCGAGATCCGCGAGGAAGATCTGAAGATCGACGTCTTCCGCGCCTCGGGCGCGGGGGGACAGCACGTCAACAAGACCAGCTCCGCCGTTCGGATCACCCACCTCCCTTCCGGTGTGGTGACCTCCTCGCAGCAGCAGCGCTCGCAGCACAAGAACAAGGCGACCGCGCTCCAGATGCTGAAGAACCGCCTGTACCAGATCGAGTTGAACAAGCAGCTCGCGAAGAAGGCGGAGCTCGACGCGAACAAGTCGGACGTCAGCTTCGGCAGCCAGATCCGCAGCTACGTCTTCCAACCGTACACGATGGTGAACGACCACCGAACGGAGCTCAAGCTGCCCGACGTGCAGAAGGTCATGGACGGAGGGATCGATCCGTTCATCGAGGCCTTCCTCAAGGAGCAGGGCGGCGCGCGCGCGGGGAGCGCGGCGTGACGGAGGAGCTCAACTTCGTCCTGAAGGCGCGGCGCGAGAAGCTCGACGCGCTCGTCGCCGCGGGGATCTCGCCATACGGCTACGGCTTCGATCGGACGCACGACACGGCGCGGGCCGTCGCCGCCCTCCCGGACGGAGCGGAGAGCGGCGAGACGGTGCGTGTCGCCGGCCGGCTCGTCGCCTGGCGTGGACACGGCAAGACGGCGTTCGCGCATCTCGCCGACGGGGCGGGGCGCATCCAGCTGTACTTCCGCAAGGACGAGCTGGGAGACGATCGCTGGGCGCAGCTCGATCTGCTCGACATCGGTGACGTCGTGGGCGTCGCCGGCCCGTTGATGCGCACGCGCACGGGCGAGGTGACGGTCCGCGTCGCGGCGCTCGAGCTGCTCGCCAAGTCGCTCCGGCCGTTGCCGTACGGCAAGGAGGAGGTCGTCGACGGCGAGGTCGTACGGCATTCCGGCTTCGCGGATCCGGAGCAGCGCTACCGCCAGCGGTACGCCGATCTCGCGGTGCATCCGGAGGTGCGCGCGCTGTTCGTCGCGCGCGCGCGGCTCATCTCGGCGATTCGAGCGTTCCTCGACGCCCGGGGGTTCCTCGAGGTGGAGACGCCCGTGCTGCAGCCGCTGTACGGCGGTGCCGCGGCGCGGCCGTTCACGACGCACCACAACGCGCTCGACGTGCCGCTCTTCCTTCGCATCGCGGACGAGCTGTACCTCAAGCGGCTCGTCGTCGGCGGCTTCGACCGCGTGTACGAGATCGGCCACGACTTCCGGAACGAAGGGATCGACCGGACGCACAACCCCGAGTTCACGATGCTCGAGTTCTATCAGGGCTACGCGGACTATCGGGAGATGATGACCGTGGTCGAGGCGCTCGTCGTTCACGCGGCGGACGCGGTGCGCGCGGTGGCGGGGATCGGCGACCGCGTGCCGACGCTGCGGCCGCCGTTCCCGCGGATCGAGTGGGTGGGCTCGCTCAACGCCGCGCTCGGCCGCGACGCGATGGCGCTGAGCGACGCCGAGCTGCGGCGGGAAGCACGCACGCGGAACGTGCAGCACGTCGACACGCTGAGCCGGCCGAAGCTGCTCGACGAGCTGTTCCAGGCGCTCGTGGAGAGCACGATCGACGAGCCGACGTTCGTCGTCGACTATCCGGTGGAGCTGTCCCCGCTCGCGAAGCCGAAGCGCGATGATCCGGCGCTGACCGAGCGCTTCGAGCTGTTCGCGCGCGGCCGCGAGCTCGCGAACGCGTTCAGCGAGCTGAACGACCCGATCGATCAGCGTGAGCGTTTCGAGGCGCAGGCGCGGTTGCGCGAAGCAGGGGACGAAGAGGCGAGCGGGGTCGACGAGGACTATCTGCGCGCGATGGAGTACGGGATGCCGCCGATGGGCGGCGTCGGCATCGGGATCGACCGGTTGTTCATGTATCTCACCGACACGCCGAACATCCGCGACGTCATTCTCTTTCCCACGATGCGGCCGGAATGAGCCGCCTCGAGCTCGGCATCGCCTGGCGCTATCTGCGCAGCCGCCGCGGATCGAAGCTGCTGTCGCTGATCAGCGTCATCGCGATCGGCGGCGTGGTGGTCGGCGTGAGCGCGCTGATCGTCATCATGGGAGTGATGACCGGGCTGCAGAACGACCTGCGCGAGAAGATTCTCATCGGCAGCCCCGACATCCGGGTGCTGACGATGGGCTCCGACATGGTGATGAAGCACTGGGAGCCCGTGCTGGCGCGGGTGCGCGCGCAGCCGGGCGTCGTGGCGGCGGCGCCGTTCGTGATGACGAAGGCGCTCGTGGGCGCGGGGCACAAGTACAGCGACGGCGCGTTCGTGATGGGGATCGTGCCGCAGGGCGAGGGGAAGCCGGTGACGACCATCCGCTCGTTCGCCACGGGGGGGGACTTCACTTTCCGGACCGAGGACGGACAGCGTCGAGGCGCGGTGCTCGGCGAGCGGCTGGCCCAGCGGCTCGGCGTGTATCCCGGGATCGACTCGATCTCGCTGACGACCGTCGGCACGGACGTGAGCCCGGTGACGGGAACGCCGGTGCCGCGCGAGATGCAGCTCGAGGTCACCGGGGTCTTCGACACGGGGATGTACGAGTACGACAACTCGTACCTGTTCGTCTCGATCGAGGTGGCGCAGGAGCTCGCCGGCCTGCAGCACGACGTGACCGGGCTCGAGGTCGCGACGCGCGACCGGTGGCAGGCGAGCGACGTCGCGGCGGCGATCACGAAGACGCTCGGCTATCCATACCGCACCGAGGACTGGCAGGCGCAGAACAATTCGTTGTTCCAGGCGCTGCGGCTCGAGAAGCTCGGAATGACGTTGATCCTCATGCTCGTGATCCTCGTCGCGGCGTTCAACATCGTCGGCACGCTGACGATGGTCGTGGCGGACAAGACGAAGGAGATCGGGATCCTGCGGGCGATGGGGATGCCGGCGGCGTCGATCCGGCGGATCTTCCTCGCGCAGGGGATCATGATCGGCGTGGTGGGAACGGCGCTCGGGTTGGCGCTCGGGCTCGCGGCGGCGTACGCGCTGGACACGCTGAAGCTGATCCCGCTGAACCCCGAGGTATATTTCATCGATCATCTACCGGTCGCGCGGCAGCCGCTGGACATCGCCGTGACCGTGGTGGCGAGCCTTCTGATCGCGGCCGCGGCCACGATCTATCCGGCCCTGCAGGCCTCGCGGCTGCTCCCCGTGGAGGCGATGCGGGAATGACCGTGCTGGAAGCGCAGGCGCTGTCGAAGACGTACGTCGGTGGCGACGGCGGGGCGATCGTCGTGCTCGACGCGATCGACCTGCAGGTCGAGCGCGGGGAGATGGTGGCGATCATCGGCTCGAGCGGCGCCGGGAAGAGCACGCTGCTGCACCTGCTCGGCGCCCTCGACCGGCCGACGGCGGGTCGCGTGCTTATCGACGGGCGGCCGGTGGATGGGCTCGACGACACGGCGCTCTCGGCGCTGCGGAACCGGACCGTCGGATTCGTGTTTCAGTTTCATCATCTCTTGCGCGAGTTCACGGCGCTGGAGAATGTGATGATGCCGCTGCGGATCGGGGGCACGGACGAGGTGCAGGCACGGCGTCGGGCCAGCGCGCTGCTCGAGCGGGTCGGGCTCGCTGGCCGCGTGCAGCATCGCCCCGCCGCCCTCTCGGGCGGCGAGCAGCAGCGCACGGCGGTGGCGCGCGCGCTCGCGCACGACCCGGCCGTGCTGCTCGCCGACGAGCCGTCGGGGAATCTCGATCACCAGAACAGCGAGCGGCTGCACGACCTGTTCGCCGAGCTCGCGCGGGAGCTCGAGCTCGGGATGGTGGTCGTGACGCACAATCGCTCGCTGGCGGCGCGAGCGGATCGGGTGCTTCAGCTCGAGGATGGGCGGCTCACCCAGGTGGAGTTGCCGGAGGTCGTGGCCTGATGCTGTGCGACAACTGCCATCAGCGCGATGCGGTCGTCAATCTCACGACGATCGAGAACAACGCCGTGCGCCAGCTGCATCTGTGCGAGCAGTGCGCGGCGGAGCGCGGCGTGGAGACGTCGGTCGCGACGCCGAAGCATCCCCTCAACGAGTTTCTGCAGGCCGTGCAGCAGCAGGCGTTGCCGGCGGGCACGGAGGCGGGGAAGTGCGCCTTCTGCGGGCTCACCATGAAGGACTTCCGCGCGACGGGGCGGATGGGGTGCGCGCGCTGCTACAGCACGTTCGAGCCGAGCATGCGGGACCTGCTGCGGCGCGTGCACGGCAGCCCGCGGCACACCGGACGACCGTACCGGCCGCCGCAGGACGAAGTGCTGGAGCGCGCGTCGGTGCTCGGCGAGCTGCGCGAGCGGCTGCGTCGCGCGATCGAACAGGAACAGTTCGAGGTCGCGGCGGAGCTGCGCGACCGGATACGGGTGCTCGAATGACGCTGGATCTTTCCCTGCTGCCGGACGGCGGCGTCCGGTGGCTCGATGCCGCCGGCGCGCATTCGGACGTCGTGCTCTCGACGCGCGTGCGTCTGGCGCGGAACGTCGACGGCTACGCGTTCACGGGGCGGGCGCGCGACGGCGAGCGGCTGCGCGTGCTGGTGCAGCTGCGCGAGGCGCTGCAACTGTTGCCGGGGCTGAACGATAGCTTCCTCGTGCGCGTGGACGAGCTGGGGCCCGGCGACCGCGCGCTGCTCTTCGAGCGGCATCTCGTGAGCAAGGAGCTCGCGGGGCTCGAGCCGCAGCACCCCCTCCGGACGGGCGCCGCCGTGTATCTGTCCGACGGATTGAGCGTCATGATCAACGAGGAGGATCACGTCCGGCTGCAGTCGCTGCACTCCGGATTCGAGCTGCGAGCGGCATTCGCGGCGCTCGACCGGGTTGACCGCGAACTGGGTGGACGGGTCCCCTTTTCGTACCACCCGGAGTTCGGGTACCTGACCGCGTGTCCGACCAATGTGGGAACCGGAATGCGGGCGTCGGTACTGATTCATCTACCGGGGCTCGTGCTCACGAAGGAGATCGGGCGCGTGCTCGCGGGGCTGCAGCAGATGGGGTTGACCTACCGCGGGTTGTACGGCGAGGGATCGGAAGTCGTCGGCAACTTCTTCCAGATCTCGAACCAGACGACGCTCGGCCGGTCGGAGGAGGACCTGCTCGATCAGTTGATCCGCGTCGTGGGCCACGTGATCGAGCGGGAGGAGGAAGCGCGCCGGGTGCTGCTGCGCGACGCGGGCTATATTATCGAGGACAAGTTGTGGCGTGCGTACGGCACGTTGCGGTACGCTCGCAGCCTCACGTTCGACGAGGCGATGAACTACCTGAGTGGCGTACGATTGGCCGTCGGGCTGAAACTGATCCGCGGCCTCAGTGTATATACCCTCAACAAGCTCCTGATCTTCTCGCAGGCCGCGCACCTGTCGGCCGCGGAAGGACGATCGCTGACCGAGAGCGAGACGAGTCTTGCTCGCGCACGCTATGTGCGTAAAGCCCTGGAAGAGGAAGCAGGGTCGGTCGGCTGACAGCACGTCCACCCGGGGTCTCTCTGAGGGACTATGAACGGCTACAACTTCACTGAGCGGGTGCGGAAGGTCCTGGCGATGGCGCGCGAGGAAGCCGCACGGCTCCACCACGAGTATGTGGGCACGGAGCACATCCTGCTCGGCCTCATCCGGGAGGGTGAGGGGGTCGCCGCCACGGTGCTGCAGAACCTCTCCGTCGAGCTGGACGAGATCCAGCAGAAGATCGAGGAGACGGTAAAGAAGGGGAAGGCGGCGCAGACGACCGGCCCGGACCTCCCGTACACGTCGCGCGCGAAGAAGGTGCTCGAGCTGGCGATGAGCGAAGCGCGCGAGCTCAGCCATTCATACGTCGGCACGGAACACCTCCTCCTCGGGCTGCTGCGCGAGGAGAAGGGGATCGCCGCGCAGGTGCTGACCGATGCGGGGGTCAATCTCGAAGCCGCGCGCGCGGAGACGCTGCGGATTCTCGGCACGGAGATGCCGCAGCAGCCGGGCGGCGCCCAGGCGGCCGCCGGCGCGCAGCCGCAGCCGTCGGCGCCGAAGGGCGAGAAGAAGTCGAAGACGCCGGCGCTCGACCACTTCTGCCGCGATCTCACGCAGCTCGCCGCCGAGGGCCAGCTCGATCCGACCATCGGCCGCGCGAAGGAGATCGAGCGCGTGATGGAGGTGCTGACGCGCCGCAAGAAGAACAACCCGGTGCTCATCGGCGAGCCGGGCGTCGGCAAGACGGCGATCGTCGAGGGGCTCGCGCAGCTCATCGCGAACGGCGAGTGCCCCGAGTCGCTGCGCGACAACCGGGTCCTCTCGCTCGACATGGCCGCCGTCATCGCCGGCACGAAGTACCGCGGCCAGTTCGAGGAGCGGCTCAAGGCGGTCATGAACGAGATCGCCCAGAACAAGAACATCATCCTCTTCATCGACGAGCTGCACACGCTCGTCGGCGCGGGGGCGGCCGAAGGCGCGATCGACGCGAGCAACATGCTGAAGCCCGCGCTCGCGCGCGGCGAGCTGCAGTGCGTCGGCGCCTCGACGCTCAACGAGTATCGCAAGTACATCGAGAAGGACGGCGCGCTCGAGCGTCGCTTCCAGACGGTGATCGTCGAGCCGCCCACGATCGACGAGACGGTGGAGATCCTCAAGGGGCTGCGAAAGAAGTACGAGGATCATCACAAGGTGACGATCCCCGATTCGACGCTGCTCATCGCGGCGAAGCAGTCGGAGCGCTACATCACGGACCGGTTTCTCCCCGACAAGGCGATCGACGTGATCGACGAGGCGGGGGCGCGGGCGCGGCTCGCCGCGCAGGCGCCGCCGCCGGAAGTGGCCGCGCTCAAGGCGGAGCTCGAGAAGGTCAACGGCGACAAGGAAGCCGCCGTCCGCGACCAGAACTTCGAGAAGGCCGCGTCGCTGCGCGACAAGGAGCGGGAGATCCAGGGCGAGATCCGCAAGAAGCAGGAGGAGTGGGAGCAGCGGCGCCAGTCGCACCGCCCCGTCCTCGGCGAGGAGGAGATCGCGTTCATCGTCAGCCGGTGGACGGGCATCCCCGTCACGCGCCTGCAGGAGGCCGAGACGAGCCGCCTCCTGCGCATGGAGGACGAGCTGCACCAGAACGTGATCGGGCAGGACGAGGCGATCCGCGCGATCAGCCGGTCGATCCGGCGGAGCCGCGCGGGTCTCAAGGATCCGAACCGTCCGATCGGATCGTTCATCTTCAGCGGCCCGACCGGCGTCGGGAAGACGGAGCTGGCGCGCTCGCTGGCGAAGTTCCTCTTCGCCGATTCGTCCGCGCTCATCCGCGTCGACATGAGCGAGTACATGGAGAAGTTCTCCGTGTCGCGGCTCATCGGCGCGCCGCCGGGCTACGTCGGCTACGAGGATTCGGGGACGCTCACGAAGGCGATCCGCCGGAAACCGTACTCGGTGATCCTGCTCGACGAGATCGAGAAGGCGCATCCGGACGTGTTCAACATCCTGCTCCAGGTGCTCGACGAAGGTCATCTGACCGACAATTACGGACGCCAGATAGATTTCAAGAACACGGTGGTGATCATGACGTCGAACGTCGGCGCGCGCGACATCACGAAGGGGAAGGGGCTCGGCTTCACCACGGGCGACAGCACCACCTCGTTCGAGCGGATGCAGGAGAAGGTGAAGGAAGAGCTGAAGGTCGTCTTCAATCCGGAGTTCCTGAACCGGCTCGACGACGTGATCGTCTTCCACCCGCTCAACCGCGAGCACATCTCGCAGATCGTGTCGATCCTGCTCAAGGACGTCCGGAAGCGGCTGGCCGAGGACGACCTCACGATCAAGCTGACGCCGGCGGCGACCGAGCTGCTGGTGTCGAACGGGTACGACGAGGCGTACGGCGCGCGGCCCCTGAAGCGCGCGATCCAGAAGTTCATCGAGGACCCGCTCTCGGAGAAGATCCTGCTGGGCGAGTTCTCGCGGGGCGACGAGATCGAAGTGGACGCCTCGGCCGACGGCTCGAAGCTCGACTTCCGCGTGCTCTCCAGCGCGTCGAAGGCGTAGCCGAGGAGGGAGCAACCACGGAGAGGCCGGCCGGGTCCAATGGACCTGGCCGGCCTTTTCTCGTGTATATTGCGAATCTATGCGACGTATGCTCCTCTCCGCCGTCGCCCTGCTGTGCCTGGGGGCGACGGCGCGCGCGCAGGACACCACGAGTGTGTCCGGGCGCTGCGCCACCCCCGACACGATCGTCTTTCGCGGCGCGGAGCGCACGGGAGACGCGACCGTGCGCGCCGAAGCCGGGCTGACGCCCGGCCCGGTCAACTACCGCACGCTCGAGCGCGCCATCAAGGACCTGTACGCGACCGGCCAGTTCGACGACGTGGCGGCCGCGTGCGAGACGATCGGGGACCGGGCCGCGCTGGCGTTCTCCCTGCGGGAGCGCCCGCTGCTCGGGGCGGTCGACGTCGCCGGCACCGACCGGGTGTCGCGAGGGACCGTGCGCGATCGCATCGAGCTCCAGGTGGGCCACCCGCTGGATCCGGCCCAGGTCTCGCGCGCGGTGGCGCGCATCGATTCGGTGTATCAGGCGGCGGGCTACTATCTCGCGCGCGTGAAGCCGGAGACCACGCTCGTCGCCGGCCAGGTGCACCTCCTCTTCCGCGTCGACGAGGGGCGGCGGCTGGCCGTGTCGGGGGTACGGATCGACGGCAACGCCGCGGTGCGCGACAAGACGGTCGTTTCCGCGATGGCGACGAAGCCCGAGGGCTTCTGGTGGTGGAAGCGCGGCGAGCTCGATAGCGACAAGTTCGCGGCCGACGTCGGCGAGAAGATCCCCGCGCTCTACGGCTCGAAGGGATTCATCGACGCGCAGGTGCTGAAGGACACCGTCGTCGTCGATCCGGCGCGCGGCAAGGCGCTCGTCGACATCGACGTGGCCGAAGGGCCGCGCTATCGCATCGGCTCGTTCGAGGTCACGGGGAGCCGGCACTTCTCGAGCGAGGACCT
>Ga0310810_10005379_pt1 | contig 14301 bp, 14 predicted proteins | sample NCmetagenome_FD_207641 | JGI IMG/M metagenome (GOLD analysis project Ga0310810, IMG submission 207641) | Soil microbial communities from experimental microcosm in Duke University, North Carolina, United States - NC | ecosystem: Engineered > Artificial ecosystem > Soil microcosm > Unclassified ... | reverse complement strand
ACGTCCGTCCGCGCCCAGTCGATCGCGTCACGGTGGCGCGTCGCGAGCAACTCGTACGTCCCCCGCGGCGTGTTGCCGCCCGCGAGCGCCATCGTGAATCGTCCCCGCGCCGCGACGCTCGCCCGCGCGATCGCCACGATCTCGTCGGCCGCGGCGCTGCTCAGCGTGTCGAGATCGGAGAAGGTCCGAACCTCACGGGTAGCAGCCGCAGTCACGATTCCCTATTCCCGATTCCCCATTCCCGAGCCGTCAGTCCTTGTTCGACCACTTCTGCCCGTTCCGCGCCATGAGGTCATCGGACTCCTTCGGGCCCCATGTGCCGGCCGCGTAGAACGACACCGCGAGCGTGTTGTCCATGATCGGCGTGAACAGCCGCCAGGCAGCTTCCACTTCGTCTGCGTGGACGAACAGCGTCTGGTCCCCCTCGACGATGTCGAGCAGCAACGTCTGATACGCCTCCGGAAGTTCCTGGAACTTCTCCTTGTAGAAGAAGTCCAGCGGCAGGCGCTCGAGCCGCAGCGGTTTCCCCGGTGCCTTGACGTGGAAGTACAGCGCGAAGCCCTCGTCCGGCTGAATCGTCAGGCGAAGCGTGTTGCGGTGGACGTCCGGCGAGCCTAACGGCGTGAACATCCACACCGGCGGCCGGCGGAACTTCACGACGATCTCCGTCACGCGCTTCTTCATGCGCTTGCCCGTGCGGATGAAGAACGGCACGCCCTGCCAGCGCCAGCTGTCGATCTCGAGCTTGATCGCGGCGAACGTTTCGGTGCGCGAGTTCGGGGCGACGCCGGGTTCCCCGCGATAGCCGGTCACGGCCTGACCGTCGACTTCACCATTCGTGTACTGACCCATCACCACGCTCTTCGGCGTGATCGACTTGATGGATCGCAGTGCCTTCACCTTCTCCTGGCGGATGAACTCCGCCGTCATCATCGCCGGCACCTCCATCGCCACGAGCGCGATGAGCTGCGTCCCGTGATTCTGGATGATGTCGCGCACCGCGCCGGCCTGCTCGTAATACGCCGCGCGCCCTTCGACCCCGAGCTCCTCCGCCACCGTGATCTGCACGCTCTCCACGTGGTCGCGATTCCACAGCGACTCGAACACGGAGTTCGCGAAGCGAAACACGAGCAGATTCTGGACGGTCTCCTTGCCGAGATAGTGGTCGATGCGGTAGACCTGCGACTCGTCGAAATATTTGTGGACGAGCTGATTCAGCGCCTCGGCGGACTGCAGGTCGTGACCGAACGGCTTCTCGATGACGAGTCGCGTCCAGTACTTGGTGCCGTTCCCGGTCCCGGTGGTACTGCGCCCGAGTCCCGCCTCACCGAGGCCCTGGATCGTGGCCGGAAACACGTTAGGCGGCAGCGCCAGGTAGAAGACGCGGTTCGGTGGCTGACCGCGATCGCTCTCGAGCTGCGCGATGCGCGTCGCGACGGCCTTGAAATCGTCCGGCTCGCCCTTGCCGATCCCCTGGTAATAGACCGTCTTCTCCACCCAGCGAGCGATCTCCTTCGCGTCCATCCCATCGTCCTCGATGGCCGCGCGCACTACCTCGCGAAAGCCGCGATCGTCCATGCCGGTGTCACGCGCGACCGCGAGGATGGTCGTGTCGTCGTCGATGAGATCCTCGTTCCGCAGTCGCGACAACGCCGGAAGGATCTTGCGGCGCGCGAGATCTCCCGTTCCGCCGAAGATCACGAACGTGCACGGCCCGTGTACGTACGACCCGTGCGACCGCTCCTGTGCTTCCCGCGCCTGCGCGCCCTTCAACCTGCTCGGTCGTCCCGCCTTCGTTGCCATTTTCTTGAGTCCCCGTGCTCGAATGCCCGACCGCCTAGCGCGGTCGATTCCCCATTCCCGATTCCCTATTCCCGATTCCCTATTCCCGATTCCCTAGCTTTTCTTGACCGCGTGCCCGCCGAACTGATTTCTCAGCGCCGACAACAGTCGATCGGTAAACGACTCGGAGTCGCGTGATCGCAACCGCTGCAGCAGCGCCAGCGTGATGACCGGAGCCGGTACGTCGAGATCGATCGCCTCGGCTACCGTCCACCGCCCCTCGCCGGAGTCGGAGACGTACGGCGCGATGGATGACAGGTCCTGGTCGTCGTGCAAGGCGCGTGCGGTGAGATCGAGCAGCCACGAACGCACGACACTGCCCGTGCGCCACAATTCGGCGATCTGCGCCAGGTCGAGGTCGAATTCCTTCTTGTGTTTGAGGATCGAGAACCCCTCGGCATACGCCTGCATCATGCCGTACTCGATGCCGTTGTGAACCATCTTCGTGAAGTGGCCGGACCCGACCGGGCCGACGTGACCCCACCCCTGGTCCTTGGCCGGTGCGAGCGTCTCGAAGATCGGTCGGAGGCGATCGACCGCCTCGTTAGGCCCGCCGACCATGAGGCTGTAACCCTCGGTGAGCCCCCAGATCCCGCCGCTCGTACCAGCATCCACGAAGTGCAACCCGCGCTCGGCCACCATTGCCGAGCGACGAATGGATTCCTTGTAGTTGCTGTTGCCGCCGTCGATGATCGTGTCGCCGGCCGAGAGCAGGTCCGCCATCGCGCGCACGGTGGACTCGGTGGGATCCCCAGCGGGAACCATGATCCAGACCGCGCGCGGCGCCTGGAGCTGCTTCGCGAGCTCATCGAGCGTGTACGCGCCGCGAGCGCCGTTCGAAACCGCGGTCTTCACGACGTCCGCGGTTCGGTCGAACGCGACGACCTCGTGCCCACCGCGAACAAGACGTGTGGTCATGTTCGCTCCCATCTTCCCCAACCCAACCATCCCTAGCTGCATGGTGCCCCCGGTTCTCGGTCTTTCAAACATGATATGCGAGGGGGTGACTGGGGACTGGGAACTCGGGAATCGGGAATCGGGAATCGGGAATCGGGAATCGACCGGCCAGTAATAACAGCAGCGTGCAGCGAGCAGCCGCAGCGTGCAGCCGTCGGCGGCGGTTCGCGCTCTTACCGTTGCCTTTTCCGCAGTTGGGTGGCTTCCACCACTGACCGTGCGGAGATACACTTAGAGACTTAGCTAATTAACTGAATGAACGACGTCTTCCGCGCCCTCGCCGACCCCACCCGTCGCGAAATCCTCAAGCTCTTGCGAGCAGGACCGCGCACGTCCGGCGAGATTGCCGAACGCTTCCCTTCCACGTGGGCGACCATCTCGCGACATCTCGGCATCCTCAAGGATGCCAGGCTCGTGTTGGCCGAGCGTGATGGGCAGAGTATTCGGTACGAGCTGAACACGACCGTATTCCAGGAAGTCGTCGAGCACATGCTCGACTGGACAAAGCCCGCACGGAGGCCCAATGCGTAGGTGGTTGCCGGCCGCGCTGATCGGCGGCGCGGTGTTGTTCTCACTTGCCGTCTATTCCCGGCTCCCCGAAGAGGTTCCCGTTCACTGGGGGTTCTCGGGCGAGCCGAACCGATTCGGAAGTCGATTCGAGGGAGCGTTTCTCATTCCCGCGATGATGATCGCGTTCTTCGCGATCATGCAGTGGTATCCGTCCCGCGATCCCCGTGCGGCCAACATCGCGAAATTCCGCGGCGCCTACGACACTGTCGTCACGGCGATCATTGCCCTCCTGAGTGGCCTTCACGTCCTGGCGCTGGGGAACGCGCTCGGATGGGGCATCGACATTCCGAAGGTGGGAATGGTCGCGCTCGGGCTGATGTTCATCCTGCTTGGCAACCTGATGCCGCGCGTGCGGTCGAACTTCATCTTCGGCATCCGGACGCCGTGGACGCTGTCGAGCGAAAGCGTGTGGACACGCTCACATCGCGTGAGCGGGTACGCAAAGGTCGTGGCCGGTATCATCACGATCGTAGCCGGCCTCGTGGCCCGACCAGCTGGCTACATCGTCGCGCTGGCGAGCCTTCTGATCTCGGGGCTCGTCCCCGTTGTGTACTCCTACATCGTGTGGACGAGGGGTAAGGGCGGCACCTAGCCCTGTCATTCCGAGCGGTGCGCCGAAGGCGCGAAGTCGAGGAATCCTTACTGTCCATGCGAGGGACCGCTCTACCGGTACGCCAAGGATTCCTCGCTCTGCTCGGAATGACTCGCCGGGTCGTGGGCCGAGCACGGGCCGTGCATTGGAGGCCCAGTCCCGAGTGCCGAATCCCCAGTCCCCAGTCCCCAAGCGAAAGGAATGACCGTAGCCGAACGCCGTCAGGAAGACCGAGGACGATTCCCGATGTTGTGGGATCTCCTCTTTCGCGGGCTGCGCGTTTCGTATCGGCATGCGCACTCGTTCACGACTGCGCTCGGGCTGTTCCTCGTCGCTGGCGCAGCCGTCGCCGTTGCCGGCACCTATGCGTTCGCGAAGCTCTCTGAGCTCGTCCGGAGCGGCTACACCCAGCCGTTCGACGATGCCGTGCTACGGTGGATGCAGCGGCATCAGACGCCACTCTTCGAGCGCCTGATGGTCGAGGTCACGATGCTCGGCACGTGGATCGTGGTGCTGAGCATCGTGGGTGTTGCGGCACTCTTCCTCTGGCTCACGCGACACAAGTACTCCGCGACCCTCCTGCTGGTCGCGACTGCCGGCGGCATCGGCCTCAACAACATTCTCAAGGTCGGCTTCTCGCGTCCGCGTCCGCAGATCTTCGAGTGGGGCACGACAGCGAGCAGCTCGTCGTTCCCATCGGGCCACGCGATGAGCGCGACCGTCGTCTACATCACCGTCGCGTATCTCGCGGCGCGCTTGCAGAAGACGCATTTCGCGCGACTGGCAACGTTGGCGGTCGCCGGATTCTTCGTTGCGATCATCTGCTTCAGCCGGCTCTACCTCGGCGTCCATTACCCATCGGACGTCGTGGCCGGCGTGATCATCGGGCTTTCATGGGCGGCATTCTGCATGGCGACGCTCGAGGCCATCCAGCGATTCGCGAAGCGAAATGCGAAGCACGTGCTGAAGGACGAAGCGCCGCCACCCAAGCAGGACACCGCGTAGCTAGCGAGTTCGGAGATAGGAGTCGGTGCGGTTCAGCCAATCCTCTCGAGGCGGACTGAACACGTCGAGGACGCGCGTGTCTTCCAGCGCCTCGGCCGCGTGCGGAACGTTGGACGGAATCACCACCACATCGCCCGCCCGCAGGTCGTACGATTCCGCGCCATTGTCGCCGACAGTCAGGCGCAGGCATCCGTCGAGCACGTAGCTCATCTGCTCGTGAACGTGAGCGTGCTGTGGAACCAGACAGCCGCGCTGCAACTCCACGTTGGCGAGCATGACACGCTCACCGGTGATGAGTCGCCGGCCGAGATCGGGTTTGACCTGCTCGCGCGGCACATCGTTCCACTGGTACTGCGACACGAGTTTCGGCGCCGTCTGGGGCGTGGACACGGATTCCTCGGAGGTAGTGGCTGCACGAACACTACGCCCCGACCGGCCGTGTGAAAGTCGTTTGTGACGAACGGCGAGCGGGCGCGCACGAACGCGCCGGGTCAACGATGCGTGGTCACGCCGACCTGGCGGCAGTACTCGAGCACCGGACACGTCGAGCACTTAGGGCGCACACCCGTGCATATGTGCTTCCCGAACGGCACCAACAGCCGGTTGATCTCCACCCAGTACTCGCGCGGCAACTTCTGCTCGAGCGCGCGCATGGTCGCTTCAGGCGACGCGGTCGCGACGTAGCCCCACCGATTCGTCACCCGGTGGACGTGAATGTCAACACTGATCCGCTCGGCGCCGCACGCCACGCCCATCGTTAGGTTCGCGCATTTGGGGCCCACACCCTTGAATGACGTGAGCACGTCGAAGTCACAGGGCAGCTCGCCGCCGAACTCGGCCACGGTGCGCTTCGCGATCTCGCGGATCTGCGCGGCCTTCGCTTCGTGGAAGCTGCTGGCGTGAATCAGCGCATCGATCTGCGCGACTGACAGCTTCGCCATCTTGTCCGGCGTCGGCGCACGCTCGAGCAGCCCGATCGCGACCGGCAGGCTCACCTCGTCGAGCGTGCGGATCGAGATGATGCAGGCGACGAGCTGCTGGAAGACCGAGGTGAAGCCACGCTCCGCCAGATCGAACATGGCCGCATCGGCATGCTCGGCCACGGCGTCGCGGATCCGTCGCACTACTGTATGGATGTCGAAGCGGCGCTTCGATCCCTCGTCACGCTCGGGGCGCGGCGCAGTCTTCACGCGAGTCGGCACGCGGGACTCGAGCGCACGAGCAATGCCGCTTCGCCCTGGCTCTGGCGGGAAGCGCCGCGCATGCCGAAGCTCATGCGCCTGCCGGACTCACCAACACACAATCGATGCGCATCCAACTTTCGCTGGTCATCGGCGCGACACTGCTTGGCGCGCCCGTCGCTGCTCAGACACGTCCCTCGCCGGTCGCGGGCCTCAGCCCGACGGCGCAGTCCGGGCGACCGATCCCCGGAGCCGTCTACGAGACTCCGGCGTTCTCTCGCGCGGTCGAGCGCGGCACACGAACGCGCACCGGTCAGCCTGGTCCGAAGTACTGGAGCCAGCAGATCCGCTACCGGATAGACGCGACGCTCGACCCCGCCGCGACGCGCGTCCGCGGGACCGAGCACGTCGTCTACACCAACCGGTCGCCGGACACACTGCGCCAGATCGCGGTTCACGTGCGCCAGAACGTGTTCGCGCCCGGCAGCGCGCGGCGTGAGCCCGTGCCGACGACCGACGGGATGCCCGTGTCGCGCATCGCGGTCGGCGGGCGCGCGGTGCACGCTGCGCCTCCCGGAACGACCGCGAATCGCGCGGCGCCAGGCGCGTTCGTCATCGACGGCACCGTGATGTGGATCGTTCTTCCCACGCCGCTGCTGCCTAACGATAGCACAACGCTGGACCTTGCGTGGTCGTACTCGCCTGCGCCATCGCCATCCGACGGACGACAGGGACGCGAGAGCGATGTCTACATCGTGGGCTACTGGTATCCGCAGATCGCGGTCTACGACGACGTCCACGGCTGGGTCGCGGATCCGTACCTGCTCGAGGCCGAGTTCTACATGGAACCGGCGGACTACGATGTTCGCATCACGGCTCCGCGCGGCTGGGTCGTGGGCGCGACCGGCGTGCTTCAGAACGCCGACTCGATCCTGTCATCCGAGGCGAGGGCACGGCTGGCGGACGCGAGACGCACTGGCAACGTCGTGCATGTCGTCACGCCTGCACCGGACGTATCGCGGGCGCTGAGTGGACGCGCGGCCGCGGCGACGTGGCATTTCACGGCCGCGGACGTGCGCGACTTCGCATGGGGAGCAGGCAATCACTACGTGTGGGACGCTACACGGGCACTCGTCAGGCGCGGCGGCGGTGCGCCGGACACCGTCATGATCCACAGCTTCTTCCGTCGATCCGGACCCGCGGCCGCGTGGACCGTTGGTGGCGCGCGGTACACTCGCGACGCGATCCAGGGACTCTCGGACTATCTCTGGCCATACCCGTGGCCGCAGATGACGTCCATGGAAGGCGTGCTCACGGGCGGCGGCATGGAGTACCCGATGATGACGGCCATGCAACCGTGGGCCGATACGCTGTCGCTCGCGGGTGACCTGATGCACGAGACAGGTCACATGTGGTTTCCCATGCAGGTTGGATCGAACGAGACGCGCTACCCGTGGATGGACGAGGGGTTCACGCAGTTCGACGCGGCGCAGGCGATGCGCGTCCTGTACGGAGAACCTCGCACCGGCGGCAGGCCTAACGACTCGGAGCCGGGACAGCGCGGACGCTATCTGCGCGCCGTGCGCGCGGGGAATGATGCGCCGCTCATGACGTTCGGGGACGACATGCCGCGCGACGCGTACTCCGCGTTGTACTACGACAAGACGTCGCAGGTACTCGCCTCCCTCCGCTCGGTGCTCGGCGAGGAGGCGTTTCACAATGCCTTCCGCGAGTACGGGCGCGGCTGGATCGGCAAACATCCCTACCCCTACGATTTCTTCAATGCGATCTCCCAGACGACAGGGCGCGATCTGTCGTGGTTCTGGTCGAGCTGGGTGTACGAGGCGTGGCCGATGGATCAGGCGATCGAGTCGGTGAGCGCCGTTGGCGATTCCGCCGCCGTCGTCATCGAAGATCGAGGGCTCGCACCGATGCCGGTGCTCGTTGCGATCACGCGCGCCGACGGCACGGTGCAACGCGTCGAGCTTCCGGTGGACGCCTGGCTACGCGGCGAACGTCGTCAGACGCTTCGTGTCTCGGCCAGGCCGAGCATAACGCGGGTGGAGATCGATCCGGACGCGCGGTTTCCGGACATCGATCGCCGGAATCAGGTCTGGACGCCTGACAAGTGACTTGTCACCCTCGACTCACTGACGTTCGCTCGGGAGGACGCCTGGCCGATACATGATCACTCGCGCACGCTCGAGCGTAATGAGTCCACCGCCGATCATTGCATCGAGCTCCGGCAGAATCGCGTCGATCTTCTCCTCCGTCTCCACGCATTCCACGACGATCGGGAGGTCGAGCGACAGCACCTCCACGCGATCGGTGCGCACATGCGCACTGGCGCCGAACCCCATGATCGCCCGAAAGACGGTCGCGCCTGCGTAGCCACGCGCGCGCAGCAGCTCGACGATGGCCTGATACAGCGGCTTCCCCGATTTCGGGGCCCTGTCGCGCTCGCCGATGTGGATGCGCATGAGGGTGCGCTCGCCCGTGAACCCGTGCATGGATTACCTCCGACGACGCTCTACATCGTTCGACGTGCCGCGAGCAGCTGCCCAGCCGTCGCGATGCCGAGGAATGTCGCAACGAGAGACAACACCACGCTCAGCACGATGTAGATCGCAGCGCGGCGATAGTCACCATCCTCGATGAGCGCGATGCTCTCGTAGCTGAACGTCGAGAACGTCGTATACCCGCCGCAGAAACCCGTCGTCAGCAGCGCACGCACCTCGGCCGAAACGGACGGCGACGCCAGCGCATAGCGAAGGATGAAGCCCAGGATCAGTGATCCCGTGATGTTCACGATCAGTGTTCCAAACGGAAACGCGCTCGACGCTCGCTGTTGCACGAACGTCGAGAGCGCAAACCGGGATGCACCGCCCACAGCGCTGCCGAGCGCCACGTACCAGAGCAGGTTCATAGCAGGTTCAAGGTGTCTCGAGCGCGTGGGCCGAACCAGCAAGGATCCCACGCGATCCGGCGCCGGTTACGCCGCGGCTTTGACTCGCTGGAACAGTGAGCCGAGCGCGCGGACGACGGTCTCGTTTCCTTCGCGAAGGAGAGCGGCGAGGATGTGCTTGCAGATCCGCTCGCGCCAGATGTGATCCCCGCAATCGCACCGGGGAATCGAGGTGGTGTACAGGTCGACCCAATGGTCGTGGTCGCCACCGAGCACGTGGTACCGGCCATCGCCCACTCGGCGCCCATCGAGTGTGAGGCTTCGCTCGAGGCGATCCAGGTCGACGCCTCCGGCTCTCTCGAAATCGATTGCTACGTCAGCCATATCCATCCCCTTCTCTGTAGTCCAAGCGACTTATTCGCATACGGTTGAAGCGTACCAAATATACTCCGAAACCGCCCCGATGTTCATGTGGGCCCAGACGCTGGATGGAGACGAAACAGGTCTCGCGGCCGGTGCCTCGACAAAGGAAAGCGAGTGAAATTCGAGCGAGACTGAGACTTGTCGGACGATCGCACCGTACTGACTCGAATCAGATTCGTGCGACCGCCGACATAGCATCGCCGACTGTTCGCTGCACCTCCATCGACACCTTCAGTTCCATTGCCGTCATGTCCAATTCATCGCCCAGCTCTGCGCCCTGGCAGCTGTCAGAGGGATCAGCCGCTAGCCGGATCACCGCCGCCGCTCTCATCGTCGTCGCCCTCGACTCCGTGTTCGCGTGGCGCGTTGTGCCTGTCGTCCTCTCGATCGCGTTGCTGATCGTCCCGCTGCTGGTCGCCATTCGTGTCATCCGTGGCTTCCCAGTAGCGCTCCCCGCCGCGGCCGTGACCCTCGGCGCAGTAGCAGCGCTCGCGGGCATCTCCTTCGCGAACCTCGCCGTCGGTCAGCCCACCAACAGCTCGGCTCCGCTGATCGTGGCGGGGATCGTCAGCGTCGCGGGTCTGGCCTCAGCCATCGTCGGTTGGCTGGGCGAACACCATCGAGGCCGCGTCGTCATCACGATCGAGCTCACGGAGCCGGACGGCTTCGCGGTCGCTCGCAGCCGACCGCGCCGGTCCCACAACCGAACGTACCGGTAATTTCGGTGGGCTGAGGGGCAAAGGTTGGCCGACAAGCGGACATTGTCGGCCAATCAGTGCACGAAACGCATGATTTCTTGCGCAAACCCACAGGTTCTGGCTATGTTCTGAGGGCAACGCACCAGATTTTCTGCCGTTTGTGCATTTTTTTCAGAACGCAAGCGGGCTGACATCGTGACGTCGCGACGTTAGGCCCGCTCGTCGTTTTCCGGTCCCGCCCTGCCCCTCGAGCCTTCGTCCGGGAGTAATCGACGCATGCCAACAACCAGTTCGACCCCGCGTAAAGCCGCGATTCAGACGATCGCCGGCCGAGCCGCCGCCAAGCCCACCCACCCTAACGGGTCCGACAACGGCGGCCCGCCGCCGCGCCCGACCTCCGACTACTTCGGCATCAACACGTTCGGCTGGCGTCAGATGCGCTCGAAGCTGCCGAAGGAGGTCTACGGCAAGCTTCTCGATTCCGTCCGCCACGGAAAGAAGCTGGACAGCGAGATCGCGCCGACGGTCGCGCAGGTGATCAAGGAATGGGCGATCTCGCGCGGGGTCACGCACTTCACGCACTGGTTCCAGCCCATGACCGGGCTGACGGCCGAGAAGCACGATGCCTTCCTCTCGTTCGACGATCAGCGTCAGGCGGTCGAGACGTTCACCGGCGCGCAGCTCATTCAGAGCGAGCCTGATGCCTCGAGCTTCCCATCGGGCGGACTCCGCGCGACGTGGGAAGCGCGTGGCTACACCGCGTGGAACCCGGCGAGCCCGGTGTTCATCGTCGAGTCGGGTGGCGCACGCACGCTGCTCGTGCCTTCGGTATTCATCGGCTACAACGGCGAGGCGCTCGATGAGATGACGCCGCTGCTCCGCTCGAGCGATGTCCTCTCCGAGAAGGCGATGGCGCTGCTCGAGTTGTTAGGCGACACCGGCATCATCCGCGTCTACACGACGCTCGGACCGGAGCAGGAATACTTCCTCATCGACCGCAATCATTTCGCGCTCCGCCCCGACCTCGTCATGGGCGGCCGCACCCTCGTCGGCGCTCCGCCGCCGCGCGGTCAGCAGCTCGAGGATCACTACTTCGGCGGCATCCCTGAGCGCATCCAGGCGTGCATCTCCGAAGTCGAGTACGAGCTCTACAAGCTCGGCGTGCCGATCGTCACGCGGCACAACGAGGTCGCGCCGTGTCAGTTCGAGATGGCGCCGAACTTCGAAGACACCGACATCGCCGTCGACCACAACCAGCTCGTGATGGCGACGCTGCGAAAGGTCGCGATGCGTCACGGCCTGCAGGCGTTGCTGCACGAGAAGCCGTTCGCCGGCATCAACGGCTCCGGCAAGCACTGCAACTGGTCCATGGCCATCTCGGCCGATGGTCCGCTCGATGGCGTGAACCTGCTCAAGCCGGGGAGGACGCCGCATCAGAACATCCGCTTCCTCATCTTCCTCGCAGCAGTGCTCAAGGGCGTGCACAAGCACGCGGGGCTTCTGCGCGCCGGCATCGGCACGTCGGGTAACGAGCACCGCCTCGGCGCGAACGAAGCACCGCCGGCGATCATCTCGGTGTTCATGGGTGAGATGCTGACGCGTCTCATCGAGAACATCGTCGCCGGCAAGGAAGCAGGCAAAGGAGCGGAGCAGCAGCTCATCAAGCTCGGCGTCGCGAAGCTGCCGGAGATCGAGAAGGACAACACGGATCGCAACCGCACGTCGCCATTCGCGTTCACGGGGAACAAGTTCGAGTTCCGTGCGGTGGGCTCGTCGCAGTCCATCGCGTTCCCGGTCACGCTGCTCAACGCCGTCGTCGCCGAAGCACTCGGTGAGCTGACGGATCAGCTGCGCGAGACGCTCAAGCGCACGAAGAACGTGAACGACGCCGTGCTCAAGGTCGTGCGCGAGTCGTTCAAGGAGACGAGCGCCGTTCGCTTCGAGGGCAACAACTACTCGCAGGAGTGGGTGGCCGATGCCGCCAAGCGTGGCCTGCTCAATCTGCGTCGCACGCCGGAAGCGCTCGCGCAACTGACGACGAAGACGTCGCGCGCGGTGTTCACGAAGCTCAACATCCTCACGAAGCCCGAGGTCGACTCGCGGTACCACGTACGGATGGAGCGCTACATCAAGGACATGCTCATCGAGCTCCACACGTTAGGCCAGATCGTGGACACGATGATCCTGCCCGCGTCGTACGCGTACCACGGACTGCTCGCCGACGCAGCATCGAAGGCGAAGTCGGCCGGCATCAGCTCGATTCCGCAGATCGCGGCGGCGAACGAGGTGGGTGCGCTGATCGAGCAGCTGCGTGAGCGTCGCGCGACGCTGGCGAAGGTCGTCGAGAGCGCGGAGCACAAGCACGACGACGTGGACGGCTGCGGACGGCTGTTGACGTCGAGCGGCGCGGACGCCATGACGGCGGTGCGCGAGTCGTGCGACGCGCTGGAGCTCATCGTCGGCGACGAGTACTGGCCGTTGCCGAAGTATCGTGAGATGCTGTTCCCGGTCTGACGTAGTGTTGTCATTCCGAGCGTAGCGAGGAATCTTCAACGTCCCGGGAGAGACGCAGCTCTCTGTCGGGACGACGAGGACTCCTACCGCCCGCTGCGCGGGCACCCGCGCTCGGAATGACAAAGCCCACCGTTCACCTCGTTCCGTACGACAGCACCTGGCCGATGGAGTTCGCGGCCGAGGCTGATCGCATCGAACGCGCATGTGCCGGGCTGTCACTCAAGCTCGAACACATCGGCAGCACGTCGATCCCCGGGCTGTCAGCCAAGCCCGTGATCGACATCCTCGCGGGCCGACCAGGAAACGTGTCGGGCAAGTGCTACGTAGCCGCGTTCACGCAGCTCGGCTACGAGCACAAGGGGGCGTTCGGCGTACCTGGCCGGAACTACTTCCGCCGCGGGTCACCGCGCACCCACCATGTGCACATGGTGAGCGTGTCGAGCGACATGTGGCGCGACCATCTCCTGTTTCGCGACTACCTTCGCGTCCATCCCGACATCGCGCGCGAGTACGACACGCTCAAGCGCGAGCTCGCCGGGTTGTACCTCCACGACAAGGAGAAGTACACGGACGCGAAAGGACCGTTCGTTCGGTCGATCGTGCGTCGCGCACTCGAGGAAGCTGGCATGTCACCGGCGGAGGGGTTGTGATGGTGCGCCGCGCTCCACGCGGCGTCGCTCGGAAGTCGGCGGACCCGGACGCGCAGTTCGCGCCCGCCGAGCTCGCGACGCTGACAGCCCTCGCGCAGGCGTTGAGTGGTTCCGCGGATCTCGCGGCATCGCTCGAGGCGGCGCTGGCCACGGTGGCAGACGCGTTAGGTCTCGAGACCGGGTGGGTGTGGCTGCTCGACGACTCGGGCGAGGCGCGGCTCGCGGCGGCGCGAGCGTTGCCGCCCGGATTGCGCGAGCACCCCGACGCGATGCACGGGGACTGCTATTGCCTCAAGACGTTTCGGGCGGGCGACCTGCGCGGCGCCGCGAACGTGAACGTCGTGTGGTGCAGCCGACTCGCCATGCTCGTGGACGATGAGCGAGACGATGACGGCGAGCGCACCGACGCGGCCGGTCGTCTGCAGTGCCACGCGAGCGTGCCACTCTCGGTCGGCGAGAGACACCTCGGCATGTTGAACGTCGCGAGCCGAGACTGGCGCGTCCTTTCCGATGCGGAGTTGAGCCTGTTGACGACCGCCGGCGCGCTGGTGAGCCTGGCGGTGGAACGGAGCCGGTTGGAGGCAGCGGGCGTCCGCGCGGTCGCCGCGGAGGAGCGCAATCGTCTCGCGCGCGAGATTCACGACACGCTCGCGCAGGGGCTCGCGGCGCTGACGATGCAACTCGAGGTGGCGGACTCGCTCGCCACCGGCAGGCGCGATAGTGATACCCGTCTCGAGACGGCGGTGGGGCGAGCGCTCGAGCTGGCACGCTCGACGCTCGACGAGGCGCGTCGCTCGGTACTCGATCTGCGCGAGGCGCCGCTCGAGGGCCGATCCTTGAAGGACGCGCTCACGTCCATTGCGGCCGACGCACGGCTCGCGAGCCCGCGTGGGCCAACGATCGACGTGACGGTGGATGCAGCGACTGCTCCCGAGATCCCGGCCGCGGTCGAGCAGGGGCTCTA
>Ga0310810_10005378_pt1 | contig 14302 bp, 11 predicted proteins | sample NCmetagenome_FD_207641 | JGI IMG/M metagenome (GOLD analysis project Ga0310810, IMG submission 207641) | Soil microbial communities from experimental microcosm in Duke University, North Carolina, United States - NC | ecosystem: Engineered > Artificial ecosystem > Soil microcosm > Unclassified ... | reverse complement strand
TCCCAGGCCACGCTGGTCCCGCGCGAACCGCCGAGGAACTGGGCGGTCGGATCGAGGCCCTTGTAATTGGTCCAGGTCACGAGGTTGCGGCCGGCGAGGGTGAGCGACGCCGAGCGGGCGTGCAGCCTCGCCGCCAGATCTTCCGACAACGCGTACGAGGCCGAGACTTCGCCTAACCGGTAGAAGCTGGCGTTGCTGATCAGATACGACGGAATGCTTTCCTGTGCGCCGGCGACGACGATCGGGTTGCCGTGCACCGGATCGGCGAGATCCTTGCACATGCCGCCGATCTCGAAGTAGCAGCGGATGCGCGCGTTGCCATCGAGTTTCTGGAAGTTGAGCTGATAGTCGACGGTGCCGTACAGCCTGAGGCGCTTCCACAACGTGAACGTGGACGTGAACGCGCCTTCCTTGGTCGGCACGCTCGAGCCCTGGTAGACGTTGGGCGCGACCGAGCAATCGACCTGCCCGCCGTGGCCGTCGGCGCACATGATGTCGTACGCCGTGCCCGTGTTGTCGACTTTGGCGCTCACGACCTTGCGGAGGAACCACGCGCCCACGGGGAATCCATTCACGTCTTCCTGATACGTGCCCGGCGAGATCGACGACACCCCCGGAATGCCGAGGCTGATGATCTTGTTCGTGTTGTGCGAGAACGAAATGCCCGCGTCCCACTGGAAGTTGTCGCGCCGCACCGGCGTCACGTTGAGCACGAGCTCTTCGCCCGAGTTCTTGATGTGCCCGGCGTTGACGAGCATGTCGGACCCGAAACCGACCGACGGCGCCACCTGCTGATCGAGAATCGCGTCGTCCGTGTTCTTGTTGTAGTACGTGAACTCGAGACCCACGCGATCGTCGAGGAAGCTGCTCTCGAATCCGGTCTCGAATTCCTTGCCGCGCTCGGGGCCTAACTTGGGATTGCCTAACGTGAGCGCCGTGACGGCCGGCTGATCGCCGGGGCCCGTGATCGGCGCGTACGTCCTGAGCGCCGAGAACTGGTCGGGCTGCTGGCCCGTCTCGCCGTACGCGGCGCGCAGGCGGAGGGAATTGAGCCAGTTCACGTGGAAGAACGGCTCGTCACTGATCACCCACGACAGGCTGGCCTTCGGATAGTACGCGCGCTTGAAGTCGGCGCCGAACGCGCTGTTTTTGTCCGACCGCAGCGCGAGCGTCAGGTAGCGCCGGTCTTTCCATCCGATGGTTTCCTGTCCGTAAAAGCCGAGCGTGTTGTTCTCCGTCACGTCCTGGCCGGTGCTCAGGCTGCTGGTCAGCGCGTTGATCGCCGTAAGGCCTTGCGCCGGGAACACGAAGCCGCCCGCGCTCACAAACTCGTACTTCTTCGTGTAGTACTGCGCGCCGACGGACGTCGCGAAGTTGAAGTCGGACATCCCGAATTTCGCGGTGGCCGCGTAGTCGTACGTGCGGAACTCGTCGGTGTTGTTTGTCTGGAACTTGTAGCCTAACGCGTCGGTCCCGATGCCCGTATTGATGAGGGAGTCGATGCGCAGCGCCATTTCGACGTCCATCGTGTTCACCTGATCGGCGCCCAGGATCAAGCGCTGGGTGAACCACGACGTGGGCTGGTGGTTGAACGTGACGCTGCCGGTGAAGCGATTGATGTCCTGGAACATGTGGTACTCTTCGTTGTACTGCCACGGCAGCGAGCTGCCGAAGCCGTACGCACCCGGATCGGACACGGACGCCGGGTCCATGAGCATCGTCGTCCACGGGATGCCGCCGTACCCGGCTTCGGGCGCCAGGTTGGTCCGGCCCGTCTGATAGCCCATGTGCGTCTCGACATTGAACTTCGAGCTGGGCTGTACCGTGAGGTTCGCGCGGAAATTTTCGCGGTGCAGATCGTTGGTCTGCTCGGCGCCGTCATCGCGCTCGCTCGTGGCCGACACGTAGTACTGAATGAGGTCGGTCCCGCCGCCAAGGCCGGCGCGATATTTCCGCGAGTAGCCATTCTGGAAGATGTCGTTGCCGGTGTGCGCCTTGTACGCGTTGTTCAGCTGCGTGAAGTCGATCGACTGGAGTTGACCGTTCACCGTGTTCCAGTTGGTCGGCCAACGCCCCTGCGGATTCATCACGAAGTTGGTTCCCTGCGTCACGGTAAATTCGTACCGCGTCGGACCCGCGGCGCCCTGCTTGGTCACGATCTGGATGACGCCGTTCGAGGCCTCGGTGCCGTACAGCGTGGCCGCCGAAGGACCGCGAATGACCTCGACCTTGGCGATCTCCTCGGGGTCGATGTCGTTCCAGCGCGAGATGGAGCGCGAGCTGAACGACTGATTCACCGGTCCGGTCGCCTGGTCGTTGTCCATGCGCACGCCGTCCACGTACATGAGCGGCGTCTGCGTGAGGTCGAAACTCGAGATGCCGCGCACGCGGATCTTGGCGCCCGTGCCGACCTGGCCCGAGCCTTCGATGACGTCGACGTTAGGCGCACGTCCGTTGAGCAGATCCTGGAAGCTCTGGATGGGCGCGATCTCCTGAATGCGCGATGCGTCGATGGTGGTCACGGCGTTGCCGATCTCGCGCTTGGTGGCTGCGCCGGCCGTGGCCGTGACGACGACTTCATCGAGGCTCGTGGCGCGCGGCTCGAGCACGAACTGCACGGCCGTGTCGCCGACGCTGACCGTCTTCGTCTGCGAGGCGTAGCCGATGCGGCGCGCGATGACGGTGGCGCTGGCGCCCTTCGCGCCATTGATGCGGAAGTGGCCGCTCAGATCCGTGAGGGCGCCGAGCGTCGTGCCCTGCACGACGACCTGCGCGCCCGCGACCGGCTGGTTATTGGATTTGTCGGTGACGTAGCCGGCGATGAGGCCCTGTTGGGCGCTGGCCACCCCGGCGAGCGCCAACTCGAGCGCCATCGCGAGCGTGGCAACGCGCGTGAGGACGCGCGCCCCTGCGCGCGGCCCGCCAACGCGGTGTCGCGTGCGGCGTGAGACACACGGTGAAACAAGCATGGATGGATCTCCTCCGAAGGAGAATCGGAAGGGGACGAGAGAGTGGTTCTGGTGTGCAATGCTGGATGCAATCCAGGCGACAATGCGGGACCAACTTGAGTGGTCGCAAACCTCCTTGGCGGGGTGAGTTGAACTGGGCGAGGGGCCAACTACAGCGATGTAACGTCGGCTAAAGTATCCGCTGGCCCGTGCGGCGCAAGATCAGCTTCTGTCCGAGCAATGAAAAACGGGGCGCGATCGCCATTCGACGATCACGCCCCGCTTTCACCGCTCGTGCCTCACTCCGCGCTCACGGCTCCAACAATCCCGCCGTCCCCTTGCGCACATCGCGCGCCCCGTGCGCCACGCCCGTGCCCACCGCGAGTCCAAATAACAACGCCGCGCCAGTTCCGACCGCCGGTAAGAACCACACCACCGGCGACGCCACCAGCGCCGCAACGACTCCCGCTATGATCGGTGTGCTCCGGCGCTGCGCCGCGTCCACGTAGCGCAATCGCGTGCGCACGAAATGCCGACTGTTCATGTAGCCGACGACTACAGCCGCGCCGGTTATCGCCAAGCCTAGGATGCCAAGCATGTCGCACCTCCTCTGGCATCTCTACGCGGCGCGCACGCACGAAGTTTCCCGAGCGCGCGACGACCTACTTCTTCACCATGATCGTCCAGTCGGCGTGCCCCTTGAGCGAGATGTACTCGCCGTTCGCCCCGAGCAACGATTCACGGTCGGCCCGCAGCACGCCGCGAGCCACAAATCGCCCGTCGTGGTCCTTCACCAGGATCTCGCATCCGGGCTCGAGCTCGGCGAGCTGCCACTCCAACTCCGATTTCATCGTATCTCCCGGGCCGCGCCGCCGGTAGAAGTGCTCCGCACTCGCCTGCCCACACTAGGCAGACGACGTGCCCGACTAGGGGTTAACACGCTCGGATGCCGTTTGCCCACAAAAACTTCGCAATACGAAGCCCGCCATCTGGCGTTTGCTCGAACCGCGCTCCGGGCGTCCTTTTCGTGGGGGAGCGTTGCGCGCTTGGCCATAGCCTCGTAGCCCGTTGCCACAACACGACATGTACATCCGCTGGCTCGCGACTGCAACCGTTACTGTGGCCCTGTCGGCGGCGCTCGGCGTCGCCGGCACGCGCACGCGCGCGGCTGCTGAATTGCCGGCGAACGCAACCGTGCTTCCGATCACCGGCGCCGAGCGACTTCCGCCCCGTGCGAACCCCCCGCACGTCGCGCTCGGCGACACCATGCTCGGCGCGAGCGGTGCGCTGCTCGCGCACTTTGCGTCGCGGGGCGAAGTCGCGGCGCTCTCGTTGGGCGACACGGGAGCCTCCATCGAGTCGTGGTCCGTGCCGGGCGGCGTCGATGGGCACCCGTTCACCTTTCTGCCCACGCGGCCGTTCCACACGAAGCTTGGATCGTGGATCGACAACTATTTGGTTGGCTTTTGGCCGGCCGAACGACGTCGCATCAACTCGAGTGCGTACGCGAATCCGTCGGACTTCATCGAGGTGACCCCGGCCAACGAGGACACGTTCGTATCCCAGCACTTTCGCTTGCGCGACTTTCTCACGCACGACCAGCGAAATGTGTGGCCCAAGTATGTCGTGCTGCGTGAGGCGTTGCTCGACAAGCTCGAGCTCGTGCTGCAGGACCTGGCGCGACACGGGATCGACACGTCGCACGTGGTCGTGTTGTCGGGGTTCCGGACGCCGGCCTACAACCTTGCGCTCGGCGACGCGAGCGGACGCGCGCGGGAGAGCCGTCATCAGTACGGCGACGCGGCGGACATCATCATCGACGCGGACGGCAACGGCCGCATGGACGACCTCAACCTCGACGGCCGCGTGGACCGCGGAGATGTGCGCGTCATCGAGCGCGCCGTGGAACGGGTGGAACAGCACTACCCCGAGCTCGCCGGCGGTCTCGGCTTGTATGACGCCGAAGGACCTCACGGTCCGTTCGCACACATCGATGTACGCGGCGAAGTGAAGCGCTGGATCCGCCGCACCCATCCGATGGCTCCGGCAGACAACACGCATGCTGCCGCCGTGGATGGGTGCTACGCGACCGGCGCCTCCGCCGCCCTCTGCGTACACAAGCACCGGCGCTGACAGCGATCCCATCGGGCCGCACACAAACCCACCACGTCGACCCACTGTCGAAACGAAAGCCACCTTGCCATTCGTAGGTGGCTGTAGTCGCGCGGCGGGACGTCCATTGTGCCGCGCCGCTGCCTTCCCGCAATCGGCGGAGCAGATTCGACATGGATACTCTGGCTGGCGATATCCGCTACGCGCTGCGGCGTCTGCGCGCGCATCCCGCGTTCACCGCCATCGTCGTGCTCACGCTGGCATTCGGCATTGGTGCCAACAGCGCGATTTTCAGCGTGGTCAACACGGTGCTGTTGCGACCACTCGGGTACGCCGATCCGGATCGGCTGGTCACGATTCAGCACGACTATCCATCGCTCAAGCTCGAGGCGCCGGTGTCGGCGCCCGGATTTCGCGACTACCGGGACCGGACGCGGCTGTTCACGAACGTCGCCGTCGAAGGGGACTGGACGGCGAACCTCACGGGCGTCGGCGATCCGCAGCGGCTCCACGGCAGCAAGGTGTCGGGCGATTTCTTCCGCACGTACGGCGTGCCGGCGACGTTAGGCAGGTCCATCTTGCCCGACGAAGACGTGCCGGGGCACAACCGGGTCGTGGTGTTGAGCGACGGCTTGTGGCAGCGCTTGTACGGGGGCCAACCCAACGTGGTGGGCCGGACGATGTCCCTCGACGGCGTCGCGTACACGATCGTCGGCGTAATGCCGCCTTCGTTCCACGACTTCTGGTCGCACGATGCGGAGATCTGGACGCCACTGGCCCTCGCCGACAGCGACTTCGCGCCGCAGGCGTACACCAACGAGTATCTGCAGCTCACGGCGCGGCTCAAACCCGGTGTGACCATCGAGCAGGCGCAGCGCGACATGCATGCGTTCGCCGCGCAATTGCGGCAGGAGCACCCGAACGAGATTCCGCACGACTGGACGCTGGGCGTCAAGTCGCTGAACGAGCTGGGCACGGGCGACATCCGGCCGGCGTTGTTCGTGCTGTTGGGCGCGGTGGGATTCGTGCTGCTCATCGCGTGCGCCAACGTGGCGAACCTCATGCTGGCGCGCGCGGCAGGGCGCACCAAGGAAGTCGCGATCCGCACGGCGTTAGGCGCACGGCGCCGCGACCTGGTGCGGCAGCTGCTGGTCGAGAGCACGCTCCTGTCCCTGATGGGAGCGGCGCTCGGCTTGCTGTTCGCGTACATTGGCGTGCGGGTGCTGGTGGCGGCGAATCCGAGCAACGTGCCGCGCGTCAGCGAGCTGGGCATCGACGGGCACGTGCTGCTGTTCACGCTGGGCGTTGCGTTAGTCACGGGCGTCGTATTCGGCTTGGCGCCGGCGCTGCAGATGTCGCGCGGCGACATGCACACCACGCTCAAGGAGGGCGGCCGGAGCGGCACCGCGGACCGCGCGGGCTCGACGCTGCGTCGCGTGTTGGTGGTGGCCGAGGTGGCCCTCGCGCTGACGCTGTTGAGCGGGGCCGGCCTGCTGATCAAGAGCTTCACGAAACTTGCGGCGGTGGACCCGGGCTTCGATCCATCGCATCTGCTGACGTTCGAGCTCTCGCTCCCCGCGCTCTCGTACTCGACGGACACGGCGCGCACTGCCTTCTTCAACGCCGTACTGCCGCGGCTGGCGCAGATGCCCGGCGTGCGCGGTGCCGGCGGTGTGACGGTGATGCCGTTCAGCGGCAACTGGTCCACCGCCAGCTACAACGTGGAAGGCTACACGCCGCCGCCTAACGCTGCGATGCCGTGGGGCGACATTCGCACCGTGAGTCCCGGCTACTTTGCGACGCTCCGGATCGCCGTCAAGCGCGGGCACACGTTCACGGACGCCGACGCGGCGGGTGCGCTGCGCGTGGCGGTGGTGGACGATCAGTTCGTGCGGCGGTTCTTTCGCCCGGGCGAGGACCCGATCGGGCGCCGCATGTGGTTCGGCATGTCCAAGCCGACCGACAGTACCCGGTACCGGACGATCATCGGCGTGGTCGACCACACGAAGCAGGAGGGGCTGGCGGCCGACCCGCGGCCGCAGCTGTACATTCCGTACGCGCAGGCCGACGGCATCGACCGCCTAACGGTGGCCGTGCGCACCATCGGACCACCGGCGCAGTACGCGGGCGCGGTGCGCGCCGCGGTGCAATCGGTGGACAAAAACGAGCCAGTGGCGCACATCCGCACCATGGACGACATGATCGGCTCGTCGATGGGCCAGCGCCGTCTGTCCATGGTCATGCTCGGCATCTTCGCCGCGCTGGCGCTGCTGCTCGCGTCCCTCGGGATCTACGGCGTCACGTCCTACTCGGTGACGCAACGCAGCCGCGAGATGGGCATCCGTATGGCGCTCGGCGCGCGGGCGCGCGACGTCTTGATGATGGTCATGCGCCAGGCGCTGGCGTTGGTCGTGGGCGGCGTGGCGGTGGGGCTCGTCGCAGCCTTCGCGCTCACGCGCCTCATGACCAGCCAATTGTTCGACACGCAGCCCACGGATCCGGCGACGTTCACGCTCGTGTCGCTGCTGCTATGCGGGGTGGCCGTGCTGGCCACCCTGCTGCCGGCGCGGCGCGCCACGCGGGTCGATCCGGTCGTGACGCTCCGCGACGAGTAGCGGATCAGACCGCGGTCCTGGTCGCCTCGACCTCGAGCGTGATGCGGATCTCGTTGCCGACGACGAGACCGCCCGATTCGACGACCTGACTCCACGTTAGGCCGAAGTCCCGGCGATCGATGCGGGTGGTGGCGCTGAAGCCGGCGCGCTCACCGCCCCACGGATCTTTCGTGCGACCTTCATCGTGCACGTCGAGCACCACGGGTTTCGTCACGCCGTGGATGGTGAGGTCGCCGGTCACGCGGTAGTGCGCGTCGCCGGCACGCTCGACCCTCGTGCTCCGGAACGTGATTTCGGGATACCGCGCCACCTCGAGGAAATCCGCCGACTTGAGGTGCGCGTCGCGCTGGTCCGTTCGGGTGTCGATGCTCGCCGAGTCGATCACTGCCTCGACGGACGAGGCCGTGGGGTCGGTCTCATCAATATGGATGGTGCCGCTCACTCCGGTGAATCGCCCCTTCACGGTGGTGATCATCAGGTGCTTCGCGGCAAACTCCACGAGCGTGTGAGCCGGATCGAGGGTCCACGTGCTGGATGTAGTCGATGCATGCATGGTCGAGGTCGTCATCTCTCTACTCCTTCGTAAGGCTGGTAGCGCGCGCCGCCCAACGGACCGGCGCGATTCCTTCGAGCTTAAAGCCTTTCATGCAGCTTACGTTCCCGTGAGGCGGTGGGCATTTCATCTGTACAGTACGCCATACTGATCAGTACGTTCGTCCGAGGACTCGCGCACCCGACGCGCCGCGTCGGCGTTTCTGTCCGGCATTTTCCACACGAGGATGATCGACGCACCACTGGGCCACGTCGCCGGGCTCGCTACACGCATCTGCCCAACTGCCAGCGGCGAGCCGGCGCACACCGGTTCGCGTTGCGCACGCGGATGGATGCGATCGGCCTCTGCCGCGATGGCCGTTGTTCTGGGCGCCGTGTCGTGCCGCCGCGTTCCGCCGAGCGACGCACATCCGCGAGAACTGGTGGTGAGTCTGGCGGCCGACGCCGACATGCTGTTCCCACCTTTCACCGCGACGTCGCAGGGCGCGGCCATCTCGGATCAGATCTTGGAGCGGTTAGCCGATCCCGACAGCACGCTCAACACGATCGGGGATCGGACCTTCCGGCCTCGTTTGGCCGATTCGTGGCGTTGGGCAAAAGACTCGCTGTCGATCGCGTTTCACGTCGACCCGCGTGCGCGGTGGCAGGACGGCGTTCCCGTTACGGCGCGCGACGTGAGGTTTTCCTTTCGTGTGTTCAAGGACGGCGCCGCGGGTTCGATTACCGCGCCCTTGCTCACCAACATCGATTCCGTGTCCGTGCGCGACTCGATGACCGCCGTGGTGTGGTTTCACACGCGCACACCGGACGAGTTCTACACGGCCACGTACTCGCCGCGCATCCTTCCGGCGCATCTGTTGGACACCATCGCGCCGGCTCGCTGGCGTACGTCGGCGTTCGGACGCGCGCCGGTTGGCAGCGGGCCCTATCGGTTCGCCCGTTGGGCACCGGGCACCTCGATCGAGCTGGTCGCCGACACGATGTATCGTGCGGGGCGTCCGACATTCGATCGCATCCTGTTCACCATCACGCGCGATCCGGCCGTCGCGGTCACGCGGCTGCTCGCGCACGAGACCGATTTTCTCGATCGCATCGCCGACACGGACCTGCCGCGTGTGCGCGCGCACGGCGAGCTGCGGCTCGTCCGCTGGCCGTCCGAGGAAACCGTGGCGCTGCTCTTCAACCTTCGTGACCCGGGGCACCCCTCGCGCCCGCACCCGGTCCTCGGCGACGTACGTGTGCGGCAGGCGATCGCGTTGGCCATCGACCGGCGAGCGCTCGTCCGCGGTGTGTTAGGCGAGACCGCACGGGTGTCGGAGGGCCCCCTCCCCGCGGTTTTGCTCGACACGGTGTTTCTGCCGCCGGCGCCCGCCGACTGCACCGGCGCCGGGCGCGCGCTGGACGCCGCGGGATGGGCTCGCGATGCCCGCACGGGCGTTAGGCATCGCGGCGGCCAGCCGCTCACCGTGAGGCTTCTCGTGCCCACGAGCAGCGCCGAGCGGCAGGCGGTGGCCGTGGTGCTGCAAGCGCAGCTGCGGTGCGCCGGTATCGATGTCGAGATCGATCAGACGGAGCTCAACACATCGATCGATGATCTCGTGCGCGGAACGTTCGATGCGACGCTGTTGGATCTGACGTGGGATCCGTCGCCGGCGAGCGCTCGCCAGATCTGGGCGGGCCCGTCGGCGGCCCCAGATGGCTCGAACTTCAGCCGCTACGCGAACCCGGAATTCGACGCGTTGCTCGACAGCGCCAACGGTGCCCGCGACGAAACCCGGGCCCGCGCGCTTTACAGGCGCGCGTTGTCGATACTCGTGAAGGACGCGCCGGCCGTCTGGCTTTACGACTTGGTCAACGTGGGCGCGGTGCGGAAACCGATCGAGCCTCGAGGGCTGAGAGCCGACGGCTGGTGGTCGGACCTCGCCCGGTGGGGCGTCGGGAGGGACTCGGCGTCGCCAAACGAGCCACCGTGAGTGCAATGAATCGACGCTCGAGGCCGCAACGGCTGACTCCGCTTGTTGAATTCTTGTCCGGTCTGGCCGTAGCGCGCGTGTGACCATTGCAGATTGGGTGATTTTTCCCGATACTCTGTCATGGCTCTCGATCCTCGCCGGCGACGCAGAATCCGGTTTCGCGGCAAATCTCTCAGACATTCTGCCCGACGAGACGCCGAGGATAGCGGCGAGGACGGGCAGTCGCGGGACACCTCGATAAGAATTTCCAGCCCTCCAGTGCCGATTCGGGACATCACCGTTCAACACGCGCCATTTTTCGAGTTCCTGGCGGAGCTCGGCGACGACACGACGCCGGAGTGGCGGCGGGTGTCTGCCGGATTGGTGTGTCTGAGGTTGGTGGACTACCTGCTTGCGGGCGGCGACGCGCAGCGCGTGGATGATGTGCGTGCGACGCGGGCGGCGTGGGCGTGCCTCGAATCGTTGGGCACCGGAGACGCCGTCGGCAGCGTGCTCGGGAGCCTGCTCAACGTGCTGGCGAGCGAGGGCGGCGATCGCTCGGTCACGGCGCGTCCACGGCTCATGGCGTACGGGCGGGTGCTCGAGCTCGAGTCGCGATGGGCGTTGGCGGCCGACGTCTACGAGACGGTGGTGCGGTTGTGTCGCGCGGCATCGGACCACGGCGACGCAGCCGATGCGGCCGCGGCGTACATGCGGTTGGGCGAATGCCGCCGGCAACAGGCGCGGTGGGGCGATGCGCAGAACGCGTTTCGTGCGGCCGCCGAATCGGCGGCGAGCGTGTCCGATTGGTCGACGCAGATCAAGGCGCGCTGCCTGGGCGCCGCGGTGTTGTCGGAGTCGGGGAATCTCGCCGTGGCCGACGCCCTGCTGCGGCGCGCGGCGCAGGACGCGCGGTGGGCGGGATTGCCCGACGAGATGGCGCTGGCGCTCCATGGCCGCGCGCACGTGGCCTTCCAGCGAAAGCGCTTCGAGGCCGCGGTGCGGTTTGCGTTCCGCGCACTGCGCGGGTTGCGCGATCCGTTGGCCCGCGACCGCGCGCTCGCCGACGTGGCCGCGGCGTTCATCGAGTTGGGCGTGCGTCGTGCCGCGCGCGACGCGAGCCTGATTCTGATCGCGACGACGCAGGAGCCGTACGTCCGCAGTGCCGCGCTCATCAATCTGATGGACATGGCGGTGAAGGACCGGACCGAGCCGTTGTTCGAGCAATACCGCCGGCAGCTCGCGACGGAGGCGCTGCCGCCGCGTTTGGCCGGCTACTACCACTATTACGCCGGGTGGGGTGCCTGGCAGTTCGGCCGGATCGAAACCGCGCGCATGGAGTTCGGCCGCGCGGTGGAGATTTCGACGCGGCACGGGCTGGCGCAATTGGGGTTCGAGATCGAGGACGCGATCGCGAAGCTGCGCACGCCGCCGCCGATTGGTCCGGATCCGGTCAGCGAGCCGCCGGCCAAGACGGCGGTGGTGGCGCGTGCGTTAGGCAGAATGCGCGAGGAGTTGGAATCGGCATCCGCCTAACGGCCTCACTGCGGGCGCCGGAGCGGGCGATGGCCGGGGACGGGCTGGCGCACCCGCGCAGGGCGCGGCGCGCCGGTGTTGAGTTTCGGTTAGTGCGGTCCGATGGTGACGGTCTGATCGGCGCTCGGTTGCGTGGGGGCCGTCGGCGACGTGCAAGCGACAAACGCCAGCGCGATGGCGGCGAGAATGAGACGGGCTGCAAAATGGCGCATGGGTCCTCTGGGTGCTGAACGCTGGAGCGGGTCGAGCGTCGGGCGACTTCCCGACGTGCGCTTCGCCTGCGAACAGCCTAGCACCACATGGACGTGCTCGGAGTGCAGTTTGGGGACATCCACCTGCACTTTGGGGACACACGGTACACGATCGGGACATCTCGTTCGACACAGGTCGGCCGCATGGATCTCGTGACGCTGGTGCCCGACCCCAAGCTGCTGCGCATTCGCTTGGCGACGCCCCCCGCATTTACGGTGCGGGCGCTCGATACGATCGATGGCCCAACAGGCCTAACGGCCATCCTCGATGCAGCTCCGGTCAATCTCGTCGTCATCGATCCGGCTGATCCTCGCGTCGCGGGTCGCGTCAAGGACCTCACCGCCATCCTCGCCCGCTACGACTGGATCCCGTGCGTGATCTACACCACGCTCACGGCGTCCGGCGTGAGCCCGCTGCCGCAGCTCCTGCACGGCGGCGGCATGAGCGGGCTCTTGCTCGCCGGCATCGATGATGGCACGACCGCGATTCGCGATCTGATCCTGCGTCTCACGGCCGATGCCGTGGCCAATCTGCTCCTCGACGCGTTGGCCCGGCCCATCGAGCGCCTGCCGGCTCCGCTCGTCCGTGCGATCCGTCTGCTCTTCGCCGCGCCGCATCGCTTTCCGTCGGTCGAAGACCTCGCGTCCGCCGCCAACATGTCGCGGCGGCACGTGCATCGTCTCGTGACCGACGTGGGTCTCACCTCGCCGACCCAGTTGCTCGTGACGGCGCGCGTCCTCCGCGCCTATCAGATGCTCCGCTCGGGCGACATGACGGTGCAAGGTGCCGCGCAGCGCCTGCGCGTCGCGCCGCGCATCCTGGCGCGGCATCTTCGCCTAACGACGGACGTCCGCACCTCGCGCGACATGCATGCCATGCCGCCGGCCGTGGTCGTCACGCAGTGCGTGCGATCGCTGTATCGGCCGCCCGCGGCGATGCGCCGTGTGGTGGGCGATTCGGCGCGCGTGCTCGAGCGAGGCGACGCGCCCCCGCGTCCACCGCGGCCGGGTCACGCCTGATGCCGCGACCGCTCGCGCCGCGCGTGCTGGTAGTGGACGACGAGCCCACCATTTGCCGCGCATTGTCGATCGCGCTCGGGCGCGCGGGCTACGACCCGCGATCGGCCGAAAGCGCCGACGCCGCGCACTCGCTCCTGCGCCACGACCGGTTCGAGGCGATGATCGTCGACCTGCGCATCCCGGACCAGCGCGGCGACGAATTCTTCGAGCTCGCGGCCGCGCTCCATCCCCATCTGCGCACGGCGACGCTCATCACCACGGGTGACACGAGCGACCGCGCGTTCGACCTCATCCACGCGTGCCGCGTGCCGTACCTGGTGAAGCCGTTCGACCTCGCGGAGCTCATCGCCGCGATCGACGGGTTCACGAGCCACATCCGCGACGCGAGCGCCTAACGATACACGCGGACGCTACGGCTTGACGGCGACACGCCCCGAGTAGTCGATGCGGTCGAGCAGCAAGGGCGGATTCGTCTCCGCCAGGTAGCGGTCGACCGCGTCCCGCGCGCCCCGCCAGTGCCCGTAGTCGTCCAACAGCAGCACGCCCCGCGACACCAGCAACGGATACAGGTGCGTGAGCTCGTGGTAGGTCGACTCGTAGAAATCGGTGTCGAGGCGCAGCAACGCGATGCGCTCGGGAATCGCTCCCGGGATCGTGTCCTCGACCTTGCCCTTCACAAAGCGCAGCTTCGCTTCCGGGTAGCCGGTGGACACGACGTTCCGGCGCACGTCGTCAAGGGGCGCGTAGTTCCACGCGTTGTGCCCGTCGCGCTGCGAGCGCTCCCAGCGGCGCCGCGCCGCGCGGTTGCCGCGGTTGATGTCGCGGTCGGTGGGCTCGCTCATGCCCTCGTAGGTGTCGTACAGCCACAGCGTACGGCGCGTGTCGCCTAACGCAAGCAACGTGAGCGCGGCCGCCATCATGCTGCCGCCGCGCCAGACGCCGCACTCGACCAGATCGCCATCGATGCCGTGGCGGCTGATGTACGTGACGGCCTGCCGCAGCGCGTACACGCGCTCCACCGACGTGAGCGTATACGGCGCGCATCGCGCGTGCAGCGCGAAGAAGTCCGGATCGAGATCGGGGTGTGCGACAGGTGGTTCCGTTTTCCGGATGAGCGCAAACCCGAATCGGTCGGCGACACGCTCGAGAAAGTGCTTCAGATGCCGTCCTCCTCGCGGAGCAGGGTTGGCATAATGATGAACTCCGGGCATCCTCCAGGCGAGGCACTACTCGGCCGGCGGCGATTCGAGGCGGCCGCCGCGCAGGATCCGGCGGACGAGGGCGCCAGCGTACTCGCGCGCGAACGCGGCGCGATC
>Ga0310810_10005377_pt1 | contig 14303 bp, 11 predicted proteins | sample NCmetagenome_FD_207641 | JGI IMG/M metagenome (GOLD analysis project Ga0310810, IMG submission 207641) | Soil microbial communities from experimental microcosm in Duke University, North Carolina, United States - NC | ecosystem: Engineered > Artificial ecosystem > Soil microcosm > Unclassified ... | reverse complement strand
CGGCCGCGTCGATCGGCCGAAGCACCAGGTTGCCGACCGTCTCCGAGAAGCCTGCCAGATACAACGCCACCAACCCGATGCTCACCCCGAGGAGGCCGGAGCCGACCACCGCGTGCGCCCCGGTCGGCTTGCTGAGACCCCAGCCGATGATGCCGATGAGGGCGACGGCCACGGTATCGGCGAGCCGATCCCACGTGAGAGAGGCCAGCGCGCCCAGGGCGTTGCCCTGCCGGGCCAGCTTGTACCAGCGGATCAGGCCGCCGGAGAGCGTCCCCGGCAGGATCAGGCCGTAGAAGGTGGACGTGGTGCCGATCTCGAAGATCTCGGGCATGGAGAGCCGGAGATCCTGGGCGTCGGTGAGCAGCTTCATCCGCCATGCCGCGATGAGCCGGGCCAGGAAGAGCAGGGCGAATCCTATGGCCAGCTTGGTGGGCTCGGCCGACCGGATCGAGCGCGTGACGTCCGCCAACGGGACGACGCGGAAGATGAGCAGCAGCAGGCCGATGGCGCCCGCCACCGTGAACACCCGGGTCAGGGTCTTCTTAGTGCCCGGGCTCATGGCCGGTGGCGCTGGGACAAGGGCATCGCTCCGGTGACCCCGGTCAACCGCCCCGGAGCCGGCTTCGAATGAGCCAGATCGAGTTTGCTGTTTTCCGGGTGGCCACGGCCCGACGCGACTAAGAAGATGAACGGGCGGCCCGGCCGGGCAAAGGTGACGATTTGGCCCGCCCATCCAGCAGCTCGCGGTAGAGCGCCTCGACCTGGGCGGCGCACTGCTCGCGCGAGTAGACCCGGCGCACCCGGTCGGCTGCGGCCTCCCGCAGGCGGCCCGCGAGCTCGGGAGTGTCGAGGATGCTTCGGACGGCCGTAGCGAGCGCCGCGGGGTTCGCGTACGGGACCAGGAGCCCGGTGACGCCATCGTCCACGGCGTCCTCGCTGCCGATGACGCGGGTGCCGACTACCGGAACGCCCATGGCCATGGCCTCGAGGAACACCAGCCCGAACCCCTCGTCCCGCGACGGCAGCACGAACACGTCGATCGCCGCGTAGGCCGAGACCACATCCTCCTGGTACCCCGCGAACCGGACCGCCTGGGCGACGCCGAGCCGGGCCGCCTGTGCCTCCAGATCGGCGCGGAGCGGCCCGTCGCCGACGATCAGGACCCGGGTAGCCGGATCCGCCTCCAGCAGCGCGGGCGTGGCGTCCACCAGCACGTGCATCGCCTTTTGCGGCACCAGGCGCCCGATCGCGCCCACGACTCGTCCGGCCCCCCGGCGATAGTCGGCGACGCGATCGGCCTTGGCGAGGGCGCGATCGAACCGACGCAGGTCGATCCCCAGGCTCACGACTTCCACCCGGCGGGCGCGCCCAGCATAAGCGGTCAGGACCGAGTCGCGAATGCCGTGCGAGTGGGTCACGTGCAGATCGATGGACGGCGCGAGCCGGCGCCCGGCCCATTGGTGAAAGCGGCCCTGACGGTAGGGGTCGTTGGCCACCGACGCCACCAGGAGCGGCCTGGGCGCCGGCAGCGACAGCGCCGCGAGGACGCCGACCAGCGTGCTGTACTCGAGGTGAAGGTGGAGTACGTCCGGCCGGTCATGATGGAGGCCGCGGCGCAGGCCTACGAGGGCCAGCGGATTCCGAGGCGAGAGATCGAAGCTCCGATAGGGAACGCCGGCCGCGGCCATGCGATCGGACACCCCCGGCAGCTCATGGCTTCGGAGCGACCAGGCCGCCGGCTCCACGTCGGGACCGTGCATCGTGGTCAGGTCCTGGACGACCCGCTGCTCACCGCCCAGGCCCATGTGGTCGATGAGGTGCAGCACCTTCATCGCGGGCTCCCGGCCTCGGTGCGCCGGCGGGCCGGTCGGAGATGGAAGGCCGCGAAGCGGAGGGTCAGTCGTCCGCCGGCAGCGTCCAGGTCTGCCCTACCTCCGAGATGACGATCCTCCACCGTTCGGCGCCCGCGACGGCGAGCAGGCGCCGCATCGGCTCATCCCTGGGCTCACGACTCAGACGAAACGTCGAGTGATGGATGGGAAGGAAGTAGGTTGCGCCGAGCGCCCGGGACATCCGCCAGGCTTCCTCCGGCGAGGCGTGGCTGGTGACCCAGGGGTCGTAGGCGCCGATCGGCAGGATGGCGAGATCCACGGGCGCGCCCTGCCCCAGATGGTCGAACGCGTCGGTGTACGCGGTGTCGCCGCCGAACAGGACCGTCCGGCCGGCCTTGCGCAGGAGGTAGCCGCCCCAGCCCCGATGGCGATCGGTGACCATCCGGGCGCCCCAGTGACGGGTCTCGACCGACTCCACCTCCAGGCCGCCGATGCGGGTGCGCTCGCCCCAGGCCAGCTCGTCCACCTCGGGGAAGCGGCGCACCAGGTCGCGATTGCCCGATTGGACGACGATCCGCGTAGCCGGCGGGATGGCCCGCAGGGTGCCCAGGTCGGTGTGATCCATGTGGGCGTGCGAGAGTAGGACCGCATCGAGGCGGGGCAGCTCGCGCTTGCGCAGCGCGGGCTGGATCAGCCGCCGGGGGCCGACCTTCATCAGTCCCCGACCCAGCCCGATGCGGTGCTCGAGCACCGGATCGGTCACCACGGCGCTGCCGAAGAAGTTGAGCAGCACCGTGGCATGGCCCAGCCAGGACACGGTCAGGTGGTCATCGGGCCAGGTGGCCGGGTCGGGCCGGTGCGGCGCCGGGGCGATACAGCGGGCGGGGTCCAGTCGGCGATCGAAAGCCGCCTTCCGCCGGGTCTTGGGCACGTGTGCTCTCTCCACGATCAGATCGCATCTATCTTTGTCGATGCTTCAGGCCGGCACGTCGCCAGGCCGTCCGGACAACGACACAGAACAATAATCGCCCTCGTGGCGGTTCCTGGCGGGGGAGCATGCGGGTCGTCCTTCAGCGGGTCTCGCGAGCGTCGGTGTCGATCGAGGGTCGCGTGGCGGGCGCCATCGGCCGGGGATTCTGTCTGCTGGTCGGCTTCACTCACGACGACACCGTCGAGCGGGTAGATTGGATGGCCGAGAAGGTCGCCGGCCTGCGGCTGTTCTCGGACGCCGAGGGAAAGATGAACCTCGGCCTGGCCGACGTGCGGGGCGCGCTGCTGGTGATCAGCCAGTTCACTCTGTACGGCGACGCCGCCAAGGGCCGCCGGCCGTCGTTCATCGCCGCCGCGCGGCCCGAGACCGCCATCCCGCTCTACGACCGGCTCCTCGCGGCCCTTCGGTCGCGCGGGCTCGAGGTGGCGAGCGGTGAGTTCGGCGCCGACATGCAGGTCGAGATCCACAACGACGGACCCGTGACCCTCATCCTGGACCGCGCATGACCTTCGGAGCCACGCTCACCCTTGCCTCCTCGTCCCCCAGGCGGCGGCAGCTCCTCGAGATGCTGGGCATGACGGTCCGGGTGGTGCCCCCCAACATCCCCGAGATTCGCCGGCCGGTGGAGACGCCGGTGGATTACGTGGAGCGGCTGGCGCGGGAGAAGGCCTTGGCCGTGACCGGGAGGCTGGTGCTCGGCGCCGACACCACGGTGGTGGTGCGGGACGAGGTGCTGGAGAAGCCGGTCGACACCCCGGACGCGCTCCGGATGCTCAGAAAGCTCCAAGGCCGGACCCACCAGGTGGTGACCTCGGTCGCGCTGGTGGCGGACGAGGCGATCCACCAGGCCACCGACGTCACCAACGTGGTGTTCCGCCGGATGGAGGAGTCGTTTCTGGAGGCGTACGTGGCGACCGGGGAGCCGATGGACAAGGCGGGCGCGTACGGCATCCAGGGCTTCGGCGCCGCGCTGGTGGAGCGCATCGACGGCGATTTCTTCAGCGTGATGGGCCTGCCCATCCGCCTGGTGCTGGACCTGCTGGAGCAGGCGGGGCGCCCCTATCGCTTCGAGGGCCGGAGCGGGACCGCCGCCGTGACCGAGGTGCGCTGAGGCTGCAGCTCGCGCACCCGGTAGACCTGGGTGACCTGGGCTTTCCCCTTGAGCGCCAGCTCCGGCAGGTAGTCGCAGACCACCTGATCCCGCACCACCCGCAGGAACTGCTCGCTCACCAGCACCTCACCAGGCCCGGCTTCGGCGCAGAGTCGGGAGGCGATGTTCACCGGGTCGCCGAGCACGGTGTACTCGAGCCTCCGATGGCTCCCGATGTTGCCGGCGAACACCTCGCCGTGGTTGATGCCGATCCCCACGCCGATCTCCGGCCGGCCCTGGCTGGCCCAGCGCTCGTTCAGCCGGCCGATGGAGCGCTGCATCGCGAGCGCGGCACGGAGCGCGCGGTCGGGATCGTCGGTGTGCGCGATGGGCGCGCCCCACAGGGCCATGATCGCGTCGCCGATGAACTTGTCCAGCGTGCCGCCGTGCTCGAAGATCACCTCGACCATCTCGGTGAAGTACTCGCTCAGGAACTGGGCGATGGCGTCCGTCCCCATGCCTTCGGCGATGGCGGTGAAGCCGCGGATGTCGCTGAAGAGGACCGTGGTCGGGCGGCGCTCGCCGCCGGTGCGGATGGCCTCCCCCTGCTGGGCGATCTCGGCGGCGACGTTGGGCGCGAAGTAGCGCTCGAAATTGGAGCGGACCGTGGACTCGCGGCGGATCTGCTCGGCATACCGCGAGTTCTTGATGCCGATGGCCGCGAGCCCGCTGAACGCCACCAGGAACTGCAGGTCTTCGTCGGTGAAGGTGTTGGTGGCGGTGAGGTTGTCCACGTAGAGGAGGCCCAGTACCCGGTCGGCGGAGGCCATGAGCGGGGAGCACATCGCGCTGCGCACGCTCTGGAGCAGGATCGACTGGCCGCGGAAGCGGGAATCCTCCGGCGCGTTCTGCGAGACCACGGCGACCGCTTCCTGCATCACCTTCTCCGCGATCGAGCGCGGAATCTGCACCGTCTGTGCCTCGCCGATGCGGCTCCGCGAGATGGTGGGGACCAGCTCGCCGGTGTCCTCGTTCCGCAGCACGATCGTCACCCGATCCACGCTCATGATCTCGAACGTGGTGTCCACCACGGTGCGGAGCAGCCGGTCGAGGTCGAGCTCCGCGGTGAGCTTCTGGGCGACCTCCAGCAGCATCTGGAGCTTGAGGGCCTGGCGGGCCTCGCCCCGGGTGGCGTCCACCCGGAGCTGGCCGGGCGGCGGTCCATCCCGGCTGGTGATGCCCGGCGGCACGCCGCCGCTCACCACGAGCTGGCGGACGATCTTCCCGCCGGCGGCCGCGACCTCCGCGGCGATGGCCGGCCGCTGGATCGCCTGGGCCGGGGAGCCCCGCATCGTGAGCCGAAACGCCACCTTGCCAAAGGTGACCGTGTCCTCGGGCGCCAGATGCCCGGCGGTGACGCGCGCGCCGTTGATGCAGGTGCCGTTCGAGCTGCCCAGGTCCTTGACCTCCACGCCGTCGGCCCCGACGGTCAGCTCCGCGTGCCGGCGGGAGATGGTCGGGTCGTAGATGGCGATGTCGCTGGCGAGTCCGCGGCCGACGGTGAGCGTGCGGCCCTCGGGAAGCTCGAACGTCTGGTCGCCGGTGGTGCTGACGAGGCGGAGCGGAAGCATGCGGGAATATAGGGGGCGGCCTAGCCGGCGCTCGCCAGGGCCAGGGCCAGCAGCACCGCGCGGGCCTTGGCCTCGGTCTCCCGCCATTCGGCCGCAGGATCGGAGTCCGCCACGATGCCCGCGCCGGCCTGGATCCAGGCCCGGCCGCCGCGCATGATGCACGTCCGGATGGTGATCGCGGTGTCCATCGTTCGGGCGCCCCACCCGATGTAGCCCACCGCGCCGGCGTAGGGACCACGGCGGACCGGCTCCAGCTCATCGATGATCTGCATGGCGCGAACCTTGGGCGCGCCCGACACGGTGCCGGCCGGGAACGACGCCGACAGCGCCGCCACCGCGTCCAGCCCCGGCCGGAGCCGGCCGCGCACCTCGCTCACCAGGTGCATGACGTGCGAGTAGCGCTCGATGGTCATGAATGCCGTGAGCCTGACCGACCCGAACTCCGCCACCCGGCCCACGTCGTTGCGTCCCAGGTCCACCAGCATCAGGTGCTCGGCCCGCTCCTTGGGATCGGCCGTCAGCTCCGCCGCCAGCGCCGCGTCCTCTTCGGCCGTCGCGCCGCGGGGGCGGGTGCCCGCGATGGGGCGCAGCGTCACCTCACCCTCCTCCACCCGCACCAGGATCTCGGGCGAGCTTCCGATCACCTGGATGTCGTCGCAGTGGAGATAGTACAGGTACGGCGCCGGGTTGAGGGCGCGCAGGTAGCGGTAGGTGAGGAACGGATCCGGAGCGTCCACCTCGAGCCGGCGGGACAGGACGGTCTGGAAGGTGTCGCCCGCGGCGATGTACTCCTTGATCCGGCGCACGTCGTCCTGGAACCGGTCGTCGCCGTAGGGCGAGACGGCCGGCGGGAGCGCCGCCGCCGGCTCCAGCGGGAGCGGGCGGATCGTTCCGGGGGCCGCGAGGCGCGCGACCCAGTCGTCGATCCGCGCGGTGGCGGCGGCGTAGAGCCGGTGCAGCTCCTCCTCGCCGGCCTGGGGCACCACCTCGACGTTGGCGATGACGGTGGCCCGGTTGTACAGGTTGTCGAGCACCAGCAGCGTGTCGGCCAGCATCATCACCGCGTCGGGCAGGTCGCGGTCGTCGGGCGGGGCGTCGGGCAAGGACTCGATCGTCCGCACCACATCGTACCCGAGATAGCCCACGGCGCCGCCGACGAAGCGCGGCAGTCCGGGCACGTCCACCGGCGGATGGCGGCGGAGCAGGCTGCCGAGGTGCTCCAGCGGCGGCAGGTCGGTGGCGACTGGACGCCAGCCCTCCAGGGCGGTCCAGCGCTCGCAGGCGGGTCCGCGGTAGCGAAAGACCTCGCTGGGATCGGTGGAGAGAAAGGTGTAGCGGGCCCAACGCTCGCCGCCTTCGAGCGACTCCAGGAGAAAGCCGTACGGGCCGCGGTGGAGCTTGGCGAAGGCGGAGACGGGCGTGTCGCCGTCGAGCACGACTTGGCGGGTCACCGGCACCATACCGCCGCCCTGACGGGCGCGCGCCGCGAACGCCTCGAAGCTCATGGGGACTCGGGCGCCGCGACCAGGTAGGTGCCCGGGCCCGGGAGCGCCGCCTGGAGATTGTCGCTGGCTGGTCTGGTCGAGGGCAGGAGCGCCAGGGACTGCCCGTCAGCCACCAGCTGGCCGATGGCGAGCGCGCGCTCGTAGAGCACGTCGCTGCCGTAGACGGCGCGGGCCTTGGCCGGGGCCGAGAAGTAGCGGGGGTACTTGAACACTACGGACACGCCCTCGCTGAACGGCGCGCTGGTCACGAGGTCGATCCCGTACACGCCCGGGCGCGGCCGGATCTCGACGTTGACGGGGCGCCCGCTGTCGGCGTGAAACGTGTTCGCCGCGAACGTCACCTCCGCGAACACGAGGTTCTCCGGCGGGCCGTGGCGCAGCACGACGACCTGGCGCCCGCCCGCCACGAACGTGACCGCGGTGTCCGACGGGGGTGGTCCGGCCGTCTCGAGCACGATCGCCGAGGCGAGCGGAATGACCCGCGCGGGCGCGGGCGTGGGGCGCTTGCCGCCGGATGCGGCCCGCCCGCCACACGCGGCCAGTCCGAGGCAGAGCCAGCTTGCCGCTCCCCGCGAGCGCCGGGATATTCCGGTCATCGACGTCCCGCCAGCGTGAGAGGTTTGCCGTGCACCGAAGGGTCCGCGTGGCGATGGTGATCCTGGCCGGCCACGCGGCCCCGGTGGCCGCGCAGGCCTGGAACGCCCCCGCGGCCCTGTCCCTCGTGCGCCGGGCGGTGGAGCGCCGGCTCGCCGCGCAGGCCGACTCCACGCTCGTGAGCTACCGCACCCGGGCGCATGGGTTCGTCTTCTTCCTGGCACAGGTGGGCGAGGGGCTGACCGAGCCGCCCCGGCTGGTCAAGGCCGACGAGCTGCGGGTGGAAGTGTATTGGCGGGCACCGGACCGGAGCAAGCAGGTCATCCTCGGCTGGCGCGACGGCGCGTTTCTTCCCACCGACATCAACTACCACCGCGATCACCTCGGCATCGTCACCAACAATTTCGGCAACGTCATCCGGATCGGCGAGGGTGACGAGGTCCGGGACGTGCCCCATCCGCTCTCGTCGCAGGGCCTCGCATCCTACGACTACGCGCTGGGGGACTCGCTCGCCATCCGGACCGCGGCCGGCCTCACCGTGGCCCGCGAGGTACAGGTGCGTCCGCGGTCGTTCGCGCGCGCGCTGGTGGTCGGCACCCTCTACCTCGACGTAGCGACCGCGGAGCTGGTGCGGTTCCGATTCAGCTTCACCCCCGCCGCCTATCTCGATCCCCAGCTCGAGGACATCAGCATCGTGCTGGAGAACTCCTTGTTCGAGCAGCGGTACTGGCTGCCGTACCGGCAGGAGATCGAAATCCGCCGCCGGACCAGGTGGCTGGACTTTCCGGCGCGGGGGATCATCCGGGGCCGCTGGGAGATCGAAGGGTACGACTTCAACGTGCCGCTGCCCGATCAGGTGTTCCTGGGTCCCGCGATCGCGGGGCTCACCCATCCCGCGCCGGCGGACTCGAGTTGGCCCGAGCCGCTGGGCCGGGCCGTCGCCGGGGTGGCCGCGCCGGTCAACCGGCAGGACATGGACGCGCTCCGGGTAGAGGTCGAGCGCATCGCCGGGGCCCGGGCGCTGAGCGGCCTCCCGTCCAACCGCCTTGCGGCGGGCTCGGTGAGCGACGTGATCCACGTCAATCGGGTCCAGGGGCTCGCGCTCGGCTTCGGCGCCGTGGTGGGCCTCCGCGAGCAGCGGGTCCAAGTGCGCCCGTCGATCGGGTATGGCACCTCGGACCATCGAGTGACGGGCGGGGTCGAGCTCAGGGCCGGCCTGGGCGCGACCCAGGTGACCCTGGGCGCGGGCCGGCGGCTGCAGGACCTGAGCGACCTGCCGGTGATCTCTCCGGTGCTCAACTCCCTGCTCGCCCAGGAAGGCGGTCGGGACCACGGGGATTACGTGCTGCTCACCGGCGCTACGCTCGGACTCCGGCACCGGGTCAGCGGGCGCACGGCGCTGCTCCTCAGCGGCGGCGTGCAGGAGAGCCGCTCGGTCGACACCCGGGCGACGCCGGCCACCGGGAGCTACCGGGCGAACCCGGCCCTGGGATCGGGCACGTGGCGGGTGGCCGCGCTCGAGCTCGAGCGGGCAAGCGGCGGCATCGCGGTGCATCAGGACCTGCAGGGCAGGATCCGCCTGGAAGGCGGCACCGGTCCGCGCGATTACGCCCGGCTCACCCTCGAGGGCCGCTGGCTCACCACGCTGGCCGGTCACCAGCTCGTGTCCCGGGCCTACCTGGGGACCGCGACCGACGGCCTCCCCGCGTATCGAAGCTTCGTGCTGGGCGGACGGGGTACGCTGGTGGGCGAGCCGTTCCGCGCCTATGGCGGGCGGGAGGTGGCGCTCGGCCAGGTCGAGTGGCGCTTCGAGGCGCCGATTCCGGCGATTCCCCTGGGCTCGTTCGCCTCCACGGGCACCCGGCTCACGGTGGCCCCGTTCGTCGCACTGGGCGCGGCGGGCCGGCCGCTCCCGGGCCTGCCGTGGGGGTCGAGCGACGGGGTGCGGCCGGTCGCCGGGGTGGCGCTGGAGTGGTTCATGCGCCTGCTTCGCGTCGAGGCGGGCCTCGGCCTCCGCACCGGCGATTTCGGGCTCACGGTGGACATCAATCGGGACTGGTGGGGCTTGTTGTAGTCGTCTTATCTTCCCAATCGGCGTCCCACGCTACGCGACCCGCCGCTCTCACAACCGCCAGAGCCGATCGATGCAGTTCACCGACGAATGGCTGGTGCATACCATTGAGCCCCTGCTGCCCGATGGCACCGTCGCGGCCATCCGCCAGGAGCCGGCGTCGGCGCCCGGTCCACTGTGGGAGATCCTGGTCCAGCGGAAGCTCCTGGCCGACGCGGACATCCTCCAGGCCATCGCCAAGCGGTTCCGCATCCCGGTGGCCGACCTGGCCAAGGTCGATCCCAAGCTGCAGCAGGCGGTGCCGGAGCAGGTGGCGCGGCGGTTCAATGTGGTCCCGGTGGGGCAGACCGACTCGTACCTCGAGATCGCCACCGCCAACCCGTTCGACATCGACGCGGAAAAGATGCTGGCCTTCGCCACCGGGCGCGAAGTGCGGATGCTGCTGGGCTCGCCGACCACGATCCGGCACCGGCTGGACGAGCTGTACCGGAACGATGACGTGGTGAACCGCCTGCTGGAGGGCATCGGCGGCGATTTCGAAGTCAAGAACATCGAGGACGTCGAGGAAGAGGCCGCGGCCAGTGCCGAGGAGGCGAGCCAGCGCCCGATCATCCGGCTGGTGGACGTGATGCTGGCCGACGGCGTCACCAGCCGCGCGAGCGACATCCACGTCGAGCCCATCGAGGGCGGCGTCGTGGTGCGCTACCGCATCGATGGCGTGCTGCGGCAGGTCATGAAGATCCCGCGCAACGCCGGACTGCCGCTCATTTCCCGCATCAAGATCATGTCCGGGCTCGATATCGCCGACCGGCTCCGGCCGCAGGACGGCCGCGCCCGCGTGAGCGTGAACGGCGAGCCCGTGGACCTCCGCGTCTCGACCCTGCCGGCCTCGCTGGGCGAGAAGGTCGTGATCCGGATCCTGAGCCAGCGCGCGACGGTGCTGAGCCTGGACGCGCTGGGCATGCACAAGGACGAGCAGGAATCGGTCCGGGGCCTCCTGTCGGCCAAGGAAGGCATCCTGCTGGTCACCGGCCCTACCGGCTCGGGCAAGACCACGACGCTCTACTCGGCGATCCGGCTGATCCAGAGTGAAGGCGTCAACATCGTGACGGTGGAAGACCCGGTGGAGTACCGGCTGGGCGAGAACATCGTGCAGGTCCAGGTGCACGAGAAGGCGGGCCTCACGTTCGCCTCGGCGCTGCGCTCGATCCTCCGGCAGGATCCCGACGTGGTGCTGATCGGCGAGATCCGCGACCAGGAGACGGCGCAGATCGCGCTCCAGGCGTCGCTCACCGGCCACCTGGTGCTCTCGACGCTCCATACCAACGATGCGCCCAACGCGGTCACCCGCCTGGTGGACATGGGGATGGAGCCGTACAAGATCGCATCGGCCCTGCGCGGCGTGGTGGCACAGCGGCTGATGCGCCGGCTGTGCCCGCACTGCCGTCGCACGGCGACGCAACCCGTGCCCGAGCGCGCTTCGCGGTTCATTCCGACCGGAACCGCGCTGTACGAGGCGGTCGGCTGCGCCGATTGCTCCCAGACCGGCTACCGGGGCCGCTTCAGCATCATGGAAGTGCTCACCGTGAACGGGGACATCGAGCGCCGGATCGGGCAAGGCGCCACAGCCGAGCAGATCGCGGAAGCCGCCCGCCGCGCCGGCATGCGCTCGCTGTGGGAAAGCGGCCTGCGTCACGTCATCGCGGGCGAGTCCACGCTGGACGAGCTGCTGCGGGTCACCGACGTGCCGATGGAGCAGGCCAAGGCGCCGGCACCGGAGCCCCGGGCTCGCGACGGGCGCGCCGGGGGACGGGCCGCCGCGGCCGTCCCGCCGTCACCGTCGGCGGCGCCGTACCCCCCGGCCGGCTTCTCCGCGCCCGACGTCATGGACATGGAACTGGTCGACGAGGCGGCCGCGCCGCCGGAGGAGTCGACGGCCGGACGCGGTCGCGGCACCAAGGTCCTGCTGGTCGAGGACGAGGAACAGCTCCGCCGGGTGATGAAGGACCTGCTCGAGCGCGAGGGCTATCTCGTCTCCGAGGCCCGCGACGGCATCCAGGCGCTGGACCAGGTGGACCGCCACGCGCCGGACATCATCGTGCTCGACCTCAACCTGCCCGGCCTCGACGGCTACAGCGTGTTGCAGCAGCTCCGATCCCGGCCCGCCACCCGCGCCATTCCGGTCATGGTGTTGACCGCCAAGGGCGACGAGGACAACGAGGTGCGGGTCTTCGAGCTGGGCGCCGACGACTTCATCACCAAGCCGTTCCGCGCCCGCGCGCTGTCCGCCCGCCTCGAGGCCGTGCTCGGCCGCCACCGCGCTTGAGCCGCCCACCGAACTCCCCCACAGACGCCGCCGCCCGACCGCTCAGCACCCTGGACCCCGGCCCGGCGGTCGGGGCGTCCGACGGTGCCGAAGGCCTGGCGCTGATCAAGCCGGCCGTGCGGGCCCAGTCGGCCTATACCCTGAGCGCGCCTGCCGCCCGCCGAAAGCTCAACCAGAACGAGAGTCCGTGGGACGTCCCGCCGACCCTCAAGCGCGAGGTGCTGGCCGCGGCCGAACGCGCCGCGTGGCATCGCTACCCCGACTTCGCGCCGCCCGAGCTGCTGGCGGCGCTGGCGGAGCACTACGGCTGGACGGCCGAGGGCGTGCTGGTGGGCAACGGATCCAACGAGCTGATCCAGGCCACCCTGGCGACGACGCTCGAGACGGGCGACGTAGTCGTGGCGCCCGCGCCCACGTTCTCGCTCTACCGCCTGCTCACGGGCGTGCTGGGTGGACGCTATCGCCCCGTGCCGCTGGGGCCCGATTTCGCCTACGACGTCGATGCGCTGATCGAGGCCGCCGCGCGCGAGCGGGCGCGGGTCGTGGTGCTCAACTCGCCGAACAATCCCACCGGCTCCGCCCTGCCCGAGGGGGCGGTGGAACGGCTGCTCGAGGAGACCGGCGCGCTGGTGGTGTGCGACGAGGCCTACCAGGAGTTCGGTGGACCGACGGCGCTGCCGCTGCTGCGGGGCAGCTCCCGCGTCGTGGTGCTGCGCACGTTCTCCAAGGCCCTCGGCATGGCGGGGCTCCGATTCGGCCTCGCGCTCGCCCACCCGGCGGTCGCGCGCGAGCTGGCCAAGGGCAAGCTGCCCTACAACGTGAACGTGGTGACGCTGGCGGCCGCGGCCGCAGCGCTCCGCCACCGCGACGAGCTGGCCGAGCGGGTCCGGCGCGTCGTCGAGCAGCGGGCGCGGCTGACGGCCCGACTCGCGGCCCTGCCGGCGCTCGCGGTGTATCCCAGCGCGGCCAACTTCGTCCTGATCCGGTGCCTGCGGCACCCGGCCCGCGAGGTCTTCCGGCGCCTGCTGGACGAGTATGGCATTCTGGTGCGCGACGTGTCCGCCAGCAGCGAGCTGGCGCAGTGCCTTCGCATCTCGGTGGGCACGGCGGAAGACGTGGACGCGGTGGCGGACGCGCTGGAGCGGATTACCGCTGAGGAGCGGTGAGCGGTGAGCGGTGAGCGGTGAGCGGTGAGGGGTGAGGGGTGAGGGGTGAGCCGTGAGCGGTGAGTGTGAGTAGTGAACGGTAAGTGGGGAGGCCTACGACCTGGGAGCTGCACCATCCATGGCCCGCATCGGTGAGATCCGCCGCACCACCAAGGAGACCGATCTCCACGTCGTCGTCGCGCTCGACGGGCGGGGCGAGTCCCGCGTGCACACGGGCATCGGATTCTTCGACCACATGCTCGACGCGCTGGCCCGGCACGCCCTGCTGGACCTGACCGTCGAGGCGCAGGGCGACCTGCACGTGGACGGTCACCATACCGTCGAGGACACCGGCATCGCGCTGGGCTTGGCGCTCGAGCGCGCCCTGGGAGACCGCGCGGGCATCCGGCGCTACGCCGACGCTATCGTCCCGCTCGACGAAGCGCTGGTCCGGGCGGTGGTGGACGTGTCCGGCCGCCCCTACCTCTCGTACGCCGTGGACATCCCCAAGTGGCAGATGCTGGGCGACTTCGATGTGTTCCTCACCCCCGAATTCTTCCGCGCGCTGGTGCTCAACGCGGGGCTGACGGTCCACCTCGACCTGATCCGCGGCGACAACCCGCACCACATCGTCGAGGCCGCGTTCAAGTCGTTCGCGCGGGCGCTCGACGGCGCCACCAGCCTCGACCCCCGGGTCACGGGTATCCCCTCGACCAAGGGCGCGCTGTGATCGTCGTGGTGGACTACGGGGTCAACAACCTCGCCAGCGTCGTGCGGGCGCTGGCCGCGGGGGGCCACGCCGCCCGCCTGACGACCGACCCCGACGAGGTGCGCCGGGCGGACCACGTCGTGATGCCCGGCGTCGGCCACTTCGGACAGGCGTCCCGGACGCTCGCGGCCACCGGGCTCGGCCAGGCGGTGCGGGACGCGGCGGCGGGCGGCCAGGCGGTGCTGGGCATCTGCCTGGGACTGCAGCTGTTCTTCGCCTCGAGCGCGGAGGCGCCGGAGTCGCCGGGCCTGGGGATCCTTCCGGGGAGCGTGGTCCGGTTCGACACCAGCCTGCACGTGCCGCACGTCGGTTGGGCGCGGGTGGAGCCGACCGCGGCAGGCGCGCACCA
>Ga0310810_10005376_pt1 | contig 14304 bp, 11 predicted proteins | sample NCmetagenome_FD_207641 | JGI IMG/M metagenome (GOLD analysis project Ga0310810, IMG submission 207641) | Soil microbial communities from experimental microcosm in Duke University, North Carolina, United States - NC | ecosystem: Engineered > Artificial ecosystem > Soil microcosm > Unclassified ... | reverse complement strand
AGCTCGATGAGGCTTCGCGCGGCTTCTCCTTCATGAAGGAAGGGCCGCTCGACATGCGCATGGGCAAAGAAGGGCCGACCGCTAGCGATATTGTCAACGAACTCTCCGCCGGAGAGCTCGCCGAGATCATCGGTAAACTCGGGGAGGAGGGCCGTTCGCGCGCAATCGCCAAGGCCATTGTCGCACGCCGCGCCGAAGCGCCGATCGAGACGACAAAAGAACTGTCGGAAATCGTGGTGCGCGTGCTCGGCCGCAAGCGCGACGAAGCCAAGCACCCCGCGACGCGGACCTTCCAAGCGCTCCGTCTTTATCTCAACGAGGAGCTCGAGGAGCTCGCATGCGGTCTTTCCGCAGCCGAGCGGCTGCTGAAAGCTGGCGGCCGGCTCGTGGTAGTCACCTTCCATTCCCTTGAGGACCGCATCGTCAAGCGCTTCTTCACGAACCGGAGCACGCCGGCGCCGCGCGCCTCGCGCCATTTGCCCGAAGCTTCCACGCCGGAATTTGCCCCGAGCTTCCGGCTTCTTAACCGGCGTCCGGTAGAACCGAATCAAAGCGAGATCAGGCGAAATCCGCGCTCACGCTCGGCACGTCTTAGAGCGGCCGAACGGACCGCGGCGCCAGCCCATGCTCTCGACTTGGCCGCACTAGGAGTACCCCAGACCAGTTTTGGCATATGACAGTCACCTAACTCGTGAGTCCCAAATGTTGCGTTTCGTAAATGTCTGCCTTGTCCTCGGCATCGTTGCGCTTGCTTACGTCATCTATCAGGTGAAGTACGAAGCCCGCGCGCTCGACGAGGAGATCGCCTCTCTCGGGAAGCAAATCGACGAAGAGCGTGACGCGCTCGCGGTGTTGCGCGCGGAATGGAGCCTGCTCAACCGACCTGAGCGCATCGAGCGTCTCGCCCAGAAATATCTGAAGCTCTCACCAGCCCAGCCCCGGCAGCTCGTGACCGTCGACAGCGTGTCGGATCGCGATTTCGATCGCAGCCGGTTCGAGATCACCGCCGCTGCCTCACCAGCCATGGCCCCTGCACCGACGATCAAGCCGGTCGCGAAACCGAAAGCTGCTGTCGCAACGGCTGAGGCCGAACCCGCGACCACCACTGCCCTGCCGTGGGCCGCCAAGATCGTGGCTCCTGTTCAGGCCTCCGCCCAATAGACCGAACAGTGTCAGAGTCAGCCAAATGGAACGCCGCAGCGGCCCGAGCCGAACGCGCTTATCTCGCGCGCGGCCGGTATCGCTTTCGCCTCGCCTGCCTGGGATTCGCGCTGGCTTTCGTGCTGATTGGCGGCCGTCTCGTGGCGCTCGGTTTCATCGGAAGCGGGCCTGGTGGCGGAAGTTTGCGTGACATCTCGACGACAGTTCACCGGCCCGACATTGTCGACCGCAACGGCAGGCTGCTTGCGACCGACATCAAGGGAGCGACCCTTTACGCCGATCCGCAGAAGGTCGTCGATATCGACGAACTGGTCGAGCAGGTGACAAGCGTGCTTCCTGACGTCAACGCAGCTGAGCTCCGCGAGAAACTCAAGAACGGACGCCGTTTCGTACGCATCAGGCGCGAGCTCACGCCCAGGCAGCAGGAAGAGATTTACGAGCTCGGCCAGCCCGGTCTCGACTTCATCCAGGAATATCGGCGGGTCTACCCGATGGGCCCGACCGCTAGCCACGTCGTCGGCCTGGTGGATGTCGACAATAGGGGGCTTGCCGGCATCGAGAAGTTCGTCGACGACAATCCCCAACTCACGATGCTTCATCCCGAAACGCCCTCGACCGAGGAAAGCGTGTCGATCTCGCTCGATCTCGGCGTGCAGCATGTGTTGCGCGAGGAGCTTGGCCGAGCGATGGCCACCTATCGCGCCAAGGCCGCCGCCGGCATCGTCATGGATGTTCATTCTGGCGAGGTGCTCGCACTGTCCTCGCTTCCCGACTTCGATCCAAATCGTAGAGAGCAGGCTCTTGAGAAGGACAGGCTCAATCGCATCGGCTTCGGCGTCTACGAGATGGGTTCGGTGTTCAAGGTGTTCACCGTGGCCGGCGTGCTCGACTATGGGCTTGCCTCGATGCAGTCGACCTTCGATGCAACGAGTCCGATCCACTATGCCTCCTTCACCATCAGCGACTTCCACGGACAGCATCGCGTCTTGAGGCTGCCCGAAGTGTTCACCTATTCCTCGAATATCGGTGCGGCGAAGATGGCGCTGGAGATGGGCATCGACCGCCACCGCGCCTTCCTCAAGAAGCTCGGCTTGCTGAGCCGCACACCGACCGAGATCGGCGATACCGCGGCGCCCATCATCCCCGCGCATTGGCAGAAGCTGAACACCATGACCATCGCCTTCGGCCATGGTCTGTCGGTCACGCCTCTCCAACTCGCCACCGCCACGCTGCCCCTTGTCAATGGCGGCATCGCCGTAACCCCGACCTTCCTGCCGCGCTCGCGCGAGGAAGGGATGAGTATGGGCACGCGCGTGCTCAAGCAGCAGACGAGCGCCGCCATGCTGAAACTGATGCGGCTCAACGTGCTGAAGGGCACCGGAAAACGCGCCAATGCCGAAGGCTATCGTGTCGGCGGCAAGACCGGCACGGCCGAGAAAGTGGTTGGCCGCCACTATTCGACCTCGTCGCTGCTCACGAGCTTCCTCTCAACCTTCCCGACCGACGCTCCCGAATATCTCGTGCTTGTCATGCTCGACGAGCCGCAGCGCGTGCCGGAGTCGAGCAATCAGGCGACGGCCGGCACCAATGCCGCGCCTACTGCCGGCAAGATTGTCCAGCGCATTGGGCCGATCCTTGGCGTCGCGCCACGGCTTCCGGGCGACCAGCGCCAATTTGACGCGAAGGTGCTCGCCTCCTATTAAAAGAGGCCTCACATCAAGGCGTTGGCGGAAACCTTGGGCGTCCCAAGAAAGCCCCCCGCTTTTCGGGGTTCAGGTCCGGAATGACACTCGGTGAACTGATCGGGCTTGAGGTCAAGCTGCCTGCGGGCGCGGCTGAGATCCCTATTTCAGGCCTTGCGGCCGACAGCCGAGCGGTCAAGCCAGGCTATCTGTTCGCGGCGTTGCCAGGCGTGAAGACCGACGGCACGCGTTTCATCTCCGACGCCTTGCAGCGCGGGGCGGTTGCAATCCTCGCGCCCGACAGGGGCGGCCTACCGACCGCCTCAGCGCCGATCATCGAGAACAGAGATCCACGCCGGCTTCTTGCTTTGGTCGCCGCGCGTTTCTTCGGCCTCCAGCCCAAGACCGCGGTCGCCGTCACCGGCACCAACGGCAAGACGTCAGTTGCCTCTTTCGTGCGCCAGATCTGGACTGGGCAGGGCTTCGAGGCTGCAAGCCTCGGCACGGTCGGCGTCGTGAGCCAGCGCGGCACTGAGATCCTCAAGCATACGACGCCCGACCCGATCGAGCTCCATGCAATCCTCGCCGGACTTGCCAAGGACGGCATCACTCATCTTGCGATGGAAACATCGAGCCACGGGCTTCAGCAGCGCCGCGTTGACGGGATCAAATTTGCCGCTGGTGCCTTCACCAATCTCACGCGCGATCATTTGGACTATCACGCGAGCGTGGAAGACTACTTCGCGCAGAAACTCCGGCTCTTCACCGAGCTTCTGCCAAAGGGGGCCAGCGCGGTAGTTGATGTCGACAGCGAGGCTGGGTTGCGCGTGGCCGATGCGGCAAAGACGAAAGGACTGGACCTGATTTCCGTCGGACGCTCCGGCAAGACATTGCGGCTCGCCTCGGCCGAGATCGACGGCTTCGGCCAAATCCTCGTCATTGAGCATGACGGCAAGAAGCATAAGGTCCGGCTGCCGCTAGTCGGCGATTTCCAGGCCTCAAACGCGCTTGTCGCGGCTGGCCTTGCGATGGCGACCGGCGGGTCTGCCGATGTGGTTCTGCCCTTGCTCGGAACTCTGCGCGGCGCGCGGGGCCGGCTAGACCTTTCCGGAACGGCCCGGGGGGGCGCGCCGATCTTCATCGATTATGCACACACGCCAGACGCGCTCGCCAAGGCGCTCGATGCCTTGCGGCCTTACGTGCAGAACAGGCTTGTGGTGGTTTTCGGCTGCGGCGGCGACCGCGACAAGGGCAAGAGACCCGAGATGGGACGTGTGGCGGTGGAGAAGGCAGATCTCGCTATCGTCACCGATGACAATCCACGCAGCGAAGAGCCTGCCGAGATTCGCCGCCAGATCTTGGCGGCAGCGCCGGGAGCTCATGAGATAGGAGACCGTGCGAGTGCCATTGTCGAAGCGGTCGCTACGCTTAAGCGAGGTGATGTCCTTCTCGTCGCCGGCAAGGGCCACGAAACGGGGCAGACGGTGGGCACCGCAGTGATACCGTTCTGCGATCACGACGCAGTGGAGGCCGCTCTGAAGCAGGAGGCTAAGGTTGGCTGAATCGCTTTGGACATTAGGCGAGATCGTTGACGCCACTGGTGGCTCGTCTCTCGGCGCGGTAGGAGCGCCCGTCACCGGCCTCTCTATCGATTCCCGTAGCCTCGCCAAGGGCGAGGGCTTCATCGCCATCAGAGGTCCGAACCGCGATGGGCATGCATTCGTCACCGCGGCGTTGGAGCAAGGCGCGGCATGCGCGATCGTCGATCGAGACTTTCCTACCGGCGACGAGGAGAGGCTGGTCCGCGTTGGCGATACGCTCGAAGCGTTGAACGCGCTTGGCCGGGCAGGGCGCGCGCGGGCGCGCGACACGGTGGTGATCGCCGTTACCGGCAGCGTCGGCAAGACTGGCACCAAAGGAGCGCTCAGGCTGTCGCTAGCGCCAAGCGGGTCGGTGCATGCGTCGGTCAAGTCCTTCAACAATCATTGGGGTGTGCCGTTGTCACTCGCCAACATGCCGCAGGACACGCGCTTTGGCGTATTCGAGGCTGGCATGAATCACGCCGGCGAGATCGACGTGTTGACGAGGCTGATCAGGCCGCACATCGCCATCATCACCACCGTGGCTCCCGTCCATCTCGGATTCTTCCGCGCGGTCGAGGAGATCGCCGACGCCAAGGCCGAAATCTTCCGCGGGCTCGAGCTGCGTGGCACGGCGGTCATCAATCGCGACAGTCCTTATTATGAAAGACTGAAAGGTCATGCACTGAAAGCCGGCGCCAAGGTCGTCGGCTTCGGCGAAGCTGACGGCGCAGAGGCGCGACTGCTCGGCGTCGAACTTCATCCCGATGCCTCGAGCGTAAGGGCGAATATTCTCGGGACGCCTGTCAACTACCGCCTCGGCGCGCCGGGCCGACACCTCGTGCAGAACTCGCTTGCCGTGCTGGCCGCGGTGAAGATCGCGGGCGCCGATCTCGAGCTCGCCGCTCGTGCTCTCGCAGGTCTTCACGCGCAGGCCGGCCGGGGTGCCCGCACCCTCCTCGGGAGCAAAGATCGGCGCATCGCCATCATCGATGAATCCTACAACGCGAACCCAGCTTCGATGCGGGCAGCGCTTGCAACGCTCGGGCTTACCCCTCGCTCCGAGTTCGGGCGGCGCGTCGCCGTGCTCGGCGACATGCTCGAGCTCGGGCCCGAGGGGCAGAAACTTCACGAAGGACTCGCCGATTGCATTGACGGGGCAGGCGTAGATGTAGTCTTTGCCTGCGGCGAGCTGATGGGATCACTTTACCAGGCGCTGCCGGCGAACCGCCGCGGTGCTTACGCCAAGACCTCCGAGGAGCTTGCCCCGCAGCTTGTAGAAGCGGTAGGGCCGGGGGACGTGATCATGATCAAGGGGTCTCTCGGCAGCCGCATGGGGCCGCTGGTCGAGGCCCTTAAGCGCCGGTTCGGCGCGGAAACTGTATCGGTCTAAGCCAGGCTTAAAAGGCGGGGAGAGGCGATGCTTTACTGGTTGACCGAGTTCACCCCTGAGCTCCCCTTCTTCAATGTCTTTCGTTACATCACGTTTCGCACTGGCGGCGCGCTGCTCACCGCGCTCCTATTCGTGTTCCTGTTCGGGCCGCAGATCATCAAGTCTTTGCGCATCCGCCAGGGCAAGGGCCAGCCGATCAGGAAGGAAGGTCCCGAGCGCCATTTATTGCAGAAGCAGGGCACGCCGACGATGGGCGGGCTGATGATCCTGTCCGGCGTCACCGTCGCGGTCCTCCTCTGGGGCAATCTGCGCAATCCATATGTTTGGGTGGTCCTGTTTCTCACCCTCGTCTATGGCGCCGTCGGGCTCTACGACGATTATCTTAAAGTCACCAAGCAGTCGGCCGAGGGCTTCCGCGGTCGTATCAAGATCATTATCGAAGGTGTCGCGGCGCTGATCGCCACCGCGGTCATCGCCGAGGTCGGCGAGCCTCCGCTCGCCACCGAGCTTGCCATCCCCTTCTTCAAATCCGTCGAGATCGATCTCGGCTGGTTCTTCATTCCCTTCGGCGCCTTTATCATCGTCGGCGCCGGCAACGCCGTGAACCTGACCGACGGGCTGGACGGCTTGGCCATTGTGCCGGTGATGATCGCCGCCGCCACCTTCGGCTTCATTTCCTACCTCGTCGGCAACGTTGTGTTTGCCGACTATTTGCAGATCCATTTTGTCGATGGCACTGGCGAACTTGCAGTGGTGTGCGGGGCGCTGGTCGGCGCGGGCCTTGGCTTCTTGTGGTTCAATGCGCCGCCCGCGCTTATTTTTATGGGCGACACTGGATCGCTCGCGCTTGGCGGCGCGATCGGCACCATAGCGGTTGCAACGAAGCACGAGCTGGTGCTGGCGATCGTCGGCGGCCTGTTCGTGCTCGAAGCGGCCTCGGTGATCGTGCAGGTCACCTCCTACCAGTTGTTCGGCGTGCGCGTGTTCCGCATGGCGCCGCTGCATCACCATTTCGAGCAGAAGGGGTGGCCCGAGTCGACCGTGGTGATCAGGTTTTGGATTATTGCCGTGGTGCTTGCGCTTGCCGGCCTCGCCACCCTCAAATTGCGTTGAGTCTCTACTCATGATTCCCGTGACGATTTTCTCAGGCCGCGACGTTGCCGTGCTGGGGCTTGGCTTGAGCGGCATCGCGTCCGCGCGCGCGCTTGAGGCCGGCGGCGCCAATGTGTTCGCCTGGGACGACAAGCAGAAAGGTCGCTCGGAGGCACTCGCCGCTAGATTGGTTCTCACTGACCTGGCCACGGTCGACTGGTCGCGCTTCACTGCGCTCGTGCTCGCGCCCGGCATCCCGCTCACCCATCCCGAGCCGCATTGGGCAGTGAAGAAGGCGCGCGAAGCAGGCGTCGAGGTGATCGGCGACATCGAGGTGTTCTTTCGCGAACGCGCGAAGCACAAAGCGCCGGGCAAGGTCGTGGCAATCACCGGCACGAACGGCAAGTCGACCACGACCGCTCTGACCGCGCATCTTCTGGAGGACGCGGGAAAGCGCGTCGCGCTCGGCGGCAATATCGGCAAGGCGGTGCTCGATCTCGAGCCGTTCGCGCCTGACCTCACCTATGTCATCGAACTTTCGTCGTTCCAGATTGACCTCGCGCCATCGCTTGCGCCAGATGCGGCCGCGCTTCTCAACATCACGCCTGACCATCTCGATCGGCATGGAACGCTCGAGAACTACGCCCTCATCAAGGCTCAGGTGTTCGCCAACCTTCCTGTCGGCAGGACTGCCGTTGTTGGAGTCGACGATGAACCGTCTCGCGCCATCGCCGACGGCTTGAGGGGACCGTTTGCCTTAAAGCGAATCGCAATCGGCCGCCCCGTGAAAACAGGCGTGTGGGCCGACCAGGGCGTGCTGCACGAGATGGAAGACGGCAAAGAGCTGGCCGAGGTCGATCTCGCCGGGATCGGCTCGCTCAGAGGCGCCCATAATTGGCAGAATGCCGCAGTCGCCTATGCGCTCGCCCGCTCGCAAGGCCTTTCAACCCCGGCCATTTCCCAGGGCTTAAAGAGCTTTGCCGGCCTTTCCCACCGCATGGAGCAGGTGGCGAAGAGGGGCAAGGTTCTGTTCGTGAACGACTCCAAGGCCACCAATGCCGATGCCGCCGGTAAGGCGCTGGCAAGCTTTACTGACATTTACTGGATCATCGGAGGCAGGCCCAAGGAGGGGGGCTTGGCAGGGCTCGAAGCGTTATTCCCGCGGATTGCGCGCGCTTACCTGATCGGCGAGGCGGCCGATGCCTTCGCGCGCCAGCTCGGCAACGCGGTGGCCCATGTCCATTGCGGCACCCTCGATCAAGCCGTCGCTGGCGCCGCGGCCGATGCCGGTCGCTCCACCGCGAAAGAACCGGTCGTGCTGCTCTCTCCAGCTTGCGCCTCCTACGACCAGTTCGCCAATTTCGAAAAGCGGGGGGAAGCCTTCCGTACCATCGTCCTGAGTCTCGACGGCGCCGAGAACATGAAGCCTGAACAGGGGCAAGCGGCATGAGGATCACCCGCGCTGACCGCAGCGTCTTGTCAGATTGGTGGTTCACCGTCGACCGGCTGATGTTCTTTGGCCTTCTCCTGCTGATGGGACTTGGCCTCGTTCTCTCATTTGCGGCGAGCCCGCCGATCGCCGCGAAATACGATCTCGAGCCCTTCCACTTCGTGCGCCGTCACGCGGCCCTGCTCTTGCCTTCCGTAGCCATCATGTTTGCCGCGTCAACACTGACGCCGAAGCAAATCCGCCGCGCGAGCCTCGTCATTTTCCTAGTCGGGATCGCGCTCATGGCGCTGATCCTCGGGCTTGGGCCTGAGATCAAAGGCGCCAAGCGCTGGCTTCAGATTGGCTTTATTTCGTTGCAGCCGTCGGAGTTCGTGAAACCTGCCTTCATCGTGCTAACCGCCTGGCTGTTCAATGAAGCTCAGAAGCGACGCGACGTTCCGGGCATCGAGCTTGCTGTTGCGCTTTACGCTGTGTTCGTCGTGTTGCTCATCATGCAGCCCGATTTCGGCCAGACGCTCCTCGTCACTCTGGTGTGGGGCGCGCTTGTCTACATGGCAGGCATCAATCTCATCTGGATGGCGGCGCTCGGCCTGGCCGGGATGGCCGGCGTGGCCTCGGCCTATTTCCTTGCGCCGCACGTCGCCTCGCGCATCGATCGCTTCCTGAACCCGGCGTCAGGCGACACCTACCAGACCGACCGCTCGATCGATTCCTTCCTACATGGTGGCTGGTTCGGTAGAGGCCCAGGCGAGGGGACAGTGAAGGACGTGCTTCCGGACTCGCACACCGACTTTATCTACGCCGTGGCTGCTGAGGAGTACGGGCTGATTGCCTGCCTCATTCTGCTTGCGCTCTTCGCCTTCATCGTGCTGCGTGGTCTGTCGAAGGCCTCGCAAGAGCCTGACGGTTTCATCAGGCATGCCGTGGCTGGCCTCGTCATGCTGTTCGGCCTTCAGGCGTTGATCAATATGGCGGTGAATGTCGGCCTTCTTCCCGCTAAAGGCATGACGCTGCCCTTTATCTCCTATGGAGGCTCATCGCTGCTCGCCATGGCGTTGACCATGGGTTTCGCGTTAGGGCTCACGCGCAAGCGGCCGATGGCGGGTCGTGTCACAGTTAGCGCGCCTGCAGAGCACGAACAGGAGCATGCCGGCATCAAGGAGCAGCCGGCTTGAGTGGCCGCTTGATTCTGCTCGCTGCGGGAGGCACTGGCGGGCATCTTTTTCCAGCAGCGGCGCTTGCCGAGGAGCTTGGCCGACGCGGTTATGACGTCGAGCTTGCCACCGACATCCGCGCCGAGAAATACGGCGTCGAGTTTCCGGCCCGCGCTATTCATCGCATCCCCTCGGCAACGCTCACCAGCCGCAATCCGCTCGCCGTTACGGCGACCTTTGCGCGGCTTGGCATCGGCTTTCTCGGCGCGAGGCGTTTGCTCCAGCAGATCAAGCCAAGCGCGGTGATCGGCTTCGGCGGCTATCCCACGCTGCCGCCAATCATTGCCTCAAGCACGCTAAAGATCCCGACCGCGATCCACGAGCAGAACGCGATCATGGGCCGTGCCAACCGGCTGCTTTCGCGCTTCGTCGACAAGATCGCGCTGTCGTTCAAGCCGACCAAGCTGCTTCGCCCCGACGCCGAGGCCAAAGCGCAGGTGACCGGCATTCCGGTACGGGACGCAGTGCTTGCCTACCGCAATTCTGCTTACGTGCCTCCGGCTCCAGGGCAGCGACTCCTCCTTCTCGTCTTCGGCGGAAGCCAAGGCGCACACTTCTTCTCTGAAGCTTTGCCTGCGGCGCTCAAGCTTTTGCCTGCTGAGATGCGCGAGCGTCTTACAATTGTGCAGCAGGCGCGCGAGGAGGATCTCGATGAGTTGCGCGAAGCCTATAAGCAGGCAGGCATTACCGCGCATCTTGCGCCGTTCTTCCGCGACCTGCCGGAGCGCATCGCACAAACCCAACTCGTCATCGCCCGCGCCGGGGCCTCGACCGTGGCTGAGCTTATGGCGATTGGCCGCCCCTGCCTTCTCGTGCCCCTACCACACGCCCTTGACAACGATCAGCTTGAAAACGCAACTCGCCTGCAAGAAGGAGGCGGAGGCTGGTGCATCCGGCAGAGCGAGCTAAGCCCTGAGCGCCTCGCCAAGGAGTTGGAACGCCTGTTCTCCTCGCCTGAGGTCTTGGCAAAGGCCGCGGAAAAGGCGAAAGCCATGGCCGAGACAAAAGCCGTGGCCAAGCTTGGCGATCTTGCCGAGGAGCTTGCCGAGGCCAAGAGTCAAGTCGAGTAGGTCGTAACATGCATCTGCCTCCGCCCGATAAAACGGGTCTGTTCCACATCGTGGGGATCGGCGGCATCGGCATGAGCGCGATCGCCGAGGTGATGCATACCCGCGGCTATCGCGTGCAGGGGAGCGACCTCAAGGACGGCGCCAATCTCGAGCGCCTGCGCGCGCACGGCATCACATGTCTGATCGGCCACGACCCCGGCAACATCAAGGATGCCACCTATCTCGTCATTTCGAGTGCGGTGAAGCCCGGCAATCCCGAGTTCGAGGCGGCCAAGGAACGCGGCATCCCGATCATTCGCCGCGCCGAGATGCTGGCCGAGCTGATGCGCCCTTGCGCCACCGTGTCGATCACCGGCACCCATGGCAAGACCACGACGACGTCGCTCATCGCCGATCTGCTGAAAGCCGGGAATCTTGATCCGACGGTGATCACTGGCGGCATTATCAATGCCTGGGGCACCAATGCCCGCATCGGCAAGGGCGAGTGGATGGTGGTCGAGGCCGACGAGTCTGACGGCACGTTCATCAAGCTACCCACTCAGATCGGCGTGGTGACCAATATCGACCCCGAGCACATGGATTACTGGCCGTCGCTCGATGCACTGCATGCGGCCTTTCGCCAATTCATCGATGGCATTCCATTCTACGGCCTCGCTGTCGCCTGCATCGATCATCCGGTGGTGCGCGAGCTTCTCGCCAAGCTCGGCGGTGCCGCCAATGGACGCCGCACCCTAACCTATGGCGTTGCGCGCGATGCCGATATCAGGCTCAGCAATGTGCGCCCCGACCACAATACCATCACCTTCGATGCCGACCTTGGTCCGGCAGTGAAAGGCGGCACGCGCAAACTCGAAGACCTCATGCTTCCCGTGCTCGGTCATTACAATGCGCTGAACGCGCTCGCCGCGCTCGCCGCGGCAACCGAGGCTGGAGTGAGCGACGATGTGATCCGCAAGGCGCTCGCCAAATTCTCCGGCGTGAAGCGGCGCTTCAGCCGCGCCGGCGAATGGAAGGGCGTGGCCGTCTATGACGACTACGCGCACCATCCAGTGGAAATCGCATCGGTGCTGCGCGCCGCGCGCATGGCCAGCAACAATGGGCGGATCATCGCCGTGATGCAGCCGCATCGCTACACACGCCTCCAATCCCTGTTCAACGAGTTCTCGGCCTGCCTCGACGATGCGGACATCGTCGTGGTGACGCCGGTCTATTCGGCTGGCGAGGCGCCGATCCCGGGCATCGACCGCGACGAGCTCGCCTCAGGCTTGCGTCGCCACGGCCATCCCCATGTGCTGACCGTCGATGACGAAGACACTTTGGTCGAGACGGTGGCCTCCGTTGCGAAGAAGGGTGACCTCGTGGTCGGGCTTGGGGCCGGCACCATTACCGACTGGATGAATGCGTTGCCGAGGCGGCTTGAGACGCGGAGCGGGGCATGAACGGCGAGGCTGTCATCACTAAGCTCACCGCGAGCCTGCCGGAGCTGCGTGGTAAATTGAAAGCCGACGCTGCTCTATCCGAACTCACCTGGTTCAGGGCCGGCGGCCCCGCCGAAGTCCTCTATTCACCCGCCGACGAAGCCGACCTCGCCTATTTCCTGCGCCAAACTCCTACCGACATTCCGGTCACCGTGATCGGCCTCGGCTCGAACCTACTGGTGCGCGACGGCGGCATCGAGGGCGTGGTCATTCGCCTTGGGCGAGGGTTCAGTGACATTAAGGTTGAGGAAGGCCATCGCCTCCGCGCCGGCGCGGCGGTGCCCGACGTGAAGGTGGCCCGTGCTGCGGCGGACGCCGGCATCGCCGGCCTCTGTTTCTATCGCGGCATTCCCGGCTGCGTCGGGGGGGCGCTGCGCATGAACGGCGGCGCGCATGGCCGCGAGACCTGCGAGGTCGTGATCGAAGCGCGCGCCGTCGATCGCAAGGGCCAGCTCCACGTGCTGCCTGTGGCGAACCTACATTACGAATACCGGCATTGCGGCGCGCCGGAGGACTTGATCTTCACCGGGGCTCTCTTTCAGGGAGAGCCTGGAGAGCCAGATAAGATTCTCGCCGAGATGGATGGCATCGCCGCCTATCGCGAGCAGGCGCAGCCGATCAAGAGCCGGACCGGCGGCTCGACCTTCAAGAACCCGCCAGGGCACAAGGCGTGGCAGCTCATCGACGCCGCCGGCTGCCGCGGACTTTCGGTCGGAGACGCCAAAGTCTCTGAGATGCACTGCAACTTCCTCATAAATGAAGGGAAGGCGAGCGGGGCCGATCTCGAGAAGCTTGGCGAAACCGTGCGGACTCGGGTGAAGGAAAATAGCGGTGTCGAACTCGAATGGGAGATCAAGCGCCTCGGAGTCCCGCGCTGATCTCGCCACTTGTCCGGTGTCATTGGCCGCGAAAGCGGGTAATCAGTAACGCCTTCGGGTGATTACCGGGTCGCCATCAATCTGGGCGAAGACACTCTGTCTCGCATTTTTCAGCTATCCCGAATAGCGGGGGGACGCATGACCAAGCACCAGATTCACGTCGCCGTTCTGATGGGCGGGTGGTCGTCAGAGCGCGAGGTGTCGTTACGCTCCGGCGCGGCCTGCGCCGATGCGCTCGAAGGGCTGGGCTACCGCGTGACCAGGCTCGATGTCGCCCGCGACGTCGCCGAGCGACTTGCCGAGGTGAAGCCGGACGTCTGCTTCAACGCGCTGCACGGCCGCTATGGCGAGGACGGCTGCATCCAGGGCCTGCTTGAGATGCTCGACATTCCCTATACCCATTCCGGCGTGCTCGCCTCCGCGCTCGCCATGCACAAGGAGCGCGCCAAGGCCGTGCTTGCCGCCGCTGGTGTGCCGGTCGCCGAAAGTCTGGTGCTCTCGCGCACCGAGGCAGCTAAGGCCCACGCCATGAAGCCCCCTTATGTGATCAAGCCGCCGACGGAAGGGTCGAGTGTCGGCGTGTTCATCGTGCGCGAGGACCAGCGCCACCCGCCGCAGGAGCTGACAAGCGCCGAATGGACGCTTGGCGAGGAGGTGATGGTCGAGCGCTATATTGCCGGAAGGGAGCTCACCTGCGCGATTATGGGCGATGAGGCCCTGGGAGTGATCGAAATCCGCCCCGCCGAGGGGCTCGCCTTCTACGATTATGACGCAAAATATGCCCCGGGAGGTTCAATTCACGTCCTCCCGGCCCCGCTTAAACCAAATGTTTACCAATTGGTACAGAAGCTGTCCCTAGCGGCTCATAGGGCACTGGGCTGCCGTGGGGTCAGTCGCTCCGACTTTCGCTACGACGACCGGCCAGAGGGCACGGGGGAATTGATCTGCCTCGAGGTCAACACCCAGCCCGGAATGACAGGGACGTCGCTCGTGCCCGAGCTCGCTGCTCATAGCGGCCGTTCATTCGGCGAGCTGGTCAAATGGATCGTGGAGGACGCGTCGTGCAATCGCTGAACCCCGAAAGGGGACAGATCAGGAGACGGGGATCGCAGGATGCCCTTCTTGCGCGTGGCATTGCCGTGCCCCGCGGCTCGCGACGCGTGCCTGCGCTGACGGGCGTCCGCTCCGTCTTGAGACGGAGTCCCAAAGCCGTGCGGCTCGGCAAGCTCGGTCCCGATCGCATGCGCGGCAAATGGCTCGTGCTTTGCATGCTTTTTCTCGCGACCGCCGTCGCCTATGGCGCCTG
>Ga0310810_10005375_pt1 | contig 14305 bp, 12 predicted proteins | sample NCmetagenome_FD_207641 | JGI IMG/M metagenome (GOLD analysis project Ga0310810, IMG submission 207641) | Soil microbial communities from experimental microcosm in Duke University, North Carolina, United States - NC | ecosystem: Engineered > Artificial ecosystem > Soil microcosm > Unclassified ... | reverse complement strand
AGATTGGCGAAGCTGTACGTGATGCCGCCCTGCTGGTCGGTGGCCATGCGAATGACGCGGACATCGGTCCCCGCCTTCATGAAGTGCGTGCCCCTCACCATGTTCACCGTGTCGGCAAAGGTCAACGAGTAAGGGTCGTACGGGGCTGAGCGACCATTCCCCGCGCTATTGACGCGCACCAGTCCGCCGGGAATCGCGAGCCCGGACGTCGCACCCTGACCCGCGATACCCGTGTTGGCAACCGATCCACTCAGATTCAGGATGATGTTGCCGAACCCGGCCGGCGCCACACCCTGCTCGGTTGACTTCGCCGCGTTGTAGCCGAACTTGAACTCGTTGGTCAGGCTGTTGTTCAGGATTCCCTGCAGGTTGAACACCGCGTTGGTCGGCTTGGCGGTCGTCCTGAACACGCGACCTGTGACGCCCTGCGGCTCGTTGTTGGTGCCGTTGTCGCGGAAGAGGCGGACGTAGCTGGTCCAGTTGGTGTTCGCCTTGAAATCCACGCGCCCACTGAATGCATTCTCCTTGACGTTCTGCAGCGTCTGGAGCTGAGCGATGTCAAAGTCCGGGTTCGCTGAGGCCCCGGCCAGCACGACCGCGCCGGGGGCGAGGAAACCCGAACGCAACGGCGCAATCGCGGATGCCGCTCTTGCCCACGCCTGACTGCTCGGAATCGCCTCGACGAAGTTGAGGCCGGCGTCGAGGCGATATCCCTCGTAGCTGCCAAAGAAGAATGCGCGATCCTTGGCGAGCGGTCCGCCAATCGAGCCGCCGAACTGATCCTGGTTGAGGTCGGACTTCGGCAGTTCGGTAATCACGCTGCCATCGAGGTTTCGCGTCGAATCGAAATAATTCCGCGCGTCAAACCGATCGCGCCGCCAATAGCCGAACAGCGCGCCATGGAAGTCATTGCCGCCGGACTTGGTGATGACGCTCACCTGACCGCCGGTGCCGGTTCCGTATTCGGCAGGATAGCTGCTGGATTCGACGCGGAACTCCTGCACGTTCTCGAGGCTCGCCTGCAGCTTGAACGGCGTATTGTTCTCGCCGTTCACGTTGCCGGGTGCTGCGTCGATGATCGCGGAGCCTTCGATGCCGTCATACTTGATGACGTTCTGTTCGACCGCGCGGCCGCTGAACCGGATGTCCTGCCAGGTGCCCGTCCCCGCGTTCTGCGAACCCGGCGCCTGCAGGAGCAGCTGCGACATCTGACGGCCATTTACCGGCAGCGCCGCCACCTCGCGCTCGCTGACGTTGGCGCCGATACGGGCCGAACTCAGGTCGATGGCGGTGGCGTGGGCTTCGACGGTGACGGTCTCGGTCACGCCGGCGGGATGCAGCTCGAGATCGAGGCTGAACTCCTGTCCCACTGCCAGCGTCATGTCGGTGTACTCCAGCGGCTGGAAGCTGCCGAACGTGACGCTGATTGTGTAGACCGACGGCTTCAGATTGGAGACGACGTAGCGCCCTTCGGCCGTCGACGTCACGGTGCGCACTTCGCCCGTTTTCTGATTCTTCACCGTCACCATCGCGCCCGGCACGAATGCGCCAGTCTGGTCGAGGACCGCGCCCGAAAAACGGCTGTCGCCCTGGGCGTAGGACGGACCCGCCAGCAGCATGGCCATCGCCGCCACCGATAACACCTTTAAGAACATTCCTTTGTGCATACAGCTCCTGACGCAGTGAGTCGTTGCTGAGCTTTTTATTCTTTGTGTCCAAACGGAGCGTAGGCGGGCCGTGTAACGGGGTTATGACGGGTTGGATCCTGTCCGGTAAAACCTCGACACGCGGGATAGCATGAGGCGTGAGCGGCGCGATTTCTGGCCATATCACGGCGTTCTTTCTGTTCGATGTGGCCGAGGCGATCGATCTCGCGGCGCTGCAGCGCGAGCTCGGCGCCGGTGTGGCGTCCCGGCTCGCGCCGAAGCCGACGACCCCTCCTTACGTGCAGTACCGCCAGCCGCCGATCACCATCGATGGGCACACCGTCGACATGGCGCAAGCGGACGGGTTCGACGTCCGGTTCAAGGCGTTCGACTACGGCGTCATCTCCATCGCGATGACCCGGCCGCTGTCCGGCAGCTGGGACGAATGGGTCGCCTGGGGACGGAGCTGCTACGAGAACGCGGCGCTGCCGCGCGCCGCGGAGCACCTCGCGCGGTCGCTCGTCGGCCGCGTGGCGACGGCGATCACGCGCCTGCGGCCCGACTTCCTCTCAGAGGACTACCTCGTCTTCACAGTGACTCAGCTCGATACACCCGCGTCCGCCGAGGCGCTGATCGCCTCGCGTGGCGGAGAGATCGTTCAGATGCTGCGGGGAGAGCGCAGCCCGTTGAGCCCCGAGGAACGCGACGAGGTGCTGCGCCACCGGATCTCGTACTTCGCTGATGATCTGGTGGTGCCAACCTGGAACAGCGCGTTCATCCTGGACACGGAATCAGGCGCGCAGGCGGCGATCGAAATCCTCGAATTCGCCAACTCCCAGCTCCTCGAGTTCCGTTACTACGATCAGCTCCTCGACGCCGAGCTCGAACGCATTTACCCGCAGTTGCAGCGACAGGGGTGGGTCAACAACTGGCTCGCACGCAGATACTCGCGGGCCGTGCGGCAGGTCCATTCGCTGTTCATCGACGTCACCGAGCTCACCGATCGGACGGAAAACGCGCTGAAGATCGTCGGCGACGTCTACGCGGCACGGCTCTTCGCGATTGCGGCCGCGCGTCTCGGACTCAATCAATGGAAAGCCAGCGTGCAGGAGAAGCTGCGCACGGTCGCGGACATCAACCGCTTCGCGGTCGAGCAGACGTCGATGGCTCGAGGCGAGTTCCTGGAGCTGGTGGTGGTGATCATTCTGGTCCTCGAGCTCGCGCTCCTGCTCGCCGGCGTGATGCACTTCTAGGCCATCCGCTGCCCTCTCAACGTGGCTGACGGATAACCGACTTCGGGCGCTTGCCTTCCTTGACCGCGCCGGTGCCCTGGGACGTGGGCGCCGGCTGTGGTGCGGGTCCGATGCGAATCCCCGTCTCCACCGTGTTGGCCGGCGGATCACTTGCGGGAAACGTCTCCTCGATGGCTTCGTCAATCTTCTCGTCGTACCGCTGTTCGGCAGCCATGGCTCAACATGCCTCCGCCAACGTCAAGGCGAATGCGTCATCACGATCGATCCACTTGGCGAACGGGCTGAACCCGCATGACCGGAGCAGATCATCGATTTGACCCGGAAGATACTTGTAGGAGCTTTCCGTCCAGATCACCTCGCCAGCTTCGAGGCGTTCGGCAACCTGTGCACGTGGAATGCGAATCGTCTGCCCGCTTTGCGCGACCAGATGCATTTCGACCCGCCGATGCTCGCCGTTCCACACGGCCCGATGCGAAAACGCATCGAGATCGATCGAGGCGCCGAGCTCGCGATTGATCCGAACGAGCAGGTTGCGGTTGAACGCCGCCGTGACCCCGAGCGGATCGTCGTAGGCGACGAGCAGCCGTTCCGGCGGCTTGACGAGATCGACCCCGAGAAGCACGGCGTCGCCGATCTGCACGCCGGCGCGGATGTTCTGCAGGAAGGCGCATGCGCCAGGAGGGTCGAAATTCCCGATGTTGGACCCGAGAAAGGCGACAAGCGTCCGTCCTGTTCTCTGTCGAGCGGCCTCGCGGAGACCCGAATCGTAGGTCGCTTCATGGGTGACGACGCGAAGATTGCCGACGTTTTCGACGTTTTGTGCGGCAATCGCCAGCGCGCTTGCCGACACGTCGACCAGGTGAACATCCATCACGCCGCGGCGCGGCGATGCGGCCTGCAGAAGCGTGCGCAGCTTCTCGCCGTTGCCGGGACCCAGCTCGATGACGTTGGCCACCGATTGCAGGCGGCCGAACACGTCTTCGCCATGCGCTGCGAGCAGCCGCGTCTCGGCGCGGGTGATCGTGTACCACGGCAACCGGCAGATCGACTCGAATAACGCCGACCCGAGTGCATCGTAGAGATAGCGCGACGGCAGCTGCCGCGGCGTCAGCGACAGGTAGTACCGCACGTCGGCGGCGAACTGTTCGACCGACGCTTCGTCACGATCGACGGTTGACTTCGCGGTTCGCGGATCCATCACGGCCGGTCCTTTGCCAGACGGAACGTGGCATAGACATACGGATAGTGGGCGCGAAACCAGTTGCGGAACGTCGGACGCAGCAGCTCGCGCGCGGTCGCCGGCGATGCCCCTTTGATCACGTAATGCTCGCCGTCGAAGAAATCAGCCGAGTACTCCGGATACGACGGCATCGCTCGAAATCCGGGGAAAGGCTCGAAAGGCGTTCGCGTCCACTCCCATCCGTTGCCCACGAGATCGTCGATACCCCAGGCGCTGCGGCCCGCAGCGTGCGTGCCCGCCGGCTCCGGGTCCCAGCTGGAAAAATCGAACACGCCATGCGATGGCGTCGGTTCGGCTTCACCCCAGGGGTGCGTCCGCTCCGAACCGTCGAACGTGCCGAACGCGGCTCTCTGGAACTCGGGTTCACCCGGTAGACGGGCGCCTGCCCACCGCGCAAATGCGGCTGCTTCCGCCTGGCTCACATACACCGGCCACGACGGAGGAAGTGGGATCCAGTCGAACATGCCGCGCCACCACCAACCACCATCGCGCTGCTCCCAGAACAGCGGATGTGCCAGTTGACCGCGCTGGACCCACACCCAGTCCTCGGGCTTCCACCAGCGCGGATCGCGATAGCCGCCGGCTTCGACAAACGCCCGATAACGGTCGTTCGTGACGTTCTGCGTCTCCAGAGAAAACGCGGGCACCTCCACTACATACGCCGGGTGTTCGTTGTCCCACCCGAACCGAATGGATCCTCGCGCCACGCCAAGCGTCGCTCGTCCCGGCGGCAAGGCAACCCACTCGGTCGTCGGCGCGGAGCTTTGCGTGATTGGGGCATATCCACGTGGACGATGTTTCTGCTCATGCGGAAGTTGATGCCACATGTAGAGCAGCGTTTCCTGATGCATCGCCTCGTGCTCGAGGATGGTAAACACCGCTTCCGCACCGTCGAGAAGCGGGTCGCCGGGACGGTCGAGGTCCTCGTTGGCGAGCGCGTTCACGACCTGCCGGTCCGCTTCGTCAACGAACGCCCGAACGACGGAGCGGCTTGGCCAGCCCGCTGAATCGGGTGAGTACGATTCCTCAGCCGGATCGATGCCACGTGCAAACAGTTGCTCGAGCCGCGCATCGATGCTCGGGCGGCCGAGGCCGCGCTTCACCAGCGTGTTGAAGCTGAATGCTGGCAGATGGCCTTCATAAAAAACGATCGGCTGACGCAGGTTGATAGGTCTGCTGTAGTACGCATCGTCGTTGAGTAGATCAAAAAGGCTGCGCGACCGCTCGCGATTGCGGCGGTACTCGGCTACGGCCGTGGTGGAGAGCCGTGTGGCATCGATCGTCCTATTCGGCATGTAGTCTCCGTGTCCGTGTCTTCAGGATGTCTGTAGTACCTGATGCACAAATGCGACCGCGATTGAACCTTCGCCAACGGCAGAGGCTACGCGCTTCACGTTTCCACCCCGCACATCCCCGACGGCGAATACACCCGGACGACTCGTTTCCAACAGATACGGAGGGCGTGTGAGCGGCCATCGGGCGGCGTTCAGCTCTTCCTTCGACAGCGCAGGACCGGTCTTGATGAATCCTTTCTCATCGAGCGTGAGACAGCCGCTCAGCCACGCCGTGTTTGGAACCGCGCCGGTCATCATGAACACGTGTCGAATGGCTCTGGTCTCGGACGACCCACTCTGCCCGACGCGCCACGCGATGCGCTCGAGATGTCCGTTTCCTTCGAGCGCCACGATTTCTGTGTTCGTCCGCAGCTCGATGGCGGGATTGTCTTCGATGCGCCGGATCAGGTAGCGCGACATCGAGTCCGCCAGTCCATCACCGCGAACGAGGACGTGCACCCGCCGGGATTTGTCGGCCAGAAACACCGCCGCCTGACCCGCGGAGTTGCCACCGCCGACGACGGCGACCTCGTCGCCGGCGCACACTTGACGCTCCATCTCCGTGGCCGCGTAGTAGATCCCTGCGCCTTCGAACCGCGCGAGGTTCTCGATGGCCGGCCTCCGGTACTGCGCGCCCGTGGCGATGATCACGGTCCGCGCCGGGACCTGCGCGCCGTCATCCATCGTCACGGCGTACGGATGGCGTCCGCAGGCGACGGCTGTGGCGCCTTTCGCCACGGCAATCTCCGCCCCGAACTTCTGCGCCTGCGCGTAGGCGCGCGCGGTCAGCAGCTCGCCAGAGATGCCGGTTGGAAAGCCGAGATAATTTTCAATACGCGAGCTCGAGCCGGCCTGCCCGCCGGCGACATTCGCTTCGAGTACGAGGACATCGAGCCCTTCGGAGGCGCCGTAGACGGCCGCAGCAAGACCCGATGGACCCGCGCCCACGACGACGATGTCACGGACGTGCGTTCGATCGATCGCATCGTTGAAACCCAGGCAGTTCGCGATCTCCTGGTTGCTTGGATTTCTCAGCACGGCTTCGCCGCGGCAAATCAGGACGGGCACGTCGGCTGCGGTGAGCTGGAACCGATCGAGCATTTCCTGCGCGTCGGCGTCGCGATCCAGATCGATGTAGACGTGCGGGTGGCCGTTGCGCTCGAGAAATTCCTTCACGCGAAGCGTTCCCCCGCAGTGCACGGATCCGATGAGAACGACGTCGCCGAAATGCCTCTCGATGAGCGCGGCGCGGCGCAGCATGAACGCCCGCATCACCATGTCGCTCACTTCGGGATCGGTCTGAATCACGCCAAGAAGGGCATCGCGCGCGAGCTCGAGCACCTCACCCGACTCACTCACCCGCAGCCGTGCCATCGAGCGACGGCCTGTAATCAAGTTCGCTTCGCCCGAAAACTGTCCCGGGCCATGCGTCACGATGAGCGTTTCGCCGTCATCTGCTGGCCGCACGGCCTGTACGTGGCCGCTCAGCACGACGAAGAACGGAACGTCGCTGTCGCCGACGTCGACGAGCAGGTCTCCTCGTGAGACCGACCGACGCCGGCCGTGTGTAGCGAGCCGAGCGATTTGCCGACTGCTCAATGTAGGGAAGAGTCGATTGTCCTGATCCATGCGGTCGCTGGCGCTAGTCTCCTTCCCTGGCCCGGCCCGTGGCAATGGTCGACATGAAGATGAGGTTCCATTTTTTGATGTGAACTACGATCGGACTGTTCTATGACGTCGCGGCCAGCGATGACGTTACACACTTTCTGCAGCACCGTAGGAACCGACCCTAACGTGAGGGCCGACCTTCACGTAGCGGCCGATCTTTCCGCCTCCGCCAAGGTTACGGCCGACGCGCCGAAGCGCGACCGCGAAGGCGGGCAGGTCGGCCCTTACACCTGCACTGTGCGGCGGATGACCATCCGCTCGACTTTCAACGCGTAACACGCGTGCCCTCCGCGCGGAGATGGACGCTCGTCGCAACAATCATCGGGTCGAGCCTGACGTTCATAGACGCGACGGTGGTCAATGTCGCCCTGCCCGCGCTCCAGACAGACCTGCACGCAACCATCACCGATCTCCAGTGGGTGATCGAGGCCTACGCGTTGTTTCTCGGCAGCCTGATTCTGGTTGGCGGGTCGATGGGCGATCAATTCGGCCGCAGACGTGTATTTCTAGCTGGTGTGTCGCTCTTTACGCTGGCCTCGATTGCGTGCGGGCTCGCCACCTCGACGCGCGCGCTCATCATCGCACGCGCGATTCAGGGCGCCGGGGCAGCGTTTCTGGTGCCGGGCAGCCTCGCCATCATCAGTGCGACGTTCGACGACGCGGAGCGCGGCCGCGCGATTGGTACATGGTCCGGATTCAGCGCCATCACCTCGGCGATCGGCCCTGTCGTCGGTGGCTGGCTGATCGAGCGTGTCAGCTGGCGCGCGATCTTCTTCCTGAACGTACCGCTTGCGGCCGGCGTGATGGTGCTGTCGCTGCGGTTCATGGGCGAGAGTCGCGACGACACACGTGGCAGCCACGTGGATTGGTTGGGCGCCGCACTCGCGGTCATCGGTCTTGGCGGGATGACCTACGGTCTCCTGGAGGGCTCGCGACCCGGCGCAAGCCCATCGCTCGTACTCACGGCGATCGCCGCTGGCATCGCGGCACTCACGGCGTTCGTGACCGTCGAGCGCAGGGTAACCAGCCCGATGCTGCCGGTGGGCCTGTTCCGATCGCGGACATTTACCCTCGCCAACGCCCTCACACTGCTTTTGTACGGAGGCCTCGGAACGATGTTGTGGCTTGTTCCGATGAATCTGATTCAAGTGCAGCATTACACCGCCACCGCTGCCGGCGCGGCCTTCTTGCCATTTCCAATTCTGATGTTTCTGCTGTCGCGGTGGTCTGGCGGGCTGGTCGCGCGCGTCGGCAGCCGACTTCCATTGACCGTCGGACCGATCGTTGCAGCCGTCGCGCTCGCGTTGTATGCCCGGCCCGAAATCGGCGGCTCATACTGGACGACGTTCTTTCCACCTGTCGTCATTGGAGGGATCGGGATGGCGATTGTCGTGGCGCCATTGACTACCACCGCGATGACCGCCGTCGAGACGCAGCACGCGGGCGTGGCATCCGGCGTGAACAACGCCTTCGCGCGTGTGGCCGGGCTGATTGCCATCGCGGTCTTCGGGATCGTGCTGGTGCGTGCCTTTGACGCGCGCGTGAGTGCGGCGCTCGACCAGCTGACACTCCCGGCAGCCGCGCGGGTCGCCCTCGATCGTGAAATGCCGAAATTGGCAGGAGCGAAGATCGATGCTGTCGTCGAACCGGCGCAGCGCGCCGGCGTTCAGCGCGCCATCGACATGGCCTTCGTGTCGGCGTTCCGCCTCGTCATGATGGGAACGGCTCTGCTCGCGCTCGCCGCAGGGGCCACCGGTGCCCTTATTCGAGCGCCACGCGCGGTCGAGCGCGGCCCACACGCAGCGGCGCACCTGCCAGAAACCAAATTGCCGTAAGCGCGTCGAAGAGGTGCATGGCGGAAATACCTCTCGTGATTGATGCGGCTTCGCATCATCGACCTGGCGGTGGCTATCAGAATCCCTGGCCGGATGCGGCGCCCGCAAGCCGGTCCGGCGGTTTCCTGCGATGGCGCCTGGTCGACCGGCGCAATCACCCGATCGCTCCAAATCCTCCGCGCGACTCGTTGCCGCGGCGGACACCGTCCATCGTCACACCGCGTGCGGAATGCGGCTATCGATCCGTCACCTGGGTTGGCCATGCGACTGCGCTGCTGCAACTCGGGCCAGTGAACCTGCTTACCGATCCGATGTGGAGCGAACGGGCCTCTCCCCTGCAGTGGCTCGGGCCCCGTCGGCTGATGTCGCCGGGCCTCGACTTCGACGCGCTTCCGCCACTCGACGTGGTCCTGTTGTCCCACAATCACTACGATCATCTCGACGCGCGCACGGTTCGGCGTATCGCACGTCGCTTTCCCGACACGCCGTGGCTGTGTCCGCTTGGAGTGGGCGAACTACTTCGGCGCTTCGGGGTACGGCATGCGGTCGAGCGCGACTGGTGGCAGACAGTGGATGGCGCGACGTTTAGCGCCACCTGCGCTCCGGCGCGGCATTTCAGTGCACGAGGGCTTCGCGATCGCAACGAGACGCTCTGGTGCGGCTGGGTGATAGAGGCTGACGGCGCGCGCGTCTTCTTCGCCGGCGACACCGCGCTGCATCCGGCCTTCGCCGAAATCGGCGCGCGGTTTGCCGCCTTCGACCTGGTGATGCTGCCAATCGGCGCATATGAGCCGCGGTGGTTCATGCGCCGTGTCCATATGAATCCAGAGGATGCGGTGGCGGCGTATCGGATGCTGCACAACGGCGCTGCGGCCGCGCCGCCATGTGTCGCGATGCACTGGGGCACGTTTCGATTGACCGACGAACCCCTCGACGAACCGCCCACGCGCTTCGCCCGATGCTGGACGGAAGCCGGGTTGCCCGGGCAAGCCAACTGGACGCTCGTGCATGGAGAGACGCGGAGATGGTGAACCGACGGCGGTTCGAGGGTTCGAAAACGACCCGAGCGAACGATGAACGATCCGGGCGAACGATGAACGATCCGAACGACTCGAACGAATGGATTATTCGAGCCGAACCAGGCCGCGGCGCGTGGCCACCTTCACGGCTTCCGTGCGGCTGGTGACGCCGAGCTTCTCGAACAGATGTCCGAGGTGCGTCTTGACGGTCCGTTCGCTGATATCGAGCGCCGTCGCAATTTCCTTGTTCGCCTTGCCGTCGGCCATCAGGCGGAGCGCCGCCATTTCACGCGGCGTGAGCTGCACCCGTGTAACGTTCTCGGCCAGCTTCGCGGCGGCCGCGGGCGCGATGTAGGTCCGCCCCGCGAGCACCGTACGAATGCAGCCGATGAGATCTTCCGCGGAGATGTCCTTGAGCACGTACGCCTTGGCGCCGGCCTTCAGCGCCCGCTCGATTTCATCGTCGGTATCGTAGGTGGTCAGCACGATGACGCGCGCGCGCGGATCGCGCTCGCGGATGCGACGCACGACCTCGACGCCCTCCATGCGCGGCATCCGCAGGTCGAGCAGCATTACGTCTGGATGATGACGCTCGTAGGCGTCAATCGCCTCGACGCCATCGCCCGCTTCGGCGACGACCTCGAGATCGCGCTCCTGATTGATGATGTTGGCCACGCCCGTGCGCAGCAGCGCGTGATCGTCGACGAGCAGAACGGTCGCCTTGTCGATGATCACCAGCGCCTCAGACGGCAATGTGCACCTGCGCGGGGAGATTCGACGGTTCCCAGGCGAGCACGACTTCCGTGCCGCTGCGCGGCGCCGTCACAATCGTCAACGACGCGCCGATCCGTTCCGCGCGCTCCTGCATGCTCGTCATGCCGAAACCGCCGGTTCGGTGATCGTTCACGATGCCGCGGCCGTCGTCGGCGACCGACAGCCGCACGCCAATCGCTCGGACTGTCGCCGCCCTGACCGTAATTCGCTGCGCACGGGAGTGCCGGACCGCGTTGCTCAACGCCTCCTGCGCAATGCCGATGATCTCGCGCTCGACGACGTCACCGAGGCGCGGGAGTTCATCGATACGGACATCGATGGGCACGTCCGTGGTTCGCTGCGCGACGCCGGCGATGCGCCTGAGCGCGATCGAGACCTCTTCCCCGTCGCTGACATTCGGCCGCAGTGCCCCGACCGATCGTCGGGCCTCGGCCAGGTGGGTGCGCGCGAGGTCGACGACCGTATCGAGCTTGACGGCCAGCGCCGGCGGTATCAATCCCGCCTCGCGGCGGGCACCCTGCAACTGCATCAGGATCGCCGCGAACCCCTGCGCGAGGTTGTCGTGGATGTCGCGCGCCAACCGGTTGCGCTCCTCGAGGATTGCCTTGCGCCGCTCCTCGACGCGGCTCCGATCGACGACGCGCCCATGGTGGAGAGCCAGTGCGGCCTGTCGCGCGATCGCCTCGAACAGCTCGATCCGCCACCACTGGTCCTCGCGCCGCTCCTCGGCCGCGATGTTGGTGAGCGTGAGCCACCCGAGCGTCCGGCCGCCGATCACGAGCGGTGTCGCGATTGTGGATCCGCACCCTTTCCGATTTGCAAACGCTCGAATGGCGTCAGGCAGGCGGTTGTCGTCAGCGGCGTATTCGATCGTCTGCGTCCAGCCGGCCGTGTATGCGAACAGATGCGCGGCCATCATCTGGCACGGATAGCCCTCGTCGATCTGTTCGCCCTCCGCGTTCTTTTCCCAACCCGGCACGCACGGCGTGAACAGCCGATCCTTCACATACGCCATCCACAGGTCGCATCGTCCGGCGTCGTCGTCGATGAGCCAGACGCCGCAGACGCGGCTGTCGGCTTCCTCGACCACGGTCTTGGTCAGCGCGCCGAAGAACCCCTGGACGTCCGGTTCGCGCGCGAGGAGATCGAGCGCATGCCTGACGACGTCAGCCTGCATCTTTGCGTTGCACTCCGCGCGGCCGCGAGCGACCGTTTCGCGCAGCAGCGCGGCGCGAAGCACTTCAGGATCGTTGGAGTCGATGTCCGCCGGACGCGGCGGCCATCGTTCTGTGCATGAGTCGTTGTTCGTCATGACGTCTATCCGGAACTTCGATTATCCGGCACGCGGACCGAAATCCACATCGTCCAAAAGTCGTAGAGCGCACTCCGTCCTTTGCAGCGTGCGCGCATCGCGCGCACGCTGCATCGCCGAGTCGACCTCCTGCCTGATTGGATCCGCATGCACCGAAGCGGATAGTTGCAGGGTCCAACAGGAAGAAACAAGGAGGTCAGTCATGACACGTGCAATTGCAATGTTCGTCGCCGCCGCGAGCGTGCTTGCTGGAAGCCAGGCGTACGCGCAGGAGTCCACCGCCGCCGGCCCCGGCACCGTCGTCGTCACCGTCATTCCAGGGGGCGCGACGTTCTTCACCGAGGGGAAAGACACCAACGGTCCCAGCTTCGGCAACTACGACCTGGGCGGCGCCGTCGCGGTCAATTTCAATCGGTTCATCGGCGTCGAAGGCGAGGTCAGCGGCGCGCTCGGCCTCACGCAGGATCTCGAGTTCGTCAACGGCACGTCGAATCTCAGGACGCCGAACTTCGTGAATTACAGCGGCAACCTGGTGGTCTCCGCGCCAAACCGAACGTCGGTCGTCCCCTACGTCACGGGCGGAATTGGCGGGCTGAGTCTGCTCGAGAAGCCGTCGCTCGGTATCAACGACCGCGAAACCTTCTTCACGAGCAATGTGGGCGGCGGCGTGAGCTGGTACGCCGGGCGGTGGGGATTGCGGGGTGATTACCGCTTTATCGCGTTGAAGTCTAAGGACGACGCACCTGCGTTTTTCGGCCAGGAGACCCGGTATGGGCACCGAATCTATGGCGGGGTGCTCTTGAACGTTGGTCGGTAATCCGCGAAACGTCGCGTCGACCGTGACAGTGGAGGACACAGATTCATGGCTAAGCGGATGTTCGTGATGCTCACGCTGACGCTGCTCTTCGTGGGCGCGCTGGGCTTCGTGAAATTCAAGCAGATCGAGACAGCCATCGCCCAGGGGGCGGCGTACCAGCCGCCCCCTGAAGCGGTAACGACCACCGTTGCCGCGCAGGAACAGTGGCCGTCGACGATCAACGCCATCGGCACCATGGCAGCCGTGCGCGGCGTGACGGTCAGCGCGGATCTGCCAGGCATCGTCGATCAGATCCTGTTCGCGTCGGGAGAGGCGGTTCGCGAGGGGCAGACGCTCGCGATCCTCGACACCCGGCAGGAGCAGGCGCAGATGGCGGCCGCGGAGGCGCAGCGTGTGCTGGCGCGGCTCAACTTCAACCGCATGCAGGAACTGCTCGATCAGCGCGTCATCTCGAAAGCTGAATACGACAGCGCGACCGCGCAGTCGCGTCAGGCGGAGGCACGGGTCGACGAGATTCGCGCCTCCATCGAACGCAAGACGATTCGCGCGCCGTTCTCCGGCGTTCTCGGCATACGGCAGGCGAACAAGGGCCAGTACCTGGGCGGAGGCGATGCCGTGGTGCCGCTGCAGTCGCTGAATCCGATTTACGTGAACTTCGGGATCCCGCAGCAGGCGATTGGCCAGGTGCGCGTCGGCCGCACGGTGCGCATCAACAGCGAGACGCTCGGCGGTGCCTCGTTCGACGGACGCGTCACCGCCATCGACTCGGTCGTGGACGAGACCACACGCAACATCCAGGTTCAGGCGACGCTCGCCAATCCAGGCGGCAAGTTGCGGCCCGGCATGTTCGTGCAGACGGAGATCGCGCTGGGCGCGAGTCAGTCGGTCATCGCATTGCCTGCATCGGCGATCAGCTACGCCCCGTACGGCGACTCGGTGTTCATCGTCTCCGACATGAAGGATGACAAGGGTCACACCTATCGCGGTGTGCGCCAGCAGATCGTCAAGCTCGGAGGCGCGCGCGGCGACCAGATTGCCGTGCTGTCAGGCATCAAGGCGGGCGACGAAGTCGTCACGTCCGGGCTGTTCAAGCTCCGGAACGGCGCCGCGGTCCAGATCAACAACAAGGTGAAGCCCGGCAACAGCTCCACCCCGAAACCGGAGAACAGCTGATGAAGTTCACGGATCTGTTCGTCAAGCGGCCGGTCCTGGCCATCGTCGTCAGCCTTGTGATTCTGATAGCAGGACTGCAGTCGATTCACTCGTTGACGGTGCGGCAGTACCCACGCAGCGACATCGCCGTCGTGAAGGTCACCACGGCCTACGTCGGCGCGAACGCCGATCTCGTGCGCGGGTTCATCACGACCCCGCTCGAACGCGTGATCGCGAGCGCCGACGGCATCGACT
>Ga0310810_10005374_pt1 | contig 14306 bp, 16 predicted proteins | sample NCmetagenome_FD_207641 | JGI IMG/M metagenome (GOLD analysis project Ga0310810, IMG submission 207641) | Soil microbial communities from experimental microcosm in Duke University, North Carolina, United States - NC | ecosystem: Engineered > Artificial ecosystem > Soil microcosm > Unclassified ... | reverse complement strand
GCCCGCTCAAGGTGGCCACTTCGGCTTCGGCCCGATCGCGCGCGGCCAGCGCGTCTCTGAGCTCGTGCAGATTGCGGCGGAGTTCGAGCTGCCCTTCCACCTGGCGGCGGAGCGCATCGAGCGCCTCGCGCTGGCTGTCGGTCAGGGTGCGGGGAACACGGTCGATCACACAGAGCGTACCCAGCGCCTCCCCTTCACGGGCCAGCAGCGGCGCGCCGGCGTAGAAGCGGAAGAACGGGCCGCCGGCGACGAACGGGTTGTCGCGGAACCGCACATCCTCGCGCGCGTCCGGGATGATGAAGAGGCCCGACTGCTCGATGGCGTGCGAACAGAACGACACGGCGCGCGAGGTCTGCGTGACCGCGATGCCGGGATGGGCTTTGAACCATTGCCGGTCCGCATCGACGAGGGAGATGAGCGCGATCGGCGTCTCGCAGATGTGCGACGCCAGCAGCGCGAGATCGTCGAAGGCGATCTCCGGCTCGGTATCGAGAATGCGGTATTGACGCAGCGCGGCGAGCCGCGAGCTCTCGTCGTGCGAGACAGTGGCCATGAATCAGGTCCTCGCGTTGGGTTCGAAGCTTCGGATGGCTGCGTCTTCGTCGTCGAACGTTTCAATGATGTCGGTCAGCTTGGCGATGCTGAGCACGTGGCGGCTGCGTGGAGACGGCCGCAGGAGCTTGAGGTCTCCACCCCTGCCGCGCAGGCTCACGTACTTGGAGGCGATCACGCCGACGCCGAAGCTGTCGAGATGGGTGACGTGGCGCAGATCGAGCAGCAGTTTCAGATGCCCGCCGGCCACGAGCTCAGTGATGCGCGCCCGCAGCAGCGCCGCGCCTTCATAGAACATCACCTGAGGCGGGACCTCCAGGATGACGACGTCGCCGATGGAGCGCTCTGAAATCGAGATCGCCACGACCGCAGGCGGATTATACGCGAGGCGCGAGGCCCGGGGGCGGAGGCGCGAGGCGGGAGGCGGGAGGCGCGGGGCGCGAGGCGGGAGGCGCGAGGGGGCGATGGGGGAAAGGATACAGTGGGAGGTTATGGCTTTTCAGTGGCTCCCCGCCGCGGTCGAGGACAGGCTCGAAGACGTCGACACGCCGGCGTTGATCCTCGATCTCGAGCGCTTCGAGGCGAACCTTCAGCGAATGCGCGAGGCGGCCGCCCGTCTCGACGTGCGCGTCCGCCCGCACGCGAAGAGCCATAAATGCCCCGAGATCGCGCGCCGCCAGATGGGTGCGGGTGCGATCGGCATCTGCTGCCAGAAGGTCACCGAAGCCGAGGTGTTCCTCGCGGCCGGCATCGACAACGTCCTCATCACGAACGAGGTGGTGGGCGGACGCAAACTGGAGCGGCTGGCGCAACTCGGCCGACGCTATCCCGCTGCGCGACTGGGCGTGTGCGTAGACGACGTGGAGGTCGTGCATCGACTGGCGGGGACGTGTTCGAGGGAAGGCGCACGCCTCGATGTGTACGTCGAGATCGACGTCGGACAGAATCGCTGCGGGGTGGCGACTCCGGCAGAGGTCCTGACGCTGGCGCACGCGATCGTTGCCTGTCCGAGTTTCACGTTCATGGGTCTGCACGCGTACGCGGGGAGCGCACAGCACCGCCGCCGAGTGGCCGAGCGGCGCGGGGCGATTGAGGCCGCAGCCCGGAAGGCGGACGAGGCGAGGGCCGCGCTCAGCGCCGCGCGCCTGCGCTGCGAGATCGTGACGGGCGGCGGCACCGGGACGTTCATGTACGAGGCGGCCAGCCGGATCTACAACGAAGTGCAGCCCGGCTCGTACGTGCTGATGGATACCGACTACGCGCGGAACGATCAGGACATCGATGCGCCCCGGTTCGATCACGCGCTCCTGATCCTGGCCACGGTCATGAGCGTGCGTGGCGATCGCGCCACGCTCGACGCCGGGCTGAAGGCGTTCTCCACCGACTCCGGCCTGCCGTCGCCCGCGTTTGACGGATGGCGCGTCGCGAACATCTCCGATGAGCACACCGTGCTGCACCGCATTGGCGATAGACCGTCGTTGCACCTGGGCGAAAAGGTGCTGCTCATCCCCAGCCACTGCGACCCGACGGTCAACCTTCACGACTGGTTCGTGGCCGTGCGTGAGGGTACGGTCGAAGCCCTGTGGGCAATCGACGCCCGCGGCGCGGTGTTTTAGCCTGCCGGCGTCCGGGACGCTGCTCGCGGACATCCGATTCATCCTCCCGCTGAAATGCGCTGGCTCAGTACGTATCGAAATGGTATCCGAAATGGCGCAGGCGATCGTAGGAGAGGGACAACCACCGTCCGTTCTCGTTTTTCAGAATGCGCTCGATCTCGTGGGCGTCGACAGGGGTTCGGGCGATCGCGAGCCTCACCGCCGCTGACGATATCGCGTACGAACCCTGCGGCGAGCCGCTGATTCCGCGCCACGCGGTGAGCGCTTCCGATCGACGATGGCCCTGCCAGTAGATCGCGCCTCTGAGAAACCGTGCGTCGTTTGCAGCCGGAGTGTTGGACAAATCGTCCGCGACTCGCCCGAGAATCGTCAGTCGCACGTGGTCGTAGTACGCATCGATCTGTTGACGGCCTATCAACCCGCGTCGCGTCAGCTCGGCGCGGTATGCCTGCCGGATTCGAAGAAGAAGCGCGTACGCGTCGGGATTCGACCGGCGTGTCAGGTCGAGTTCCGAAGGCGGATCAGTCTCGAGCAGCACGTGCAACGCATCCTGCTCTGCCTGCACGATCGTGTCGAGCAGCAGGAGCAGCTCTGCGCTCTCCTCTGTTGACGGATGCGACGCGGCGTACGTTCGAATGAAGCCGATGAAGCTGACGTGATCGGCAGCGAGTGCCAACTGCGTCCAGAGCCGTGGATCGCGCGAGTCCTTGTCGACGTAGGGCTGCAGCGCGTTCTGCTCGCGGTAGCCTCGCAGGATTGCCGGGAGGCTTCCTCCCGGCCCGTGCGTCGCAATCAGCTTCGCAATGATCTGGAAGGCCTCCCACCGGCCGCGTCGTGCCCATGAGCGGTCGACGATGGACTGGATCGCACGCTCGTCGAGGAGGAGCTGCGCGGCTGGATGAGGCCCCTCATCTGAGGCCTCGTGCTCCAACGAGGGGGCGCCGACCGACGCCGGATTCGGAAAAAAGCTGTCGATCGCGAGTCCGGGGATGAGAGCCGGGAACAACAGGTGCATCCGCGCCGCGATCGCGTTCACATCGATCCGAAGGTGCGGCAGCGTGAGCGCCTTCAACCCGTTGCGGACGTCGGCGGAGGCCGGTTCCACTCCGTTGACGCGCTGCAACCCGGGAAACTTCGGATCGTCGCGGGGCGCGACCACGAACGCGCGAATGGTGGAATCGGGAAGATCGCTGTGCACATGGAGAGGCCAAACGAGGACGGCCGCGAGCAGCACGTGCAGCATGACCGACGCGGCAAATGCCATCCCGGGCCGCCGGATCCGCATGTCGATTGCATTATGAGCAGATATCTGCTTATAATCAAGACCGATGAAGCGAAAGAAGGGAGCGCTCGTTCCGCTGGAGATCGGAATCCTTTCGGCGCTCGCGCTCGCACGAAAAGACCACGTGTCTGAGACACACGGATTTCAGATCGCCAAGCTGCTGCAGGACGGCGCCCGCGCGCGCCTGCTGACCGCGCACGGAACGCTGTACCGCGCGCTCGGCCGCCTCGAACAGATGGGGCTGCTCGACAGCCGCTGGGAGGATCCACACATCGCCGCCGCTGATGGGCGGCCGGTGCGACGCTTGTACCGGCTGACCGACGCAGGGCTGAGCGCGTTGGCGAGACGGCGCGCCGAGACGCGAGCGCCCCTTCGGCGACGACAGCTGGCTCGCGCATGACCGACATCTGGCTGCGCCTGGTCGAGCGACTGGTCCGCACCTGGACGCGGCTTTACACGACAGGCGTTTCGCCTGACCTGCGCGATCGTCGACGCGCGGAGATCGACTCGGACCTATGGGAGTCGCGCCACCAGCCGCAGGGACCGTATACGGCCGCGCACTTATTGTGGCGCCTGCTGTTGGGAGTTGGTGACGACGTCGCGTGGAGGAGCTCCTGCCGTCCTCGGTCGACGGTTACTCGAACCGCGGTCGCTGGTCTGATTGCCGCGATGATCCTCGTGTCGGGGCTGTTGCTCGCCATGGGCCGCGCCATGGTGCTGCCCGAACCTGCGCCGCCCGCCCCACACGTGCGTGCGCTTCCTCCCCCACCGCCACCGCCACCGCCGCCCTGTGCGCCCGAAGGCAGCGGATACGAATCGCCGTCGCCCTGCAGTCGTAACCCTGCCTGACCGCAGCCTCACGCCGGCGTGCTCGCTGCGCCAGCGACGTGCCGCTGTACCGGCAGATCGATTGTGAAGATCGCGCCGCCAGTGGGGCGGTTTCCGGCTGTAACGGAGCCGTGCATCCCTTCGACGAGGTGTTTGACAATCGCGAGGCCGAGACCCGTGCCGCCTGAGTCGCGGGACCGCCCGCGGTCCACGCGGTAGAACCGCTCGAACACACGTGCAAGTGCATCCGGCGGAATACCGGGGCCTTCGTCGGCCACGGTCAGGAGGATGCGGTCGTGAACTCGTTGCGCCGCAAGGATGATGCAGGCTGCAGGCGGTGAATAGATCACGGCGTTCTCCAGCAGGTTCTTGACCGCGTCCTGGAGCTGGTGCGGGTCAGCCTCGACGATGACGGCCTCCGCCTCGACGGTGATCTCAACCGACTGCCGCCGTTCATCAATCTTCGGTTGCAGATCGGCGACGGTGACGGCGAACAGATCGCTCACGCGGCACGGTTGGGCCGACGGCGGATCCTGTCCCGCTTCGAGCCGGGCGAGCCGCAGCAGATCCGTCGCCAGCGCTTCCATCCGTTGCGTGTGCCGGGCGATGATTTCCAGGAACGTGCGCCGATCGTTGGACGCGACCGGCTCGTCCTGGAGCGCCTCGACATATCCCCGGATCGCCGTCAACGGTGTCCGCAGTTCGTGTGACACGTTGGCGACGAAGTCGCGCCGAATCTGATCGGCACGATGCAGATCCGTGACGTCGTGCAGCACGAGCACGGCGCCCGCCGTCGGCACGGGCGCGGCGCGCGCCACGAACGCTCGTCCATCCTCCCCGATGACGACGGGGGGCGCGGGCGCATCTACCCCGCCTCCCAGCGCCGCGTCGAGCTGCGAGGCAATGGCCGGCTGCCGCACGAACTCGAGATAGTGGCGCCCTGCCGTGTCTCGATTCGCCCGCAAGAGCCGCTGCGCCGCCGGATTCACGAGCTGCACCCGCCCGTCGGAGTCGACGACGATCACACCTTCGTCCATGGCCGTGAGAATGGCCTCCATGCGGGCGCGATCTCTGGCGGCGTCCGCAGCACGCTGTGCGATGCGCGCCATCGCGTCGTCGAGCACCCGCGCGACGGTTCCGACTTCATCGTTGTCAGGACTGACGTCGGAAACGGGGATCGCTTTCTCTTCCGCCGCGTAGCGACGGGCGGTGTCTGCGAGACGACTCAGACGCCCGGCGAGCAGCGATGACGCGAGCCATGCCATGCCTGACGCGCCCATCACCGAAACCGCGAGCGCGTAGAGAGCGGCTCGCCAGATCGTTTCGAGCTGGCGATCGATTTCGGTGAGCGGCAGCGCCAGTCGAACGATGGCGATCGATGGATGGCGGACCGGTGCCGCGACGTACAGCATCCCGACGCCGAGCGTGGCGCTCCAGCGCGATTCGATCCCGATGCCGTACTGCCTGGCGTCGAGCACCTCCGGCCGCTGGCCGTGGTTCTCGAGCCGCGTGAGCGTGGCTGCGGTTTGAGACGAGTCGCCCACGACGCGCCCGTCGTTCGCGATCAGCGTCACCCGCGCATCGATGTCCCTGCCAATCGCCAGAGCTTCGTCCTGGAGTTCCGCCTCGGATCGGACCGATGCGTCGCGCGACAGCAGCTCCGACGCGAGCCGCGCCTCGCTGACGAGGCCGCGTTCGATTCGGGCATAAGTCTGGCGCCGCAGCGAGATGGCCAGCCACGTCGCGCCAACCAGCACGACGACGCCGGCGATGCCGAACGTTGCCAGGAACACCTTCGCACGATATCCGTATCGCATCAATCACGACTCGGGGTCCAGGAGCTTGTATCCGAATTGATGGATCGTCGCGAGCGAGGCTTCGATCAGGGGAAGCTTCTTCCGCAGGCGGCGCACGTGGACGTCCACCGTGCGCGTTCCGCCCACATACTGATAGCCCCAGACGTCGGTGAGCAGGCGCTCGCGCGAGACCACGCGCCCTCGATGCCGCACCAGATACTCGAGCAGCAGGAACTCCTTCGCGGTGAGGGCGACCTCGACGCCTTCGTCCGACACGACGTGACGATCGGTGTCGATCGTCATGGTGCGGTAGCGCAGCACCCGCTCCTCGGCGCGGGGTGCGACGCGGCGCTGCACGGCGGCGACACGCGCCACGAGCTCCTTCGGGCTGAACGGCTTCGTCACGTAGTCGTCCGCGCCAAGCTCCAGCCCTCGAATCCGGTCCGATTCCTCCGCGCGCGCGCTCACCACGATAATCGGCGTGGCGGCCGTCGCTGTGTCGCTCCGAAGCGCGCGGCAGATATCGAAGCCGTCGGCGCCAGGCAGCATGAGGTCGAGGACGATGAGGTCGGGCGGCGCCCCTTTGAGTCGCGCAACCACGCCGTCGCCGGAGGACAACACCTCGGTCGTGTGACCCGCCTTCTGGAGCGACAGCCGAATCAAGTCCGCGATATCGCGGTCGTCCTCGACGATCGAGATCCGGCTCATGCCGTCCAGTATATCGGCGGCGAATCGCGGCAGATCCGGCACAAGACGGTGTTTACATCGATTTAACACGAGCGCAACAGCACCGAAAAACGGGGCGTCTACGATGACCTCGTGATGATTTCACGACTCTCGATCGCGATGGCGCTGCTCTCATCCGCAGCCGCCGCGCAGACACCGCAGGCGCCGGCCCGAGCCGGCGGTGATTCCAGCTACCCGACCGTCGGCGTCGGCGTCCTCACTTACATCCAGTACGACGCGGAGCTGATAAACCGCGACGGCTACAACGCGTTCGACATCACCCGCGGCTACGTGAACATCAGCGGCGTCATCTCCAAGCACGTGCGTTTCCGGATGACGCCGGACGTCCGCCGCGTCACCGACGGCAGCCTGTCTGGCAGCCTCGCGTTTCGCATGAAGTACGCCTTCGCCGAATTCGACGACGTGCTCGGGCGCGGCTCGTGGGTGCGGATCGGACTGCACCAGACGCCGTGGCTCGACTTCGAGGAGAGCATCAATCGCTACCGCGTTCAGGGACAGATGTTCGCCGAGCGCGAGGGCGTCATCCCCGGGTCGGCCGACTTCGGCGCCGGTGTGTCGACGCCGCTGCCCGGCGGCTACGGCGAAATCAACGCCGGCGTCTATAACGGCGAGGGTTTCGGCAGCGGTGAGATCAACAAGGACAAGAGCGTTCAGGCGCGCGCGACGATTCGCCCGTTTCCGCGGATGCGGCTCGCCAAAGGCCTGCGCGTGTCCGGCTTCTACGATGCGGGGTGGTACTCCGCAGGCTACCCGCGACGGCACGGCATCGTCATGGCGAGCTTCGAGCATCCGCATCTCGCGGCGACCGCGCAATGGCTCTCCGGCACGGATCGTCCGCTCACGCGGTCGACCGACGCACATCTGCAGGGCGCCTCGGCGTTCATCGAACTGAGACAGGGCCACGAGGGCTGGGCGGTGTTCGCGCGGACCGATCACTTCGATCCGGACACCGGCATCCGCGACAACTCGGATCGACGGCTGATCGCGGGCACGGCGTACTGGTTGCTCTGGGCGACGTCGCGTGTCGGACTGGTCGTCGACGACGAAGACGTTCGGTTCGACCGGGCACGGCAGCGTCCGAACGAAAACCGGATCCTCTTTCAAGTACAGGTGCAGTTCTGATGAAGACGACCACTCGCGCGCTCACGATGGTGTCGCTCGCCGCGATCGCCGGATGCGGCGGAGCCGCCAACCGCTCTACAACGGCCACCGACGACGCCGGCACGATCACGGTCACCGGCGCGGGCGCGACGTTCCCCGCGCCAATCTACACGAAGTGGTTCCACGAGTACGGGCTCCGGCGCAACGTGCAGATCAACTATCAGCCGATTGGTTCGGGTGGCGGAATCCGTCAGGTCCTCGCCGGCACCGTCGACTTCGGCGCCAGCGACATGCCGATGACGGACGAGCAGCTCGCGACGGCGGGCATGAAGGTCCTGCACTTTCCTACCGTGCTGGGTGCGGTCGTTCCGACCTACCGCGTGGCAGGCGTGAGCACGGATCTGAGATTCACGCCGGCGGCGCTCGCCGGCATCTTTCTCGGGCGCATCACGAAATGGAACGACCCGGCAATCGGGGACGCAAACGCAGGAGTTCGTCTGCCCGACGCGGAGATCGTCGTGGTCCACCGTTCCGACGGCAGCGGCACTACGTTCGTCTGGACGGACTATCTGAGCAAGGTCAGTCCTGAGTGGCTCGACACGGTGGGCCGCAACACGTCCGTCAACTGGCCGGTCGGACTCGGTGGAAAGGGCAACGACGGCGTGGCCGCGCTCGTGAAACAGACGCCGAACTCGATCGGCTACGTCGAACTGATCTATGCCGTACAGAACTCGCTCGGCTATGGTTCGGTCCAGAACGCCGCGGGAACGTTCGTCAAAGCCACAGTACCGAGCGTGACCGCGGCGGCCGCCGCCGCAGCGGCGAGCATGCCGGCGGACTTCCGCGTGTCGATCACGAACCCGAGCAGAGCGGATGCCTATCCGATCTGCAGCTTCACCTGGCTGCTCGTACCGGTCCAGATGAGAGACGCACGCCGCGGGCAAGCTGTCGTGAGTTTTCTGAACTGGATGCTCACCGACGGGCAGACCATGGCGGAGCCGCTGTCGTATGCCCCGCTCCCCGCAGAAATCATCGCGCAGGAGCGACGGGTCGTCTCGCAAATCCGGGTTGGCTCCTGATGCGGGACCGTTTCCTGGCGCGCCTGCGGAACGGCGACGAGATGGCGTACCTGGTAGCGCTGTCGTTCGGACTGTCGCTCGTGCTGATCACGGGGCTGATCGGGTTCGAACTATTCAGGAACTCTGCGCTCCCTCGGCAGCGGTTCGGATGGTCGTTCTTGTTCACGCACACCTGGGATCCGGTCGCGGATCGCTTCGGCGCCGCGCCGTTCATCTATGGCACCCTCGTGACCTCCGCGCTCGCGTTGATCGTTGCCGTGCCCCTCGGCGGAGGTGCGGCCATCTTTCTGGCGGAACTCGCCCCGCGCCGAGTCGCGGACGTGCTGATACTCCTCATCGAGGTCCTCGCGGCCGTGCCGAGCGTCGTCTACGGACTGATCGGTCTGGCGGTGCTCGTACCCGCGATGCGGATCTATATCCACCCCGCACTGCAGCGTGTCGGCGGCTGGACGCCGTTCCTCAGTGGTCCGTCTTATGGGGTCGGCATCCTGACCGCGGGCTTGATTCTTGCCGTCATGATCCTGCCGTTCATCGTGTCCGTTGTCCATGAGGTGCTCGTGGCGGTTCCACGCGATCAACGTGAGGCGGCGCTCGCGCTCGGAGCGACCCGGTGGGAAAGCACCTGGCAAATCGTGCTGCCCTACGCGCGCGCCGGGGTGTTCGGCGCGATCTTTCTCGCGCTGGGCCGTGCACTGGGCGAGACCATGGCGGTGACGATGGTGATTGGGAACCGTCCCGAGATCTCCGCGTCGATGTTCGCGCCAGGCTACTCGATGGCCGCGGTGATCGCGAACGAGTTCACCGAGGCGACCGGCGATCTGTACCTGCAGGCGCTCGTGGAAATCGGTCTCGTGCTGTTCGTCCTCACGATGATCATCAACGCGTTCGCGCGCATTCTGATTCTGGTGACCGCCAGGAAGGGGGGATTGGCGTGAGCCTCACGACACGGATCGCCATCCGTCGGAGAACGATGAACGCGGCGATGCTGGGACTCACGGCGGCATGCGCGACCGTGGCCGTCGGCCTCCTGTTCTTCATCCTGGGATACCTGGTGTACCAGGGCGCGTCGTCGTTGAACGTGGCGTTCTTCACGCGGCTGCCCGCGCCTGTCGGAGAAGCCGGCGGCGGAATGGTCAACGCCATCATCGGATCGGCAAAACTGCTCACGCTCGCGGCGCTCGTCGGCATTCCCGTCGGCTTCCTGGCGGGCGTGTACATCGCCGAGTATTCGTCGCGCCGTACGGCGATCTTGCTGCGGTATACCGGGGATCTGCTGAACGGTGTCCCTTCGATCGTCATCGGCATCCTCGCCTACTCACTGGTCGTGCTCCCGATGGGACACTTCTCCACCATCGCAGGAGGCATCGCGCTCGGGATCATGATGGTTCCGATCACCGTGCGCGGTACGGAGGAGTTTCTGCGCGCCGTCCCGCCCTCTCTCCGCGAAGCCTCGCTCGCCCTTGGCGCGAGGAGGTGGGTCACCATCGCGCGGGTTGTGGTGCCGGCGGCGAGTCGGGGAATCTTCACCACCATGGCGCTCGGACTCGCACGCGTCGCGGGCGAGACAGCGCCGCTGCTCTTCACGGCGCTCAACAACCGGTACTGGAGCCATGGCTGGACAGAACCCACGGCGTCGCTGCCGGTCATGATCTATACGTACGCCACCTCGCCATACGACGACTGGATCCGTCAGGCGTGGGCGGCCGCACTGGTGCTGGTCGCCGTCGTGCTCGCCGCGAACGTCGGTGGGCGTCTGCTGCTCAGCCCGCGCCGGACGGCTGCGAGATGAGAGTTCGTCACGTGCAGGCTCCGGTCCCGATCGCCGAACCGCCGGCACGCCGCGAGTCCGCTCCCGCCGCTGGCGCGGTTCGGCCGCCCCGGATCTCCGCCCGCGACGTGAGCGTGTTCTACGGAGAGACGCAAGCGCTGGATCACGTGTCCCTGGAGGTCGCCGCCAACCGCGTGACGGCGCTGATAGGACCCTCGGGCTGTGGCAAGTCGACCTTCCTGCGCACGCTGAATCGCATGAACGACATCGTTCCGCGGATGCGCGTGACCGGTCGCGTCCTGCTGGACGGCGCGGACGTGTACGCGCGCGGCGTAGACGTCGTGCAGTTGCGGCGGCGTGTCGGAATGGTCTTTCAGCGATCGAACCCGTTCCCGAAGTCGATCTTCGAGAACGTCGCGTACGGGATACGCATCAACCGGCTCGCCGGCTCGCGGTCGAATCTGCACGATCGCGTCGAGCAGAGCCTTCGGCGCGCGGCGCTCTGGGGCGAAGTCCGCGATCGTCTGCACCATTCGGCGCTGGAGCTCTCGGGCGGCCAGCAGCAGCGTCTCTGCATCGCACGGGCGCTCGCGGTCGAACCCGAGATCGTGTTGATGGACGAACCGGCGTCGGCGCTCGACCCGATCGCCACACAGCGCATCGAAGAGCTCATTTACGACTTGAAACGCGAGTACACGATCGTCATCGTCACCCACAACATGCAGCAGGCCGCGCGCGTCTCTGATGCGACGGCGTTCTTCTGGCTCGGCAGGCTGGTCGAATTCGGCGCAACGGAGGTGCTGTTCACCAACCCGCGCGAGCGCCTGACTAACGACTACGTGACCGGACGCTTTGGATAGCCATGACAGACCAGGCCGCCAATACCCGCCACTTCGCGGAAGAACTCGAGACCCTGAAGCACCGGCTGCTGGCGATGGGAGGTCTCGCCGAGGATCGGGTCCGCACGGCGGTGCGGGCCCTGATCGAGCGAGATTCCGCCTCGATGACGGACGTCGTCGCTCGTGACGGCGACATCAACAGCCTGCACGTCGAGATCGACGATCGCTGCTTCAAGCTCCTGGCGCTCCATCAGCCCATGGCGGGCGACCTGCGGACCATCGTCGCAGCAGCCAAGATCAACAGTGATCTCGAACGCGTCGGCGACCTGGCCGTCAACATCGCGGAGGCTGCTCTGCGCTACGTCACCCATCTTCCGGTCAAGCCGCTGGTCGACCTTCCCCGCATGGCGTCGATGGCTCAGGACATGCTCCACGATGCCCTCGACTCCTTCGTCGCGCTCGACCTCCAGCGGGCCCAGGCCGTCCTCGATCGCGACGACGCGCTCGACGAGCTGAAAAACCAGATTTTTCGCGAGTTGCTGACCTATATGCTCGGGGATCCTCGCACCGTCGAGCCGGGCATCGATCTGATTCTCATTTCGCGCCACCTGGAACGTGTCGGCGATCACGCGACGAACATCGCAGAAGACGTGATCTTCATGGTGGCTGCGCGCGATGTGAGGCATGCCGCCCCGTAGGGCCCGAGCGCTACATATCCGCCGGGTTGTCCATCGTCAGGAGCCGATAGAGGTAATCCGTCAGCTCGCGCAAGCGTATGCCTGCGGAGTCAGCGACGCGCTGGCTGCTCGTCGGCATCGCCGGCACCTCCACTGCCCCTCTGACAATCAATGCCGCGGCGATGATCGCCTTCGCCTGTGCTTCCATTGAATCCATCATCACCTCCGCGAATAGGGCCGAAGCGGAACGATCGACCGGGGAATGCCGGAGCGGTGGTATCCTGTCTTCCGCCGCGCATTTCGCTCGGGCCCGCCATCAGATACGTCGCATTGCAGAATGCAGGAGTCGTTCAGCCGGGCGCGCTCACACTCCGCCGCCCGCCGCGCTCGGGCCGTCGCTGGTGAATCCATGACCGACCATCGTACGCGTGGAATCAAGAAGGCGGCGCCGGCGGCCAAAGCCGCCGTCGTGCGTCCCGAGGAACGCCGCGGCACGCCGAGCTCGGGCCGAATTGTCGCGCTCGTGCTCGGACAAGGCCAGGGCTTCATCCGGTCGGCGGACGATCTGAAGGTGTTCTTTCACCGGAGCGACTTGTGCGAGGGCACGTCGTTGCACGATCTGGCCGTCGGTGATCGCGTGACCTTCGAGCAGCTCGACGATGCCATCAGCGGACCGAGAGCACTGCGGGTGCAGCGCGGACGCTCCCGCCGTTGATCGCGCTCGGCCACGACGCGTGCCCACCGGCCGCGCGGGGCTAGACCGCGACCCAGTTGTCGATCTTGCTCAGACTCACGCCGACGATGCACTCACCGGCGCGCGCGCACACATAGACCGTGGACCCGCGGGTCGTCGACCCGATCACCCGCTGAATCTTCGTCTGCGGCTGATGGCACACCGGACACACGTGGATCGCTGACGCCGCATCCTTCTGTTTCGGCTGCATCATGTGTCACGACCTCCGGATGCTGCAGGTCACGTGGGTGGCGGCGCTCACCGCGTTTTCTCGGGGCGCTCCGCGTTGTAGAGCACGCTGGCAATCGTCTCGTCCGGTCCGGCTTTCGCAACCAGCATCACGACGATCGCGAGCCCGAGCGCGAAAGCGAGTCCTACGGCAAAAGTGAGTGAGGAGAACATGCGAACCTCCGGTTCCTGCGCGGGGATGGTGCCGAAGGCTTTGATGAGCCAGGCTGCCCGCAGGGACGGCAGGAGGTGTCAGGAAAGCTGACGAAGCATAGCACGTTTCGCCCGAGCGTCGTCCGCACACGGCGCGTCGACGCCACGTGCGGCTGCCGCACGAACGGGAGCTGGCGTCACAGTCCGAGACGCGCAAAGTTCGCGCGGATCACGCCGTAACACTCGCACGCGGCTGCTTCGAGCCGCTTTCGCCGCAGGATCTGGATCCGTCCGTAGCGGCTCGCAATCAATCCCTCTCGGTGAAGCCCGCGCAGGACGACGGTGACGGTGGGGCGCTGGACGCCGAGCATCACGGCCAGGAATTCCTGCTTGAGCGCGAAGGTGTCGTCCTCCAAGCGGTCGCGGGTCTGGAGCAGCCAGCGGCACGCGCGCTGCCTGACGCTGTGCAGCGCGTTGCAGGCGGTGCACTGCATGATCTGCAGCAGGTTCGCTCGAGCGTAGAGATTGATGACCGTCCGAAATGGACCGGCGTTTGCGGTCTCCGTGGCAAAACGGGCGGCAGCCATCGCGGGCAACGGGCCATTCGAGACCTGCTGGAACGTCCGGCCGATGCCGGTCCGATCGCCGAAAAACACGCTGAGGCCCAGCATGCCTTCCCGCCCGACCGTGGCAACTTCCACGAGCGAACCGTTCCGCATTTCGTTGGTGACGGAGAACACACCGCTGTTGGGGAAGTAGACGTTCTCGACGCGCACCCGCGGCGCATGCAGGGTATGACCGGTCGTGACGGTCGTCATCGTGACGTATTGAAGCAGCCGGTCGTACTCGGCCCGCGGCAGGGCGGCGAGAATCCGATTGTGCAGACGACTCCCGTCAGGCAGGCGGC
>Ga0310810_10005373_pt1 | contig 14307 bp, 16 predicted proteins | sample NCmetagenome_FD_207641 | JGI IMG/M metagenome (GOLD analysis project Ga0310810, IMG submission 207641) | Soil microbial communities from experimental microcosm in Duke University, North Carolina, United States - NC | ecosystem: Engineered > Artificial ecosystem > Soil microcosm > Unclassified ... | reverse complement strand
TGGACTGTGTAGTTTAAAAGCCATTTTTGCAAGTTACTGAATAACGATTTTTGGTTCATGCTGTAAATGAGAAAATTATGTTTAATAATCAGACGTTGGGGAGCGATCGTAGATTTTCTTTTCCACAAAAGCATGAAAATCTGGAAACCGCGCTATATATTTAACCCTCAATTTTCTAGAAAAGCCGAAGTAAATTTCCTATCACCCTTTTAAACCTCGGCGATGCCTAGAAAATTCTACCCTGGATTCACCATCTTCACTTTTCTTTTTCTCCATACATCAGTTTTTAGTCAAACATTCTCGCTATTAAAGGATATAAATGCCGGCAGTGGCGGCAGTTCGTTTTTTAATTTCACCAATGTTAGCGGTACGCTTTTTTTCAGACCTGATGATGGCGTACACGGCGATGAATTATGGAAAAGTAATGGAACGTCCGCAGGCACCGTGTTAATAAAAGATATTAATCCTGGGGGTGCGGGTTCAGATTTGCAGGAATTTGTCAACGTAGATGGGATATTGTTTTTCCGTGCAGACGATGGAGTTCATGGTAGCGAGCTTTGGAAAAGTGATGGCACTGCGGCCGGTACTGTAATGGTTAAGGACATATTTCCCGGCTTCAATAGCGGAGTGTTATCATCCTTATTTGCTGCCGGCGGTGTTTTATATTTCCAGGCAGATGATGGCGTTCACGGAACCGAATTATGGAAGAGCGATGGCACTGCGGCGGGAACTATTTTATTAAAGGATATATTCCAGGGAGCTTTTGCCGAAGGTATGAATGCGGGTGTGCCACGCAGTGGTAATCCGAACAATTTTACTTTGGTAAATGGAGCAGTGTATTTTGCCGCAAGCGGTGGCGAAGAAACCCATGAAGTCTGGAAAACGGATGGAACGGTTGCAGGAACTGTAATGGTAAAGGACATTTATTCCGGTGTGATGGGATATGTACTCAATAATTTTGTGAACCTCAACGGAACACTGGTATTAACTGTGTACGGAGGTGCATCCGGAAGTGAACTTTGGAAAAGCGACGGTACAACGGCCGGCACAACTTTAGTAAAGGCAATACCCGGCGGTAATTTCAACAACCATCCTACAGTCATGAACGGCCTCCTGTATTTACTGGAAGGCGATGGACTGTGGAAGAGCGACGCGACGCCGGTCGGAACTGTTTTGCTCAAACAAAAAGGCGGGACATCTTCATTATCGCCTGAACTTATGATCGCAATTAATAACAAACTTTTTTTTACCGGCAATGATGATACAAATGGATTGGAGTTATGGACAAGTGATGGAACGGCAGCCGGAACCGTATTGGTTAAGGATATCAATCCCGGTGCCCATAACAGTGAGTTGAATGCCTTCACAAAAGTCGGAAGCAAACTTATGTTTACTGCCGACAATGGAGTAAACGGAAATGAGATATGGACAAGCGATGGCACAGCCACAGGTACACAAATGTTCCAGGACATAGCACCCGGCAGCGCTAGTTCTATGCCACTACAAATTTTTGAAGTAAAGGGAGCGATCGCGGAAGCAAATGGAAAAATATTTACAGGTGCATCAACTACTGCTTTCGGGAATGAAGTATGGACTGCAAACGCCCCGGCTGAAGCAGCACTCCCGGTAGCATTATTGGAATTCAAAGGAGCGCTTGTAAACAACAACGCATACCTGCAATGGAAAACGGAACATGAAACAAATACTTCTGTTTTCATTGTTGAAAGAAGTCTTGATGGAAGTAGTTATTACCAGGTGGGAACGATACTTGCCGTCAACAGCGCAGGAATTAATCAATACAACTTTACGGATGCAAATATTGTGTCGCTCGGCGTTTCCATTGTCTACTACCGGTTAAGATTAGTTGACCTCGATGGGAATTATAAGTATTCTGGCATTGTGCCCATTCCTGTTGATGACAAAAAACTCACCGTCCAGTTATATCCCAACCCCGTAAGCAATCAAATAAACTTAAAGATCACGAGCGACGAGTCGCAAAAAATCCAATGGCGCCTTACTGATAATGCCGGCCGGCTCATTACAGGCGGACATTATACCCTTTCACAGGGGCTTAATGTGATTGCTGAGGATGCCACCCTGTTACGTTCGGGGGTTTATTACCTCCAATTGTTCAATGGCTTCAAGTTGCATCAATCCATAAAAGTGGTAAAACAATAACGTAATTCTCATTAGTAACATCCCATTTGATTGCACTAATTACGATGCGATGTCCTTTGCATTTTGCTAAGAGCCAATTAGTTTTTCTTTTTTGCGTATCGTGAATTGTGTTTCAATCTGCGCTTTATGAATTTTTACCATTGGTTTCCCGCTTGATCGGTATGGGTTACTACTTAATTTGTGGTTTTCCAGTTAAATAAGCATGGATTTTTCGCAATAAAGTTCGTTGTTTGATGTTATTCGGTGGACAGCCGCTACAGGCCAGGAAATAATAAATGTTTCCAGGTATTTCGAACGGCTTTCCTGATCCACCATCCAATATCCGGTACAGTATGATTAAACCGCTACTTACTGCTCTTATTGCCGGCATTTCTATAGCCTGCCCGGCTCAACAATTTACACTTCTAAAGGACATTAATCCGGGACCCCAGGACGCTAATGTTTGTTACCTGACGGAAGTAAACAATACATTATTTTTTGCCGCTACCAACGGTGTACATGGAATGGAGCTCTGGAAAAGCGATGGCACCCAGGCCGGCACAATCATGGTGAAAGATATCAGGCCGGGTGCGGCTAACAGCAGCATAGGCTATCTCACAAATGTTAATGGCACATTATTTTTTGTAGCAAATAACGGTTCAGCCGGAACAGAACTTTGGAAAAGTGATGGTACCACGGCGGGTACTGTCATGGTAAAAGATGTACGTGCAGGTTCGCTGGGAAGCAATCCTTCCGGACTTGTCAATATAAATGGCACACTATATTTTGCCGCTGATGATGGGGTAAAAGGTATGGAACTTTGGAAAAGTGATGGGACGACCGCCGGCACTACATTGGTAAAAGATATAAATACATTCAGCGCCGGCAGCTATCCCCAGGCGCTTGCCGACGTAAACGGTACGCTTTACTTTGCGGCAGATAATGGAACGCAGGGCGTGGAGCTTTGGAAAAGTGACGGCACACCAGGTGGCACATTACTCGTAAAAGAGCTGGTCCCGGGACCTGATGGTGGTTATCCATATGGTCTCATTGGTGTGGGCAGTACTTTATTTTTTGCGGCGGGAGACAATATCAACGGAACAGAGTTATGGAAAAGCGACGGAACAACTGCGGGAACCTCGATGGTAAAAGACATTTGGGCCGGATCTGGCGACAGCTACCCATTTAGCCTTAAAAGTGTTGATGGTGAATTGTTCTTCTCTGCCAATAATGGCACCAAAGGTGATGAACTATGGAAAAGTGATGGCACAAGCGGTGGTACTGTCATGGTAAAGGATATATGGCCGGGAATACAAAGTGGCGCGGCGGGTAATTTTTCAAAGCTTTTAAATAGAGTCCTTTTCACGGGCAATGATGGAGTGAGCGGTTACACTACCTGGCAAAGTGATGGTTCGCCCGAGGGCACTAAAATAGCATCTATTGGTACTCCAGGAAGTATGCTCGAACTCGCAGAAACAGACACTGTAATTTTTGCAAGCATTTCACAGGCCGACGTAGGAAGGGAATTATGGACAGTAAAATATTCATCCGTTTTACCCCTTAACATAATTGAATTTAAAGGATGGATCAATGATAATGACGCAATACTCAGCTGGAAGACGGACCAGGAAGCAAATACAGATCACTTTATAATTGAAAGAAGCATTAATGGTAGCCAGTACAATGCAATTGGAAGTGTCGAGGCTGCTAATGCACCAGGCGTACACACGTATGGCTTCACCGATGATAATGTGGATGCATTAGGGGCAAGTATTGTATACTACAGACTCAAGCAAATGGATATCGACGGTCACTTTACTTATTCTAAAGTAGTGACACTTCCACTGAAAACGGCAAGCCGGCTGATGCTGTATCCTAATCCTGCGACAAACCAGGTGAACCTTACGTTGTCGGTATCACGCAAAGAAAAAATACAGTATTTCGTTTATGATAATGCCGGAAGAATGGTAATAAGGCAATCGACGGACATCCTTGCGGGAACAAACAGCCTGCCGATTGATATCGGTGAACTACCTGCCGGGGTTTATTACCTTAACCTGTTTGGTAATTCTCTTAATGAACGACTGCAATTTGTGAAACACTGATGCCTCAAAAACAACGGGCATCATTTCTTTAACTTCCGGTTAGTATAAGAAGAAAAGTCGGAGAGAATCGTCTCATATTCCTCGTGCATCAGCGGCGACGTCATTAAGAAATCAGCAGTGGCCCTGTTGCAGGCTGTTGGGATATTCCACGTGGCTGCCACACGGAGCAGTGCTTTAATATCCGGATCATGCGGCTGCGCTTCCATTGGATCCCAAAAAAAGATCAGCGCATCCATCTTTCCTTCAGCAATGCTGGCGCCTATTTGCTGGTCACCTCCAAGGGGGCCGCTCAAAAATTTTGATATGGACTGATCGAGCGCTGTTTCAAGAAGGGCGCCGGTTGTTCCCGTTGCATATAGCCGGTGTTTTGCAAGGGCTGCCTTATTGTAAATGGCCCATTCAATTATTTCATCTTTCATATTGTCATGAGCCACCAGTGCAATGCGTTTGCGGCTGCTCAGCTTTCTTGTATTCATTGCTTCAGTTTTAGGTTGTTTTATGGCAGCAACCGTTAAACTATTCAGAATTTCCTCCAGTTGAATAATCAATATGAATTTACATATTGATTTTTAAATGTCTGAAGGCGCGTAAAGACAGGGGAGAAAAGGAGGAAAGAAGAGATTCGCGGAATAATTTTTCAGCTTAAGACTTTTTGTCTCGTTTTCTCTGCGTTAAGAGAGATGCCCATGGATCTAAAAGCATTAACGCCTGAATAATGCCGGCATAAAAAAAGCATCTAACGAATGTTAAATGCTTTCCCGGGAAGGAATAACTTTTCTTATTTAAATTCTGCATTCACCGTGATCTTTGGCTGTTTTGATACTTTACCTGCATCAATGGGCACGCCGGTAATATCAAAATCGGCAACATTAACTGAAAAATTAGAGGAAACTGCGATGGTTTCACCCTTTACCACAATAGTGCCCGGCACTTTGATCTTTTTCTCTTTGCCTTTAACGGTTAGTGTGCCTTCGGCCTCAGCTTTATAAGAACCATCTTTGGAAAAATCAACCGACGAGAGATTTACGATATTACCCTTAAAAATGAAACTTGGATAAGCGTCCGAGTTTAACCATTTGTCTCCATTAAAATGCCCTTGCATTGTAGGATTAGAGAAAGTGAAATTCTTTACCGTTGCCTCGAATGCAAGAGAACCCGTTTTCGTGTCAAGAGCCGCGATGGCTGTCTTATTTTCAGCTTTAGGCATGTTGTCGAGTGATGTGGAAGCATCAAACGCGATTACGGCAGAGGTGGTAGTTTTCTTTTGGGCAAAAAGGCCGGTCGTCAAAAAAGCCAGTGCGAGAAAAAGAATCGTTCTTTTCATTGTTACGTGTTTAGTTGTATAGTTTTATTTATTTAATGCGCTTCGTTTAAAATCAACTTTTACTACTTCCAGGATTTCACTAAAAATGCCTGCACTAAAGCTGCCCTTTATAGAGACGCTATCTCCCACCTTCACTGTTTTTGGTTCGGATACATGCTGCTCCTGGAACGCAAAGATGATAAAGGAATTTTTTGTGGAATCTGCCATCTTTATGTTCGTTGTCGTGTCCGCGGATTCAACTGCAGACACCCTTCCATTGACTGTAATTATCTTGTCCTTATATTTTTGGTTGGCGGCTGCCACATCCTTTTCAAATTCGTGCAGAAAGTCAACCGCGTTCACGGTATAGGCAGCCTGCATGTCTTTGGTGTCTGAAAATTTCTCTGTCGCCACATACCAGTACACACCCGCAACAATGATTGCCAGGATCAGCACTGTCACAAGCAGTCTTTTTAGCCAGCGTCTCTTTGTTGTTGCCATTGCCATTATTTGAAACGCAAAAAATCAGCTAGTTCTATTGTATACTAATTTGGTAGACAAATGTACAATGTTTAAACATTGACCTTGCCTTCCGCCTCTTAATATTATGCAAAAAGCTGTTTCGTAGCGAAACAGCTTTTTTGAACTCACTAAACCATCATCAGTCTTTTCGGCTGAGAATGAATTGTTAAGATGCCTGGACCTCTTTTATCTTTTCACGAATCTTATTTTCGATCTCATTTGCCAGCTCAGGGTTATCCGTCAGTAATTGTTTTACCGACTCACGGCCCTGGCCCAGTTTATCGCTATTATAACTGAACCAGCTCCCGCTTTTTTGGACAATACCCAATTCCACACCCATGTCAATGATCTCACCATTTTTGGAAATTCCTTCTCCAAAAATGATATCAAACTCGGCTGCACGGAATGGGGGTGCTACCTTATTCTTAACGACCTTCACTTTTACACGGTTGCCTATAGCTTCCTCACCATCCTTGATTTGGCTGCTTCTGCGGATATCAAGGCGCACGGAAGCATAAAATTTTAACGCATTGCCACCGGTCGTCGTTTCGGGATTTCCAAACATGACCCCTATCTTTTCCCTCAACTGGTTAATAAATATACAGATGGTGTTTGTCTTCGAAATGGTTGCAGTCAACTTGCGAAGAGCCTGGCTCATTAACCGGGCATGCAAACCCATTTTACTGTCACCCATTTCTCCCTCCAGTTCACTCTTTGGCACCAGGGCCGCTACGGAGTCAATTACAACCACATCCAAAGCCCCCGAAAGAATGAGCCGGTCAGCTATTTCGAGCGCCTGTTCCCCATAATCCGGCTGAGAAATTAAAAGGTTGTCAACGTCCACACCCAATTTTTGCGCATAGCTGCTGTCAAAAGCATGTTCTGCATCAATAATGGCACACATGCCCCCTTTCTTTTGAGCTTCAGCAATGACGTGGGTCGCAACCGTAGTTTTACCCGAAGATTCAGGGCCGTAGATCTCCACAACCCTTCCCCTTGGCAGCCCGCCAATGCCCAGTGCCACATCAAGGCCAATAGAGCCTGTCGATATAACTTCCTGCTGGATTTCTCCCTTTTCGTTCATCATCATTACACTTCCTTTGCCATAGTCCTTTTCAATCTTGTCCATGGTCAGCTTTAAAGCCTTTAGCTTTTCACTATTATTATTTGACATATCGGTAGATTTTTCAGTTTTTGCCATTTTCAAAATTAGGATTTACATATTGCCGTTCAGAGAAATTTATAAACAATGCGAAGCTAAACTATTTAGCAAATTAAAACTAATATTTTTTGTATTGTGAAAAAAAATAATCAGGGAAGTATTCCATCAGCCCATACGGCAAGCCATTGCGAAAGACAACCAACCAGCAGTCCAATGTAGATTTCGGCGGGTGTATGATCCGATAAAATTAACCGCGATGTGCACACCAGGCCGGCCATTAAAAATGAAATGGAAAGATAGACCGTGTAATTGCCGGGCTGGGTCATTGCGAGCAATACCATAAATGCGAGCAGGATCCCGACGGAAATAGCGTGCATACTTACTTTCATATAAATATTCACAATAAGGCCAATAGAGGAAGCGATAAAAATCGCCATTGATAACTGAACTACTTCTTTAGAAAACTGGTCCTGGTTGCGCAACACATAACACATCCAGAAATAGTAAATGCCACACGCGATATAAGGAATAACCCGCTCTTTTTGTGTTTTAAGAAAAATGGAATCCAGGAATCCCAACGCTTTGGCCAATAATACCGTCACTAATGGAAAGAAACTGTACATGATGAAGAACCGCAGCACCGTAATCATCTTTTCGGTAGTCGTGAAACTGCCGAACATGTAGGGTTGCACCGAAATAAGAAACCATGCAATATAGACCGGTACAAATAACGGATGAAAGACATATGAAATAATTTTCGCCACCAGGCGAATCACGGAGTTGCGGGGCTGAAAACCAGGTTCTCTCATTTCGCGGAGTTCGTTTTTAGCGTCGATTACCAACCTGGTACTCATGGCGTGAATTATTTTTTGCAAAGTAAAGTATTATAAAAAACGAAAAGAGGGTATTATATTTACTTAGCCCCGTATGAAAAACAACTGTATGAAAAAAAAATCCTTCTTAAAAAATGGGTTGACAAGCCTGGCTGGAGTCTTGTTGTTTTCCTCAGTTTTGACCGCAACGGCTCAGTCCAGGTATATTAAGAAGTACCAGCCCATTGCTGATTCTCTTTCCGGTGTTTATGGTATTCCTACCTCAGTCATGCTGGGAATTGCCATTATTGAATCGGGCGCGGGGTCAAGCCGCAACTGCAAACTTCTAAATAATCACTTCGGAATAAAGGGGAAAAATGATCTCCTGAAAACTAAGGGGATAAAATCGGCTTATAAGCAATTCCCGGATGGCCGGTCATGTTATATTGCTTTTAGCAAGCTGATCACCAAAAAGAAATTTTATCCAAAGCTAAAAGGCAACATGGATCATAAAGCATGGCTTGAGGCGATAAGCAGAGCCGGTTATTCCACTGTTCCTGATGAATGGAAGCGAAATATCACTGCTGCCATACGAAAGCATAACCTTACGGAGTACGACTAGTTTCGAAAACCTATACCGGGTCAAGAATCAAAAAATTCGAAATCAAAAGGTCGAAATCCGAAAATAAACCCGGGAATTTATTCGCACTTCTTTTTTGAAATTGAACTTTATTTGGTTCTTGTCCGAAGGACTCCTTTGGAGGAGTTCATCACTGCGATCCCGCCTTTGGCGGGAGAAGCAGTTGATTCTTGTTGCTTACTCTCCCCATAGTGGAACGTATTACCTATTTGTCTTTGAACACTCATCCCGCAGATTTTGTCTCTGGTTATTTTTCAAAACATTCCTATTGGCAACATTCTTGAAACAGGTTCTTTAAAGAATTAGTATGAAACGACTATTGTTTATCGCAGCGGTCTTTGTTTTGTGCATGTCATGCAGTAATGAGAAAGACAAAAATGATAGTACTCCCTTACCTCCGGCTACCACAGGAAATGCAGGAGATACCGCGGGCCGCCGCGATACCGCTTCGTATGAGCGCATGCCGCAGCAGGCAACCGATAGCACGAAGAAGTAATGGTGGAGACAATGCAAAATTATCAAACATCAAAATGCTTAACCGATGAAAAATTCAAAACCCGCTCCCGATAGCAATCGGGACCGAAAATCAAATCCGCAATTCAACGCAAACAAGCGCCGCCCGGAAAATAAAGATAATCTTGACAGCAGGGAAGGCGAAGAGCAATTATTCAAAAAAGATGATGTTACACACAACCGGAAGGAACCTAAGGCTGAAAAAAAGAAAAAAACTGGTTAGTTGGAGGTACAACGGAAAGACCCCTTCGGGGAATTTGCGGTTGTTCCGTTCTTTGCCTTTATTGGCACGGTAAATATTATTTTATTCGGTTGCATATACTAACGCAAATAGCCGTCATTACCGGCTATTTGCGTTAGTACTGGAAAGGTTATTCTTCTTCGCTGTCTTCCTGCTCCGCCTCCCAGTTAATATTGTTTTCGGCAATCTCAGTCAGGCCGCGGTCTGTTTGTTTTTCTTCCTCCAGGGTCTGTTCGAGAATGCCCGCTGCTTCATCCATGCCCATTGTTTTTGCGAGTTGTACCAATCCTCCATATGTGGCAATTTCATAATGCTCCACTTTTTGAGCGGCGATGATGATACCCACATCTCTTGTCATAGTACCTTCTTCTGTTTCTTCCACAACCGATTCGCCTTCTTTAACGAGACCTTCCATCGCATCACATTTTTTTGCCTGGGCCTTTTTTCCCATCAATTCAAAAACTTGTTCCAGTCGTGATACATGTTCTTCAGTCTGGGCAATATGTTGCTCAATAGCGGACTTTAATTCTTCAGTGGTTGCAGCCTTTTTCATTTTAGGCAATGCTTTGGTAAGGTGTTTCTCTGCCCAATAGATGTCTTTTAAAGCGTCTGTAAAAAATTCTTCCAGTTTCGAGTTTCCCTTTGCGCCTGCAGTCTTAGTTTGAGGTTTTTTGCTTTTGGCAGGCAATGAATTTGTTTTCGGCATAATTTAAATTTTTGTATTCGAGTTCTGTTAACGTATATGTTTGCAGAATAAAAGATCAAAGGATATGCCGTTAACTCAGGAGGCAAATTGGTATGCCTTTAGTACGAAATGATTGATAAAAATTTTACATGCACTACGTTTGTTTGCTGCAAACATGTAAATTGAAACCGGCCCCTGCTTATTGACCTTTCTGTTTTCATTTAATATCATCTTACATTAAGTCTTAAACCCTTAAAACAAGGCATATGACCACTAACAGCATCCCTTTTTACGCTAAACTTTGCCTGCACCTCGTCAGTATTTTTATACTAGGCATGCTGGTTTATAATGGCCGGGACATCATCATGCCCATTTGTTTTGCCATAGTTCTGGCCATGCTTTTACTCCCTGTTGTCAACTGGCTGATGCGTAGAGGAGTTCCCGGTGTACCATCGATGTTGCTGGCTATCCTGCTGAGCCTGCTTTTTGTGAGCGGGATTATCTATTTTCTCTCCTCCCAGGTAGCAAATTTTATGACGGACCTGCCGGCTATAAAAGAAAAACTTGGCCAGCATATGTCAACGCTTCAGAAATGGATCAATGATCAACTTAATATCAGCATTAAGCAACAAGACTCCGCGGTGGAAAGCGCCAAAGAGAATATGCAGCAGGGTTCTTCAGGTATCGGGAATGCCTTACTTGGTGTAGCCAATATCTTAGTAATGCTGATCCTTTTGCCCATCTACACATTCCTGATATTGTATTATCGTAAGCTCATTCATAAGTTCCTGACCGATGTTTTTCCCGATCGTCATCGTTCAAAAGTGGAAGATGTGCTGACCGAATCACAAAGCATTGTGCAGGGATACATGGTTGGCCTGCTTCTCGAAATGGCAATTGTAACAGCCCTTAACACAACCGGTTTTTTAATTATAGGAGTTCAGTATGCGATTTTTCTTGCTGTACTGGCCGCTGTGCTTAACCTGATCCCGTATATCGGAATGCTGGTGGCATCCATTATTTGTATGGCTGTTACGCTGACAACTTCCGATAATATTGCCGACATAATCTGGGTTGGTGTAGTGCTTATTGTAGTTCAGTTTATTGATAACAATTTTATCATGCCGTACATAGTCAGTTCGAGGGTACGCATCAACGCCCTGGTATCTATTGTTGGGGTCCTCGTGGGAGGGGCATTGGCCGGTATTTCAGGTATGTTTCTTTCTATCCCGGGAATGGCTTTACTCAAGACAATTTTCGACCGGGTGGAAGGGTTAAAACCGTGGGGCGACCTGTTGGGCGATGAACAGAAGACAACCGATCAGAAGAAACGAAGAAGAAAAAAATTGGTAGCGTGATCAATAAAAGCAATGCCGTTCATACCACATCGCCAACCGCACGGGATAGTTTATCCTTGCAGCAACAATTCTGGAATGCTTAAGTCTCATTGAATCTTTCGACTGGTTGTATCAGAATTAATTACCGGCGAAGTATCACGGACAATTGTATTGTCCTGTGCCGGTACAGAATCCGCCTGGGTTTTTTTTGTGGTTGTTTCATTGTTGCATGCAAGAAATGCCGCCGTCAGCAATACACTTATCAACTTTTTCATAATTATGATTTTAGTATTGGTAAACAAATTCAATTATACTGCCAAACGCCCGTGTCCATCCTTGCCTTCAATCATAATAATGTGCAACTATAGATCGGCTTGAAATATCTGCCCCTTTGGGAAATTTAATACACAGCGCGGAGCATTAAAGGTCAACCGTCATTCCGCTTTTTCATGTGGTAGAACCCTGAGCGGGATTAAAATAATTAAAGTAGCAAGTTCATTCATTACAACTTAACATATGGTGACCATATCAAAATTCTTGGTATCAGCAAATGCCCGTAAAGCAAAGTATATAAGCCAGGGCCTATATACTTTGCGTGATGTCGTCATTTGAATTGAGGTTCGTAAACAACTGCTATCCCTGCTGATAAGAAAACGCTGAAGCAGGTTTTTCCTGGTTTCTTTGTTCCTGTCCCTTGTTTTCTTGTGCCTTGTCTTCCTTATCGTGCCCTTCAAGTTTTACAAGTTTATTGTAAAGGCCGATAATCAGTAATGACGGAGCCCATTGTCCAAAAAATATACTTGCATGTTTATTTTTTGTAAAGAATAATGTGGCGGAAAGCGCCATTGTTCCAACAGCGGCCCACAAATACACATCCGACGGTATTTTCGCGGTTTGTTCTTCGATTGATTTTGCTACTTCTCCTTCCTTGTGTTTGGAATTACGATTTGCCATAAAAAAAATTTAAATGGTGATTAAAATAGTATTTGAAACCTAGCAGATACTACAAACATGCCATAACCAGACACAATTGATTTCTCAAAAAGAAAAACTGTATTGCGGCGAAACAATTTGTTCACACAGCTATGCGGACTGACCATTCCGTTCCATCGAACTTGCGTAATTATTTCCACGCGCTGTGACTGGCACTGTTTCGTCGTTGACTCATATTTTTGGAAATATGCATTTCATCATTGACGAATGAATAAGAAATAAAAAAATATAACGTTGAAATTTTGATAGTTGTGCACATCTGGCCAGAAGGCATATCGTTTGTCGGCAGCTAAAAGACAATTTTTTTGTAACTACTAAAAACTACAGTTATGGCAATCAGAACGCATAGAGGATTCGCGTCAATGGATCCCGAACAACGACGAAGGATTAGTCGTGAAGGCGGCAGAGCGTCACATCGTGGCGCAGGTCGCCGTGAAGATGAAGATTATGATGATGAAAATTATGAAGACGACGATTACGAAGATCCACAGAACAGGTATGAGGATGATGAAGATTATGACCAGTATGAACCAGAAGATGAATACTATGATGAAGACGACGACCGTGACGATGACCGCAGAAATGTGTATGGTGAAGGCGACGACTATGATGATGACGAAGGCTACGCAAATGAGTACGATGACGAAGATGAAGATGACGAGAATGAACGCGGCCGGTTCCGCAGGAGAGGCGGTCGTGGCTTTGCATCCATGCCGCGTGAAGAAGTGAGGCGAATTGGAAGGATGGGAGGACACGCCTCCGGGGGTGGCAGAACTGGCGGAAGAGGAAACGGAAGAACAGGTGGATCCCGTTTTAGTGGCCGCGATGAATCAGATGGCCGTCGTTCGGGAAGTAGTTCCGGTAACGGGGGTAGCCGTGGCAGAAGTAGCAGCTCACGAGGACGTTCATCGGGCCGTCGGGGTTTCGCAGCCATGCCACGCGAAGAAGTGAGACGTATTGCGAGGATGGGAGGCGAAGCTTCTCATGGCGGTGGGCGCGGAGGAAATGGAAGCCGCAGCACCAATGGCTCACGCGGACGATCCTCAGGTAGGCGCGGCTTCGGTGCCATGCCCCGCGAGGAAGTGAAACGCATTGCACGGAAAGGAGGAAGGGCGCGGTCCTCCAACAGGTAACTTTGCGGAAAGCGACAGGAAGCTCTATCTCAGCGAATTGTTTCCTGTCGCCTTTTTAAAGCAAGCGTTTCCGCTTTGTAAAAACCATTAAAAATCGCCGGCGTTCCGGTAAACACCTTAAAACTTTTCACCTGCATTTCCCTTCAGCTTATTTATTTTGATAATATCACTTACAGTACAAATTTCTTTTTGATTCTGGAAAAAAATTTTTCCGCATTTTTTCGCCGTTTGATGAAATAACCTAGCTTTATGTTTACAAGCAGCTCCTGCTTTGAAAAATACATTTCCCCCGCTTCAACTGTTGTTTTTCTGATTTCTCCCTTTAGGGCCTGTTTTTTTTCCTGTACTAATTCTCTGTAATTCCGCCTCTTTGAAGTCGGACTAATTTCAGTTGAAGTTTTTTCTTTTTTAAGAGATCGACTACTGTAGCAAAACGATATCCTGCGAATTCCCTTAAAAATAAAATGTATGAAAAAGCGCATCTTGTTAATAGATGAGGATAAGGACCAACTCATCTCATTCCTTGAAATTCTAAAACATTGCCAGGGACCTTTCAAATGCACTCACGCAACCAGCGGGAGGAAAGCGATAGAATTGCTTCAGCATACAGTGCCTGACATTATTTTTATTAATTACGAGCTATCCGAGATCGACGCACTGCAGGTGGTTTCGGCTATCAGGTTTCAGTCAAGGCTTAAAGAAAC
>Ga0310810_10005372_pt1 | contig 14309 bp, 12 predicted proteins | sample NCmetagenome_FD_207641 | JGI IMG/M metagenome (GOLD analysis project Ga0310810, IMG submission 207641) | Soil microbial communities from experimental microcosm in Duke University, North Carolina, United States - NC | ecosystem: Engineered > Artificial ecosystem > Soil microcosm > Unclassified ... | reverse complement strand
ACCTCATGGACGAGCTCGAGAAGCTCACGCCCGGCGATCCCTACGCCGATCTGCACCGCGCGAAGATCTTCGCGACGATGGGCAAGCGCGACAAGGCGTACAAATACTTGAAGAAGGCGCTCGAGGGGGTGCAGCTCCTCGACACGCTCCACCACATCGAATTCCGCCAGGACATCCGCATCGATCCGGCGTTCCGAACCATGCGCCACGAAGAGAAGTTCCGGGAGCTGCTGCGGCGGTTCTACGGCGCCGACGCGCAGGAGATTCTGGGCAGTACCTGGTCGGCGGATGCTGGAGAGGGCGGCGGTGGGTGATCTCGCCGTGAGCGTGCTCGTCCACGGCAACGTCGTGGACGACCGCGTCGTGCCCGTGCGGCGGATTGTCCGACTCGGAGAGAGCGACGATGCGGCGGTCGCGTTTCCGGGGGCCGATCTCGCCGTCGTCCGCGTCGGGCGCGGGCTCGCGCTCCGCGGGCGCGTGCTCGAGGAAGGCGAGGAGATGTGCATCTCGCTCGGGCACGTCGAGGTCCGTCTCCTCCACACGGTCCGAGGCGGCGCGTGGCCGCTCGAGTGGGGCACCTTCCTCGACAAGCGTTTCCTCGCGGCGGCGATCGTGGCGACCGTGTCCGGCACCTGGCTCGATACGGCCGAGTCGTGGGTCGAGCGTCACGGGCCCGCGCTCGACTCGGTGGTCGTCGACACGTTCCTCGACACGATGGAGGGCCGAGGTGCGGTCGAAGCGAAGGCCGTCGTCGCGCCCGACGGGCGCGCGTCCGAAGGCGAACAGCATGCCGACGAGAGCCGGACGACGCTGGGTCCGCGGCACGAATCCGACGATCGGCTCACCGGTACCGGCTACTACGCGTGGTACCGCGCGGCGGTGATGGCCGACGCAGCGCACGAGTCGTGGGGGCCGCTCGATCGCACGGACGCCGCTGCCCGTCGCCGGCTCGCGCGCACGGCCTACGATCGCGACGACTGGGATGCTGCCGCGTGGCACTACCGGTGGCTCGTCGAGCATGTGCCCGAGGATCGCACCGCGAAGCTCCACCTCGCGTGGGCCGAGCGCCGTCGCGGACAGCACGACGTGGAGGTGGCGCTCTACAAGGAGATCCTCGCGGTCGACCCCGACGACGCGCTCGCCGAATCGGGGCTCGCTCTCGCGCTCGCGCGGCTCGGTCGCATGGGCGAGGCGAAGGACATGGTCGACGACCTCCAGTTCAAGGCCCCCATGGATCCGTACACCGACCTCACCATGGCGATGGTCGCGGCCGTGCAGGGGCACGACGACGAGGCGCTCCAGGCCCTGGACAAGACGCTCGACGCGCGAGCGCAGCTCTCCGACGAGATGCAGGTCGAGCTCCGCCGCGACCTGGCGATCGACCCGATGCTCTCCTCGCTGCGGAAGGATCGTCGGATGAGCGTCATTCTGCGGAAGCACCTCGGCGCCGGAGCTCCGCGACCCGAGCAGTAAGGGGATAGAGGAGCCGATGCCCAAGCGAATCGCGGTGTGCGCGGGTTCCTTCGATCCGGTCACCTACGGCCACATCGACGTCGCGCGGCGCGCGACGACGCTCTTCGATCAGGTCGTGCTCGCGGTCGGGGAGAACCCGCTCAAGAAACGGCTCCTCGATCTCGAGACGCGCGTGCGACTCGTCCGCGAGGCCACCGCCTCGATCGAACGCGTCTCGGTCGACACGTTCGGCGGGCTCCTCATCGACTACTGCCGATCGATCGGCGCGATGGCGATCGTCCGCGGGCTCCGCGCCGTCACCGACTTCGAGTTCGAGTTCCAGATCGGGCTCGCCAACATGGACATGGCGCCCGGGATCGAGACGGTGTTCCTGCTCACCGATCCGCGCAACATCTTCATCTCGAGCTCGCTCGTGAAGGAGATCGCGTCGAACGGTGGCGACGTCACCCGCTACGTGCCGCCGTCGGCGCTGGCGGCGCTCGAGGCGGTCTACAAGAAGAAGAGCTGAGCGTCAGAAACCGGCGCTGTCCCAGACGTAGACCGTACGGTCGCCAGGAGCGGACAGCAGGACGTCGGGCCATTCGTCTGTGCCGAAGCTCGCGGCGGACAGTGCGAAGCCGAGCTCGTCTGCGCCCCCTGATCCGACGGACCAGGTCGCGACGACGTCGACCGGGCCGATACTGCCGGTCAGGGGCATTCGCACGAGGTAGGCGTGTCCGCCGCCATGCACGGCCGGCGAGCCGATGAGCAGATCATCGAATCCGTCGAGATCGAGGTCCTTGGCAAGAAGCGCCGTGCCAGTGCGATCGTTGTCGGTTCCCACGAAGGTCAGTTCGTCCTGGTCGAGGAAGATGTCGTCCAGGCTCTTCCACCAAGAATCGTCGTTCAGGTAGACGTGGACCGTGGCGTTTTCCGTACCGACGGCCCCGGGCATGGGTGCCCCTGCTGCAACGTCGATCGATCCGCTGTCGTCGAAGTCACCGAGGGCGAGCGACGCGCCGAGGTTCGCGCCGGCGTTCAGGCTCGTGAACGAGAAATCGGCCTCCGCGTCGGTGAGGGGGCCGAAGCGTGCGCCGCCGAGGAAGACGCAGACCTCGGCGCCGGTGGCGCCCGGTCCGGCCTTTCCAATCAGCAAATCGTCGGCTCCGTCGCCACTCAAGTCACCTGCGGCGATCGCCGCACCGAAGCCGCCTTCGGCGTCGCTTCCCGTGAGCACGTCGCTGGGTGGCGGAGACTCGGAGAACGCATCGTAGAAGACCCACACCGCGCCCGAGCTGAAGGTACCCGTGAAGCCTTCGTTCACGCCGCTCACGACGACGTCCGCCTCTTGGTCGCTTTTTTCGTAGCCGAAGTTGGGGCCCGGGAGGATCGTCGAGCCGAAGTAGGTGGCCGTGCTTCCCGTCGCGTAGAAGGCGACGTCGTTCTCGTCGACAGTCAAGTCCGAGCCGGCGAGGATCGGATCATCGATTCGGTACACGGCGCCGTTGGTGACGGTCTTGCCGAGCACTTCTTCTGCGCCGGGCGCGCCGACGAAGATTCCGCCGCCGTCGATCGCCGCGAGGGCGGTCCCGAAGTAGGCGTTCGTTCCCGAGCCGTGCACGACACCGACAGCAGCGGCAGCGCTCGTCTGGTCGTCGACATCGATCCAAATGCTCTTGTCCTTCGCGCCGGGCAGAGTCGCCCCAGGGACCCCGAACACAGTCTCCTCGGTCGGAGCGCCGACAGCGAACGAGGCCGGGGCTGCGGAAACATCGGTGGCGACGATCGCCCGGCCGAAGGAGCCGATGTCCTTGGTCGAGAACACCGCGAAGGGCGCGGCATCCATCGTATTCCCGCCCTCGGCGTCGGTGTGGAAGCAGCAATCGCCGCAGGAACCGTCGCAGTCGTTGTCGATCTCGTCGCCGCACACCTCACCGCGACCCGGCGATGGCGGAGCGCCTTCGTCGATGTCGTCGTCGCAGTCGTTGTCGCGCTCGTCGCAAACCTCGTCATTGCCGGGGAAGTTGTCGACGTGCTTGTCGTCACAGTCGCCGCCCGACGTGATCGCATTGCTCCACGGATGACACGTCTGGACCGGCTCGCCGACGCCGAACCCGTCGCCATCTGCGTCGGTGTACCAGAACGACGCGACGCCGACTTTCGGATCCGTGTCGTCGCAGTCATCGTCGGCCGGGATCCCGTCCGCATCGAAGTCGGCTTCGCGATCCGGAAAGTCGTGGAGGCACGAGAGGAGAGCGAGGATCACCACGCACCTGCGAGCGAGAGGGAAGTCGGGGTCGTCCGGATCGACCAGCCCGAATCGCCGGGCAGCGCGAATCCGACACACGCCAACGCGACGCCCGTGGCTGTGATCGCGATGCCGGCGATTCGTTGGCGCTGGGCCGACTCGTAGTCCGACTGCGCATCTTGGTACGTCTCGAGCTCGTGCGTGCGCTCGGCGAGATCCGCCGCGTCGTTCGCTTGATTCGTGCTGACGATGACGAACGTCGCGCCGCCCGTGGCGAGCACGCTCCCGCCGAGAACGAGCCACCGCGTCTTGCGCGTTCTCGCTTGCAGGTCGACCGTCTCGAAGGAGCCCCCGGCAGTCGTTCGCCGCCACGTGTCCGTCGGGCTCGTGACGATCACGTCGTCGGCCTGGATCGTCGCATCGAGCGCTGCGCCGAACGCATCCTGTCCGCGCGCGTCGTTCATCCAGTCGAGCGGATCCGCGGGCAGGAGCCCGGGCCACACGACGGTGGCCGGGCCGTCGCCCGAGAACGTGACCTCGAGCGTCGAGGTGCGGCCCGCGTCGATCATCTGCAGGAGATGGACCCCCGGCGCGAGCGTACCCGAAAGCGGCGGCGTGGCACCGTCCGCGAGGAGCGTGCCGTTCGGGGGCATCGGCACCACGGTGAAGATGACGGGCAGCGTCGCCTGGTGCTGGTGACGCGTGGCCTCGAACAGGTCCGTGCCGTCCGGCGGCAGCGCCGGATCCCAGGCGTAGGCGTGCTCGGTCTGGAACAGTCGGAGCCACGATTGCTTCGCGCTCTCGACGTCGCCGAGCGCAAACCGCGCGTAGCCGGTGAGGAAGAAGACGCGCGTGAGCACGGTTCGATCCGCCGGGCCGCTGAGACACACGAGGCTCGCCGACGCCTGGTCGAGCGAGCCGAGCGCGCGATCGTAGTCGAGGTAGAGGAGGTCGCCCTCCGCTTCCTTCACGAGCGAGAGCACGATCGCGAGATCGACCGGCGCGCCGCCGCACGTGCGCACCGAGCCGCCCTCGACGCGCGGCGGCATTCCGCGGAGATCGTCGAGCGGCATCGGTTCGAGGGCATTGTCATTGCTGGCATCGAGTCGGGCGAGAACTTGCGCCGCGTCGCCTTGTGCGTAGATCACCGGCGTGCTGGCGCGGGCCACGCCCTGCGCGACGAAGAGGCAGACGGCGAGGGTCAGCGCAAGCACTCCGTGCCCTTGCCGAAATCCCAGCAGTAGATGCGGGTGCTGCCGGATCCGACGTCGAGCGTCGTCCGCACTTCGTTGCCCGACTGGGTCGTGAGCACGATCGCGTGCTGGCCCGCGGTGACGGCGAACCGTTTGCCGCTCGTGCCGCGGTCCTCGCCGTCGATGGCGACACGGCTCCACGGAATCGAGTTGATTCCGAGCGTGCCGTCGAGCACGGGCACGACTTGCTCCACCGGCGGAGGCACGGCGACCTCGACGTGCTTCGTCGGCTCACGGACGGCGACCGGCTTCGCGGGTTCGCTCTTGGCTGGCGCCTCGGCGACGACCGACGCGACCGGCGGTGCGACCATGGCAGCTTCGACGGGCTCGACCGGTGCAGGAGCTTTGGTTTCCGTCCGCGGCGCGATTGCGGGCGGGGGTGGATCCGGTCGGAGCCACAGCCCGACCGCCACGACGATCGTCGCAATCACTGCGCTGACGACGCTCGAGACGACGGCCGTGCGCGTGTTGACGGGCGCGCTCTGTTTTTTTGGCGTCGGGGTCGCGAGTTGCTCGGGGCGCGGCTTTTGTGCGGTCGTCGGCTCGTCGTCGCCCATCACCTCGCGCGGCATGATCGTGAACGGCGTCTTGGGGTCATCGCCGTTGCCGATGCTTCGTGGATCTTCGAGCGCGAGCATCTGCGCGGCGAGCGCGCCCGGATCCACGTACTTGGTGGGCTCGCTGCTCGGGATCGTCATGCCGCCGATCCCGGTGAGGTTCATCGTGAGCCCCGCGTCGAGCATCTCTGCCGCTGGCGGCCCCGCGGGCACGATCGATGGGTAGAGCGTCGTCGGGGGGAGCGACATCTCGGTCGATCCCGGTGAGCTGCCGGCCACGGCGGCTTCGTCGATTCCGGCCCACGAGATGCCCGCACCGGGAAGGCGGGGATGGAGCGCTCTCAGGGCGGCGAGCATGTCGCGGGCGCTCTGGTACCGTTCCTCTGGTTTGTACCGGGTCGCGTTGCGGATGAACGTCGCGAGCTCCTCGTCGACGCCCGCGAGCAGCTCGGTGTGGAGCTCCTGCGCGAAGATGTCGTGGGGCTCCTTGAGCGTGACGAGCGTGTAGAGCGTCGCGCCCACCGAGTACACGTCGGATCGCGCGTCGACTCGCCGCGCGCTCGAGCGCTGCTCGGGCGCCATGTAGGCGAGCGTGCCCATCATCGTGTTCGTGCGTGTGTTCGACGTGTTCGTGCCGCGAATCTGCGCGATCCCGAAGTCCGTGAGCTTCGGGATGCCCGTCTCGGTCATCAGGATGTTGTGGGGCTTGATGTCGCGGTGGATGATGCCGGCCTGGTGCGCGACCGCGAGCGCCTGGAGCACCGGCTGCAGCACGGCGGAGGCGAGCCGCGGCGGGATCGCTCCGTGGTGACGCAGGATGTCCGTCAGGCTCCCGCGCCGCACCATCTCCATCACCATGTAGACGGGACCCTCGTCGTACACGACCTCGTCGACGTGGACGATGTTCGGATGCTGGAGTCGCGCCATCATGCGCGCTTCCGCGATGAAGCGCTCGCGGATGCCCGTCCGCTCGCTCAACGCGGGGGCCAGGACCTTGATCGCCCGCTCGCATTGGAGCCGCTGGTCGTACGCCCGGTACACGGTCGCCATGCCGCCGGCGCCTAGAACTTCGCGCAGGTCGTAGCGCCCGTTTCCCAACGGTAGGAGCGGCTGGCTCAACATCCCTCCGAGCGGGAGCATTTTATCCTGATGCCCGCCCGGCCGTAGGCTGAGGTCGTCGGGGGGCGCGGAACTTGCAAACGCGGCGGTCCATGGGGACGATACAGGGGCCCCGGCGGAGGCCCAGCGGAGGATAGAGATGTGCGGAATCATCGGCTACATCGGCGAGCGCGACGTGCGCGACGTGCTCGTCACCGGCCTCCGCCGGCTCGAGTACCGGGGTTACGACTCGGCGGGGCTCGTGGTCGGGAACGGCCAGGCCTTCGCGCACCACCGGAAGGTGGGTCGGGTCGCCGACCTGGACGGCGAGGTGCCGCACACGCTCGCCGGCTGGGGCGGCATCGCGCACACCCGCTGGGCGACGCACGGGGGCGTGACCGAGCCGAACGCGCACCCGCACCTCGATGCTACGAATCGCATCGCGCTCGCGCACAATGGCATCATCGAGAACATGGGGCCGCTCAAGGCGCGGCTCCTGAAGGCCGGCATCGAGTTCCGCTCGGAGACCGACACCGAGGTGCTCGTGCACCTGATCTCGTGCGCGTACCGCGGGGTCGCTGGGTTCGGCACCGACACCAAGGGTGACGCCGTCGGCTCCGTCCGGTCGGCGCTCTCGCACGCGCGCGGCACGTGGGGAATCGCGGTCGCTTTCCTCGACGAGCCCGACACGCTGGTCGCGGCGCGCAATGGCTCGCCGCTCGTCGTCGGGCTCGACGACGACGAGAAGGAGATCTTCCTCGCGAGCGATCCGCAGGTGCTGACGCCGTACACGCGCAGTGTCGTGTTCCTCGAGGACGGCGAGGTCGCGCTCCTGTCGCGAACCGGCGTCGAGATCTCGCGTCTGAACGACGGGCAGAAGAGCGCCACGAACGCCGTCACGCTCGACACCGTGTGGGGCGAGGGGGAGAAGGGCGACTTCCCGCACTTCATGCTCAAGGAGATCCACGAGCAGAGCGAGGCGATCGGCCGGTGCCTGCGCGGGCGCATCGTGCGCGAGAGCGGGACCGCGAAGCTCGGCGGGTTCGAGCTCGATCCGACGAGTCTCCTCGGCATCACGCGCGTCGGGCTCGTCGGGTGCGGGACGGCGTACTTCGCCTGCCGCGTCGGAGCGGAGCTCATCGAGCAGCTCGCCCGAGTGCCGACCACCGCGGAGCTGGCGAGCGAGTTCCGCCACCGCAACGCCGTCATCGATCCGGGCGCGCTCTACCTCGCGGTGAGCCAGTCGGGCGAGACCGCCGACACGCTCGGCGCCGTGAAGGAGATCCAGCTGAAGGCCGGCCGCGTGATGGGCGTTGTCAACGTCGTGGGCAGCACGATCGCCCGCAGTTGCGCGAAGGGCGTGTACATCCACAGCGGCCCTGAGATGGCGGTCGCGTCGACGAAGGCCTTCAGCTCGATGGTGACGGCGCTCTCGATCTTCGCGCTGATGCTCGGCCGCACCCGAAACCTTTCCCCGTCGGAGGGGACCCGGTTTGCCGACGAGCTCCTGAAGGTGCCCGCGCGCGTCGACGAGTACTTGAAGCGGAACCCGGGGCCGATCGACGAGCTCGCCTCGTGGGTGGTGAAGTCGAAGATGACCGTCTTCCTCGGGCGCGGGTTCTCGGCGCCGGTGGCGAGCGAGGGCGCCCTCAAGCTCATGGAAGTCGCGTACGTCCCGTCGATCGCGTACCCGTCGGGCGAGATGAAGCACGGGCCGATTGCACTGCTCGAGGAAGGCAGCCCCGTGATCGTGGTGGCCCCCGACGACTCCGTGAAGGACAAGACGCTTTCGAATCTCCAGGAATGTCGCGCTCGTGGCGCGCGCATCGCGCTCGTGCACACGGAGGGCGACGAGGAAGCGGCCGAGCTCGCGGACCTCTCGATCCCGGTGCCACGCACGGCCAGCTGGTTCAGCCCGCTGGTGACCGTCCTGCCGCTCCAGCTGCTCGCCTACAAGGCCGGGCTGTTGCTCGGTCGTGACATCGACCGCCCGAGGAACCTGGCGAAGAGCGTCACCGTCGAGTGACTCCCTGCCTCCCGCTCCGCAGGCGGGGGCGTTCGCAAGCTGCGGCTGAGACGACCGGCGGATGGTTGCCAGAGCTCGCCGTCGTTTTGCGTGACCACGAAACATGGTCGGAGGAAACGGCGGCCGAACACACCCGATTCGCTCGACCATGGCGCATGGCTCGAAGAACCGCCGCGTGCGTCGGCGAAAGCGTACCTCCGCCCGTGAGCGCCCCGGGCGATTCGCGCGACCATCTTCTGTGGTTCGACGAAACGGTCGACGGCGGACGTGTGTGCATGCCGCTCCCTCACAATCGCGCGCGTTCGTGGCGGCACGACGCGGCCGTTCGCGTGCGAACGCGCGTGCGTGTCAACCTCCGCCTTCAGAGGATCCAGAGGAGGGGAGAAAGAGGTGACGCCGTTTCCCCTCCAGCGGAGGGCCACGGGATCACTTCACCGTGACTTCGCCGCTCGAGTCGCTCTCGACCTTCACCTTCGTCGCGTTGACGACCGTGATGTCGCCGCTGCCGTCATGGATCTTCACGACGCCGACCACGTCCTCGACCTTGATGTCGCCGCTCCCGTCGTCGATGTCGACGTTGCCGCCGACGCCCTGGACCTTCAAGTCGCCGTCGTCGTCGATGAAGCTGGCGTCGTGCGCGACATTGATGACCTCGATGTCGCCGCTTCCGTCATCGAGCTCGAGGCTTCCCACGTTCTCGACGTGCACCTCGCCGTACTCGTCCACGAGGGACAGGTCGAGCGCGCGCGGGACGAACACCGCGACGTCGGTCATGTAGTCGTTGATCGAATGATCGAACCAGACGGCTGCGCGGGCCACGCCGCCGCCGTCGTCGCGCAGCTCGAGGTGGAGCATCATGCGCGCCTTGTCGTCCTTGGACATGGACGAGCGCGTGGTCGTCAGCTCGACGGTCATCGCGATCTCGGGATCGTCCGTCCCCACGATGGCCAGGTTCTCGGACGTCGTCGCGAGGTTCAAGTGCTGGATCCCGTGGGCATCCAGCACGTCCGAGGTCGTGTCGACGACGCGGATCTCGTTCTCGCAGGCGATGAGCAGCCAGAGCATGTTCCCTCCGAACGTAGCCCTTGACAGGGCAAGGGATCAGCTCTTTTCTACCTCAGTCCGGGCGGGGAGGTCCACTGTTTCCCGCAGCTCCCGGAGCTCCGGCGCCTCCGGCCAGATCACGATCGCCGCCGCGAGCCGGGTGGCCGCCGCCTCCCGGGCGCCCGCCTTCAGGAGGTGCTCGATCGCGATCACCTCCTTGAGGAGGTGCCTGGGTTTGTCGCCGTCCAACGCCCGTTCGAGACGTTGCAGGTCGGCGGTGCGCTTGCCGGTCCGACGCAGGCGTTCGACCGCGCCCCGAGCGATCGCCGTCTGCTGCTTCCGCAGCGCCTCGTCGGCGATGGCGACGAGCCCGACCGGGTTGTCTTTCGCCATGTCGAGGATGCGCTCGCGTTCCCGGTCGCGCGCCTCGGGCGTGAGATCCTGGAGCCGCGTCATGTCCCGGCGGGCCTTGTCGACCTTCGCGTTCTTGATGATGTTCGGCAGGAAGATGACGATCAGCCCGGCGGCCATCGCCAACCCGATCCACGACGGGACATGGATGCCGTAGTCGAGGAGGATCTCCTCGATTGCCTTCGCGAGCGTGCCGAGCCCACCCATCGACGGCACGGTATCGCGATTCGGCGCGTGATAGTCGCTCGCTCGGAGACGAAGCCATGGGCCGCGGAGTCGCGCGACGCGTTCGAATCAAGGACCTGCTGGCGGGCGCCCGCGAGGGCGATCCCGTCGAGGTCACGGGTTGGGTGAAGACGTCGCGGTTCTCGAAGAACGTGAGCTTCGTGCACGTGTTCGACGGCTCGTCGACGCAGACGGTCCAGGTCATCCTGGATCCCGGGCTCGCCGAGCAGTACGGGCGGGAGCTCGCGGTGTCCGCGGCGGTGCGGATCCACGGTCGGTGGAAGGCGTCGCCCGGCGCCGAGCAGGCGCTCGAGGTGGTCGCCGAGCGCGTGGAGATCGTCGGGCCCTCCGACGCGACGGCCTACCCGATCCAGCGGACCAAGAAGGGTCCGATGTCGCTCGAGACGCTCCGCGGCTACGGGCAGTTCCGCCCGCGCACGAACACGTTCCAGTCCGTCTTCCGCGTGCGGAACGCGCTCTCGGACGAGATCCATCGCTTCTTCCAGTCGCGCGGCTTCCTCTGGATCCACACGCCGATCCTCACGTCGTCGGACGCCGAGGGTGCGGGCGAGCTCTTCCAGGTGAGCACGACGCGGGCCGCGGAGGGCGAGGATCCGAAGATCTCGTTCTTCGGGAAGCCCGTGTACCTCACGGTCTCGGGCCAGCTCGAGGTCGAGGCCTTCGCGGAGGCGTTCACCGACGTCTACACGTTCGGTCCGACGTTCCGTGCGGAGAACTCGAACACGGCGCGCCACGCCGCCGAGTTCTGGATGATCGAGCCGGAGATCGCGTTCGCGGATCTCGACGATCTGCTCGCCCTCGCCGAGGAGTTCATCCGCGAGGTTGCGCTCGGAACGATCGCGCGCACGACGGACGACTTCGCGTTCTTCGACGAGCGCATCGAGAAGGGCGTCGTGGACGCCGTCACGCGTACCGTCCAACAGCCGTTCGCGCGCATCACGTACACGGAGGCGCAGGAGATCCTCGCGCGCTCCGGGAAGTCGTTCGAGTACCCGATCGGCTGGGGCAGCTCACTTCAGGCGGAGCACGAGCGCTACCTCGCCGAGGAGCATGTGAAGGGGCCGGTGTTCGTCACCGACTACCCGATCGAGCAGAAGGCGTTCTACATGCGCGTGAACGACGACCAGAAGACGGTCGCCGCGACCGACCTGCTCGTGCCGCGCATCGGCGAGATCATCGGCGGCTCGCAGCGCGAGGAGCGGCTCGACGTGCTCGAGGCGCAGATGCGGAAGCGCGGAATGGATCCCGCGCATCTCGCGCACTACCTCGACCTGCGGCGCTTCGGCTCCGTGCCGCACGGCGGCTTCGGTCTGGGGCTCGAGCGGATGCTGATGTGGATGACGGGGATGCAGAACATCCGCGACGTACTGCCCCATCCGCGCACGCCGGGAAACGCCGCCTAGCGGTGCTTCTCGATGAGCTTCCGCAGCCGCCCGTTGACGTACGAGCCCCACGCACTCGAGCACCGGTCGTAGCACTCCTCGTCGGGACCGAGACCCACGTGCGTGAACCGCACTTCGGTCTTGCCGTTCTTCTTCGCGATGTCGAACGTGATCGTCGTGCCGTTCCACTCCGTCTTGTCCTCGACGAAGCTGAGCGTGCTGTCGACGACCTGCCACGCGACGCGCTTTCCCGGCACCAGCTCCGTGATCTTCTGCTTGCTGTAGTGCAGGTCCTTGTAGCGGTAGACGAACTCGGCACCGAGCTCGTCGGTCGGCCCGTCGATCTTGCCGTCGACCCACCACGCGCGCACATCGTTGATGGCGGCGAACGCCGCCTCGGGAGATTGGTCGACGACGAACGTGTAGCTGAGGCTGGCCATGGGATTGCCTTTCACGAGCCCGCCAATGCGCGCTCGAGGTTCTTGGGGTTCTGGTTCCAGACTACAGACATCTGCTGGGACAGCGGGTCGGGGAAGATCTCTTCGTCCCCGCGCTCGATCCCGGCGACGAGACTCCGCGCGGCGTCTTCGGGGCTCGACTTCGGCATCGAGAAGTTGCGCACCATGTCGGTGTCGATCGGACCCGGGAGCGCGGCGAGGATGTCGATGCCCTGCTTCCGGAGCTCGGAGCGCAGTGCCTGCGTGATGGAGTAGGCGGCGGCCTTGGACGCCGAGTAGCCGCCGAACGTCGGGACGTTGGCGAGCGCCGCGAGGGACAACACGTTCACGACGGTGGCGCGTCCGGGCGCTCTGGCCAGCGCGGGCACGAACGCGCGGACCACGTCGAGCGTGCCGTGAACGTGGGTCCGGTAGTCGGTGTCGAGCTCGGCCGTGCTCGTCGTCAGCACGTTGTACGACGTGCACACGCCGGCGTTGTTGACGAGCAGGGTGACGTCGCGCGCCCGAGCGGCGACCGCCGCGATCTGATCCGGCTTCGTGACGTCGAGTGTGACCGGCACGATTCTTGGGTCCTGCGCAACGATCGTGCGCTCGTCACGCGCCGCGGCGTAGACCTTTTCTGCTCCGGCGGCGAGGAGCGCCGCGACGATCGCCTTTCCGAGCCCTCGATTCGCTCCCGTGACGAGAGCCACTGTTCCTTCGATCTGCATGGGGTGTTCCTTTCACCCCGGATGACGATCCACCCCTCCGGAAAGCGACATCGCTAGCGATCGATTTTTCGCTGGAGGTGCCGGCGCTCGCTCTCGTTGGTCGCCAGCGCCAAGGCACGGCGGTAGTCGTCGCGAGAGTCCTCGCCGAGTCGGCTGCGGAAGTCGGCGCGCACCGCGTAGAAGAGGTGGTAGCTCTCGAGCTCGGGCTCCAGCGTCGCGAGCGCCTCCATGCCTTCGGCAGGGCCGCGGTGCATCGCAACGGCGACCGCACGGTTGAGTGCGACCACGGGGGAGGGGGCGAGCGCCAGCAAGGCATCGTAGAGGTGCAGGATCCGCCCCCAGTCGGTCGCTTCCCACGTCGCCGCGGTGACGTGGCACGCGGCGATCTCTGCCTGGAGCACGTAGCTCTCGCGACCGCCGAGGCGCCGCGCGCGTTGGAGCGCGAGGAGCGCTTCCTTGATCGTCGCGCGATCCCATCGCGACCGATCCTGGTCCGCGAGCTGCACGAGCTCGCCGTTCTCCATCCGCGTTGCCGTGCGTGCGACGCCGAACGCGATCAGCGCGAACAGCCCGAAGACCTCCGGCTCCATCGGAAGGAGGTCGCACAGGATGCGGCCGAGGCGAAGCGCGGCTGCCTGGAGATCGGGACGCACCAGCGCGCCCTCGCGCGGCGTGTGCCCTTCGTTGAACAGCAGGTAGACGACGGTGAGCACCGCGTCGAGACGCGCGGGGAGCTCGGCCCGTTCGGGCACGGCGTAGGCCACCTTCGCGTCCTCGATCGTGCGCTTGGCGCGCACGATCCGCTGCGAGATCGTCTTCTCGGGCGACACGAACGCGCGGGCGATCTCGTCCGTCGTGAAACCCGACACGACCTTGAGCGTGAGCGCGACCTGGCTGTCGAGCGTCAGCACGGGATGACAGCACGTGAAGATCAGGCGCAGCTCGTCGTCGGGGATCGATCCGAGCGCGTCGCTGCGCATGACCTCGTCCTCCCGCAACAAGGGCGCCCTGTCGGTGACGATGCGGTGGTGGCGCGCCGCATCCCGCGCGTGGTTCTTCGCGGCCGTCGTCAGCCACGCGGCCGGGTTGAGCGGCGTGCCCTTCGCGGGCCAGCTCTGGATCGCGGCGAGCACGGCCTCCTGGAACGCTTCCTCTGCGGCGTCGAGGCTCCCGAGCCGGCGCAGCAGCGCGCCGACGACGCGGCTCTTGTCGCGCCGAAAGATCTCGTCGAGGCCCCGGCTCAGCTCCGCCACAGCTCGCGGATCTCCAGGATGCCGTCCTTCACGAAACCGGACTGACTCGCCCACTCGACGGCCTCGTCCATGCTGCTCATCCGCAGGAAGAAAAGCCCGCCGATGACCTCCTTGCTCTCGAGGAAGGGACCGTCGAAGAAGGCGCGGCGGCCCCCGGTCGCGACGCGACGT
>Ga0310810_10005371_pt1 | contig 14309 bp, 12 predicted proteins | sample NCmetagenome_FD_207641 | JGI IMG/M metagenome (GOLD analysis project Ga0310810, IMG submission 207641) | Soil microbial communities from experimental microcosm in Duke University, North Carolina, United States - NC | ecosystem: Engineered > Artificial ecosystem > Soil microcosm > Unclassified ... | reverse complement strand
TGACAACTGAATCCGTGATTGCAATAATGTCGGTCGCATTGGTGCTCGCGCGACGAGCAATGGCACGACTGAACACCTCCATTGCCGTCGTCATCGATCTTGTGTCGGAACAAGTCGAGACCGACGGTTTCGGCTGCGCTCTCAAAGCAGTGGTCGGATTTCCGCAACCACGCGGAACGCCGGTCATTGCAACTTCCTGCGAAAGCTTCACTCGCAAAGTGTCGCCGATCTGTGGCTTGATCTGAAGCAAAACCGGCTGTGCCTGCAACGAAATCGGAATCGCTGACAGCAGAAGTGCGAGGCGAATCCTAAAAGCCATACGGATCATCTATCGGAAGACTTCGAATCGCGCGCGTCTCTTCGTGTGTCGATGCCGCGGCGATCGCCGGCTCGGGTGGAATGATTTTCTTGAACTGCGCCTCGAAGAACGCTTTCACATTGCTCGGCCTACTCCGCGTCGTTGCATCTCGAGCCTTCAGAATTTCCTCTTCATCGTACAGCGCAACAAACTTCTGCACCCATTGGAGCGTGACCGAGTGATCGAGCGGTCGCAGCGATCGATAAACCGCCACGTCAATTCCACCCTCGACCGCCTGGGGAAACTGCTCGACGCCCTCTCGGCCCATCATTACCGCCGGCCGAGGGAATCGGATAAAAATCGGTTGAGTGAAATGCGGGTGACGAACCATCAACTGGCCTTTCTCGAGCGTCGCGAGCTTTGTGCGAGTCGCCGGACTCAAAACTGAATACCCCGGCGTCGCAAGCTCATCCGCATCCATTCGACCAAACAGCGAAGTGCCGGAATTGCCGACCACACGCCGATGCACTTGCGATCTGAATTGCTGCGCGCTGAACAAAACGAGACCGAGATATCGGCCGCGCTCGGCGATATCGAGCAGCATTTTTCTGACGTAAGTATCCTGGCCGTCCGACGGAGCATATTTGTTCAGCTCGTCGACGAACACGATCAGATTTTTTACGCCGAGGTCGCGTCGCTCCAGATGTTCGCGCAGCTTGGAGACGACACGGGCGAAGATCAGGTCCTGCGCGTCTTCCTCGAGCGTCGCGACGTCCACGACATAGATCGTCCGATCCTCGAACTTTCCAAACGGCAGATCGCTGAGATGCCCCGTGTCAGTTACGAGTCCCGCGCATCGCTGCGAGATATTGATCAAACGATTCCGAACTTTTCTGATCGTCGCGATGTGATGAGTGCGCCAGGAGTCAGCGTTCGATCGCTCGAGACCGCGCAGTAGATCGCGAAACCAATCCTCGAGATCGGCAAACGACTGCACGGTGTGATCGCGTGACAGATATGTGTCCTTCTCGAACACCCGGTCGACGACTCGCTCGCTGATGAAATCGATCAACGCATCTGCTTTCGCATCGATATCATCACGATTGAGCAGGACTTCCGCGTAGCTCAACACTTCGCGGAGTCCCCATGTCAGTGGAGTGACATTGTACAGAAGCTCTTCGTTCGAGCGCAGCGTGTTGAGAGCAAAACCTTTCGCGGTATAAGGAGCGAAGTAGCGAACCTTGTCGAACGGTCTGCTGCTCACCTGCATTTTGTCGTACAGCTCGATGTCACGCTCGTCCAATCGCCCGGGCTGGTCGAGAAAACAGAGATCCGGACCTTTCACGTTGAAGCAAACCGCGGCGATCGATCCCTTCTCCTCGGGGAAATGGGCAAACACAGAAGCGAGCAGCCACTCGATTGCGCTCGTTTTTGTCGCGAGGCCGGACATTCCCGAGATATTCAGGTGTGCAGCCTCGGGACCGAGAAGGAAATCCGCGTCCAGGTAGATTGTGGAGTCAGTTCCACCAGCGCGATAAACGCCGATCGGAATTCCCGTGCGCGCGCCTTCCTTCAGATATCCATCCATTCGGAGCGCAACCGCAACGTCATCCTCCGCAGCGAGGAAAACTTCGCCCATCGGAACAGGCTGAAGCGGCTCATCCGGTAACTGTCGCAGCACCGCCGCCGAATAGAGCCGAATCTCCGCGCGCTCCGTTACAGCAAATCCCGCAGTCTCCGGTGATCCATCATGGCCGAGCACGTCGTGCATCGGCGACTGGAGATCGGTGTAGCTGAATCCTTCGACGACAATTCCATACACGCGAGGAATTTGTCCGTTGACCGGATTGGATCCATCAACGCGAACGATGGTTCCGATTCCAACAGGAGAATCGAGGGCAGTCCAGAAATGAAATTCGTGTGGCGTGTTTGGACGTCGCTCTGTCGCGACAACTCGTCCCAGCAGATCGCTCACGAGATTGCCCTCAGGAATTCTTCTGTCTCGTGAACGCCGTAGCTCATTTTGTCCCAGCGTCCGTCCGGGAGAGAAAGCGGAGATCCTTCAGCGATTACCCAGCGGGATATCTCATCGGCTCGCGAGATGGCGTCGTCTGACAGCGCTGTCTCGACGCGAACGAGTCCGAACAGAGCGTCACGTCCCTCAGCGGAACGAATGCGAACATACCAGCTCGCAACTGTCGGCCTCCCGCGATGCGCGACAGTGAAAACCGACGATCGCTCACCCGAGCCAAGGTTCATCACCGTCCGAAATGCGCTTCCTTCCGCGTAAAGCGTACGGTGAGTTTTGACCACTCCGATTGCGAGAGCTGATTCCGACGCTCGAGCACATCCGGCAATTGAACCGTCTATGTAAAGCGGCGACGACTCTTCTCCACACCACGCATCGGCGAGAATCTGTTCCAGGTCCTCTCTATCATCTCGAACTTTTTGAATCGCTCGCTCCAGCAGTGCTGCAGGGTGCCGCGACGGAAACTTCCCCGCGGAATCGGTTTCGCCGGTGTCGACTACGCGATGATCGTTGCGAAACTGCGGATCGATGTTCTCGACGTAGCGAATCGGAATGTAGTACCGGCGACTGACAAGAGGCTCGCGCTTTTCCCACGCAATGAGCCGGCGATTTCTTCGAACTCGAATCGCGGCGGAGACAATCGCCCACACAATGGGAATGCCGTCGCGATGATTGACGACGCGAACGTTCTGCGCTCCATCGAGAAAACCAAGAAACTCCGAGCTGAGTCGAGCGCCTCGCGGAGGCGCAACGCGAATTGCACGAAGTGTTGTTCCCTCGATAACCGAAGGCGACGAAAGAATGGGCGGCTCATCGGCTCGCCCGCGAAGGGATGCTTCATCGGCCGCGAGATCCATCGCGCTCGCGCCCGGCAGAGCGCGCATGATGAGGCGGCGCGCTGCGTGAGGCGATGTCGGCCAGCTACTCTCGTTTACCCCACGATCGAGAGCCTCGTCGCCTACTCCAGCCCGATGTCCCACGCCTGCTCCAGATCCTTCTTCGAGTACGCGCGAAATGCGGTCAGCGTCTGCGTGCTGCGGAGGCCCGGCACAGTCGTGATGTGCTCCGTCACGACGGTCGCGACTCCCTCGTAATCCGTCACTTCGATGATTGCTACGAGATCCCATTCTCCAGAGACGGAATACACCTGCGATACCCCTTCGATTCCCGCGATTTTTGTCGCACACTGCGGAATCAGCTTGGGCTCGGCTTTTATGAGCACGATGGCGGTGATCATTGTGTTTTTGAGTGGTGGAGAGGGCGGTTGCTGCGCGGGCGACCCGTGACGCAAGGTGCTATACTTCCTCGCTCGACGATGAGCATCGCTCACGTACGACTATAAGAGTATCGGCGGCGCCAAAACCGCGCTATGTCGCACCCCCGGAGAAGCACGAAACTTGGAACCTCAAGAGCAAGTGGCCGCGACTGGCCGCAGCCGTAATGTCGTCCATGTTCTCCCCCGGTCCACGGATTCGGTGGCAAGATTTCTCACTGGTCCGCTCGAGCGTGTCGATCCCGTAGCAGGCGGAACACAGCTCGTGGTTGTCACAGAGGATGCTGAAAGCGCGGTTGTTTTGGCGCAGACAGTTCTTGGATTGACCGGAATGGCGGGCATCGAGCTATTTCCGATAACAAGCCCACGTCGCGCCGCGCGAATTATCGCCGGCCGGCCGGTGCTCGCGATCGCAGGATCGCCGGGCGATCTGATGGAGATGATTCGAGGAAGTCACATCAAGCTTCAGGATGTGAGCACGATCGTACTCGCCTGGGCTGACGATTTGATGGACCCGGCTTCCGAAGCAAGCTCGTCACTCGATCTGCTGATGACGGAGATTCCAAAAGACGCCGCCCGAGTTGTGGTGACCGCAAATGCCGACGCGCGAGTGGATGCGTTTGTCGAGCGATACTTGCGGCGCGCTCGACGGGTGGACGAGAGAGATCTGTCGCAAAATGCCGAGCCGTTGTCTCTTCAGTATGTGACGGTTTCTGCGACGAATCGGGTGGCCGCGTTGCGGCGCTTGCTGGACGATCTCGATCCTCCGTCGGCGGCAATCGTGGTGGACTCGGAGGAAAATGAGCGTGCCGTCGCGGGGCTGTTGCGTGCGCTTGGATATTCTGAGGCGAGCACTGTCCGCGTTTCACGCGGAGACGTCGCACCGAATACGCACGCAGTGATTTTTTATGGATTGCCCGCGAGCCGTGCGCGATTGGCGGAAACTGCGACGGCAAAACCGGTGACGACTGTCGCCCTGGTGCAGCCAAGAGAAGTCGCTGAGCTTCGGCGGATGGCAGGTGGTGAGGTGAAGCCGCTCACGCTTTCCGATTCCGGAACGACGGCGCGCGACCGCGAGCGTGCGATGCGTCGCGAGCTGAGTGCCGCGCTCGAATCAGGACTGCCCGCGCGGGAGATTCTCGCGCTGGAGCCGTTGCTGGAGCGGTATGACGGAATCGAGATTGCGGGCGCAGCACTTCGTTTGCTCGAGCGCGAACGTGCAATTCGGCAGAAAATCGAGGCTGCCGCAGCGGCGGCTGCGCCGAGACCCGCTGCGCCGTCGCGACCCGGTTTCGATCGTGGAAGTCGTGATGATCGTGGCGGTCGAAGCGGCCCGCCACGAGGGATGGGACGGGATTCGCGTCCGCCACGATCCGATTCGCGCCCTCCGCGTTCCGATTCGCGCCCTCCGCGTTCCGACTCGCGCCCTCCGCGTTCCGACTCTCGCCCCCCACGTCGTGACGGGCCACCTGGGCGCGATTCCTCCCGCGGCCGCGATGATCGAGGACGTGGTGGCCGTCCACCGCGTGATCGATAATGGGCCAGTCCTTTCATCAGACCGGTGGATGGATCGAGGTTATTGCCGGCGTGATGTTCAGCGGAAAGAGCGAGGAGCTTATTCGCCGGGTGCGTCGCGCTATGATCGCGAGAAAGCGCATTCAAGTTTTTAAATCGCGACTCGATGAGCGCTACGCGGGGATTTACACGGTATCCAGTCACGATGGGCGAACAGTGGATGCAATTCCGGCGGATTCGTCGAGTCAGATCGCGCAGCAGCTCGATCCGATGGCAAATGTCGTGGCGATTGACGAAGCGCAGTTTCTCGATGCCGGGGTCATTCCGCTCGTTACTTCGCTAGCCGGCCGGGGCCGGCGCGTGATCATCGCCGGGACAGATACCGATTTTCGCGGTGAGCCGTTCGGATCGATGCCGCAGCTGATGGCGATTGCCGAGGTGGTGGACAAGCTTCACGCGATTTGTGTGTTGTGCGGTGGGCCTGCGAGTCGCAATCAGCGGCTGATTGGAGGGAAGCCTGCGCCGTACGAGTCGCCGACGATCATGGTCGGGTCGACGGAATCCTACGAGGCGCGTTGCCGGATGTGCTTCTCAATGCCCGCGAGAAATCCAGGACAGGGATCACTTCTCTAGCCATCAGCCATCAGCCATCAGCTCAACTGCGAACGACTAACTAGCTGACGGCCGATGGCTGATGGCTGACGGCCCTAAACATTTGAATCTCAGTGTCAGACGGAATTACATATTTACCTGTCGCGATGGGCGCTTATGTTGAGATACCATGAACCGGCCCATATCCGGAATGCGAAGCGTCGCGCTCACCGGCAACATCGCGAGCGGAAAGTCAGCCGTTGCCGACATGCTGGCGCAGCGCGGCGCGACGATCATCGACGCGGACGAGCTCTCGCGTGAAGCAGTCGAGCCCGGCACGCCCGCGTTGGCGGCGATCGTCCAGCGATGGGGCCCGGGCGTTCTCGCCAAGGACGGCACACTCGATCGCGCCGCATTGCGAAAGACAGTTTTCAACGATCGCTCCGAGCTCGACGCGCTGAACGAAATCGTTCATCCCGAAGTTGCTCGACTGCGCGAAGCAGAGATCAGCGCCGCACGCGCGCGCGGAGACCGAATTGTCGTCAGCGTGATTCCTCTGCTCTTCGAGCGCCACCTCGCCGACAACTTCGATTACATCGTGCTCGTCGATGCACCCCGGCCCATGCGACTCGACCGCATCGTTCGCGATCGCGGACTCGAGGAAGCTGAAGCGATGGACATGATCGCATCGCAAATGCCGGCCGAGCTGAAGAAAGCCCGCGCGGATTGGGTGATCGAGAATGCGGGAACGATGGAGCAGCTCGAGCGCGAGGTCGATCGATTGTGGGAATCACTCGCCGGCGACGGTGCGCTCACGGCATCGAACGCGCCTTGACACGATTCTCACGTCTCAGGTAGACTGTCGCGTCGGGTAGCAAGTCCGACGCTTTTTTATTTCTACCGCCGGAGTGCGCCGTGGCAAACATCCCCGCCGATCTCAAATACACCGCTGAGCACGAGTACGTCCGCGTCAAGCCGGACGGCACCGCCGACGTCGGCGTTACCGATTACGCGCAGGGTGAGCTCGGCGACGTTGTGTACATCGAGCTTCCGAAAGTCGGGACGAAATTCGCGAAGCACGACGTGTTCGGGACGATCGAGGCGGTGAAAGCGGTGTCCGAGCTTTTCTCGCCTGTCTCTGGTGAGATCACGGCGGTGAATGACCGGCTCGATAAAGAGCCGGCTCTCGTGAATACCGATCCTTATGGGGAAGGATGGATGATAAGGATCAAATTATCGGATGCGTCTGAAGCGGACGCATTACTCGATGCACAGGCTTACTCAGCGCAGATAGCATAAGCCATCAGCCATCAGCCTTCAGCCATCAGCTACTTGCGAACTCGCTGACGGCTGATGGCTGATGGCTGATGGCTGTGTTATTTCATCGCATCCTTAAAACTGACGCCCGCGCGGAATCCTGGAATCTTTCGCGCTTTCACTTTCACCGTGCGACCGGTGAAAACGCTGTTGACGTCGCGCGCCTTGTGGGAGCGTCTGTCGAACGTGCCGAAGCCCGCGATGGTGACTTTCCCGCCCCTCTTGATCTGTTTCGAGATTACTCCGTCGGTGGGATCAAAGATCGCGTCCACCACACGCTTCACGTACGTAGGCCGAAGCTTTGTCTGACGCTGCAGTGCTTCCAGCAGTTCCGCCTTGTTCATGGCAGCTCCATTTGCAGCAGTACGGTACGATTGTATCAGGACTTCTAAGCTAGTGTCTTATATCGAACGCTGCTAGGAAAACTACGTTTCCCGTCAGCTCACGACTCTTCCGCGACGGCCTCGGCGTAAGCATCCGCGGGCGGACAAGAGCAGATCAGATTCCTGTCCCCATAGGCACTCTCCACTCTCGCGACTGCCGGCCAGAACTTGTAATCGCGGGTCCACTGCGCCGGAAACGCCGCGCGCTCACGCGGGTACGGGTGAGTCCAATCATTCGCGGTAACCTGCGACTGAGTGTGAGGCGCATTCTTTAGAAGATTGTCCTTCCTGTCTGCGGTGCCCGTTTCGATTTCACGAATCTCTTCTCGAATTGAAATCATCGCGTCGCAGAAACGATCGAGCTCCGGCTTCGACTCGCTCTCGGTCGGCTCGACCATCAGCGTTCCAGCGACGGGAAAAGAAACTGTCGGCGCATGGAATCCATAATCCATGAGACGCTTCGCAATGTCCTCGACCTCGACGCCACTCGCACCCTTCACGACGCGCGTATCGACAATGCACTCGTGCGCGACTGTGCCGTGCTCGCCCTTGTACAATACCGGGAAATGATTCTCCAAACGGCGCGCGATGTAGTTCGCGTTGAGAATCGCGACCTTTGTCGCCAGCTCGAGCCCGGGGCCACCCATCAGCCGGATGTACGCCATCGAGATCGGAAGAATGCTCGCGCTTCCCCACGGCGCAGACGAAACAGCACCGACGTGCTTTCCAGGAAGATCGATCACTGCATGCCCCGGGAGAAATGGCACGAGATGTTTTGCAACACCAATCGGCCCCATGCCCGGTCCCCCACCGCCGTGGGGAATGCAGAAAGTCTTGTGCAGATTGAGATGGCACACGTCGGCGCCAATGTCAGCGGGGCGGCACAAGCCGACCATCGCGTTCATGTTCGCACCGTCCATGTACACCTGCCCGCCGTGCTGATGAACGATCGAGCAGATTTCGGTAATTCCTTCCTCGAACACACCGTGCGTTGACGGATACGTCACCATCAGCGCCGCGAGATTCGCGCTGTTCTGCTCCGCCTTCGCGCGGAGATCCGCGATATCGATGTTGCCGCGCGTGTCGGTCTTCACGACCACCACTTTCATTCCCGCCATCACCGCGCTCGCTGGATTCGTCCCGTGCGCCGACTGGGGCGTGAGGCAAACATTGCGATGACTCTCGTTTCGCGATGCGTGGTAGCCGTGAATCGCGAGCAGCCCCGCGTACTCACCCTGCGATCCCGCATTCGGCTGCAATGAGATCGCCGCAAAACCGGTAATCTCCCGCAAGGCTGACTCGAGCTGATCGAACAGCTCGCGATATCCCTGCGCCTGCTCCACCGGCGCGAATGGATGAATCTTCGAGAAACCCGGCCAGGTAATCGGCATCATCTCGGCGGTCGCGTTCAACTTCATTGTGCATGAGCCGAGTGGAATCATTGAATGCACGAGGGAGAGGTCGCGCGATTCGAGCTTGTGCATGTAGCGAAGCAGCTCCGTCTCCGAGCAATGCGTGTTGAAGACGGGATGTGTCAGAAACGGCGTGGTGCGTTTGAATCGCTCGTCATAGCGCGCGTCGGTTGCATCGGCGAGCTCGTCGATCGAAGCGCCGATCGATGCGGCACTGCCGAAAACCTCGAGCAGATTTTGCAGATCATCTTCTGTGACTGTCTCATCGAGCGCCACACAAACGGAGCGATCGTCCATCAGCCGCACGTTGATTCCCTTCTCCACTGCGCGCCTTACGATCTCTGTTGCATTTCCATCGCGGAGCTCGACACGAATGGTGTCGAAGAAATCATCATGCGCGATCGTGTGGCCCGCTCTACGAATACCCTCGGCGAGAACGGACGCGTACTGATGAATGCGCGACGCAATCCGGGTCAAACCCCGGGGGCCATGCCAAACGGCGTACATACTCGCAACGACCGCGAGCAACACCTGGGCGGTGCACACGTTGCTCGTCGCTTTTTCACGACGGATGTGCTGCTCGCGAGTCTGGAGCGCCATTCTGAGAGCAGGCTTTCCGTCAGCATCGCGCGAAACGCCAATGATTCTCCCCGGGATCTGTCGTTTGAATTCATCGCGCGTCGCAAAGAACGCCGCGTGCGGGCCGCCATATCCAAGAGGAACGCCAAAGCGCTGGGAATTTCCTACGACGATGTCAGCGCCCCATTCACCGGGAGGAACCAGCAGCGTGAGCGCGAGTAAATCCGCGGCGACGGTTACGATCGCATCATTCGCGTGGACCTTCTCGCAAATGTCGCGGTAGTCGATCACTGCGCCGTCGGTCGTCGGATACTGCAGCAACACTCCAAACACATCCGCGCCAATCTCGTCGGTTCCGATGTTCGCGATCCGAACCGTGATTCCACGAACCGCAGCGCGCGTACGGACGACGTCGATTGTCTGGGGATGACACGCATCAGAGACGACAAAAACTTCTTTCCCCTCGCGGCCTTTGAGGCCGTAGCTCATCGTCATCGCTTCGGCCGCAGCGGTTGACTCGTCGAGGAGAGACGCATTGGCGATCTCGAGCGCGGTGAGATCGATCACCACAGTCTGGAAGTTGAGCAGCGCTTCGAGACGACCCTGCGCGATCTCCGCCTGATACGGCGTGTACGCCGTGTACCACGCAGGGTTTTCGATGATGTTCCGCTGAATTACCGGCGGAGTGATGGTATCCGCGTAGCCCATTCCAATGAACGATCGGAAAACGCGATTCTTCGCCGCAATTGCGCGGAATTCGGCGAGCACCTGCGCTTCACTTCGTCCCGCAGGAAGCGACAGGCCGTGACGGTAACGGATTCCTGGTGGGATCGTTTTGTCGATCAGCTCGTCCAGTGTCGCAAAGCCGAGTGTCTCGAGCATTGCGGCGATGTCGGCGTCAGTCGGGCCGACGTGTCGCGGTACAAAAGATTCAACGGGCGCGAGAGCTCGGCCCGAGTGCTTGATAGTCGTTGCCATGGTGCTATCAATTTAACGAGGCATGCCAGACCCGCGAAGGAAACGAAGGTGGCGGCTCATGAGAGTTGGGCCGCGCAATGGCGCTGAAAACATGGCGCGCGACGTTGCGTTGATGCGCCGCGCGCGCGAAACAGGAGAAATCGTGTTTTCGGTCTACGAATGGGCGATTCCCACCCTTTCGTTTGGCCGAAACCAGACAGCGGCGGGGCTGTATGATCGCAACCTGTTGATCGCTCGCGGAGTGGATGTGGTGCGTCGACCCACTGGTGGCCGATCTCTGCTCCATCATCGCGAGCTCACCTACAGCGTGACTGCGCCGCTCGATGACAACGAGAGCCTGAATTCATCGTACGAAAGGATCAATCGAATTCTCCTCGAGGGACTCAATCGACTCGGCGTTGGAGCATCGATTGCCGATCCATCGTCTCCCGCAAGAATGCCAACCGACGTTCCGTGTTTCGCAGAGCCGAGCAAAGGTGAGCTTGTGAGTGACGGACGAAAGCTGGTTGGAAGCGCGCAATGGAGAAACAACGGAGCGCTGCTGCAGCACGGCTCGATTCTAATCGATGACGATCAGCAGATGATTCGATCGTTCTCGCTCAATGGTGAGCAAGAGGACGTCCCGCAAGCCGCGACGTTATCCGCTGCGCTCGGCCGAACGCCAGTCGCGGCTGAGATTGCAGAAGCATTGTTCGCGGCGGCTCGCTCGCTCGAGGATTCTGATGCGCTGCCTCTCGACGAGTCAGATGTTCGCGCTGCCACTGACCGCGAGATGCCGCAATTCGAAAATGAACTGTGGACGTGGCGGCGGTAACAGGCCTACTTTGTCGCGCATAACCAACAGTCAAGTCGAATGCGCGTACTGATTTCGCTTGCCGCGGTGACCGTTCTCGCTTTTTCAGCATGCGAGAACGGAAGCCGCCCCTCGTCTTCCGGAGGAGCTGCTACGCCCGGCGGAACGCTCGTCATCTCATCCGGTGGAGAGCCGGATGTCCTCTTTCCTCCGCTGATGGCCACATCCACCGCGCATCAAATCACCGAGCTTGTCTACGATCATCTGGCTGACGTCGGACCGTCCATGAACACGTTCGGCGACGCCGATTTTCAACCTGCGCTGGCAAAAAGCTGGACGTGGTCTCCTGATTCACTGTCGATTCAGTTCCATCTCGATCCAGCGGCAAAGTGGCACGACGGTCAACCGGTGCGTGCTTCGGACGTGGTGACGACGTACAAGATCTACACTGATTCTGCGACCGGATCTCCGACTGCGGCAACATTGGAGAGCATCGATTCCGTCACTGCGAGCGATTCAGTCACAGTCACATTCTGGTTCGCGAAGCATTCTCCAACGCAGTTCTTCGATGCTGCGTCGCAGATGCTGATCATCCCCGCGCATCTTCTCAAAGATGCTCGTGGTCAAGCATTGCGAACCACCAGTCTCGCGCAGACACCGGTCGGCAGCGGTCGGTTCCGATTCGACAGCTGGAAAGCGGGAGCATCGGCGCAGATCACTGCAGATACAGCCAACTATAGGGGTCGCCCCAAGCTCGACAGAGTCATCTGGGCGTTCGCGAGCGATCCGAACACGCTATTTACGCGCTTGCTGGGCGGTGAGGCCGACTTGCTCGAGCAGATTTCTCCTCCTGAAGTTCCCCAGCTCGCAACACATAAGGAAATTCGCTCCGCAATTATTGACGGGCTCGATTACAACTTCGTCTGCTTCAACCTTCGCGATCCCGCGAATTCGACCAGGCCGCATCCACTGTTTGCCGATCGCGAGCTGCGTCGCGCACTCACGATGCTGGTCGATCGCAAGCGAATCGTTCAAAGTGTTTACGACAGTCTCGCCGCACCGGCTCTCGGGCCGACCGTTCGCGCGTATCCCACTACCGACACAACGCTGCAACAGATTCCGTATTCGCCGGAAACTGCCACGCGAATTCTCGATTCACTGGGCTGGCGTGTTACGGGTCGCGACAGCATTCGCCGAAAGTCAGGACGACCGCTCGAGTTCACGCTCACTGTCCCCGGGCCGAGTAGAAATCGTGTCAACATGGGTGTGATCATCCAGAATCAGCTTGCACAGGCAGGCGTGAAGATGAACATCGACAAGCTCGACTTTGGCGCGTTCATCGATCGGGAGAAGCACCACGCATTCGATGCGATCATGGGCGGATGGCACGTCGATCCGAGCCCTGGCGGAGTTCGTCAGACGTGGGGAATAGCCGGCGCGACCGAAGGTGGCTCGAACTATGGCTACTATATGAATCCGATTTTCGACGCGCGCCTCGATAGTGCGCTGTCGTCATCGAACCCCACTGAAAGACGCGCGAGATTCAAGCAGGCGTATCAGACAATCATCGACGATGCGCCCGCGATCTGGCTCGCTGAGCCGAAAACGCTGATCGCTATTCATCACCGTTTTCACACAACGAAGTTGAGACCGGACGCATGGTGGGCCAACATCGCCGACTGGTACGTGCCAACGGGCGAGCGCATCGCGCGCGACAGCGTCGGTTTGCGGCAATGAGCGGGTGATCGCCTATCTGACTGGCCGGCTCGCGCAGACAGTCGTTGTCGTCGTTCTTGTAACGACGATTGCATTCTTTCTCATTCACGCTGCGCCAGGCGATCCGTTCGGCGCAGCGATGGAAAATCCGAAGGTAACGGAAGCAGTGCGCGCGCAGTGGCGCGCGTCATACGGCCTCGACCGTCCGTTGCCCGAGCAATTCGTCAAATACATCGCGAGTGTCGCGCGCGGAGATCTGGGATGGTCATTCTCCCGCCAGCGTCCGGTTGCAGCGGTACTGAAGGAAACGCTTCCAAACACGCTCCTTCTCATGAGCGTCGCGCTCGTCGCCAGTTTTATTCTCGGAATTTTTCTCGCCGTGCTTCAGGCGATGAAGCCCAAATCGCTCACTGACAAAATCATCGGCGGGATTTCTCTTTTTCTTTTTTCGATGCCGGAGTTCTGGCTCGCGCTGATGGCGCTGTTTCTTCTCGCATATCACTTCCCCGTTTTTCCGATCGGAGGAATGCGCGATGAAGTGATGCACTCGAGCTATGGCTTTGGTGGGCGGGTTGCTGACATTCTGCGTCACACTGTACTTCCTGCGCTGACGCTCACATTGCTGTACTCTGCAGTCGTTGCGCGGTATCAGCGAGCAGCCCTTCTCGACGCACTTCCCGCCGAGTACATCAAGACCGCGCGCGCAAAGGGGGTAACCGAGAAGTCGATCGTCCGACGTCACGCACTTCGTAACGCGCTTCTCCCGATAATCACACTGTTCGGTCTCGCATTCCCCGCGTTGCTCACAGGCGCAGTGTTCGTTGAAAAAGTTTTTGCGTGGCCGGGAATGGGGGGTGTAATCGTCAGCTCGATCGATTCACGCGACTATCCGCTTCTCGTTGCGTCAGTAATCATCGGCAGCGTTCTTGTGGCTTTCGGAAGTCTCATCGCCGATTTGTTGTACCGCGTCGCTGACCCAAGACTGCGCGATGATCACTGAGGTACCACTCGCGCTGTGGAGAAAACATTCCGTCGCGCGGCGACTGCGTGCGAACCGATCGGCAATTGCGGCAATCGCGCTGATGCTCGCGATTGTAATTCCATGCGCGCTTGCTCCGGCTTTCGCGCCATACGATCCCACTGCGCAACCGGACATCATTGGACTGCGGAGCCAGCCGCCGTCAGCTCTCCATCCGTTCGGAACTGATCCATTCAGTCGCGATGTGTTGAGCCGGGTGCTTTACGGGGGACGTCTTTCTCTGTCGATCGCGCTGGTGGCAACCCTTCTCAGCGTTACCCTCGGGACTGCGTACGGTGCGATCGCCGGATTAGTTGGCGGAGTGGTAGAAACAGTCATGATGCGAATCCTTGACGCCCTCCTGTCGATCCCGCGTTTGCTGCTGCTTATCGCAATTTTTGCCGCGT
>Ga0310810_10005370_pt1 | contig 14313 bp, 20 predicted proteins | sample NCmetagenome_FD_207641 | JGI IMG/M metagenome (GOLD analysis project Ga0310810, IMG submission 207641) | Soil microbial communities from experimental microcosm in Duke University, North Carolina, United States - NC | ecosystem: Engineered > Artificial ecosystem > Soil microcosm > Unclassified ... | reverse complement strand
GATGCGCGGGATGTCCGGCTCGTCAGTCATAGTTCATTTTGGCGTGAACTGTAGACGTTACGCCGCCTGTAGTATCCTGTCCAGCCCATGAGCGAAACCGAGCTGCTCGAGCAGTTGAATGCCGGCTACGTGCGCGCGGCGCAGAATTCCGACGCGCGCTGGTACGACGAGCACCTCGCGGAGGACTTCCTCGCGAGCAACGTCGACGGCTCGATCCAGGACAAGAAATCGTTTCTCGAGCGCATCGGCAAGCCGCACAAGGTGACCGGCATGCGCCCGGTCGACGTGCGCATCCAGCGCGCGGGCGACCTCGCCCTCATCCACGCGGGCTTCGAGTACCGCAAGCCCGACGGCCAGCCGGGCACCGGGCGCTACACCGACATCTGGGCGCGCCGCGGCGAGCGCTGGCTGTGCGTCTCGGCCCACTTCAACCGCTTCTGACCATGCAAGACGGCGCCGACCTGAAGACGCTGATCGAGCTGAACGACGGCTACATCCGCTCGGTGGCGACTTCGGACGCCGCGTGGTTCGAGCGCCATCTGTCCGGCGATTTCGTCAACAGCAACCCGGACGGCACGCTTTCGGATCGCGCGACGTTCATCGAGCGCGTCGCCAAGCCCAATCCGCTGACGGATTTCCGCTGTGAAGACGTGCGCGTGCGCCTGATGGGCGATACCGCGATCATTCACGCCCGCACGACGTACCGGAAGCCCGACGGCGGCGCCGGTCGAGGCCGCTATACCGACGTCTACGCGCGCCGCGACGGCCAGTGGCTGTGCGTGTGCGCGGACGTGACGCGCTGCTAGCCGGAAACGTCCGATGCCGTCGTCAACAAGCTCTACGATGCGTTCGGCAAGGCGATGGCAAGCCCCGAAGGACGCGCCTACCTCGCCTCCCGCGCCGGCGTCGACGTAAGCTTCACGCCGCGGGAGCTCCAGGCGTTCGTGGTCTCGGAGTACGAGCGCTTCCGCAAGATCGCGCAGGCCGCGGGCATCAAACCGAATTAGCCGCCGCCGGGCGAACGCACCCTCAGCCGCCGGCCAGCCGCTCGAGCGTCGCGCGCGGCACCTTGACCTTCTCGCCCGCGGCGAGGATTTCGCTCCAGGTGTTGTCGTCGACCGCGATGCCGTCGCGCTCGCGCCGCGCGCGGGTCTCGCGCTCGGGCTCGCCCGCGATCCTCACCTTGTCGAAACCGGGCGCTACCGGCGACTTGCGCAGCGATTCGAGGAACGCCGTCGTCTCCCGCCCAAACGCCTCCGCGGTGCCGAGGCGCTTCGGGTCGATGAGGATCGTCATCATCCCGTTGTAGACGCGCTTCTTCGAGCGGTCGTCGGAGTGCCAGGTGCCGCCGCCCGTGAGGGCGCCGCCGAGCAGCTCGCACACCACCGCGAGGCCGTAGCCCTTGTGCAGGCCGAAAGTGCGCAGCGCACCGAAGGGCTCGATCACGCCGAACTTCGGGTCCGAGGTCGGCTCGCCCTTGTCGTCGATCAGCCATTCGGGCGCCACCTTCTCGCGCTTGTTGTGCGCCACGCGGATCTTTCCCTGCGCGACGGCGGAGGTCGCCATATCCAGGATGAAGGGCGGCTCGCCCGGGATCGGAATGCCGATCGTCACCGGGTTGGTGCCGAAGCGCGCGTCCGCACCGCCGTGCGGCGCGACGATCGAGCGCGAGATCACGTTGGTGAAATGCAGCGACACGAGCCCCGCCGCCACCGCCTGCTCGGCCCACTGGCCGATGCGGCACAGGTGATGCGCGCGCCCCAGGCCCATCACGCACATCCCATGCTGCTTCGCGCGCCCGATGCCGATCTCCATCGCCTCCAGCCCGATCACCTGGCCGTAGCCCGCCTGGCCGTCGAGCGTGATCATCGCGCCGCCGTCGAAGACGATCTTCGGGTGCTGGTTGACCTTGAGCCCGCCTTCGAGCAGCGAGTCGACGTAGCGCGGGATCATGCCGACACCGTGCGAGTCGTGGCCGGTCAGGTTGGCGGTGACGAGGTTCTCGGCGACGATTTTCGACTCGCGCGCATCGCTCCCGCCGGCCGCCACGACCGCTTCGATCGTCTTTTCCAGGGTATTTTTCTTGAATAAACGCATAAGAAGCTATTCCGGCTTTATGCCGCCCTTGTTGACCACGGCGGTCCAGCGGTCGACCTCGGCCTTCATGAACTTGCCGAATTCGTCGGATGAGCCGGCCACCACGTCGAAGCCGATCTGCGTCATGCGCTCCTTGATCACCGGGTCGCGCAACGCGCGCACGCTCGCCTCGTTTAGCCTGGCCACGATCTCGCGCGGGGTCTTCACGGGCGCGGCGACCGCCTGCCATGACGTGACCACGAGGTCCGGCGAGCCCGCCTCGGCGGCATCCGGCACGTTCGGCAGCTGCGGGTGGCGGCCTTTCGCCGTCACCGCGAGCGCCTTCATCTTGCCCGCCTTGATGTAGTTGGTGACCGCGCCCAGGTTCTGGAACGAATAGTCGACCTGGTTGCCCATGATGTCGGTCTGGCAGGCCGCCCCGCCCTTGTAGGGCACGTGCACGGCCTGGATGCCCGCGGCCTGCTTGAGAAGCTCCCCGGTCAGGTGGTCGGACGACCCGGTGCCGCTCGAGCAGTACGAGAGCTTGCCCGGATTCTTCCTCGCCAGGTCGATCAGCTCCTTCAGCGAGCCGGCCGCCAGCGTCGGCTTGGTGATGAGCACGTTCGGCGTGGTGACCGCGAGCGTGATCGGCGCGAAGTCGCGCACCGGGCTGTAGCGCAGGTCCTTGAAGAGCGCGGCGTTGATCGAGAAGACGCCGATCGAGCCGACCAGGATCGTGTAGCCGTCGGGCTCGCTCTTCGCGACGAATTCGGCCGCGATGGCGCCGTTGGCGCCGGGCTTGTTCTCGACCACCCCCGGCTGCCCGAGAAAGTCCTGGAACTTGGAGGCGATGGCGCGACCGACGATGTCGGAGGAACCGCCCGCGACGAAGGGAATCACGACCTTGATCGGCTTGGCGGGCCAGGCTTGCGCATGGACTGCGCCGGACGCTACCGCAAGCAGCGCCGCCGCTGTTTTAACTATCCGGTTCACAGGCCTCCCTCCGGGGTTTTTTTCAAGTTTACAATGAGCGCCCTCTCCTTCCGCCCTCCGAAAGGCCCCCAATGCGTGCCGGTTTCGCTCTGGCGTTGCTCATCGCCGCCGCTTCGTTCTCGGCAGCGGCCCAGTATCCCACCAAGCCGATCCGCATCATCGTGCCGTACGCGGCGGGCGGCACCTCCGACATCCTCGCGCGCGCGATCGGGCCGAAGCTGACCGAGGCCTGGGGCCAGCCGGTGATCGTGGAGAACAAGCCCGGCGCGAACGGCAACGTCGGCGCCGACTTTGTCGCCAAGTCCGCGCCCGACGGCTACACGCTGCTCCTCACGGACCTGGGCGGGCTCGTCATCAGCCCCAGCGTCTACCCGAATCTGCCCTTCAACCCTTCCAAGGACTTCAGTCCGGTCGTGATGGTGGCCTACTCGCCGCACGTGCTCGCGGTGCATCCCTCGGTTCAGGTGAAGGACGTGAAGGAGCTGGTCGCGATGGCAAAGGCGCATCCGGGCAAGCTCAACTTCGCGGTCTCGGGCATCGGCGGCGCACCGCATCTTGCCGGCATCGAGTTCGCGCAGCGCATGGGTGTCCAGTGGACCTACATTCCCTACAAGGGCGGCTCCGACGCGGTCACCGGCGTGGTCGGCGGCCAGGCGCACGTCCTTTTCAACGGCATGCTCGCCACCTGGCCCTCGGTCATGGGCGGCAAGTTGAGGGCGCTCGGCATCTCGAGCGCCCAGCGCGTGCCCTCGGCGAAGGACACCCCGACCGTGGCCGAGCAGGGGCTGCCCGGTTTCGAGACGGGCTCCTACCAAGGCATCGTCGGGCCGCTCGGTATTCCCGGGGAAACGATCGGCAAGCTGAACGGCGAGCTCATCAAGGCGCTCAACGCCACCGACATGAAGGAGCGCCTCGCCAAGCTCGGCACGGACGTGCGCACCGGCACGCCGCAAGCGCTTGGCGGCTGGCTGCAGAGCGAGCAGGCGAAATGGGCGAAGGTCGTCAAGGACTCCGGCGCCAAATTCGACTGATGGATCTGCCCCAGAACGCCTTCAAGCGCGCCCTCAAGGCGGGGCGCAACCAGATCGGGCTGTGGTCGAGCCTTTCCTCGCACTACACCGTCGAGGTGATCGCGGGCGCCGGGTTCGACTGGCTGCTGCTCGATTGCGAGCACTCGCCCAATGATCTCGAGTCGCTGCTCGGCCAGCTGCAGGCCTGCGCGCCCTATGCGTCGACGCCGGTCGTGCGCGTGCCGTGGAATGACATGGTGAACGTCAAGCGCGTGCTCGACATCGGCGCGCAATCGCTGCTCTTTCCCTACGTCTGCACGCCGGACGAGGCGAAAGCGGCGGTGGCCGCGACCCGCTACCCGCCCAAGGGCGTGCGCGGCGTCGCCGGGACGACGCGCGCGACGCGCTTCGGCCGGGTGAAGGACTACGCCAGGCGCGCGCACGAGGAACTCTGCGTGCTCGTGCAGGTGGAGACGAAGCCGGCCCTGGACCAGCTCGAGGCGATCTGCGCGGTCGAGGGGGTCGACGGCGTCTTCATCGGCCCCGCCGACCTGCATGCGTCGATGGGGTACACGGGCGAGACCTCGAATCCGGCGGTGATGCCGTTGATCGAGGAGGCGATGCGCCGCATCCGCAAGGCCGGCAAGGCCGCGGGCTATCTCTCGCCGGTCGAGGCCGATGCGAAGCGCATGATCGCCGCGGGCGCGAACTTCTGCGCGGTCGGCGCGGATGTGGGGCTTCTCGCGCGGGGAGCCGAGGCACTAAGGGCCAAATTCACATGAAAAACGAAATCATCATCACCGCGCCCGGGCATAAGGGCACGATGGAGCGTCTGCAGAACGAGTTCGCGCCGGTCAAGCTCTGGGAGGCGGCCGACAAGGACGCCGCGCTCAAGAAAGCCGCGCACATCCGCGGGCTCGCGCACTTCGGCCACTCGAAGGTCGACGGCAAGCTCATGGACGCGCTGCCCAAGCTCGAGATCATCTCCAACTTCGGCGTCGGCGTGGACCAGATCGACCTGGACGCCGCGAAAGCCCGCAAGATCATCGTCACCAACACGCCGGACGTGCTGAACGACTGCGTCGCAGACTGCGCGATGGCGCTGGTGCTCAACACCCTGCGCAGGCTCCCGCAATCGGATGCGTACCTGCGCGGCGGGAACTGGGAAGGCAAAGGTCCCTATCCGCTCTGCACCTCGCTCGGCGGCAAGGTGATGGGCGTCCTCGGCCTCGGACGGATCGGCGAAGCGATCGCGAAGCGCGCGCAGGCCTTCGGCATGACGATCCGGTATCACAACCGCACCCGGAAGAACGTCCCCTATCCCTACGATCCGGATCCGGTGACCCTCGCGAAGAACTCGGACGTGGTCATGGTGGTGACCCCGGGCGGGGCCGGCACCGCGAAGCTCGTCAATGCCGCGGTGCTCGACGCGCTCGGCCCCGAGGGCTACCTGGTGAATGTCGCGCGCGGCTCGGTGGTCGATGAGCCGGTGCTGCTCAAGTACCTGCAGCAAAGGAAAATCGCGGGCGCCGGCCTGGATGTCTTCGCCGACGAGCCGCGCGTGCCCAAGGAGTTCTTCACGCTCGACAATGCGGTGCTCTTTCCCCACGTCGCCAGCGCGACCGCGGAGACGAGAAAGGCGATGGGCGACCTGCAGGTGGAGAACCTGCTGCTGCACTTCGCCGGCAAGCCGGTGAAGACCCGCGTGGCCTAGGACTTCGCTCCATTCCAGGTCTGCAGCCAGTTCTGCAGGCCGACTTTCTCGATGAGCTCGAGCTGCGTCTCGAGAAAGTCGATGTGCTCTTCTTCCGACTCGAGGATGTCCTCGAAGATCTCGCGCGAGATGTAGTCGCCGACCGTCTCGCAGTGCGCGATCGCCTTCTGCAGCACGGGCCGCGCCGCCTGCTCGAGCTTCAAGTCGCCGCGCAGCGCTTCGGGCGCATCCTCGCCGATCATCAGCTTGCCTAGGTCCTGGAGGTTGGGCAGCCCCTCGAGGAAGAGGATGCGCGCGATCAGCCGATCGGCGTGCTTCATCTCGTCGATCGACTCCTTTTTCTCGTGCTCCTCGAGCTTGGTCAGCCCCCAGTTGCCGAACATGCGGGCGTGCAGGAAGTACTGGTTGATCGCGGTGAGCTCGTTGAAGAGCACCTTGTTCAGGTGCTGGATGACGACCCGGTCGCCTTTCATGCCGCCTCCGTACGTGAGGAAAAACGCGAGTACGGAGAAAGTCTAGCGGGGCCTACGCGGGCGTAGTCGAGAGAATCGTTCGCGAAGACGAACGCGTATCGTTCAGAATCTCGCGCGCCGCCGGCTTGCATTTGCCGCAGCCCGCGCCGACCCCCAGACACGACTCCAGGTCGCGCATCGTGCGCGCGCCTTCCTCCACGCAGCAGCGGATTTCCCGTTCGGTGATGGCGTTGCAGAGGCAAATGTACATAGGGTGAACGCAAATCATTATCATTCAAACACTTGGGAGGCACAAGGGTGCGAGTACATACTCACATATAAGCCATTGTTTGTAGTCGAAATATCCTATTGACGGGAGTCATGAGAATGATTATTGTTTGTCATCCATGATGACCGCGACCCCCTCCGTACCCCCGCCTTACGAGCCGAAGAAGGTCTCGAGCGAGACGCTGCTCGGAAAGAAAAGGGAGCTCGTGATCGTGCACAACGGCCGCGAATACCGGCTGCGCCTGACTCAGAACGGCAAGCTGATCCTCACCGCCTGACCGCCATGGGACAGATGCTCGTCGTCACGCTGCGCGAAGGAATCGAGATGTTCCTCATCGTCGCGATCGCCGCCGCGTACCTGCGCAAGACCGGCCGCTCGATGCTCCTGCCCGCGGTCTGGTGGGGCGCAGGGGCCGCCGCCCTCGCCTCGCTCGTGCTCGGCGTTTGGCTCGCCGAAGTCGCCGTGCTGCCCTTCCGGCAGGGCGTGCTCGCCCTCATCGCCGCAGCCCTGGTCAGCTCGATGGTCGTCTACATGCTGAAGGCCGCGCGGCACCTGCGCGCGGACATCGGCGCACGCCTGGAGGCGGCGTCCCAGCGCCCCGGCAAGGCCGCCTGGCTCGGCATCTTCCTTTTTACGGTGCTCATGATCACGCGCGAGGGAATGGAATTCGCTTTCGTCGCCGCTTCGATCGCGACCCAGGCCGGCTCGGGCCCGCTGCTCACCGGCGCCGCGCTCGGCCTCGTCGCCGCGGCGCTGCTCGCGCTCGGCTGGATCCGCTACGGACAGCGCGTCAATCTGGGCCTTTTTTTCCAGGTGACCTCGATCTTCCTCGTGCTCTTCGTGCTGCAGCTTCTCCTCTATGGCTTTCATGAATTCACCGAGGCCGGGGCGCTGCCGATCGACAACGCCTACTGGCATGCCGCCACCGAGAAGTGGGCGGAAGGCGACTACGCCAACCTGATCAGCCTCGCGCTCATCCTGATCCCGCTTGCCTGGCTCCTGCTCGCTTCGCTGCGCGGCGCGGCGCCGGCACGGGCCGAGTCGAAGACCTAGACAAGACCCACCGTTTCAGCGCAAGCCAGCGAGTTCGCCAGCCAGCGCCACATCCCGAGGAGCTGGCACCCATGAGCAGGCTTGCAGGAATTACCGGAACCCTTTTTCTTTTCGTCGCTCTGGCGGCGCCCGGCGCGCGCGCGGGCGAATCGCCGTTCGGCTACCTGTACACGACGGACACCCATCCCAAGGGGGCTTTCGAGCTCGAGCAGTGGATGACGCTGCGCAACGGCAAGGCCCAGGGCACCTACAGCCTCGGTCAATACCGCACCGAGCTCGAGTACGGCGTCACCGATCGCTTGCAGGCCTCGCTCTACTGGAACACCTACTCGATCCGGGCATCCGGCAACGAATCGTCCGGCGAAACGGGCGGCCCCTACGTCCCGGAGAACATCGACAAGGCGAACGCCTACCGGCGCGGGCTTTCCCACGACGGCTGGTCGGCCGAGTTCATCTATCGATTGCTCAGCCCGTACAAGGACCCCGTCGGCCTCGCCCTCTATGTCGAGCCTTCCGTCGGCAAGTTCAAGAACGAGCTCGAGACGAAGCTCATCCTGCAGAAGAACTTTCTCGATGACCGGCTCGTGCTCGGCTACAACCTGACGGTCGCGCCGGAGTGGGAAAAAAAATCCGGCGACCCCGCCGCCGACCCCGCCGGCCCGGAATTCAACGCGAGTAAGGAAAAAGTGACCGAGCTGCAGCACGCCTTCGGCGTCTCGTACCGCTTCGCTCCCGGCTGGTCGGCGGCGATCGAGGCCCGCCACCACCGCGAGTACGCGGGGCACAGCCTCAGCCGGCGCAACCGCGAGTTCACCGCGTGGAACCTCGGTCCGACCGTCCACTACGCGAGCCAGTCCTGGTGGTTCACCGTTAGCTGGCTTCCGCAGCTTCGGGCGAGCCGCTGCTTCACCGCGGATCAGTGCGCCGAAACCCTAAACCGCCGCAACCTGGACGACCTCGAGAAGACCGAGTTCCGCTTCCGGTTCGGAATTCCATTCTGATTCCGCGCAGACGATGGATCGCCCGCTCGTCCTCTTCGCCGCCCCGCTCGCCGCCTTCGCGCCGGCGGCGCTCGCGACGACCTACCTGAGCGTCGATGAGGCCCAGCAGGCGATCTTCCCGGGGGCCCGCTTCGAGGCGGCGCCGGTCGTTCTGAGCGATGCGCAGGCGCGCGCCATCCAGGACAAATCCGGAGTGAGCGTGCGCACGCGCGAGCTGCGCGCCTGGCGGGTCGCCGGCGGCGGCTGGTTCGTCGTCGACGAGGTGCTGGGCAAGCACGATTTCATCACCTACGCGGTCGGCCTGGACGCGGGCGGCGGCGTGCGCGGCGTGGAAATCATGGAATACCGCGAGTCGTACGGCTATCAGATCCGCGACCCGCGCTGGCGTGCGCAGTTCGCGGGCAAGAAAGCCGGCGCTCCGCTCGTCCTCGACCGCGACATCCGCAACATCAGCGGGGCGACGCTTTCCTGCCGCCATGTCACCGATGGCATCAAGCGCCTCCTCGCCACCCATGACGTCGCCCTCAAGTAGCCTGCGGCGCGCGCGGCCCCTGCTCGGGACGCTGGTCGAGATCCGCGTGGAGGCGGGCGGTGCCGGCGCGCTGGACGCCGCCTTCGCCGCCGTCGCGAAGGTTCACGCGCTGATGAGCGCTCAGGATCCCGCGAGCGATGTCGGCAGGCTCAACCGCGCGCGCTCGGGCGAGGCAGTGGTGCTCCATTCGTGGACGCGCCGGGTCATGCGACGCGCGCGCGAGATCTCGGAGGCGACCGAAGGACTGTTTGACTGCTACGCGCTCGGCCGGCGCCGGCTCTCGCTCGACGGCATCGCCAAGGGCTTTGCCGTGGACCAGGCGGTTGCATCGCTGCGCGCGGCGGGCGTGACCTGGGGAACGGTGAATGCGGGCGGCGATCTGCGTGTTTTCGGCTCTAGACCCGAGCCCGTCCACGTCCGGGACGCGGAAGGCCGGCTGCGGTCGATCGGCGCGTTGCAGGAGGCGGCGATTGCGACCTCGGGCTCCGCGGCCATCGTCGACCCGCGCAGCGGCAAGAAATGCGCGGCGGGTGCGGCCGTCTCGGTCATCGCTCGCGATTGCATGACCGCGGATGCGCTGACCAAGGTTGTGGCGCTCGATCCCGCAGGAAGCGCGCGCGTGCTCGCGCGGTTCGGCGCGCGCGCGATCGTTCAGCCTGCGCTGCGGAGCGCGGCATGAGGCCCGCATGAACCCGCTTGCGCGCGCGCACCGTCTCGCGCTCTACGCGATCGGCGGCCTGTTGCTGCTGACCGGGGCCGCCTGGGCCGTGCTTCACTATTTCGCCGATGAGCGCACCGCGGTGCCGGTCAATGCCTTGCTCATGAAAATTCACGGCGGCGCGGCGATGATTGTGCTCGTGCTGATCGGCGCCCTGATCCCTCAGCATGTGGCAGGCGGCTGGCGCCTTGCGCGCAACCGCGCGAGCGGCCTGGCCCTCACAGCACTGGCCGGCCTCCTCGCCGTCACGGGCTACCTGCTCTACTACGCGGGCAGCGACGCCGTGCATGGGAGCGCAAGCCTCCTGCACCTGGCGATCGGGGCGGGCCTCCCGGCCGCGCTGATCGCGCACCGCTTGCGCTAGCTCAGGCGCCCTTCGCTGCGCCCTGGCCGGCGCGTGTTTTCTCGAGCACGGTCATCGCCGTCGCAATCACGCCCGCGACGTCGCCGACGTTGGTCGGAATGATGAGCGTGTTGTTGGTCTTGGCGAGGTTGGCGAAGGCCTCGATGTACTGCTGCGCGATCTTCAGGTTCGCCGCGTCCATGCCGCCTTTGTCGTTGATCGCCTCGGCCACCGCGCGCACGGCCGCCGCGTTCGCCTCCGCGATCACGCGGATCGCCGTCGCCTCGCCTTGCGCCTTGTTGACCTGCGCCTGCTTCTCGCCCTCGGACTCGAGGATCGCCGACTGGCGCTCGCCGTCGGCGACGTTGATCGCCTGCTGGCGCTCGCCTTCGGACTTGGCGATGAGCGCCCGCTTTTCCCGCTCGGCCGTGATCTGCGCCTGCATGGCGCGCAGGATCGTCTCGGGCGGCGTCAGGCTCTTGATCTCGTAGCGCAGCACCTTGATGCCCCAGCTGCGGCCCGCCTCGTCCAGCTCGGCGACGATGTGGCGGTTGATGTCCTCGCGCGACTCGAAGGTCTTGTCTAGCTCCATCTTGCCGATCACGCTGCGCAGCGTCGTCTGCGCGAGCTGGCTGATCGCGGCGATGTAGTTCGCCGAGCCGTAGGAGGCGAGCCGCGGGTCGGTCACCTGGTAGTAGAGGATGCCGTCGACCGCGAGCTGGGTATTGTCCTTGGTGATGCAGACCTGCTCGGGCACGTCGAGCGGCACTTCCTTGAGCGAGTGCATGTACGCCACCCGGTCGAGGAAGGGGATGATCAGGTTCAGGCCCGGCTCGAGTACCCCGTGGAAGCGGCCCAGGCGCTCGACCACGTAGGCGAACTGCTGCGGGACGATGCGCACGCCTTCGATGACGAAAGCGACCACGACCGCGATGAAGAACACCCAGACCGCGTAGCCGCGCGTCTCGGGTATCGCGGCGGTGACCACGGCGAGGATGACGGCGACGATGAGCTTGGTGAACATGGAACTCCCCCGTTGAAACTGCGGAACCACGGCCACCGTGGCCGGGCTAGCCGGCGCGGCGTGTGGTGACTTTGAGCGTATTGCCATCGGTGCCCTGAACGTACAGGATCGCGCCCGGCTCGGGCGCGTCGCCGCCGTCGACGCGCGCATCCCAGGGTGCGCCGCGATAGCTCACGCGCGCGAGCCGCGCGCCGGCATCGATCCAGTTCTCGAACTTGACCGGGTTGCCGGAGTCGATCGAGGGCATCTGCTGCCTGGAATTGTTCGCGTGGTACACGTGCACGAGGTAGCAGCCCACCGCGGCGATCACCGCCGCGACCACCGATTGCACCCCGAAGCCCATGCCGGCCCAGGCGGCGCCGGCCGCGCCGAAGGAGGCGATCCCCAGCATGACCAGGTAGAACGTCCCCGTCAGCAGCTCGATGATGACGAGCGCGAGGCCGACGAGCGCCCAGGCCAGATCGGGTTCCATGGCCCTAATTTAGAATCAGAAGTCCATGGACGCAACCACTTTGGCCCACGAGCTGGTCGGACTGCACGAGGAGGCGGCGCTGGTCCCGCCCTTCAGCGCGCGCTATCCGGGGCTGACGGCGGAGTCAGGCTACGCCGCGGCGCGCAAGCTCCATGCGCACCGCTGCGCGCGCGGCTGGAAGCCCGCTGGCCGGAAGATCGGCTTCACCAACCGCACCCTCTGGGAGCGCTACGGCGTGCACGAGCCGATGTGGGGCACCGTTTACGATCGGACGCTTATTCTCTCTTCAAACAACAAAGCCACCGTGGATCTGGCGGCGCTGACGCAGCCCCGCATTGAGCCCGAGATCGCCTTCCGGGTGAAATCGGCCCCGCCGCTCACGCGCGATCCGCAGGCGATCCTCGCCTCGATGGAATGGATCGCGCACTCGGTCGAGATCGTGCAATGCCACCACCCCGAGTGGAAGGTGACGATCTCGGATTGCACCGCCGACAACGGCCTGCACGGCCGGCTCGTGGTGGGCACGCCCGTGCCGGTGGAAAAAATTGCCGGCCTCGCCGCGGCGTTGCCGTTTCTCAAGGTGACGTTGAGAAAGGGTGCGGACGTGAAAGACGAGGGCCTCGGCTCCAACGTGCTCGGCAGCCCGCTGCTCGCGCTCGCCTTCCTGATCGAAGTGCTCGACCAGCAGGGCGAGAAGCTCCAGCCCGGGGAGATCGTCACCACCGGCACGCTCACCGACGCGCACCCGGTGGCGCCGGGCGAAACCTGGAGCACCGATTTGCACGGCTTTGCGCTGCGCAACCTCGAGGTCGCATTCACGTGAAGCGGCCGCTGGAAGGGATGACCGTCGTGGGGCTCGAGCAGATCATCGCGGGCCCCTTCTGCACGCGCCAGCTCGCCGAGCTCGGCGCGCGCGTGATCAAGATCGAGCGGCCCGGCGTCGGCGATGCGGCGCGCGACATCGACGACAAGGTGCGCGGCCAGTCGTCGCATTTCGTCTGGGTGAACCGCTCCAAGGAGAGCCTCGCCCTGGACGTGAAGCATCCGGAGGCGAAGAAGATCCTCGATCGATTGCTGGAGAAAGCCGACGTCTTCCTGCAAAACCTCGCGCCCGGCGCCGCGGAGCGGCTCGGCCTGGGCGCGACCGCGTTGCGCGCCAGGCACCCGAGGCTCGTCTGGTGCGGCATCTCGGGCTACGGCCCTGCGGGCCCGTACGCGTCCAAGCGCGCCTACGACCTGCTCGTGCAATGCGAGGCGGGGCTGCTCTCGGTCACCGGCACGCCGGAATCGCCCTCCAAAGCGGGCGTCGCGATCGCCGACATCGCCTCCGGCATGTACGCGATGTCGTCGATCCTCGCCGCGCTGCTTCGGCGCGAGCAGACCGGCGAGGGCGCGACGCTCGACATCACCATGTTCGAGTCGCTCGCCGAATGGATGGGATTCCCCGCCTACTTCTCGCATTACGGCGGCTCGCCGCCGCCGCGCTCGGGGGCTTACCACGCGACCATCGTCCCCTACGGACCCTTCGCGACGGGCGACGGGGGAACGGTGTTTTTCTCGATCCAGAACGAGCGGGAATTCGAGAGATTTTGCGACAAGGTCCTGGAGCGGCCGGAATTGAAATCCGATCCGAGGTTCTGCAGCAGCCCCGCGAGATCGTCGAATCGGGACGCCATGCACGCCGAGATCGGGAAATGCTTTTCCCGCTTTTCCTCGCAAGAAGCCATTTCAAGGCTGGAAAAAGCGGGAATAGCGAATGCACGGCTGAACTCGATGGAAGAGTTCTGGAATCACCCGCAGCTGAAAGCGCGCGACCGGTGGCGGGAAGTCGACACGCCGGCGGGCCCGATCCAGGCGCTCAAGCCCCCGTTCAACCTGGACGGCTTCGAGCCGCGCATGGACGAGATCCCGGCCGTCGGCCAGCACACCCGCAAAATCCTTCAGGAGATCGGCTACGCCGCGCCCGAGATCGAGCGCCTGGCGTCGGCCGGCGCGGTCAGCCTTTCTTGACCTCGATGCCGGCGGCCTTGGCGAGGTCCTTGTGGATGCGCGCGACGCGCTCCACCTCGCCCTTGGCCGGGAAGCGCTCGTAGAAGCCCTCGTCGCGGAACTGCTTGCCCATCTCGGCCCAGGGCTCCAGGCGCTTTTCCCATTTCTCCAGCCGGCCGGCCTCCGGCACGTCGTCCTCGCGCGAAAGATCGGCGCACACGCGGATCATCGCCTTGATGGTGACGGGCTTGGTGACCATGTAGCCTTCCTTGGCCCACACCGAGTCGCCGAACACGTTCTTCGCCGCCTTGAAGAAATCGCGCACGATGCCGTAGTAGCGCGGCACTTCCTTGGAGCTGCCGCCGGCGAGCTGGATCGAGCGCCACTTGCCGCGCACCCAGCGATGCAGCTCGTTGAAAAGCTCCGCCTGCAGCACCCACTTGTCGCGCTGGCTGCGGCCGCCGAGCCGGTTGATGCGGTAGCGCAGCGGGCTGTCGCCCTCGCTGTAGAGCTTCTCCACCAGGCGCGCCGCGAACTTGCGGTCCGGCGCCGCCCAGGACACCCGCTCATAGAGGTCGATCAGGTGCGACTTGTTGATGCGCGTCGGCGTGGAATTGATGATGACGAACATCTCGGCGGCGAAATCC
>Ga0310810_10005369_pt1 | contig 14313 bp, 11 predicted proteins | sample NCmetagenome_FD_207641 | JGI IMG/M metagenome (GOLD analysis project Ga0310810, IMG submission 207641) | Soil microbial communities from experimental microcosm in Duke University, North Carolina, United States - NC | ecosystem: Engineered > Artificial ecosystem > Soil microcosm > Unclassified ... | reverse complement strand
AAAAGGGTCGATTTCCCGACATTCGGGCGGCCCACGAGCACGACGGCGGGGAGTTGTTTGGCCACTGGTTGCTCTGTCTACGCTAACTTAGCGGGGGCCTTGACAGCGTAAGTCACTGTCTTTAATATATTTACCAGCCCCCAGGAGAGCCTAAGCATGATCAAGGTCGATATCGTGAACGAGGTTTCGAAGATCGCCGACATCACCAAAGTGAAGGCTGAGGTGGCGGTGGACGCGGTGTTCGATGCCATGCGGCTCTCCATGCAGCGCGGCGAACGGATCGAGCTCCGCGGCTTCGGCGTCTTTCAGGTCAAGCCTCGCAAGCGCGGGATCGGACGCAACCCACGCACCGGCAAGGAAGTACGCATTCCACCGGGGCGAACCATCCGTTTCAAACCCGGTAAAGACCTGCAGAACATCAGTTAAGCGGTTGTACCCAACTTACGAGCCCCGCAAAAAATTTCAGGATCGCACCTGGCTGCACTGGGCGCTGCTGGCCGTCACGTTCGCCTCGACGACGTACGTCGGGGCGTATCATTATCTCGCCTATCTTGCTGATTACACGCCATCTGCGGGCGCGGTGCTCCCGTCTGGGCTCCCGCTTCTCCTCGGCGGGTTGTGGTACAGCGGCACGATTCTGGTCATTCTCGGCGCGCACGAGATGGGCCACTACGTCGCCTGTCGATACTATCAGGTTGACGCCACCCGCCCGTTTTTCATTCCGATGCCTCTCGTCCTCACCGGCACGCTGGGCGCGTTCATCCGTATCCGTGAGCCGATCCCCAGCAAGCGCGCGCTGTTCGATATCGGTGTCGCCGGGCCGCTAGCCGGGTTCGCCTTCTTGGTGCCGGCGTTGTTTCTGGGCGTGGCGATGTCTCACGTGGCAAAGCTGCCGCCGAACTTCGTCGGGTTCAACCTGGGCGAGCCGGTGCTGTTCAAGATTGCGTCAATGATGATCTGGGGCACGATTCCGGATGGCTATTCGGTGAACCTTCATCCGATGGCGTTCGCGGCGTGGTTCGGCATGCTCGCCACGGCGCTCAATCTGTTCCCGATCGGGCAGCTGGACGGCGGGCATCTCACGTACGCGGTGTTTGGCCGGCGGTCTTCCGCGATCACCCTTGGCGCTATCAGCACGGCAGTGGGCCTGACTTACTTCTCGCGCAGCTGGATGGTGTGGACGGTGATGATGCTGGTGATGACCATGTCGATGGGCCGCCACCATCCACGTACCGTCGACGAAGACGTGCCCCTCAATCGCACGCGTCTGTGGGTGGCGCTCATCGCCGCCATTGTGTTTGTTCTCTGCTTCACGTACGCCCCCATCGAACCGACCGAGCTGCTCAAGTAAAGACCGGAACCACGAAGCACGCGAAGGAAGAACGAAGAACACGAAATAGTGTTTTTTGAAAAACAAGTTCTTCGTGATCTTCGTCCTTTTTCGTGTTCTTCGTGGTTGCCTTTTTCTGCGGGTCAGTGCAACCCTGCGTCCCTGCGTTGAAAATCAGTGAATGCTGTTCGAAATAAGCGCGTCGTAGGTGACGTACTTGCGGGCGCGATAGCCGGCGATGAACTCGTCCATACGCTGGGTGATGGAGGCGGACGCGTAGCCGGGGACGGTGTCGGGAAGTGACCACACGCCAGGACCAGAGAACACCGACCGGATCAATACACTCCTGTTGTTGTGCGGCAGTCCGGACACAGTGTCGGCGTAGCGCTGGAAGATCCCGTTCTGAAACAGGTACAGCTCCACGTTCGACACGTAGAACGCCGACACCGTTTCTCCCCGCTGCCTGACCGCCCGTCCGATGGCAGCCAGCGCGGTCGGCCCCGCCAGATTCCCCACAACGGGCACCACCGCATCCCGCAGCTCGAGGCCGCGCACGAATTGATAGTCGTCTTCGGACATCAGGAAACTGGCGTGCCGCCCCGCGCGATCCGTTTCAAAGAGCAGCTCCCGGTAAGTGGGATAGTAGGGCCGGGGTGCCCGGCCAAAACTCTGGAATTTCAGCGAGAGGCCCGCGTCGATGAACGTCTCGTGATAGCGCTGAATCGTGGAGAGATCCTGCGAAGACAATGGCAGCCCGAAACCAGCGATCTGGGCCGCTACCTGTCTGCGGAGCGTTTTGAGGTCATCGGCGCTCGGCTGCGCTTGATCGATCTGTGCCACGATCCTGTCGAGCGGCGCCGACCGCCATTGATCGGGAGGAGGCGGCAGCCGGCGCCCAAAGAGGTGGCCGAGATACTGCGCGCGCGTCTCGGATATCTCGAAGAGCGCCTTGAACAGGACCTGCAGCAGCAGGTTGTCACGCCGCACGTCGATGATGAACGCCACCGCCGGCCGTGTGGCGGCGATATACGAAAAATTCTGGTCGGGCCCCACGCCCAGATACGCGCCGCCCAGCACGCCGGATTGCTTCAACGCCGGGATGACGTGCAGATACGACCGTTCGTTCGAAATCAGGTTGTCGGTGTCGAAGGTTCCGCCCGGCTCGGAAAGCTCCCGAATCTGCCTCGCGAAGGCGGACTCGCCCTGCGGCTGGGCCGTGCCGCTGGCGGTGCAGATAACCGCCAGCACCCCGCAAACCAGCAGCTTGAGTCGTGGGTGGCTCGCCGCCATTGGTGGTAGTCTACAATTGATCCCATGAAACCTCTGAGGCTTCCTGCTGTCGCGCTGGCCCTGTTTGCAATGCTGGCCGGCTCTCCCCGGATCGTATTCGCCCAGAGCGAAGAGCGCATTCTCTATGCGAGCGTCGTCGACAAGGACGGCGCGCCCGTGCCAAACCTCACCGAAAAGGATTTCATCATCCGCGAGGACGGCCAGGCGCGCGAGGTGTTGAGCGTCACCCCCGACAGCGATCCGCTCCAGGTCGCTCTCCTTGTGGATACGGGCCGCGGGATGCGCAACAACATCAATGACCTGCGGCGCGCGGCCACCGCGTTTGTGGAGAACATGCGCGAAGGCGCGCAGATCGCGCTTATCACCCTTGGCGCGCGGCCGACGATCAGCGTTCCATACACGGCGGACCGGGCCGCGCTCAAGAAGGGCATCGACCGCCTGTTCGCCGAGGTGGACTCCGGCAACACCCTCCTGGACGGCATCGCCGAAACCTCAGAAGGCCTGGAGAAGCGGAAGGTTCCACGCGCCGCCATCGCCGCAATCAGCACCCCGGGCGATCTGAGCTTCAGGCACTACGAGGAAGTGCTGCGAGCCTTGCGCTCATCGGGTGCCGTGCTCCACGTGATGACGCTCGGCACGGTCAACGGCGATGCGGATCGCGAGCTGGCCGTGGGCAAAGGCACCCAGGAGACCGGCGGACGGAACGAAACCGTGCTCTCGTCAATGGGTCTGATCCCCAAAGCCGAGGAGCTGGCGAAGGCAATCTCGAACCAGTACCGCATCACATTTTCCAGGCCGCCGCGTCTCGTTCCCCCGAAGGCCACCGAAGTGTCCGTCAGAAATCCTGACTGGCGGGCCCACGGACTGCTGGTGAAAACCGACAAGGAACGCCAGTGAAAGCCACGTCCCTGCCCGTGCTGATAGCGTTGCTTCTCCTGCCTTCGCTCGCCTCAGCGCAGGTGGACCAGCGCGTCATGTATGCCAGCGTGGTGGACAACAAGGGCGCACCTGTGGCGAACGTGACCGCGAAAGACCTGGTCGTGCGGGAGGACGGGCAGGCGCGCGAAATTCTGAACATCGCCAAAGACGACGACCCGCTGCAGATAGCTCTGCTCGTGGACAACAGCGTGTCCATGCGGGACAACCTGGCGGACCTGCGCAGATCGATTTCCGCATTCATCTCCGGCTTGCGGCCGGGCGTCCAGGTGGCGCTGCTGACCCTGGCCGAACGCCCCACCATCGTCGTCAATTACACTGCCGAACGGGCCGCCCTGCTCAAGGGCGTGGACAAGATCGTTTCGTACGAGGCGGGCAATTACTTGCTGGACGGCATCGCCGAAGCCTCGGAAGGGCTGACGAAGCGTCCGCCGATGCGCTCGATCATGGTGGTGGTCACCGGCCTGGGGCCGGAGCTGAGTTACCGCCACTACTCGGATGCGCTTCGCCCGCTGCGCGACAGCGGCGCCGCTTTACATGCCATCACGGTGTCGGCCTCAAACCTTGACGCCGCCACACGCGCACAGGCAGAGAATCCCAGTCCGCCAGACAACGGCGCAGGCATGGGTGGCGTGGGACGGGACATCGTGCTCAGCCGAATGACGAAGGACACGGGCGGCCGCTATGAAGAGGTGCTGTCGATCAACAGCCTGAGCGCAAAGCTGCAGCAGCTCTCCGATGAAATTTCCAATCAGTACCGTGTGACGTTCGCCCGGCCTCAGCGAATGATTCCTCCGAAATCCACCGAAATCAGCGCCCGACAGCCGAACGTGCATGCGCGCGGCATGCTCAAAAAATAGCGTTCTTCACCACCCGGATCTCCTTCGTGCGGCCGGCCCGTTTCAGCATCACCAGAAATTGCCCGCGCGGATCCACGTCGTAGTCGGCCGCATTGGCTCCGGCATCCTTCTCATATCGGCCCTCGAACACGGTGGTGCCGTCGCGCATCATGCGATCGCCCTCGCGATACCACAAACCCGCCGTGGTCCAGACCGGCTCCACGCCCCCGGTCGTTGTCATCGCTTGTGCTTCGGCCTGGCCGGCGAGCTTCTTCACGTAAACCTCGTCGCGACCGGTGGCGTCGGACACCCACGCCATCGATTGCCCGTCGGGCGACAGCACCGGTGAACGCTCGTTGGCGGCGGTGGCGGACACGGGAAATATCGCTTCACCCACCTGGTAGATCATCACGTCGCGCGCGCGGAAGGGATCGATCTCGTAGAACGCCAGCAGCGGCGGCGATTTCACCCAGCTCGCCGGATTGCGGGGCGATTGCACATCCATGGAGAAGAGAGGTTCGAGGGCGCGACTAAAGTCGCGCCCTACGCTGCGGCCTCCCGCAGGGCGGCCTGCAGTGAGATAGATTTTTTGCAGGCCTTCCCGATTCGACGCGAACGAGAGGCGGCCGTCCGGCATCCACGCAGGCGACTGGTTGTCCCCGCCCTGAATCGTCGCGACGATCCGATCCGGGTGGGCCATGTCCAGCACGCGGATGTCCCGTGTCATCAGCCCGGTGCTCACCACCACCGCCAGGTGCCGCCCGTCGCGCGAAATCCTCGGCGTCTGGTACGCGGCCGCCGCCGCCCCTAGTGAGCGCCGGCCAGTCGAGGGACCGGCGGTGTCCACTCTCACCAGCTCGTTGTTACCATCTTCGGCCGTTGCGCGCACCCACGCCAGCGTACCGCCGCGAGAAACGGCGAAACCCGCGCGCCCAAGCTGATCGAAGCCGGACGCGCTCTGTACGCCCTTGGCAAATGCCACTGGAACGCCGGTGGTCTTCAACGTCTCGAGATCGAACGGCACGGCATAGAGATCGCCGAGATAGCTGTAGACGAGGCGCCCGGGAGATGTGAATGCGGCTTGCCCAATCGCGGGAACGAGGCGGCCTCCGCGACTGGCCGGCCGCCTGGAATCGTCTTTGGAATTCTGCGACAGCGTTTCCAGATGAGGATCCCGGCCACGCTGTGACACCGTGAACAGGATCGCGCCGCCGGGCAGGGCGTGGGGCCAACCATGCGCCAGTTCTCCGTCACGCCCGTTCAGCGTCGTGAGCGGCGCGGGCGTACCGCCCGCGCTCGGGACCGAGTGCAGGCCCTGCCCTCCGAGCGGCGCAAAGACAATCTGCCCGTCCCCAGTCCAGGTGCCGCCCGCACTCTCGCCGGGCGCGGCGCAAATACGTTGAGCGACGCCACCGCCGACAGGCACGCGCCAGATTGCATCGTGAGAAAAATAGCCGACGGACTTCCCATCGGGCGAGAAGAACGGATCGTGACCGCCGATCGCGTCGGCCACTTCTCTCTCTTGAGCGCCTGCGGCCGGCCGCACAAAGAGGTGAAGCCTGCCGTCCTGCGCCACCGCCGAGTACACCACGGTATCGCCATCGGGTGACACCGCGAAGCTGTCGAGAGCACGCCCGCTTGGAATGGCGACCACGACGAGGATTGGTGGCGCACCAGGCGTGGGAGCCGGACGCTTCAGATGCCGGCTCGTAACACTCAACCACAGCCCGAGGATCAAAAGCACGAGAGCAGCGCGAACGGCCGGGCGGCGGGTTATCATCTTCTCCGATTGTCACGCCGATCGTATCTCTTTCTGGGTCTTGTCGCGGCCTTGGCCGCCGTGGCGTGGGTGGCGTGGGAGCGGCACCGCGCCGGCGTGTCAAGCCTCTCGAGGGTATCGGCTGTGCCTCCCACTGACGGCATTTCTCTGGCACTCGCCGGCGAGCGGGCAAAGAACATCAGCGCGCTCCAATACGACTTATCACTGTCCATTCCCGATCGGAAGGACTATCCAATTCGGGGACGGGCATCGATCGCGTTTCAGCTGGCCGATCCGTCGCCGCCGCTGCTGCTTGATTTTGCGCAGCCGGCCGATCGCGTTTCGTCCCTGACCGCCGGGGGCCGTCCCGTGCCAGTGGAATCGTCCCACGGTCATCTGGTCATACCGCCCACCTTCCTGCGCCGCGGCGACAATGAGATTGCGATTGAGTTCGTGGCGGGCGATTTGCCGTTCAATCGCAACGACGACTACCTTTACTCCCTTTTCGTGCCTGCCCGCGCGTCGCAGGCGTTTCCGTGCTTCGACCAGCCGGATCTGAAGGCGCCGCTCACCCTGACGCTGGACATCCCTTCGGGGTGGGAAGCGGTGGCCAACGGGTTCGAGCGCGATCGGCACGTGACCGGCGGCCGCACGACGGTGCGGTTTGCGGCCACACAGCCACTGCCCACCTACCTGTTTGGCTTCGCCGCCGGGAAGTTCACGATCGAGCGCGCCGAACGCAACGGACGGCCGTTCCGCCTGTACCACCGCGAAACCGATGCCGCCAAGGTGGCGCGGAACCGCGACGCGGTCTTCGACCTCCACGAACAAGCGCTCGAATGGCTCGAGGAGTACACCGGTCGCAAGTATCCGTTCGAGAAACTCGACTTCGTACTGATTCCATCGTTCCAGTTCAGCGGGATGGAACACGCCGGCGCGATCTTCTACAACTCCGCGTCGACGTTTCTGGATGAGACCGCCACCCAGGAACAGGTCCTTTCCCGCGCCAGCCTCATTGCACACGAGACCTCGCACATGTGGTTCGGGGATCTCGTCACCATGAAATGGTTTGACGATGTGTGGATGAAGGAGGTGTTCGCGAACTTCATGGCCGCGAAGATCGTGAACCCGTCATTTCCGGACATCGATCACGATCTGCGCTTCCTGCTTCAACATTACCCGACGTCGTACGACATCGACCGCACCGCGGGGGCGAACGCCATCCGCCAGCCGCTCGAAAACCTCAACGCGGCGGGCAGTCTGTACGGCAACATCATCTACGACAAAGCGCCCATCGTCATGCGGCAGCTTGAAGAGATGGTGGGCCCCGAGGGTCTGCGCGATGGCCTCAGGGAATACCTGAACAAATTTGCCTTCCACAACGCCACATGGAACGACTTGATCGGCATTCTGGACGCGCGCACCAACGAGGATCTCGCCGCCTGGAGCCACGCCTGGGTGGAGGAACCCGGCCGCCCCACCATCACCACGGAGGCGAAGCGCGATGCGAGTGCTCTGTCGAGCCTGGCGCTGTCGCAGTCGGATCCCAGAGGCCGCACGCTCCTTTGGAACCAGCGGCTGCAGCTGGCAATGGGGTTTCCCAACGGCACGCGCATCACGCCGGTGCACATGAACGGCGCGCGAGTGCAGATTCCGATTCCACCCGCGATGCCGTCGCCGCTCTACATTCTGCCGAACGGCGAGGGCGTGGGCTACGGGCTGTTCCGGCTGGACGAAGCGAGCAAAACCTATTTCCTCGAGCACCTTCCGGACGTGGGCCATGCCGTGACGCGGGCAACGGCGTGGATCACTCTATGGGATGACATGCTCGAGGGAGGGACCCCGCCGAAGACGCTGGTTGAGCTTGCGCTGCGGTCCCTTCCCCTGGAAAAGGAGGAGCAGAACACCCAGCGCATTCTCAACTACCTCGGCCAGGCGTATTGGATCTTCATTTCGGATGCCGACCGGGCTGCGTTTGCCCCCCGCGTGGAGGCGGTGTTGCGTGCCGGACTGCAACAGTCAGAGGCCCGATCGCTGAAGGCCGCGTATTTCAACGCGTTCAGGCGCATGGCGATCACACGCGACGGCGTGGCGTATCTCGAGCGGATCTGGCGAAAACAAGTCACCATCCCAGGGCTGCCGCTGGCCGAGCCCGACTACATCGCGATGGCGCAGGAACTGGCGGTCCGAAGCCTCCCGAATACCGCCGCCATCCTATCGGAGCAGCTGGCGCACATTGAGAATCCCGACAGGCGGGCGCGGTTTGCGTTCATCAGCCCGGCACTGTCCCGCGAGGATGCGGTGCGGGATCAGTTCTTCGGAAGCCTCTCGGATGTCGGCAACCGGCGGCACGAACCCTGGGTGGTGGACGCGCTGGGCTACTTGAACCATCCGCTGCGCGCGCCGCGGGCCGAGCGGTACATTCAGCCAAGCCTCGACCTTCTGGCTGAGGTGAATCGCACCGGCGACATCTTCTTTCCGATGCGGTGGATGGGTGCGGTGCTCGGTGGCCATAGCTCGCCTGCCGCCGCCCGAACGGTGGTGGATTTTCTCGAGCGCCAGAAAGACTACCCGCCCCGCCTTCGGCAGATCGTGCAGCAATCCTCGGACACGCTCCTCCGCGCGAGCACGATCAAGAAGTAAACGGTAAAAGGTTCCCGGAACCTTTGTCACAGATCTGCGTTGAAGTTCCGCGGAGAACGCCGCAATAAGCAGAGGCGGGGGTTACAGGATCGACACCGGATCGATGTCGATTGCCACGCGGCGCTGCAGCTTCACTTCCGCCGCCAGCGCCGCCTGCACCGCCTCGCGCATCGCGCCGCGATGGCTTCCCTTTAGAAACACTTGCGCACGATACTCGCCTCGCAGCTTTGCCACCGGCGCCGGCGCCGGGCCCAGCACGAGAAATCGACCGGCGTGCGCGCGGCCCCGCAAGTGCGTCGCAAGGGTGGCGGCGTCTGCGAGAGCGGACCGGGCGTCCGGCGCCCGCACCACCACGTTCACCAGGGCGTTGTGGGGCGGGTATTTCATGGCCTCGCGGTAGCGCAGCTCCTCGGCGAAGAAGGATTCGTAGTCCTGGCGGCACGCATGAAGGATGCTGTAGTGCTTCGGATAAAGCGTCTGCACAATCGCTTCGCCGGGATCCGCGCCGCGCCCGGCCCTGCCGGCCACCTGCGTCAACAGCTGAAACGTCCGCTCCGCCGCGCGAAAATCGGCGACCCCCAGGCCGACGTCAGCCGAGATCACGCCCACCAGCGTGACACGCGGAAAGTCGTGCCCCTTCGCGATCATCTGCGTGCCCACCAGCACATCCACCGCTCCCGAGGCCATCGACCTCAGGATATCGGCGGCGGCGCCACGGCGGCGCACGCTGTCGCGGTCCAGCCGAGCCACACGCGCATCCGGCCAGAGAGCGCTGATTTCGGCGGCCACGCGCTCGGTGCCGAACCCGCGGCGCTCCAGATAGGGCCCCGCGCACGCCGGACACGCCTTTGGCACCGTGACCGAGTGGTTGCAGTAGTGACATCGGGCGCGATGGCGATTCTTTCCTTCGGTGTGGAGAATGAGAGACACGCTGCAGTTTGGACAGTCCAGCGTACCGCCGCACTGCCGGCAGAACACCGCAGTGGCCAGGCCGCGCCGATTCAGTAACACGAGGGACTGCTGGCCGGCCGCAAGCCGCACGGAGATGGCGTTCTTCAGCCGCTCGCTGAGAATGACGTCCGGGCCGGCGGCGGCGTACTCCTGCCTCATGTCGACGATCTCCACGGTGGCCAGCGCGCGATCGTGCACCCTCCGGCGCATCAGAACGCGCTCATACCGGCCGGTCGCCGCATTCTGTCCGCTTTCCAGCGACGGCGTGGCGGACCCAAGCACCACCAGGGCCGCTTCCTGCTTGCCCCGCATCACCGCCACGTCGCGCCCGTGGTAGCGCGGCGTTTCCTCCTGCTTGAACGACGTGTCGTGCTCCTCATCCACGATGATGAGGCCGAGGTGCGTCAGAGGCGCGAACACCGCCGATCTCGTGCCTACGACAATCGATACCTCGCCGCGGCGGATGCGGTGCCACTGGTCGTAACGCTCGCCGTCGGACAGGCCGCTGTGCTGCACGGCCACCTGATCGCCGAAGGCCTCACGAAACGCCGACGCCACTGCGGGCGTCAACGCAATCTCCGGCACCAGGACGAGGACCGTCCGGCCCTGCTCCAGCACCCGAGCCGCCAGGCGCAGATACACCTCGGTCTTGCCTGAGCCGGTGACGCCCTGCAGCAGCGAGACCGCGAACGTCTTTGTGTTTGCGGCGGCGCAAAGAGATTCCAGGGCGCCCGCCTGCTCGTTGGTCAGCACCCGCCCGGCAGACACGGGCACGGCCGACCGGACAACGCCCGAACGAAATGGATCGCGTTCCACCCGATCGCGGTCGATGGCCACCAGATCTCTGGCGGCCATCCGCTTGAGAACATCGGTTGAGATGCCCTTTTCATTGAGTGCGGAGATCGAAAGGCCGGCCGGCGCCGCGCGCAGCAACTCCAACACCTCCGCCTGTTTCCTGGTTGTCGCCCCGTTTCCTGCCCCAAGCGTAGTCGAGGGGAGGCGGACCATCCCCACAGTCTTGTGCACCTTCGCAGGCGGCATCGCGGCAGCCAGGGCGTCACCGGGGCCGCAGGCATAGTATTCAGCCACCCACATGGCCAGATCGACCACTGCCGGCGGGATGAACGCTTCGTCATCCAGCACCGCGATCAGATCTTTCGTGTCGTACTCCCCCGCTTTGCCGGCCCGAGCAGCGTCGGGGGCCGGACCAACGACAACTCCCGTGACGACGCGTTTACCCAGCGGCACGCTGACGCGCGCGCCCCGCGCGGGCGGCGTCATGTCGTCGGGCACGTGATAGGTCAGAAGGTCGAGGAATGGAACCGGGACGGCGACGGAGACGAGCGCCACTTACTCTTCGCCGGTGAGAAGGGCCCTGGCCTTCTTCATGTCTTCCCAGACGTCACGCCGGCAGCCGGGGTTTCTCAGCAGGTATGCGGGATGGAACGTGGGAATCAGCTTGGCGCCGCGATAGTCGTAAACGCGCCCCCGAAGGCGGGAAATCGGCGCGTCTGTTTTGAGCAGCGACCGCGCGGCAAACGTGCCGAGCGCGACAATGACCTTCGGCTTGATGAAATCGACCTGCCTGAATAGAAACTGTTCGCAGGTCTCCACTTCATCAGGCTCCGGATTGCGGTTCTCCGGCGGGCGGCACTTGATTACGTTGGCGATATAGACGTCCTGGCGCTTGAGGCCGATTGCCTCGATGATCTGCGTCAGCTTCTGCCCCGAACGCCCGACAAACGGCTCGCCTTGCAGATCTTCATCACGGCCCGGCGCTTCGCCCACGAACATCAGGTCTGCATTGGGATTACCCACGCCGAACACGATTTGTTTTCGCCCCAGCCTGCACAGCTTGCACCGCGTGCAGTCGCCAATATCTGCGCGGATTGCAGCCAGATCGTCCGGCATCGTTGTAAGCAGGGCAGGTGTCGCCTCGCGTTGCGGCGCGAGACCCGCCCTACGTACGGGTTCCTGCCCTTTGCTCTCCGCTCTTTGCTCTTTGCTCTCCGCGCTTTGCTGTCTGCTCTCCGCTCCTTGCTCTTCGCTCTCCGCTCTTTGCTCTCTGCTCTGCCATACCGGGTCCTTGCTATACCCCGATACCCCAAGCTCCGCAAAAAACTTCAGGTGCTCTGCCAGCTGATCACGCGCGTCGGAGGCCATTTACTTGAGCGCGGGAGTGCGAGCCTGCAGCATCGTTTCGATGCGGTCGAGCACGCGTTCGGCAATGGCGGTTTTGGATTGCAGAGGGAGCGTTTCGTCGCCGTCGGCTGAAACCAGGGTCACTTCATTCGTGTCCACTTCGAAGCCCGCATCGGCTCGGGACACGTCGTTGGCCACCACCAGATCGACACCCTTCGCCCGGAGCTTCTTGCGGGCCTGGGCGATGACGTCGGTTGTCTCGGCCGCAAAGCCTACCAGCAGCGGCGTGCCCTGGCCGGCGCGCCGCCGGCCGAGCTCACCAATGATATCGGGCGTGCGGACCAGCGTCAGCGTCATCGTGTCCTGATCCTTGTGAATCTTCTGCGTCGCCGCTGCATCAGGGGCGTAGTCGGCCACTGCGGCGGCCATGATGACCACGGCGGCCGTCCCCGCCTCCTTCATCACCGCCTGATGCATCTCGGCCGCCGTCGTCACGTGCACCACTTCGACTCCGGCGGGCGGTTTGAGCGCGGTGGGGCCGGAGACAAGAATCACGTCAGCGCCGCGCCCGCGCGCGGCGGCAGCAAGCGCATAGCCCATCTTTCCGCTCGAGCGATTGCCGACAAATCGCACCGGGTCCAGCGCCTCGCGCGTGGGACCGGCAGTAATCAGCAAGCGAGCCCCGCGAAGCAAGCCGGCGGGCTTGAGCAACTGTTCGGCGGCGGTCACGATTTCCGCCGGCTCGGCGAGCCGCCCCTTCCCTATCCAGCCGCACGCCAGATAACCGGCCCCGGGATCCACAAATCGAACGCCCTGGGACGCCAACTGCTCCAGATTCCGCTGCACGGCCGCATGCTCCAGCATGTGCGTGTTCATGGCGGGAGCCAGCAGCACCGGCGCCTTCGTGGCGAGGTAGAGCGAGGACAGGAAGTCGTCCGCGATCCCGTTGGCAAATTTGCCGATCACATTCGCCGTGGCGGGGGCCACCAACAGCAGGTCGATGGAGGACGCGATGGAAATGTGCTCGATGTCCGAGTTCGCGCCCGGCGCAAACTGATCGGTAAGGACCTTGTGCCGGGTAATGGCTTCAAAGGTGAGCGGCCCGACAAAGCGCCTGGCGTTGCGCGTCATCACGGCGATGACGTCGTGCCCGTTTTTCTGCAGCCCTCGAGCCACTTCAACGGCCTTATAGGCGCCAATCCCGCCGCCAATGCCGAGAGCGATAAGGGACATAACTTGAAAGTAAAAAGTTAGAAGTTAGAAGTAAAAAGTGGAACCTTGCGCTTTGCGCTTTGCTCTTTGCTCTTCGCTCTTTGCCCTAGAAGGTCCCTAGGATCCTATCGGCCTCTCCGCGCATGCACGCCAGCCTGGCGCGCTCGGCCATCACAATCGCGCGCATTCTGTCTACGCACGCCTCCAGCTCGTCGTTCACCACGATGTAATCGTACTCCCTGAACGCCGACACCTCATCGCGCGCCACCTGCAGCCGTCTCTTGATCGCCTCTTCCGGATCCTTGCTCCGCCCACGGAGACGCTTTTCGAGCGCCTGATAGGTGGGCGGGAGCACGAAAATCCCTACGTGCGGCAGGCCACGCGCCCTCACCTTTCGCGCGCCCTGCACATCGATGACCAGCACCACGTCATTTCCGCTGTCCAGGCATCGCGCCGTGTCCGCGGCGGCGGTCCCGTAGAGGTTACCGAACACGTCCGCCCACTCGAGAAACTCGTTGGCCTCGGCCATCCGCTCGAATTGATCGCGACTGACAAAATTATAGTCCACGCCGTCCTTCTCGTCGGCGCGCGGCGGCCGCGAGGTGTACGACCTGGACATCTTCAGGCCGTCGATGGTTTTCACCAGACGCTCCACCAGCGTCGTTTTGCCCGTGCCGGAGGGAGCCGAGACGATGAACAGCACCGGTTACCGCACCCTATTCCACATTCTGAACCTGTTCGCGCATTTTCTCGAGCTCTGCTTTGGCGCCGATGATGAGATTCGACACGCGCAGGCCGTCGGCCTTGGAGCCGATCGTGTTCACTTCACGGTTCATTTCCTGAAGCAGAAAATCCAGTTTTCGGCCCACGGGCTCGTCCGATTCCGCCAGCGACTGCCAGTGCGACAGATGCGCGCGGAACCGCGTCATCTCTTCGCTGATGTCCGAGCGCGCCGCAACTTTGACAATCTCCTGCGCGATGGCATTGGGATCCGCCGACAATTCGGACGCCAGTTCCTGTACGCGGGCGGCGAGCCTCGCCTGCAGCGCCAGTCTGCCTTCCTCCGCGGCGCCGGCAATCTGTTCCAGCATGCTCGCAAGCGCGGCACGTCTGCCCTCCAGGTCCACGTTCAGGTGATCCCCTTCGGTGACGCGCATCGCATCCAGCTTTGTCAGCGCATCGTCCACGCCCTCGTCGAGCCGCTTCAGCAG
>Ga0310810_10005368_pt1 | contig 14316 bp, 11 predicted proteins | sample NCmetagenome_FD_207641 | JGI IMG/M metagenome (GOLD analysis project Ga0310810, IMG submission 207641) | Soil microbial communities from experimental microcosm in Duke University, North Carolina, United States - NC | ecosystem: Engineered > Artificial ecosystem > Soil microcosm > Unclassified ... | reverse complement strand
AACGAGGTCCTCGAGAATGGCAGTCGACGAGCAAATGTCGAAGATGACGACGGTTCGCCGGACAATGGTTGGCGTGGCGGTCGGCTCGGTCATCGTTGTAGCGGCCTAACGAAATGTCGAGAACCTAAAACCACAATTAATCATATTTCCTCCCAAATGCCGCAATGGATGTCGTCGAAAATGACGGGAACGAGGCCGTCAATCCCTCGAATGGCCGATGTTGCGGTCGCGAGAACGGCCCGAGAATCAACGGCATGGTATCGGATAGCACGTCCTATTCGCCAGTAACGCAAGCCCACCCCGCGCCACGCCTTCTCGACCTCGTTCGCGCCCGCATCCGCTTCAGGCACTACAGCCTGCGCACGGAACAGGCTTATGTGGACTGGACTCGACGCTTCATCCATTTCCACGGCAACCGCCATCCGTCGGGTCTTGGCCATCAGGCGGTCGTCGCCTTCCTGACGCACCTGGCGACCGATTTGAACGTCGCCGCCTCCACACAGAACCAGGCGCAGAGCGCGCTGCTGTTCCTCTACCGCGAGGTCCTTGATTGCGACCTGCCGCTTCTCGACGGCGTCGCGCGCGCGAATGCGGCCATTCGTCTTCCCGTCGTCCTAACGCGCGACGAGGTCGCGCTGCTTCTCGGGTCGCTCCGCGGCACCCATCGCCTCTTCGGAGAACTGCTCTACGGCAGCGGGCTGCGCATCATGGAAGGCGTCCGGCTGCGCGTGAAGGATCTGGACCTCGACCGGCGCGAGATCCTCGTGCGCGACGGCAAGGGCGCCAAGGATCGCGTGACCGTTCTTCCCGGTCGCCTCGTCAGGCCGCTTCGGTGCCATCTGCACGACACCGCACACCTTCACCGAATCGACCTCCGCGACGGATTCGGTAACGTCTGGCTGCCCGCGGCACTCGGACGCAAACATACCAGTGCGTCGCGCGAGTGGTGCTGGCAGTACGTGTTTCCTGCGGACCGCCGCTCGATCGACCCGAGGACCGGCAGCATACGTCGCCATCACATGAGCGACCAGTCATTCCAGCGAGCGATGCGGGAGGCGCTGCGCGCGGCCGACATCGCCAAGCCCGCATCGCCGCATACGCTGCGTCATTCGTTCGCGACGCATCTGCTCGAGGCCGGCAGCGACATTCGCACCGTGCAGGAGTTGCTCGGTCATTCGGATGTGAGCACGACGATGGTCTACACGCACGTGCTGAAACGCGGTGGCCGTTGCGTCGTCAGCCCGCTCGATCGCCTGAGCGAGCGCCCGGTGTCCCTTCCGCACGACACTTGACGACATTCGCGCGCGATGTCCGGCCCGGCGCGAACCAAGAAGACCCGGTGGGCTCTCATACTGATCGCATGAGGCTTCGCCCCGACCCGACCATCGGCGACGCGGACTTGCGCCGCGGCCAGCGCGCGCTCGTCCGCGATGCAGCCTGGGCCAGCGTCACCGGCTCGCTGTATGGCGGCGTGATCCTGGTCGGGTTCGCGCTCGCACTTGGTGCCGGACCGTTCGCGATCGGCATGCTGGCGGCGATCCCGTTCATCGGCCAGGCCGCCCAGCTTCCCGCGATCGCGTTGATCGAGCGTCTGCGGCAGCGACGCAAGATCGCCGTCATTTCCGTGACCATCGCGCGCTTTCTGATTCTGCTGCTCGCGATCGTTCCACTCGTCGTCGCCACGGGTCGGGGAGCGATCACGTTGCTGCTCGTCGCACAGCTCGTGATCACGGTCCTGGGCTCCCTCGCTGGGTGCGCCCTCAACTCGTGGCTGCATCAGCTGCTGCCGCGCGAAGGCCTCGGCGGCTTCTTCGCGAAGCGGCTGTTCTGGGGAACCGCCAGCGGCTGCATCGGCACGCTCGCCGCGGGCCTTTTCATCGACCATTGGCCGTACGCCGAGAAGCTGCATGCGTACTCGGTGAGCTTCGGCATCGCCGGTCTCGCCGGCTTCGTCAGCGCATGGTTCCTGACGCGCGTGCCCGAGCCGCAGATGACGCAGGCGGGTCCGCACACATCGGTCATCGCGAAGATCGCCGCGCCGTTCCACGATCCGAATTTCCGCAGCGTGCTCCGCTACATCCTCGCGTGGAATGCGGCGACGAATCTCGCAGCGCCGTTCCTCGCCGTGTACCTGATCCAGCAGATGCAGCTTTCGCTCGGCACCGTCACGACGCTGTGGGTCACGAGCCAGGTGGCCAACGCGTTCGTGCTCTACATCTGGGGACGATTGTCGGATCGACTCTCGAACAAGGCGGTGCTGCGGGTCGCGCTTCCGCTGTACTTCCTCTGCATGCTTGGCATTGCGTTTGCCGCGCTCCCAGGCGTTGCCGATTTCGCGCTGCCGCTGCTCTACGCCGTACATATCGCGATGGGCGCTGCCGCCGGCGGTATCGGCCTCGCCACCGGCAACCTCGGGCTCAAGCTCGCGCCGCAGGGGCAGGGGACGTCGTACCTGGCGGCCACGAGCCTCGTCGCGTCGGTGACGGGTGGCATCGCGCCGTTGATCGGCGGCGCACTCGCGCACTGGTTCGAGGCCGCCGGGCTCTCGGTCGTCGCGCGCTGGGCATGGTCCGGCGTTGCCGGCGAGACGACCGTCTTGAGCTTCACACGCTATCAGTTCCTGTTCGTGATCGCCGCGGCGCTCGGCCTCTACGTCCTGCATCGTCTCTCCGCGATCCGCGAGGGCGAAGAGATCAGCGAACGCGTCGTCATCCAGCAATTCGCGCTGGAAGCCCTGCGCACGGTCAACCAGGTGTCGACGATCGCCGGCTTGCTCGGCAACCTGGTCACGTTTGGCCGCGTGTTCGAGCGCCGACTCTATGCGCGGCGCTCGGCGGTCTCGAATCGCGCGACGACGGACAGCGCGCAATCCGCGCACGAGGCCGCGAACGACCGCGGCCACGAACCGCGCGCTGCGACCGATCGCAGCGATTAGGATCCCGTGACGGCGCCCACGGGATCCGTGGGCTCAGTCCCAGCTCAGCGCACCGCCGGTCTGATACTCGGTGACGCGCGTCTCGAAGAAGTTCTTCTCCTTCTTGAGGTCGATCATTTCCGCCATCCACGGAAACGGGTTGTCGGCCTTGTCGAAGAGCGGGTCGACGCCGATCTGCTGGCAGCGGCGATTGGCGATGAAGCGCAGGTATTCCTTGAACATCGGCGCATTCAGTCCCAGCACGCCGCGCGGCATCGTGTCCTCGGCGTACGCGTACTCGAGGTCGACGCCTTTCTTCATCAGCGCCCGGATCTCGTCGCGGAACTCGGGCGTCCACAGGTGCGGGTTTTCGAGCTTGATCGTGTTGACGAGATCGATGCCGAAATTGCAGTGCATCGATTCGTCGCGCAGGATGTACTGGTATTGCTCGGAGGCGCCCGTCATCTTGTTCTGGCGTCCCATCGCGAGGATCTGCACGAAGCCGACGTAGAAGAACAATCCCTCCATGATGCAGGAGAAGACGATCAGGCTCTTCAGCAGTTGCCGGTCGGCTTCCGGCGTTCCGGTCTTGAACGTCGGATTGGTCAGCGTTTCGATGAAAGGCAACAAAAACTCGTCCTTGTCGCGGATCGACTTCACTTCGTGATACGCGTTGAAGACCTCCGCCTCGTTGAGGCCCAGGCTCTCGACGATGTACTGGTACGCGTGCGTATGGATCGCTTCCTCGAACGCCTGGCGCAGCAGGTACTGGCGGCATTCCGGCGCGGTGATGTGGCGGTACGTGCCGAGCACGATGTTGTTTGCGGCGAGGCTGTCGGCGGTCACGAAGAAGCCGAGGTTGCGCTTGATGATCAGCCGCTCGTCGTCGGTGAGCCCGGCGGGATTCTTCCAGAGCTCGATGTCGCGCTGCATGTTGATTTCCTGCGGCATCCAGTGGTTCGCGCAGCCCGCGAGATACTTGTCCCACGCCCACTTGTACTTGAACGGCACGAGCTGGTTGACGTCGGCCTGCCCGTTGATGACGCGCTTGTCTTCGACGCGCACCCGGCTGAAGCTCGCCTGTTCCGCGCGGTGCTCGGCGTCGTGTTGCACGGCGCGCTTCGCCGGTGCGCGCGGCATCGCCGCGGGACCCGCCGAGGCGAGCACGGCCGCCGGCCTGGGCGAAGCCTTGGGCGAGGCGGGCGCGGTGAAATCGTCGTCGAAACTCAGCATGGCGGGCGTCTCCTGTTGCTCGTTTTTGTGTCGTGCGAAAGGTTGCAGTCGATCCGTCGGGTGCCGCATCCCGAGCGCATGGCACGCGGGAGCGGCGTTCTCGCCGTCAGTGCATCGGCGTCAGCTTGTCGTAGAGGAACTCCGGTGTGAAATCCTGGCCCTCGAGCCAGGCGATCGACGCAAGTCCGTAATCCAGATAGAACTGCGAGAAGCGCTCGCGATCGCGCAGCGGCTCGAGCTCTTCGCCATGCAGCTCGTCCGCGAGATCGACGACGCCCTTGCGTCCGTCGTTGAACTCCAACCAGACCTTGTAGTCACCGAGCCAACGTGCGTCCACCACGTGTCGGGGTGCGTACTCGTACCGGGCCAACAGAGACCTCCTTTCGCGAAGGGGATGGCTCGCGCGGCCGAGCGGCGGCGCGCGCATGGCACGAGCCGTCGACGGCCACATCACACCGGGAACCCAGCGCTGGGAGAAATCGGCGCGCGGCAAGACGGCCGACGACGGCCGCGCACCCCCAGTAGAACAACTGCCGGCCGTTGTCGGCCTCTTCGGTCTTGCGGTTCCCTGGCGCGTCCACGCCAACTTCGCGTCCTGTCCGGGTTCGCGCGGGTCCATCGTCCCGGTGTCGCCGCTCGATGCTCTGCTCGGCATTGCGCGCTGTCGCTTCACCGGTTCACCGAATCTCGTCGGGCGCCGCGCCGGTGAGAATCCACCGCGCCACGACGTCCACCACCTGTTGTCGTTCCTTGCCGCTGAACTGCGGCGCCTGCACCACGTCGTCCTGCGCGCGCGAGCGCGCGTCGCGGACGGTCACGAACGTCCTGCGTCCGTACGACTCGCATGCGCCCGACGCCATCCCTTGCGTGCCATGCCGCACGGCGAGCACGCGCATGCGTTCCGACTTCTGCGGCTGGTCGAGCGCCTCATCGATGCACGACAGCAGAATGGCGCCGGCGAGATCGTCGATGCTCGCCGTGGCGACCGCCGCCGACAGCGCGCCGTTGTTGAGCCCGAGCACCCACGCGTGCGCCCGCGGCCACTCGCGCTTCGTCCATTGCACGGCAGCCTGCATGTCGGTGACGTGATCGTTCGACAGACGCCACGCGCGGTCCATCACCGGGCGATCGGAAGGCGGTGACAGCGCGACGACGGGACCGCCGATCGCGTTCGCGAGGCGTTGCCGCTCCGAAAGCGGCAACGGGCCGTGGACGCTGGGCAAGCCGTCGCGCGAGGTGACGGCCAGGCCGCCGCCGCCGCCCGCGAGCATGATCACGGCGTGCCGCTCGCTTGCGCGCGCCGAATCGGCCTCGGTGACGAGCAGCATTTCGCGCGCGCCGGGCCGCGATTCGAGCACCTGCACACGCTCGCGCGGTGGTGCCGCCGCCTCTTCCGGCGCGATCGAGATGGCCAGTGCCGCAGTCACCGCGCTCAGCCGACGTCGCGATCCCGTGCGCCGCCTTACTGGCAGGCCTCACAGTCGGGATTATCAATACTGCAGAAGATGGGCTCCGCCTCGACCGGTGCGGCGATGCTCGGACGTGTGGGCGTCGCAAGTGCCGCCAGTGCGTTCGATTCCGCGGCAACGGCGTTGAGCTCGCCACCGCGGCCCGTCGATTTCTCGGCGGACGTCGCCGCGAGCGAGCGCAGGTAGTACGTGGTCTTCAAGCCGCGCGTCCATGCGAGCTTGTAGGTGTCCTCGAGCTTCTTGCCCGACACGCCTGACATGTAGATGTTGAGGCTCTGCGCCTGGTCGATCCACTTCTGGCGGCGTGCGCCGGCCTCGACGATCCACGCCGGCTCGATCTCGAACGCCGTCGCGTAGAGCGAGCGCAGCTCCTCGGGCACGCGGTCGATCTTCGCGAGCGAGCCGTCGAAGTATTTGAGGTCCGACACCATCACGTCGTCCCACAGGTTGCGGGCTTTCAGGTCCTTGACGAGCTGCTCGTTGACGACGGTGAACTCGCCCGACAGATTCGACTTCACGTAGATGTTCTGGTACTCGGGCTCGATCGACGCGGCGACGCCGATGATGTTCGAGATCGTCGCGGTCGGCGCGATCGCGATGCAGTTCGAGTTGCGCATGCCGTGCGCCGCGATGCGCTCGCGCAGCGTATCCCAGTCGAGCGTCGCCGACTCGTCGATGTCGACGTAGCCGCCGCGCGCGTCGCGTAGCATCGCCAGCGTATCCTGCGGCAGCACGCCGCGGTCCCAGAGGCTTCCCTTGTACGAGGCATAGCGGCCGCGCTCCTGCGCGAGTTCGGTCGACGCCCAGTACGCGTGATAGCAGACCGCTTCCATCGACGTGTCAGCGAACGCGATCGCGTCGGTCGAGGCGTACGGCACGCGCATCAGGTGCAGGCAGTCCTGGAAGCCCATGATGCCGAGGCCCACGGGCCGATGCTTCAGGTTCGAGTTCCGCGCCTTCGACACCGCGTAGTAATTGATGTCGATCACGTTGTCGAGCATCCGCATCGCGGTGCCGATCGTCTTCGCGAGCTTTGACTGGTCGAGCTCGTAATGTCCGCCGACCTCCCGCATGTGCGCGAGCAGGTTGATCGACCCCAGGTTGCACACGGCGATCTCCGTCTCGCTCGTGTTCAGCGTGATCTCGGTGCAAAGGTTCGAGCTGTGGACGGTGCCGACGTGCTGCTGCGGCGAGCGCACGTTGCAGGCATCCTTGAACGTGATCCAGGGATGCCCGGTTTCGAACAGCATCGACAGCATCTTGCGCCAGAGTTGAACCGCCGGAATCTTCTTGAAGAGCTTCAACTCGCCGCGCGCGACCCTCTCCTCGTGGCGCACGTACGCTTCCTCGAACGCGCGGCCCCACTTGTCGTGCAGGTCGGGCACGTCGGACGGCGAAAACAGCGTCCACTCGCCGCCTTCCATCACGCGCTTCATGAAGAGATCCGGCACCCAGTTCGCCGTGTTCATGTCGTGCGTGCGGCGCCGGTCGTCGCCGGTGTTCTTGCGCAGTTCGAGGAACTCCTCGATGTCGAGGTGCCACGTCTCGAGGTAGGTGCACACCGCCCCCTTGCGTTTGCCCCCCTGGTTCACCGCTACGGCCGTATCGTTCACCACCTTCAGGAACGGCACCACGCCCTGCGACTTGCCGTTGGTGCCCTTGATGTGCGAGCCCATCGCGCGGACGTTCGTCCAGTCGTTGCCCAGCCCGCCGGCGAACTTCGACAAGAGCGCGTTCTCCTTGATCGCCTCGTAGATGCCGTCGAGATCGTCGGAAACCGTCGTCAGGTAGCACGACGAGAGCTGCGACCGGTGCGTGCCCGAGTTGAAGAGCGTCGGCGTCGAGCTCATGAAGTCGAACGTCGACAGCACGTCGTAGAACTCGATCGCGCGCGCTTCGCGGTCGACCTCGGAAAGCGCGAGGCCCATCGCGACGCGCATGAAAAAGCATTGCGGCAGCTCGAAGCGTCGTCCGCCGACGTACTGGTCGACGAGAAAATAGCGGTCGTAGAGCGTCTGCAAGCCGAGGTAGCCGAACTGGAGGTCACGCTCCGGCTTGAGCGCCTTGCCGAGCCGGGTGAGATCGAATTGCGCGAGCGTCTCGTTCAGGAGCCCGATCTTGATGCCGTGCTTCACGAACTGCGGAAAGTACTCGGCGTAGCGCGTCGACATGTCGGCCTGCGTCGCCTCGCTGCCAAGCGCCTCGAATCGCAGCGCGTCGAGCAGAAGCCGTGCGGTCACGTACGAATACGCGGGATCCTTTTCGATCAGCGTGCGCGCGGCCAGCACGACGCATTTGCGCACTTCCTCCATCGGGACGCCGTCGTAGAGATCCTTGAGCGTGGCCTTGAGAATCCGGTTGGCCTCCGCGTCGGGCAGCCCCTGGCACGAGACGTTGACGAGATCGGAGAGGCGCTCGAAGTCGAGCGGCTTGCGCACGCCGTTGTCGACGACGTAGAGCGTCGTGTCCTCGGACTTGCCCGTCTGCTGCTGCCGCTGCTGTGCGCGCTCCTGCGCCCGCTTCTCGCGATAGAGGACGTACGCGCGCGCGACTTCGTGCTCGCCGCCGCGCATCAGCGCGAGCTCGACCTGGTCCTGGATTTCCTCGATGTGGATCGCGCCGCCGTCGGGCTTGCGCTTCATCAGCGCCGCGACGACGAGGTCGGTGAGCTTCGCGACCTGATCGCGCACGCGCGCCGACCCGGCGCCCTGGCCGCCGCTGACCGCGAGGAACGCCTTCGTCATCGCGATCGAGATCTTCGCCGGCTCGAAGCCGACGACCGCGCCGTTGCGACGGATCAGCTTGAACTGCGCAAAGCGCGCATCGACCGCCGCCCCTCCCGGCTCTCCCACCATCAGATCGCGCGGCGGCGTGGGAGCGGCGGAGGAGGTAGGCGTGGTGGCGATGCGCATGAGAAAACTCCTTGTTCCTGCCTTGTCGGTCGCCGGCGTTTGGATCCGGCGGAAGCCTTTGGTGGCGCGCAATCGCGGCGCGAGATCCCGGGCATGGCGCCCGCGAAATCCGGCTTCGGCCCACCTGCCGAAGCCCCAGGGGCGCTACCCGGTGCGAAGGAAGCGCCTGCGGCTCGAATCTACTATATGTTGTGCCGCTCGTGTGTTCTGCCCACCAAGCATAGTAGGCGGGCGCGGACAGCGCAAGCGTTTTTTCCTCCACAGCGAGGATGCCCGGAGGACCGCGTGGAATGGGGCTTTGCGCTCGGTGCGCACAACGATCCACCGGCGCTTGCACCGGCTATCCACCGTTTCGTCCACAGCGCGACTACGTGCTCGCGGGGCCGACGAACGGCAAACCGTCGTTGCAGTTTTGCGACAGTGGCGGCACCTCGAACAGTGCGTCGCCGGCGATCGCGACGATCCGCTCATCGTGTGCGGGCACGACGTCGGCCATGCCGGTGAAGCGTCCGAACGCGGGAAGAATTGCGTGCTCGCGACCGAGCACGAAGCACGGCAGGCGCGCCGAGTCGCCGCCGCTGGCGATGCGCACCGCCGGATGCAGATGTCCGCACAGCGCGTAGCCGGTACGCGGTTTCTCGACGTGATGGCACGCGAGAAACGGCGGCAGCGGATACGGCGCGTCGACGCAACGCACGCGCCACTCGGGCGGCGGGTCGCCTGCGCGCGCGTCGTGATTGCCGCGCACGAGCACGACGTCGACGTTCGCGTGCCGTGTGCGCCAGCCGACGAATGCGCGCGTGAGCGCGCCGACGCGTCCCGCCTTCGCGTGCAGAAAATCACCGAGCACGACGACGCGCGCGGCATTCGCGTGCGCGATCAGCGTGTCGAGCCGGCGCAGGTCGGAGGCCGTCGAGCCGCGAGGCAGCGGAACGCCGGCGGCGCGAAACGCGGCGCCCTTGCCGAGGTGCACGTCGGCGACGAACAGCGTGCGCTCGCGCGGCCACTCGAGCGCGCGCATCGCGTGCAGCACGATGCGCTCGCCGCAGGCGCTCGTCGTCCATCGCGGACTGCGGCGCGCCGCGCTGGGCGGACGGTCGAGCGGAAGCGGAAACGACGCGGCGGACATGATTCGCGGAAAATTGCAGCGCGACGTGTGTTCGCGGCGCCCAATCAGCGCACAATTGTAGTCGACGCACCGTACGAGAACGCCGCATTCGTTCGACATGCCGCGCTTTGCCGCCAACCTCACGTTTCTCTTCAACGAAGTGCCGTTCATGGCCCGCTTCGGCGAGGCGGCGCAGGCCGGATTCCGCGCGGTGGAGTTCGCGTTCGCGTACGAATACCGGATCCAGGAGCTCGCCGCCGAGCAGCGCGCGCACAAGCTCGACGTCGTGCTGATCAACGCGCCGCCGGGCGACTGGGAGGCGGGCGACCGCGGCCTCGCGTCGGTGCCGGGGCGCGAGCACGAGTTCACGGCGAGCATCGCGAACGCGCTTCGCTATGCGCAGGGACTGTCATGTCCGCGCATCCACGTGATGGCCGGTGTGCTGCCGGCCGACGCCGACGATCCCGAACGCGAGCGGCGGATGCGCACGTACGTGCGGAACCTGAAGCATGCGGCCGCCGACGCCGCGGCGCAGAACGTGACGATCCTGATCGAGCCGCTCAATCCCCGCGACGCCCCGAACTATCTGCTGACGACGCAGGCGCAGGCGCACGCGGTGCGCACCGAGGTCGGCGCACGCAACCTCAAGGTGCAGATGGATCTCTACCACGTGCAGATCGTCGAGGGCGACCTGACCGAGAAGCTGCGTCGCTATCTTCCGCACATCGGCCACATCCAGATCGCCGGCGTGCCCGGGCGCCACGAGCCCGATGTCGGCGAAGTCAATTACGGCTACCTCTTCAAGGTGCTGGACGAGCTCAAGTACGATGGATGGGTAGGCTGCGAATATCGTCCGCTGCAGGGAACGAACGCGGGACTTGCGTGGCTCTACCGTCTGCTCGATCGCCGGCCGCAGTCGACGCGAGCTCCAGGTTGAACAAGGAACCGAACGAATGACTCTTGCATTCACGTGGCTCGCGGACGATTTCGCGACCGCAGGTCAGTTGAACGTCGACGACGTCGCGCAGGCGGCGGAGGCGGGCTTTCGCAGCATCGTCAACAACCGCCCCGATTTCGAGGGTGGACCATCGCAGCCCACGTCGCAGGCGATCCAGGCGGCTTCCAAGGCGGCCGGGCTCGATTACGCGTTCTTGCCGGTGCAGTCCGGATTCCAGACGCCGGACGAGATCGCGAAGATGCGCGAGCTGCTCGACAAGCTGCCCAAGCCGATGCTCGCGTTCTGCCGCTCGGGCGCGCGCACGAGCAACCTGTATCGCGCGGCGAAGAAGCGCTAGAAAGTGGGGTCAGAGACGACTTTTCACCCCACGGAAAGTCGTCTCTGACCCCACTTTCACAGAGCGACGGACATTCCGCCGTCGATCATGATCATCTGGCCGGTGATGTAATCCGCCGCCGACGACGCGAGGAACACCGCGAGCCCGGCGATCTCGTCCGGCTGTCCCCAGCGTCCGGCCGGCGTGCGCGCCTTCACCCAGGCGTCGAACTTCGCATCGTCGAGCAGCGCGCGGTTCATCTCGGTCGCGAAATAGCCGGGCGCGATCGCGTTGACCTGGATGCCGTGCGGCGCGAGTTCGACGGCCATCCCGCGCGTCAACTGTCGCAGCCCACCTTTCGCCGCGATGTACGGCACGACGGTTGGCCGCGCGACCTCGGCCATGAGCGACGCGACGTGGATGATCTTGCCGCGCCGCCGCTCGATCATCGCCGGCAACACCGCCTGCGACACGAGATGCGGCGCCGTCAGGTTCGTCGCGATCACCGCGTCCCAGTCGCGCTTCGGAAACTCGACGTACGGATGACGCCGCTGGATGCCGGCGTTGTTGACGAGGACGTCGACGTGTCCCGCGCGTGCGGCGATCGCCGCGATGCCATCCTGCACCGCGTTTTCATCGGTCACGTCGAACGACGCCGTGTCAACGGCACCGTTGAGAGCCGCGATTTTTTCGGCGGCCTCGACGAGCGCCTTCGCGTCGCGGCCGTTCAGCACGACGCGCGCGCCGGCCGCGGCGAGTCCGCGTGCTATCGCAAAGCCCAGCCCGCGGCTCGCACCCGTGACAAGCGCGACGCGACCCGACAGGTCGAACCACCGCGCCATTGGACGGTCAGCCTGATCGCTCATCGCGTCGGTCCTCCTTCTCGCACGACATCCGTCTCGCGCTGCGCCGCCGCCTCGAGATCGGCGACCATCCGCGCGACACGCGCTTCGAGCGCCTCCGTCGTGAGTTTCTCGCGGAAGAGCTCGACCAGCAGCGGAAACGCGAACGGCGTCGGCCGCGAGGGCCGCGTCACGACGGCGCGGCAGCCGCGCATCCTCGCCAACGCCGCCGCGAGCCGCGACGCCTCGAGCTGCCGCTCGAGCACCTCGCGCGTCGCCTGGCGAAGCAGCAGGTTGTCCGGATCGTATTCGTTGAAGACGTCCCACAGCAAGCCGCTCGACGCCTGAAGCTGCCGGTTCGATTGCGGCTGGCCCGGATAACCCTGGAACACGAGACCGGCAACACGCGCGATCTCGCGGAACTGCCGGCGTCCGAGCTCGGCGGCGTTGAGACCGGCGAGAATGTCGCGCTCGACGTCCGGCGCCGCGAGAATGCGCCCGATCTCGCGCAGCGTAAGCTCGAACGGCGTCTTCGACATGAGACCGAAGCCGTAATCGTTGACCATCAAGCTGAAGCTGCGCGGCGCATCGCGCGACAGCCGGTAGCCGACGAGCGTCGCAAGACCGAGGTGCGCGAGGCGTCCCTCGAACGGATAGAAGAACGCGTAATGGCCGTCGCGAAGCGTGATGCGCTCGCAGAGCCATTCGCGTTCGTCGGGCAGGGCGGACCAGCGCGCCTGCAGCTCGAGCAGCGGCCGCACGAGCGCGAGCTCCGGCGAATCGAAGCGGCCGTGCTTCGCGGAGGCGATCAGCTTGCGCGTGCGCTCGGACAAAAGCGTCGACAGCGGCATCTTCGTCCCGAGCCACCGCGTGACGACCGCCGATTGCGGCGGCGCGAGGCGCACCCACGCGGTCATTTCGCGCACCCGCAGAAACTCGAGCACGCGGCCGGCGAACACGAAGCAGTCGCCGGGCCCGAGCCGCGCGATGAAGGATTCCTCGACATGACCGAGCCTGCGGCCGTTTCGAAGCTGCACGACGATGCTCGCGTCCGACACGATCGTGCCGATCTGCATTCGGTGCCGGCGCGCGATCTGTGCGTCGGGCACGCCTGCCACGCCATCGTCGCCGATCACGACGCGGCGATATTCGGGATAGGCGTTGAGACTCGCGCCGCCGTGCACGACGAAGTCGAGCGCCCACTGCCATTCGTCGTCGCCGAGCCTCGCGTAGGCGTGCGTCGCGCGAATCTCCGCCAGCAATTCGCTCGGACGAAAGCCGCCGCCGAGCGCGCACGTGACCAGATGCTGGACGAGCACGTCGAGCGGCGCGACGAGCGGTCGGCGCGGCTCGATCTGTCGCTCGTCGGCGGCCTCGCGCGCGGCGGCCGCTTCGACGAGCTCGAGCGCCTGCGTCGGCACGACGGTCACTTTCGACACCGCGCCCGGCTGATGGCCGCTGCGCCCGGCGCGCTGCAGGAGCCGCGCGACGCCTTTCGGACTGCCGATCTGCAGCACCTGGTCGACCGGCGCGTAGTCGACGCCGAGGTCGAGGCTCGACGTGCAGACGACGGCACGAAGCCGATTCCTGCGCAGGCCTTCCTCGACGAAGTCGCGGACCTCGCGCTCGAGCGAGCCGTGATGGAGTGCGATCTGGCCCGCCCAGTCGGGCCGCGCGTCGAGGAGCGCCTGGTACCAGATCTCGGTCGCCGAGCGCACGTTGGTGAAGACGAGTGTCGAGCGCGCTGCTTCGATGGCGCGGATCACCTGCGGCAGCAGTGCAAGGCCGATATGGCCGCCCCACGGAAAGCGCTGGATCGTTGCCGGCCGCGCTGTCGCGATCGCGATCTCTTTCGCGGCGAGACCTTCGATCACGGACGCGTTCGCGACATTGCGCGGACCGAGGAGACAGGCGAGCGCTTCGTCGAGGTTCGCGAGCGTGGCGGAAAGCCCCCACGTCGGGACACGCGGGCGATGACTTCGCAACCGTGCGAGCGCGAGCTCGACCTGCACGCCGCGCTTCGTCGACATGAGCTCGTGCCATTCGTCGACGACGACCGCGCGCAGATCCGCGAACCGCTCGCGCCAGTCGTCGCGCGACAGCAGCAGCGTCAGACTCTCCGGCGTCGTCACGAGCATCGTCGGCAGTCGCTGCGCCTGGCGGGCGCGCGACGACGGGTTCGTGTCGCCGGTGCGCACGTCGACGCTCCAGTACGGCCGCAGCGCCGACGCGGCGCGCGCGAGCGCGAGGCCGGTGTCCTGCGCGAGCGCGCGCAGCGGCGTGATCCAGAGGATCGAAAGCGACGGCGGCCGCTCGGCGCCGCCCGGTGGTCCGAGCGCGAGCGGACCGAGCAGCGCTGCATACGTCTTGCCCATGCCGGTCGGCGCGTGGATCAGCCCCGAGCGGCCGTCCGCATACGCCTGCCACACCGCTTCCTGGAACGCGAATGGCGTGCAACCCTGCGCGCTGAACCACGCGCGTGCGGCCGCGAACGCGTCGCGAGCGAGCAGGGCAGGCGTGTGCGGCGCGTTCATCGGCCGACGTCTTCTTGTGCGCGGACGCAA
>Ga0310810_10005367_pt1 | contig 14317 bp, 7 predicted proteins | sample NCmetagenome_FD_207641 | JGI IMG/M metagenome (GOLD analysis project Ga0310810, IMG submission 207641) | Soil microbial communities from experimental microcosm in Duke University, North Carolina, United States - NC | ecosystem: Engineered > Artificial ecosystem > Soil microcosm > Unclassified ... | reverse complement strand
GATGGGAAATGATGGCGAACGTCCGGCGGCGCGCGATTTCGCGCGCGAGCAGATCAGTAGCGGCGCCGACATCTTCGAAGGACGAAGTCATGGGCAGGGAACGGACGAGACGTCCAAGGACCGTCCCTAAGCATATCAAGTTCGTGCGCCTCACCCATCCGCGTCTCCGCGCGCGAAATGGTGAAAGCGGCGAACGTCGAGCCTCAAGAAAGTACGGGCCTGAATCGGCCCGCCCTCAGTTAGGCCATCGATGTTCGCGGGCGTTTCCGGACTCGCAACGCGAGTCCCACGATCGCGCCGCCCACTCCGATCATCAGGGAACTTGGCCCGGGAATCGTCGTGGCAGAGGGGGGCGCTGACCCTCCCTGGTTCGCTCCGTCGATGAGACCTGCGTGGCCGGCATGTACCTCTGGACTGATGAGGCCGCCCAATAGCCGATCGGGTCCGGTCTGGAAGCGATCTGCGAGCGGGGGACGGTGACCGAGTGTGAGTTCCACGGACTGACTCAGAACAGCGCGCTGACACCCCTGAATCGCGGCGGGCGTGCAGGCTCCGGATCCGAGGGCGTCGGACATGAAGCTGACGGCGACGGGCGCACTCGCAGCCGATGCTCGATTGAGCGTGCCGCCAGATGTTGCGTCCATCAAATCCGCCCACGCTGGGATCGGTGCGAGCACGAAGAGCAAAAGGGGAAGGCACACGCGAAATCTCATATGGTCGGTCTCCCGGAACAATGGATCAGCATTCCGGCAAGCCGAGTAGCAGGAAGGTTGCCAAGCGCGTCAGAGAGTTCACGCTCTGAAAACGCCAAGCATTCTGAGGCGATTTCAAAACAGTCAGGCGCGATTGAAGCCGGCTACGCCCGAAACGGCCAGGACGCGTGCGGTTCACAGGAAGGTTCTACAAACCCGGTCCGCCTTCTCGAGGAAAGTGGCGGTCTCTCGAGCAGAGGACGCTGGCTCGCGGTATGCACAGAGCGGAGCTGCATTTGAAGTGCGCTCATCAGAGCTGCGATGTCTACGAGATCTTCGTCGCGACCAACGTTCGGACTCCTGGCCTTTGAGTCGCGACAGCCACTACTTCTGTTAGTGGTCCTCGCGGCCGCGATGGTGAGCATCGTCAGTTGCAGCACATCCAGCACGACGGTTTTGCCAACCGCTCCAGGTCTGGTGAAGTGCCAACTGAGCGTCACGGAACCCGTACAGATCGCGGCAGACGGCGGAGTCGGGACGATCGCGGTCACCGCCGCGCCCGAATGCGCGTGGAGCGTGGCGACGCCAGTGGGGTGGGTGTCAGACGCGTCGCCTGCATCCGGTCAGGGCAGCGGCAATATTGAGTTCAGAGCGGCAACCAATCCGATGGCCTCGACACGCGAAGGCGAGATCGTCGTCAACGACACTCATGTTCGTGTGGTCCAGGAGGCGGCCTCGTGTCGTTTCGCGATCGCACCGGACGATCAGCTGCTCGCTGCCGGCGCTGTTGACGCCACCGTTGCCGTCGCGACCAACGGATGTGCATGGAGCGCGCAGAGCAACGCGGCATGGATCGTGATCACCTCCGGAGCGACAGGCAGTAGCGACGGTGTTGTCTCGTATCGAGTCGCAAGCAATAGTGGGCGGACACGCTCGGGCACGCTGACGGTCGCTGGTCTCACTCACACGATCACACAGGTGGACGCGTCAGCACCTGCACCGCCGCCGCCATCGTCACCCGCGCCTCCGCAACTGCCTGGGCCACCCGCCCCGCCGGCGCCCGCGCCGCCGCCGCCCCCGCCATCCGGGGGGAAGGCGCCTAAACCGCCGAAGGCGCCGAAGCCACCCAAGCAGCCGAAGAACTTACAGGTCGAGCGCGGAACCAGTGAGGTTGGCTCTCGAGCCTGACGGGGCTCTTCTCGATTCACGGTTTCTATTGAACGCAGATAAGTCGCGTATATAGGATGGTCTCGTCCGGCCGCCAGGTGCCTCCATCAGGCGACCCGCCAAGCGGCTTCCGTCAATCTTGCTGCGACCATGCGACGGCTGTTCATCTGTACGTTGGTCAGCATTCTGCAGGCTCCGGTACTCGCTCAAACCACGCAATCACTGCCTCAGCCGCGCCAGGCAGAGGACTCAACGAAGCCATCAACGACCTCCGCCTCCCTGCGTGACTGGGACGATCGCCTGCGCGCTCACGACCCGAAGGTCCGCGCAAGCGCCGAAGCCGCCCTGGCCGCACCGCGTTCGCTACCCGTACTGAGACGACTTCTCGACGCCGAGCATGAAGATTTGCATGACGTCACGTTTGAAATCATCCGGCGAATTGGCCCTCCTGCCATTCCGCTGCTCGTCGAGCTCCTCCGGCATGAGTGGGGCTCCATCCGGCGCAACGCCGCCGATGCCCTGATCGATCTGGCGCCTCATACAGAAACGATTCAACCGGCGTTGAGGCGGGCGCTGAGAGACGCGGATGCAATGGTCGCGGGCGATGCCGCGCGTGCGTTGGGCGCGTTGGGCCCGAAGGCGAGCCCCTCGGTGAGCGCGCTCGTCGGTACTCTTTCGCACGAGGATGCATACGTCCGCGTCTACGCAGCGGAGGCGCTGGCGTCCATCGGTCCGGCGGCGGCGACGGCGACACCGGCCCTGGCGAAAGCCCTGAATGATCGAATGCCCGGCGTCCGATGGGCGGCGTGTGAGGCGCTCGGAAGCATCGGCCCCGCTGCGCAGTCTGCAGTGCCGCAGTTGATCAATGCGCTGAAGGACCAATTCCTTTATGTCCGTATCTTCGCGGCTGGAGCTCTGGGAAACATCGGACCGAAGGCACAGCCGGCGCGTGAGGCCCTGAACGCGGCAGCAAAAGATCCCGCACTGCGTAACGAAGCGGAGTGGGCGTTGACTCGAATCGCTGGGGCCACAGCCGGCGATCCAGCTGCCTCACTCTCTGAGCCCGCACCTTCCGTCGCCCCCCGACTCGAGACCACAGTCGTTCACACGGGCAATCCTCCGGTTGACTGGGATACGACCACCGGCCGCAACATCGTCTGGAGTGTCGACCTCGGAAAGGAAACCTATGGCCGTCCCGTCGTTGCCGGCGATGCGGTTTATGTGGGTACCGACAACGCACGGTTCATGAACCCCGGCTACCTGGAAGATGCCGGTGTGCTCATGGCATTTCAAGCGAAGGATGGCAAGTTTCTCTGGCAGGACCTGGCACCCCGAGTCAATCGTGGTCTGCGCGAGTTTCTGTTGCCGTCGACGACAAGCGCGGCGTACGTGGAAGGAGAGCGGCTGTACTACGTCACATCCGAGTGCCAATTCCGCTCCCTCGATACGCGCGGGTTCCGCGATGGCCAGAACGACGGTCCGTATCGCCAGGAGGTCTTCACGGACGAGGGTGCGGCCGACATCGTGTGGGAGCTGGACATCTGCGGGCGACTCGGTGTCTTTCCGCACGAGGCCACCAACAGTGAAGTCTTGTCCGTGGGTGACCTGCTGATGGTCTCGACGTCCAACGGTCAGAACGAAGGTCACAATCGGGTCCCCTCGCCGCGCGCGCCGAGTCTCATCGCTGTGGACAAGCGTTCTGGGGACGTGGTGTGGCGCGCTATCGGAGCTGGCGGGCAGGTGCTGCACGGCCAGTGGTCCAGTCCTGTGGCGGTCGATGTCAACGGGCGCCTGCAGGTGCTCTTCGGCGGAGGAGATGGCTGGCTGCGCTCGTATGACGCGGCGTCGGGTCACGAAGTCTGGCGATTCGATGGCAACCCGAAAGACGCTCAATGGCTTCCACGCCCCAGAGTGTTCTCGCGCGGCTCAATCATCGCGTCACCGGTCTACGCCGGCGGTCGCGTCTTCGTTGCGATGGGACTGAGTCCCGGGCACGACAACGGACCTTCATTGATTCATGCGATCAGTCCCAACGGCCAGGGAGACGTGACCGGGAGCAGGCTCCTCTGGACTTCTCGCGAGGTCGGTCGCGTGGTGGGAACACCCATCGTGAAAGATGGTCTCCTGTACGTCGCGGATCTGGGCGGAACGATTCATTGCCTGGACGCCGCGACCGGCGTGCACGTCTGGAAGCATCAGACGACTGGGGCCATCTGGGGATCCTTCGCGTTGTCCGGCGACCGGCTGTACGCGGGGAACGTTGAAGGCGGCATGACCGTTCTTCGTACCGGACGGAAAAAAGAATTGCTGGCGGAGTTCGAGATGGATGCGCCGCTCTATTCGCGTCCGGCGTTGATCGGCGACGCGCTGTATATCGCGACTGCGAACCGCTTGTACTTCATTGCGGCGAAGCCGTGAGTCGAAGCCGTCCTCGCCCTTTCCTCAGCGCTGTTCAGATCCGCCACATCATGCGTTAATACCGCTGTCGCCGTTGTTGGGAGGCGAGCGTCACCAGCCGGGAGGGAGTGCATATGCGCAAGGCGTTGGAGACAACTCGCTTTCTCGTTGTGGCGTTATTGACTCTCACAACGATTTCGAGCCAAGCGGTCCGCGCTCAATCAACGCTGACCAATCAGGACATCGTCACAATGGTCTCGGGAGGGTTGTCCGAGCAGGTGATCGTGACCGCAATACGACAGGCGACCAAACGCGACTTTGACCTGAGTCCAACTGGCCTTCTCGATTTGAAAAAGAGAGGAGTGTCCGACTCGCTCATTTCTGAGATGCAACGAGCGGCCACGTCATCTTCCAAGCCAGAGGCTGCGCCGGCGCCCTCAGGTAGCGCCGCCCCGGTTGCCAGCCCGCTCTCGCAAGGCAAGCGAGTTGTCGTTGTCGATGCGTTCACGCAAGCAGCTGGCGTGGAATTGCCATATGACGTGAAGCAGCTACAGGCTGGACTCGTAGCCGACCTGAAGGTCCAAATTGGGAAGGAGTTCGAGTTTGTCACCGAAGCCCCGCCCGCTCGCCAAGTCTATAGACTCTCCGGCGAGATCACCGGATGGCGGCCAGGAAATGCCGCCAAGCGCATTGTCATTGGCCTGGGCTCTGGGCGGGAGGCGACCGACCTGCACTTCCGGGTCACCGACGGTTCGGGCCAGGTCGTCATCGATAGCGAAGACACGATCCGCACAAACTTCTACTCTCAGCAGGCTGGGTCCGTTGGGACGCTGGTCCATCCGATTGCTCAGAAGATCGCTGAGCGGATTAAGGACGCCAAACTGAAATAGCGTGGGCCATCTTGTACTTCGTTGCGGCGACGCCTTGATCGACGGCCTTCACTACTTCGCGGCGCGCTTGTCCACCAGCACCTGTCCGCCCTTGATCGTGACCTGGACGTTCAGAAAGTCCCAGTAGCCATTCAACGGCGTCCCTCCGAGGGGGTTGCCTCCCAGCAATACGATGTCGGCCATCTTGCCCGCCTCGAGCGTTCCAAGATCTTTCCCCATGTTGATCCACGACGCGCTGTTTGGCCCGAGCACCTTGACGAGGTCGAGCGGCGAGAACATCAGGTTCAACACCCGCAGCTCCTGCGCGAGTCCCCACGCTGGCAGATAGCCAGTGTCCGTGCAGTAGCCGTACACCACGCCGTTGTCGAACAGCGTGCGCCCGTTCACCGGCTTGTACCCGGCCTCACGGCCGCGCCCTTCACCGTCGAGGATCGTATCGGGCCATTTCCCGCCGTCCCGGAAGGTCGGCACATTCTCCTTGTTGAACACGTTGAACACGGGCGCGCCGAACCCCGCGCAGGACGACACCATCGTGCCGGCGGTTTTCGCCAGTTGCGCATCGGCGTCGGACAGCCACTCGAAGTGCGGGGTGTGCACCAGCTTCGGGACGCCGATCTTGACGGCGGCGTTCATGGCCTTCACGCTGGCGGCATGGATGGCGACGTCCACGCCCACCTTCTTGCCTTCGTCGATCGCCGCGGCGAGCGCCTCCAGCTGTTTCGGATCGGGGTTGAAGGAGTTGACGTTCACCTCGCCAGTGAAGTGAATGTCCGCCGCCGCCATCGCACGAATCATTTGGCGCGCTGCCTCCGGCGTCGGGCTCTGGCCAAGTTGCAGCGGCGCCGACGGGATAATGCGCGGTCCCTTCATCTGCCCGCTGTCGATCGCCTTCTTGAGCGCCACAACCGGTTCAGCAGCGCCGCCGGCCGACATCAACGTCGTATAGCCGGCTTCCAGGAACTCCTGCATGCGGGCCGGCGCGCTGTCCCGGAGCCATGCGTCGGCGGCACCGGCGCCAGTGCCACGGCCGCCGCCCTGCACGATGTGTCGATGGGCGTCGATGTATCCGGCAACGGCGGTCAGCCCTCTGCCGTCGAGCGCGCGCACCCCTGGCGCCGCGGTAGTGCCGGCAGCCGCTGACACGATTCGCCCCGCTCGGATCACGATCGTCCCCTGCTCGATCACCTGGCCGGTCCCGACGATGATGCGAACGTTGTTGATGGCGAGATCCTGCGCGGCGAGAGTGGACGCGCCCGCAAGAGTGATCGTGAGAACCAACGAAAGAAGGCGTTGAATAGTGCTCATGGCCGCGGATGGTATATCAGGTCTCGTGTGACAGCAGTTTCGACGCGGCGTACCGCATTTTGCCGGCGCGTTAGTGGTGCGCCCCATGCGCTGGCGTGGGAATGCCGCCTCGCTGCGGCAAGTGCGGCTGATGTTGCAGCACTATCAGTCACAAGACGGTGGTGAGTCCTCGTGCAGAAACGCTGGATTCGCCTTGCCGCCCTCACGTTCAGGGAGTAGTGTGGCCCTCTTTGACTTTGACTGGAGGACCTTTATGCCGTTCAACCCGACCGAGTTCCTGATTGATGAAGAGCTCAGTAAGAACCACGTCTTCGAATCGATGGGGCGGCGCATCGAGGGGTTGCAGCGCGGCAGCGAGATCATCGAGAAACTGCGCCAGCCCTTCGCGGAATCGCTGCGCCAGCGCGTCGAGCGGAGCGCCGAAGCCGGCGAGGCCCTCGCCCAGCTACGCCACCAGATTGAAGAAAGCGGCAAACGACTGGAGGCCTTCTCGAACGGCAAGATGACCCGGGCCGAACTCGTACAGGCAGGTCGTCCGGGCTGGCTGGAGGCGCTGGGACCGAAAGCGAAAGAAGTCTTCAAGCGCGTCTATGACGACGTCGGAACACGACCTCCGTTGATTCCGGATGAGGCGTTGGCCGCGCTATTCGGCCAGAAGGAACTGAGAGGTGACTGGTCTGCACGGCACACTGGCAACGATTTCACCTTCTACGAGCCGATTCCGGATGTCGGTGTGCGCCGGGATGCGCTTGGAGATCCTGAGCCTCCTCCAATGTCGCCTCCGAGCATCGACCGCTGCTTCACGGCGACGTTCGACAAGCAGGAGACTATCTCCTCGGCGCAGATGCTGACGTTTCCGATCGCGATTTCAACGCCGGCCAGTCGCAGGTTCTTCACGGACTGCCAGTCAATCGGAACCGCGTTCCCCAGCTGGGGCTGGGCTCGAGCGACTGTCGGCACCGACATCGTTGTGCCACCGGGATTCACCACTTTACAAGTGACGGCGGACATCGATTTCAGCGGGAGCTTCGCTTCCGGGGCATTGTTCGCAACCGGCGCAGTAGCGAGTGGTGATCTGATCGTGAAATTGACGCATTCCAATGGTTCCAGCGCCGAAACGCTATCGTCGGTTGGAGTTCAGGTTGCAGCAGTACTGTCCTGGGGAACAACAGCCGCAAGCGGCAATCGCATTGTCTCGTGCGTGATGAATGTCCCTTCAACCGGCGGCGTAGCGAGGTTGCTGGCTGGCGCTCAATCAGTGTCGACCGCAGCCGTGGGAGTTAGCCTGTGGGCAGTCTCCAGTCTCAGCGGCACCGTCCGATCAATCTGTGTCGTGGCCACATAGTTGCCACCGGTGCCGACCGCGGCAGTGATTGAAACCTTCCCGGCACGTGGGCGATTGAGAGCAGGTGCCGGGTGGACTGTCTGAGTTTGATTGGTAGTCTGTAGTGGGTTTGTTCGATCCGTCCCACTGATGGTTCGGATCTGGATAGAACGTTTGCCCGGCATAGGCAGATCCCCAGTAGGTGAAGACGAGCCAACCACCGGGCACCTGTGCGCGATACGCACACCCGACTTTGCTGATTGCTGTACAAAGCAAAAGAGCCCCGGACACAACCCGGGGGCTCTCGTTCGTGCGGCAGGGACCAGCTTACCGGCTGACCTGAACGCTGGTTCCACCACCCGGGGCGCCGTTGCCGGGGTCGCCGCTGGAGACAACCTTGACCCAGAGCGAATCCTGGCTCTTGTAGTAAGAGGTGGCGCTGGCCTGGCGCAGCGCATCCAGGCTGTCCTGCGGCGTACCCGAGGCTGCAGTGGTGAATCCCGGCAGCTCGAAGATCACCCACGAGCCGCGATCCAGTTCCGTCACGGTGAGCGGCACGGACGGCCTTTCGGTTGTCACCTTGATCTCGGTACCGGCTCGTACGTTGGTGCCCCCGGTTACGGTGAACTCCTTGCCATTGCGGCTGAGGACAACTGGCGGCTGAGGAGGTCCAGCAGGAGCGCCGAATCGACCTCCAGGTGCGCCAGGACCGGCAGCCGCGCCAGGGCCAGGAGCTCCGGCTCTTGCGACGCCGGGACCAGCGGCTCCGCCGGGACCAGCAGCTGCGCCTCTGGCAGGAGCTGCACCACGAGCGCCGCCGAAACCGCCGCCGCCAAACGTCAGGCGTCCGACATCGCCCTTGCACACGGCAGCGTTCCAGGTGGGCTTGATCTCACAGGCTTCCGGGTCGACTGCGATGCTGTCGTTGATGCCGTCGTGGATGAGAACGTAGGAATTGGGACCGAAGCCGAGTGAGCCGTCCTTGTCGCGGTACGCCGCGGTCTTATAGGACGTACTGCCTCCATTATCGCTGGCCCACTTGCTGTTGTTCGCCATCGGCGGGAAATACACCGGCTTAGCGTTGACGAATTTCAAGCGCTCGAAGGCGTTATTGGTGCTGACCCCGAAGCTGCTGAACAGCAGGTTTGAGATGGCTCCCGTCTTGCGAGTGGCGTTGTCCTCGTAATTCCGAAAGGTGGTATTCACCACGTCATGACGGTAGTCGTAGTACTCGTAGCCGCGGATCGGGAAGTCCGGCAATTCGCGCTTCGGCAGGCTGCGACCGTAAGCCTTTTCCGCGTCAGTCGTGGGGTTGCCGATGTTCTCGGTTTCGCCCACGAACAGCGAGTCGACGACTTGTGACGTAAAGGCGTAACGACCGAATGCGCCGGATGCGTGCGTAAAGCCCATGGCGTTGTCGGCCAGCTTCACGTTCCTGAACACGTGCATCTCACCGCGGCCCCAGATGCCGCCATTCCGGTTCTTGTAGGCAGTGAGATCCTCGAAGACCGATTCCAGCGCCTTGCTGTCCGGGTCAGCGGGATTTTCAAGACCGGTATGCGAGCTGCCGGTCACACCGAACGTGTTATTAGGCGCAATGTTCCGGTCGAACATGAAGCCGTCGTAGTTGGAGTGGGCGACGTTGCCCTTGAACTCGCGGAATGGCGTTCGACGCGGCCAGGTCTTCGCACTGATCTCCGAGCCTTCGAATTTACCGTTCGGGTGCTCCGGCAATGACATCCAGAAGCCGTTCGAGTCGGAACCCGCGGCCACATTGTCGCGGTACGTATTGTCCGGATTGGTGATCCAGAAACTCGCCGCCGTGTTGTCCGAGGGCAGCAGGACATCCTTGGAGGCCTGACCATTCGCTCGAGGTCCCTCGCCGGCCGCGGCGAGGTTGGTCGGAACGCACGGCTTGCTCGTATGACACTTGGTCTGGATCGCCAGGTTGTGAACATACTCGTTGCCGTGCTCGATGCCGTCTTCGAGGAAGAAGCAGTGACCGACGGTGTTGTAGGTCACGTTGTTCTCGACGCGCAGGAAATTGGTGCCATGCACGGTCACACAGCGGTTGTAGGTGTCGTGGATCGCGGCGTTCCTGATGTACTGCCCTTTGGCGTCGCCGATCAGATGCCAGTGGATCGGATACCGGGCAAGCGTCAGGTTCTGGCCCATGCGCTGGAACTCGACACCCTCGACAAACATCTTGCTCGCGCCCATCGCCATCACGTGCCCGCCGTAGAACGACTGTTCCGCGTCGGCTGAGGCCTGGATTCGGATATTGCGCGTCAGCATGGCGACTTCGCCACGTTCATCCACGTCGAAGGTGATTTTGCCGAAGTGCATGTAGTCCAGGTTCTTGTCGAGCGTGATGACATTCCCACGAATGGCGGAAATGGTTCGCCGCTCTGCCTGCCTGGGATCGAAATCCGTGGACGCGAGGACAACCTCGTCGCCCACTCTCCAGCCAGCGGCGTTCAGGACTTCAATCGAGGTGCTGCCTGCGTCGGCTGTCCTCGCCAGCTTGCTCCAGGTGTTCTGCCGATCGCCGTGCAGGTTCAGGGTTCCGCCCATGAGCATGATCCCGCGGTCACTGCGGTCAGTCGTTCCACCCGTGCCGGTGATGTCTTCGTCTTTGACGTTGTTGGTGAGGGTGATTGTCGCCTTGCGTGTATGGGGTCTGGCTTCGGTGCCGATTTCCAGTTCCCCGTGCAACATGATCCACTCGGTGGTCAGTTCAAGGTCGGCGTTGTTTGCGAAGGTGAGTTTGCCCTCGATAGTCAGGCTGCCCAGCGCCGGCGGACTGACGTCGAGGAGCACACTCTTGTCTTTTGCAATGGTGACCTTGTCGCCAGCGGCTGGTACCTTCCCGTCCGGCCAGCTGGCAGGATCAGACCAGCGCGTCTGTCTGACTGCCGGCGCTCCGGCATTCTGAGCCTGAACGACAGCGAACACGCCGCCGAGCAGGAATGCTGGAAGGAGCGAAGCGAGAAGGAACAAGCGATGTCGCTTACTCACGGAATCAACCCCCCGTAATGGAAGATGACCAGGAACCGCAGCGGCCAAAGCATAGCGCGACAATCCGCCTCCAGAAAACAAACATCAGGCAAACGCGCTGTGCGTGGCGATCCGCGAAATGCGCTGTAGTTTGCGCATGCCGAAGTTCTCGATCACCCGCCGCGAACGTTGTCGAACACCTGTCCAGTAACCCTTGACAGCGGGCGTGACTGCCGCTGATATGTAGGTCACCATGCGTACATTTGCCAGATGTTTCCTGTTGTTTGGATTAGTCGCGATCGTCCCTCGCGTCGCAGCGGCGCAAGCTACTCTCACGGGTGAGGTCAAGGACTCGACCGGCGCAGTGCTGCCGGGCGTGACCGTTGAAGCCGCGAGCCCTGCGCTCACCGAAAAGGTCCGTACCGCCGCCACCGACGGCAGCGGGCGCTATCGCATCGATTCGCTCCCGCCCGGCACCTACGCGGTCACGTTCTCGTTGAGTGGGTTCGCCCCAATGAAGCGGGAAGCGGTCGTCGTCAGCGGTTCTGGCGTCATCACGGTCGACGTGGCGTTGACAGTCGGCGGCCTGGCGCAAGAGGTCACGGTCACGGCCCGGCGTCGCGACGAGTTGTCGCTCGACGTACCGGTCGCGGTCAATACCTTTACCGCGGACGTCATCGAGGCCGCCGGCATCGATCGACCGCAGGATTTCATTGCGCTCACGCCGAACATGAGCCTCGTACAGACCCAGAATCAGGGCACCTCGTTCGTGACTGTGCGAGGCATTTCGCAGGCGCGCAACAGCGAGCCCTCGGTGGCCGTGCTCATCGACGGCGTGCAAATGGCGAACCCCTCGCAGTTCAACCAGGAGCTCTTCGACATCGATACCATTCAGGTCCTGAAAGGGCCGCAGGGTGCGCTCTACGGACGTAATGCCATCGGTGGCGCGATTCTCATCAACACGAAAAAGCCGGGCGATGTATTCGCAGGCAATGTGTCGTTGGGATCCGACTCCGGGCCCGGCATCACCGTTCGCGGCGGCGTGAGCGGCCCGATCTCGGACAAGCTCAAATACATCGCGTCGGGCTCCTTTCTCGATACCAAGGGCTATATCAGGAATGCCTTTCTGAACGAGGACGCCGATCCGTTTCAAGACGTGTCCGGGCGCGTGCGATTCCTGTGGGAACCGTCGAAAGAGCTGAGCGCGGATGTGCGTGTGTATGGCTCGCGCGTTCGAAGTCAGGCGCTGTACTTCAATATCACGGAGAGCGTGAACGACACGAGCCTGCCGGTGCGCGTGAACAACGCTGGTGTGAACGAACGGAATATGTTCGGCACGTCGCTCAAGCTCGATTACGTGAAGCCTCTGGGCACGCTGACGTCCATCACCGCCTACGACAAGTTCAACGAGATCTTGACCGGCGATCAATTCAATTTCCTACCGATTCCGGAATCGGTGCTGTTCAATTTCTTCGGCGCCGATCAGGCGCAGCATCAGTTTCTCGACGTCAATGCGGTGAGCGAGGCGCTGCAATTCGCATCGCCTGCGTCGAAGCGCGTGCGCTGGATCGTGGGTGCGTACATGATCGGGACCGATCGCTTCATTTCCACGGGCAATGTCTTCGACCTCGGCACCGGTGAAGTGCCCGAGGTGCGGCGGGATCCCTTGCCGCTCTTCAATCCGCAGTTCACCTTCCTTGCCGACTCGCAGGACAATTTCGCCTGGGCGGCGTTCGGCAACGTTGACGTCAATCTCACGGACAAACTGGAGTTGTCGACGTCGTTGCGTTACGACCGTGACCATCGCAAGAACACCACCGAGACACCCGCGGAATTCATACCTGCGCCGCTCGTGGGCATTGCATTCCCGGGGGAGGTTCGCACGCACACCTGGGACGATTGGCAGCCGAAAATCACGTTGCGCCACAAGCCGACGCGCGACTCCACGCTGTATGTCGGTTACAGCCGCGGCTTCCGCAGCGGCGGCTTCAATCAAACAGGTGTCGGTGCAGCGGGCATTGCCGGTATAAACGACTTGTTCGACGCCGAGACGGCGAATACCTACGAAGGGGGCGCCAAGGTCGAATTTCTCAACCGGCGCGTCGGCGCCAACGTCAGCGTCTACCACACGCAGGCGAAAGGATCCTACTTCTTCGTATTCGATCCGAACACGAGCACGCAGAATCTGGGGAATCTTGATCGCGTCAACTACACGGGCGCGGAGTTCGAAGTGCAGGGACGCATCCTCGACGGATTCGACGGCTATTTCGGGCTCGGCATCACCGACAGCGACATCAAGGAGTCCAGGCGCGCCGCGAGTGACGTCGGCAAAGAAGCGCCGTTGGTGTCACGTTACACGACCAACGTGGGTTTGCAATACCGCCATTCCCTGCGTACGGAGTTAAGCGCGTTCGTGCGCTCGGATATCGAGGTCATCGGTCCGACGTGGTTCTATCCCGACAACTTCACGGAGCGCGATCCCGTCGGGTTGCTGAACCTGCGGCTCGGCGTGGACAGCAAGTCCTGGTCGGCGACCGTGTGGGCCAAGAATCTCACGGACAACAAATACAACGCAGAGTGGTCGCCAGGGCCGATGTTCTTCCCGAACCCGGGCTATACCAATAATTTCGTTTTCAAGGCACTGCCGCGACGCTGGGGCGTCGATCTGAATTATCGATTCTGAGCGCTTGGGCGCCGTAGCGCGCAGCGCGAAGGTGGCAGAGCCGACTCCGGCTCGACGCTCGCACTTCGTTCCGGCAATAGCGTGCCGAAGGCGTGCGCCGTAAACTACGAAAACAGGTGGGGCAGCGATCATGGGAAGCGTGATGGCGTCCCCACCGCCATACTCGTTACTGATCCATCGCAGGCAATAAGAACGTCCGGTTCACAGCGCGAACAGCGCGCGGTTTCGACAAGCGGCCCTACTCACGCGCTGGTTTGAAAGAGTGGAGCCGCCAAGGCAGGTACGCGAGCCCTCCGCCAAGAAGGCCACACGCACCAAGAAGGAACGCTGGCGATGCGCGGTTCAACGCCCCAATCGTCATAAGAGTCAGTGCCAGAACGACGACCACGGCCAGCGCGATGCGCGCGACTGCATCCCGTCGAGTGGGAACGACACACACGCCAACGGTGATGAATACTGCTGCCATGAAAAAGGCGATGAAGTACGCAACAATCCAGGCCTGTCGAATATCCTGAATAAAATAAACCGACAGCCGCGGGGCTGCGTCGGCCGCGACGATCGCTAACGGCAGGGCGGCGATCCATCGAAGCCGAGAGACAAGCGTTCCTGTCATGGCGTTCTCCTTCAACGCTGTGATCACCCAATCACCGGAAACGTGAACGAGGAAGGCGAAGAGGTCAGAGCCACTTCCGCCCTCCAAGACGTCGTGCGCTCGGTTTCTAAGCGCCAACAGCATTTCGCGACCGTACGTCGAGCGAAAATCGTCTGGGTATGCGAGCAGCATCAGGCCGTAGATGTTGCAGATCGCCCGCAACACGCGTTGAGTCGACGCCTTCATGCCGGCCTCGCTTGGATCATGAGC
>Ga0310810_10005366_pt1 | contig 14319 bp, 13 predicted proteins | sample NCmetagenome_FD_207641 | JGI IMG/M metagenome (GOLD analysis project Ga0310810, IMG submission 207641) | Soil microbial communities from experimental microcosm in Duke University, North Carolina, United States - NC | ecosystem: Engineered > Artificial ecosystem > Soil microcosm > Unclassified ... | reverse complement strand
GGCTGCCGATAGTCTTTGGCGGCTGGCGGCATTCCCGGGCGTCTACCTCAAGGTGACTGAACGCAACTTCGTTGGCGCCACCACCGGAAAAGCGACCATCGAGACGTTCTTCGGCCGTCTCGTCGGGGAGTTCGGCGCGTCGCGTATCGCGTGGGGATCGAACTTTCCAGCGTCGGAGCGCTCGCTGCCCGAACTCCTGGCGCTGGCGCAGGACGCACTGCGGTTCCTTCAGGACACGGCGCGTGAATGGATCTTTTCGCGCACGGCCCAGGCGCTCTATCCCGCGCTGGCAAACGAGCCGGCCCTGGCACATCGGCCGTGAGCGCAACCGTGAGTTCGCCCGTCACCTTGTACTCGCTGCTCGGGAACCATGCCGGCACCGAGGCGCTGAAGACAGGGCGGGTATCGTCGCCGCTCGTCACGCTCGACTTTGCCGACGTCAAAGTGATCAACACCCAGTTCAAGGCGATGGTGCGCGACCTGAAGTACGACTTCGGCGAACTCGCCATCGTCACGTACCTGCAAGCCATCGAGCATCGGAAGGCGTACGTGTTGCTGCCGGCGACCATCCTGGGGCGGAGTCAGCATCACACGATTTTTTACAACGCGGATCGCGGCCGACTCGCGCCGGCGGATTTGAACGGCAAGCGTGTCGGTGTTCGCGCGTACTCCGTGACGACGGGCGCGTGGGTACGCGGCTTCCTCGCGGGGGATTATGCGGTGGACCTCGCCAGTGTGACGTGGGTGACCTTCGAGGATCCGCATGTGGCCGGGTACCGGGAGCCAGGGAATGTCGAGCGAGCGCCTGCGGGCAAGGAACTGAAGCAGATGCTGCTCGACGGCGAGATCGACGCGGCCATCCTTGGCGACGTCGCGGAGCAGGGGCCGTTGAAGCATCTGTTTCCCGATCATGCCGCCGAGGCACAGCGCTGGGCACACGCCCACGGCGGCGTCCCCATCAACCACATGGCGGTCATTCGCACGGAGATCGCGGACGCGCGGCCTGACGTCGTGCGCGAGGTGTTCCGGCTGCTGCGGGACAGCCGTGCGGCGGCGACGCTGCCGGCGGGAGGAGACGACCCGCTCCGCTTCGGCGTGCGCGCGACGCGCCAGTCGCTCGACCAGATGATTGCGTACGCGCATCAACAGCGCCTGATCTCGAATCGTCCGAGCGCCGACGAGGTGTTTGCCGACGCCGTGCGCATACTCGGCTCAGCGGCGGAGTAATCATGGCAGTGGCGGCTGGCGCCTCGCGTATGACCAGTCGCCGCGCGCGGCCGCTGTACAAGGACCTTTCCGTTCAGATCTTTGTGGCCATGGCGCTCGGGAGCGTCGTCGGATATCTATGGCCGCAGAGCGCGGACTCGCTGCGGCCGCTCGGCGATCTGTTCATCCGTCTTGTACGGATGATCGTGGCCCCGATCATCTTCTGCACCGTGGTGCATGGGATCGCGAGCGTGGGCGAGGCCAGACGCGTCGGCCGCGTGGCCATCAAGACACTGATCTATTTCGAGATCGTGACGACGATTGCGTTGGTGCTGGGTCTCCTGCTCGTCAACACCTGGGGCCCGGGCGTCGGCATGAACATCGATCCGAAGACGCTCGAGGACCGCGAGGTCGTGAACGTCGAGCAGCAGGCGAAGCCCTTAGGCTACGGCGAATTCCTCGTCAGCCTCGTGCCGACCAGCGCCGTCGGCGCGTTCGCCGAGGGCGACGTGCTGCCGGTGCTGTTCTTCTCGGTGATGTTCGGTTTTGCGCTGCTCGCGCTCGGTCCGACGGGGGAGCCGATTGTCGAGGGCGTCCACGCCCTGTCCCATGTTCTCTTCAAAATGATCGCGTTCGCCATGTATGTCGCGCCCATTGGCGCGTTTGGGGCGATGGGGTTCACGGTCGGTCGGTTCGGTCCTTCGTCACTGCTCGCGCTCGGCAACCTCGTGTTGATGTTCTATGTCCTCTGCGCGCTGTTCGTGGTGCTGGTGCTGTGGCCGATCGCGTGGGGATTCGGGATCAACATGTGGCGGCTCGTCCGCTACATCGGTGCCGAGCTGATGATCGTCGTCGGCACCAGCTCGAGTGAATCAGTATTTCCGCGACTGCACGCCAAGCTGCGCCAGCTTGGAGCCGATCCGTCGGTGGTGGCGCTCGTGCTCCCGACAGGCTACGCTTTCAATCACGACGGCACCTGTCTGTACTTTGCCAGCGTCTCCGTGTTCCTCGCGCAGGCGGTGGGCATTCACCTCTCGATCGGCCAGCAGCTCGGCCTCCTCGCGATCCTCCTGGCGACCTCGAAAGGTGGCGCTGGCGTGGCCGGCTCCGCGATCGTCGTGCTGGCGTCCACGCTGTCGGCGACGGGGACGATTCCCGTGGCGAGCGTCGGGCTCATTCTGGGCGTCCACAGATTGCTGTCATCCGCGTTTGTGCCGGTGAACGTGCTCGGCAATGCGATCGCTACGCTGGCCATTGCGCGGACTGAAGGCGCGATCGATACGCGGACGTTGGAGGTGGAATTGAAGTCAGGTATCAGGTATCAGGTTTCAGGGGTGGTCTAGGCCTGATACCTATCTGCGGAGGCACCATGGTCATCGATTGTCACGGCCACTACACGACGGCGCCAAAGGAACTTCCCGCATTTCGTGAGGCCCAGCTCGCGTCGGCCGGCGCATCGCCGGCGGTGCCCCGGTTCAGCGACGATCAGCTCCGCGAAAGCGTCAAGCCGCAGCTCGCGTTTCAAGCCGCACGCCGGACCGACGTGACGATCTTTTCACCGCGCGCATCGGGGATGGCACACCACGTCGGCGACGCCGCGGCCAACCTGCGGTGGGCGCACCTGTGCAACGACCTGATTCATCGCGTCTGCACGTTGTTCCCCAAACAATTCGTCGGCGTCTGTCAGCTGCCGCAGACCGTCGATGGGTCGCCCGCGGATTCCGCTGGAGAGCTCGAGCGGTGCGTGCACGAACTCGGGTTCATTGGTTGTAACCTCAATCCGGATCCGTCAGGCGGGCACTGGACGGCGCCGCCGCTGACCGACCGGGCGTGGTATCCGCTCTACGAAAAGCTGGTGGAGCTCGATGTGCCGGCGATGGTCCATGTCAGCGCGTCGTGCAACCCGAACTTTCACGCGACGGGTGCGCATTACCTCAACGCCGACACGACCGCGTTCATGCAATTCCTGACCGGCGATCTGTTCAAGGATTTCCCGACGCTCCGCTTCGTGATTCCGCATGGCGGCGGCGCCGTGCCATACCACTGGGGCCGGTATCGTGGTCTCGCGCAGGACATGAAACGCCCGCCGCTGAGCGATCTGATTCGCGACAACGTCTTCTTCGATACCTGCGTCTATCACTATCCCGGCATCGAGCTGCTGGTGAAGGTCGTTCCGGTCGACAACATCATCTTCGGGTCGGAGATGGTGGGTGCCGTTCGCGGCATCGATCCCGAGACCGGCCACTACTTCGACGATACGAAGCGGTATGTCGACGCGGTGCCGTTCCTGAGCGACGAGGACAGGAGGAAGATCTTCGAGCTGAACGCGCGCAAGGTCTACCCGCGTATCGCGAAGCTCATCGAGCCCGCCGCGTCGGCAGCTGAAGCAGTGTAGCCGCTGATCAGAAGCCACAGAGACGGATCGGCGGATGCATCTCGCCTCGATCGACATCCTTCTGATCGTCATTTACGGCGCGTTCGTGCTCGCCATCGGCTTTCTGCTGCGCCGGCAGATGGTGGGGAGCACCGAGTTCTTTCTCGCCGGCCGGTCGATGCCCGCGTGGGTCGCCGGGCTCGCGTTTCTCTCCGCCAATCTGGGCGCCCAGGAAATGATCGGGATGGCGGCGAGCGGCGCGAAGTACGGCATTCTGACCAGCCACTTCTACTGGGTCGGCGCGATCCCGGCGATGGCCTTCGTCGGCGTGTTCATGATGCCGTTCTATTACGGCTCGAAGGCGCGCAGCGTCCCCGAGTACCTGAAGCTGCGATTCGACGAGAAGACGCGTGGCTTCAATGCGCTGACGTTCGCGGTGATGACCGTGTTCTCCTCCGGCATCAGCATGTACGCGATGGGCGCGCTGCTCGCACTGCTGCTCGGATGGAACATTCACGCGAGCATCGCGCTATCGGCGGTGGTCGTGCTGCTCTACATCGCACTGGGCGGGCTCACGAGCGCCATCTACAACGAGGTCCTGCAGTTCTTCCTGATCGTGTTTGGCTTTCTGCCCGTCGCCTATCTCGGCCTGCGCGATGCCGGCGGGTGGTCGGGCCTGGCCGCGCGCGTGCCGGATACGTTCGTGCACTCGTGGACGTATCTCGGTCGGGCCGACGCCAACCCGATGGGTGTCGAGTGGTTCGGCATGGTGATGGGGCTCGGGTTCGTCCTGTCGTTCGGGTACTGGTGCACCGACTTTCTCGTCGTGCAGCGCGCCATGGCCGCCGATTCGATGAACGCCGCGCGGCGGACGCCGCTCATCGCGGCCATGCCGAAGATGCTGTTCCCGTTCCTGGTGATCGTGCCGGGGATCGTCGCGCTCGGTCTGACGCTGCAGCCGAACGCGGGTGCGGCGCCACTGCTGCCGCGGCTCGCTGACGGGACCTACGACTACAACATGGCCCTGCCGCTGATGATGTCGCGCTACTATCCGGCGGGCTTGCTCGGCCTCGGCTTGACCGCGCTCCTCGCCAGTTTCATGTCGGGCATGGCGGGCAACGTCACTGCGTTCAACACGGTGTGGACATTCGATATCTATCAGAGCTATGTCCGCCCGCATCAGAGCGATGCGCACTATCTGTGGATGGGGCGAATGGCGACGGTCTTCGGCGTGCTTGTCAGCGTGGCAACGGCGTACGCGGCGATGCGCTTCAACAACATCATGGACATGCTGCAGCTGGTGTTCTCGTTCGTGAACGCACCGCTGTTTGCCACGTTCCTGCTCGGCATGTTCTGGAAGCGCACGACGGGCCACGGCGCGTTCTGGGGTCTGGTGCTCGGCACCGGTGCCACCGCGCTGCATTACGAGCTGACGGACGTCGCCGGTGCGGCGTCACTGCTGCCGAAGATTGCGGTCGGGCACAGTTATCCCTCCGACATGGCGCAGAATTTCTGGGGCGCTATCGGCGCCTGGACGACCTGCTTCGTCGCCACGGCTGCCATCAGCCTCATGACCGCGCCCAAGGCAGAGGACGATTTGCGCGGGCTTGTCTACGGGCTTACCTCGATCTCGTCGGATCGCGAGATTTCGTGGCACCATCGTCCCGCGGTTCTCGCGGGTGTTGTCCTCACGCTCACTCTGGCGCTGAACGTTCTGTTCTGGTGACGTCATGCATGCTGACCAGCGATATCAGGTCCTCCTGTTGTTGATGATGCTGACCGCCGTGATGGTCGCCCCCGCGGGGGCGCAATGGGTGAAGGTCCCGCCTCCGGCTCCTCCTGGACCCGATGGCAAACCGAATCTCGCGGCTCCGGCCCCGCGAGCCGCCGACGGGCGGCCGGACCTGTCCGGCATCTGGGGAGCAGCCTCGCCGAAGTATCTGAACAGGCTCACAGCCGATATGAAGCCCGAAGAGATCCCCTATCAGCCGTGGGCGAAGGCGCTGGTCGAATCGCGCGCCGACATGTCGCATGCACGCGAAGAGTCGGACGCGAACTGCCTCCCTCCAGGCGTGCCGAAGATCGCGGCCGCTCCGCCGCCATGGAAGATCATCCAGACGCCAAAGCAGATTGCGATTCTCCACGAAGCGTTCACGCTCTGGCGCCAGATCTTCCTCGACGGACGTGAATTCGACACGGATCTCGATCCTGCATGGCTCGGCTACTCGGTAGGGAAGTGGGACGGCGACACCCTGGTCGTCGACAGCAGAGGCTTCAACGGCAAGACGTGGCTCGACAAGGCTGGCAACCCGACGACGGAATCGCTTCACGTCATCGAGCGATACCGGCGGATCAATGTGGGGACGCTCGAAGTGAAGATCACGATTGACGATCCGAAGGCGTACACCCGGCCGTGGGATGTCACCGAGCAGTTTCGTCTGGTGACAAGCGGCGAGCCGTTCGAAGTCATTTGTGAGAACAACCGCGATCTCGAACACCTCCCAGGTTCATCGTTGAAGTGACGCGTGCAGCTCGATTTGCGTTATCCGATCGGCCTCCTGCTGACGGTCTATGGTGTGATCCTCGGCGCCCAGGGCGCGATGGTCGAAGCCACGGTGCTGGGGCTCAATGTCAATCTGTACTGGGGACTGGCGATGACGGTGTGCGGTCTTGCGGCGCTGTACTTCGCGCGTCGAAAGGCATCATGAACGGCTTCTTCTTCCGATTCGCGATCGTCATTACGTCGCTGGCGCTGGCCGCCACGGTCGCCTCGGCGCAGGATACCCGGCCCGCCGAACAGGTCTACAAGAACATCAAGGTCATGAAAGGGATGCCCGCCGGGCAGATGCTGCCCACGATGCATCTGATCAAGGCCGCGCTTGGCGTTGGCTGCGAGCATTGCCACATCGAACCGGAGAGGGAGCGCGACGATCTGCCAGCCAAGGAAAAAGCGCGCGAGATGTATCTGATGATGACGGCCATCAATCGCGCAAACTTCCAGGGCAACCCGGTTGTGACCTGTTATACCTGCCACAAGGGCCACCGTATCCCCGAGGGCATGCCATCGCTGCCCGCGCCACAGGTCGCGGAGGGCCTCGAGGCCGCGACGCAACCGGGCCTGCCGTCAGTCGACGACATCGTCGCGAAGTACATCCGTGCGTTGGGCGGCGAGACAGCGATGCGAAAGGTGACGACGCGCGTCATCATCGGGTCGCAGGACCTCCCAACAGGTCCCGGCGGCACAGTGCCGGCGCCCGCCAAACTCGAACGGTCGCTGAAAGCGCCGAATCTCGTATCTGACGTCTACACGGGCGACACGTTCACGATGTCGACGGGCTTCGACGGGAAGGTGCAGTGGACCAAAGCCGCCAACGGCAACGTCACGTCGTTGGCTCCCGATGGCGTTGATGGCGAGCGCGCGGCCCGTGCCGCGGCGTTCTACGAGCCGCTGACGCTGCAGCAGCAGTACAGGACGCTGGTCGTTGAAGGCACGGCACGCATCAATGGCAAGGACACGTATGTCGTGGTGGGAACACCAGCCGGGAACAACCCCGAACGACTCTACTTCGATGTCAGGTCCGGTCTGCTGCTGCGAAAGTCGACCTACATCGAGACCGCGGTGGGGCCGAGTCCGTTCCAGGTGGAGTTCGACGATTACCGCACGACGGGAAACGGCGTGAAAATCCCGTTCGTCATCCGGATGTCGCCGGCCGGCCCGCGGACGGAACTGGCGCCCGTGTCCACCTTGCGCATTACAAGCGTGAAGGACAACGTACCGCTGGACGATGCGAAGTTCGCCAAACCGGCGGCGGCGACACGGTAGCAGCACGGAGAACGGCATGCGCCTGCGCGGATTCGCGACCGAATCAGGTCGTGCCGCAGGTGGATGCGGACGGCAATGACCTCGCGGGCATCCGTGCGCCTGATGTCGTCGCGCTGACGCCTGCGCCGCTAGACGACCGATATCAAGGCAAACCGGCGCTCCTGTGCATGCACCACGGCAACGACGCCAGCCGGCACGATGCGCGCGCTGGGAATGAGGTTCGCGCCCATTTCCTTGAGGACGGCCTCGACGTCGCCGCTTGGTCCGGCAATGCGGCCAGCCAATCCCCGGCTCGCAGTACCGCACACCATGAACTGCACGCCGCGTTTCGCGAGGCCGGCGAGCTGCACTTGTTCGCCCGAGTTGTACGGATTGGCCGAAGGGGGCGGCGTTGCCTTCGGATCGATCGTCTTGCCGTACTTGGACCAGATGGCGTCGGTATAGCCAAACGGCGTGGCCCCATGTCGAAAGCAGACGAGCACGGCGACGTCCGACTCCTCGACACCCCACCCGTTCTTGTGGCCCGTCAGCAAATTGCCTGCGAACCGGATGGCGTCGGGCACGCCGGCTGGCGACGTCACGTCGAGCACGATGCGATGCTGACCCTTCATCGCTGACATCCATTCGTCTTGGGTGTGCAGCGTCGGCGTGAACGACTCCGCCGCTACCGTCTGCCCTTCAGCTGATCGCGCCTGGAGGGCGCCGGCAGCTGCGATCGCGCCGAGGCCCGTAATGAGAGTCCGCCGTTGTTGCAGATTCTGTTTGGCCACCTGTCCCTCCGATCGTGTTGCGTGTGTTCGCAGCGAGGGGTCAGACCCCGGTGATCAGTTGTGCGGGGGTCAGACCCTGGGTACGAAGCGACTCAAGGTACCTGCCTACTTGGCGAGCAACATCCCTTCGACGCTCCTCTCGCCCTCGTGACACGCGTTCTCCCAGAACTCGTACTCTTCCTTTCGCTTCTCAGCGACGCGCATCGTCCATGGACGCGTGAAGACGGTTGGATCGTCGATGGTCGTTTCGTAGGTCATCGTGTCGGCGTCGGCAAACGTCAGGCGTTCGGTGATATGCGCCTGCTCGCTCAGAAAATCGCCGACGACGCTCAACCGAGCCTTGCCGTTCACGTTTGTGGTGTCGATGACGAGCGTGTTGCCCTCCCAATGCCCGCGCGCGTCTCCCATCCAGAGCTTCGCGGTCGATCCGATATGCGGTCGACCGTCGAGCGGAACAATCCGGTAAGCGTGATAGTCGTCCCAGACGAACACGACGGACGCTGGGGCTTGGATGATGCGAAACGGTGTTGGCAACATCGCCAGACGAGGCGCGATCGACACAAGACAACGGCTCTGCGTGTCGATTTCCCAAGGCTGCGTGGCGTGCTCCCACGCGGAAGCCTGACGCTCCTGCAGCGCGGCGGCCCATGGCTGATACGGCACTCGACCATCCGCTGGATCGACGATGCGGCTCGGGCGCTGGATACGCGGCCCGCCGAGTCGCTGCGCGAACTCGTCCCCGCCCGTCATCGGATTGGTCAACGAGAACGCGCCGCCAAGCACCGCACCCCACACACCCTGCACGTCCGGCTGCCCGTCCGACAAGCGGACCGGCTGCCACGCCGGCTGTCGCTCCTGGCTGCGGAGAGGAGCCGCCAGAACCATAACAACAGCGGCAACCCGCAGACACTGCGTCGTGGACGGTAGAAGTGGCACGGCGTGGATTTTACGACCGCCGGACGGGTTTAGCGCAGCGAAAACTCGGGCTTGTAAACCGGCGACGCGGCGTTGCAGTCGCGCCGCCGGTCTCCAGTCTTAATCCGGCAGCGGGAGTTTTCCCGATTTCCTCGGTGGGCGTGGCGGCTGCTCGGCCGCGCTGCCTGTGACTCGCTCCTGCTGGTTCGGCTGCGTTGGTCCTTCTTTGTTCAGCTGCTGTTCGCGGCGGTCGCGCTGTTGCTGGCGGATACGATCTTCTTTGCGCATCTCAGCCTCCATGTCGAACGGCTGTGTCGATCTGAGGTGCAAGTGGGGAGCCGATAGCCATGATGTTATACAAGGCGTATTTTGCGCCGGTGCAGGGTGCGCGTCGCGTCCGTCGTTCCCGGTATGTTGACGGTCGTGACACGGCGACGCGATCTCTGTCGCGTTTGACGTCCGGCGCAACGTGAACTGAATTTCCGTGGGCGGGGCACATCATGTGCACCGTACGAACGCTGAACGGAGGGCCGTCCCATGATCCCCGCATCCGTGACGAACTATCTCGTGCAGAACCGCGCCCGCTATTCGGTGATCCCGCACCGGGCCGCCTATACGGCCCAGGAAGAGGCTGCCGCGACTCATGTGCCCGGTGCGGCCTGGGCCAAGTCGGTCGTCTGTATGGTCAATGACGAGCCGATTCTCGCGGTCGTGCCCGCGCCGTGCACGGTCGATCTCAGCCGTCTCCGTCGCACCGTCGAAGCGGACTCCGTGCGAGTGGCGCTCGAGTCCGAGCTGCTCCCGCTCTATCGCGACTGCGAGCCGGGAGCGATCCCACCCTTAGGAACGTTGTTCGGACAGCGCGTGGTGGTTGATAAGGCGCTCGCGCGCGATCCGGAGATCGTGTTCAACGGCGGTTCGCATCAGGACGCGATTCGAATGCCGTATGGCGAGTTCGAGCGGCTGTCGCATCCAACGGTCGCGGACGTTGCAGCAGGGCCGTCGCTGGCCGTACCGGCGCGGCTGACGACGTCCATCGATCCCGTGTGTGGCGCGCAGGTCGACGCGCACGCCATCGCCGAATGGTCGGAGCACCGGGGCGAGCGATTCTATTTCTGCAGCCGGGCCTGCAAGATGGAATTCGACGATAATCCCGGCTCCTACGCGAGCGGACGCATCTAGCACCCGGTTCGCGACGGAGTACGCGAAAGAGCTTGACTCCCATCGAGCGCGCCGCGATTCTTCGCTGAGAGCGATCGAGGGTTGCGTTGCCAGGCTTGAACAACGTACGGTTCGTACCCCTGATAGGTGCGGTCATCATGCTGGCCGCGTTGCGTGTCGGTGCAGCTTCGGCGCAGACCGAGCAGCCATCCGCGCCGGACGCGCAGCCGCCGTCGGCGAACGTACCAACATTCCGGACGGACGTCGTGGTGACGGCTGAACGCGGCGCAACCGAACAAGTATGGGTTCCTGCCGCGACCGTGGCGGTCGATGCGGCGACGCTTCGTACCTACCCTGCCTTGACGCTCGCGGAGTTCCTGTCGTTCGTGCCCGGTTTCCGCGTGCAGCAGCCTGCTCTGTTCGCGGGGCGGCCCGTCGTGTCCGCGCGAGGCTTCTTCGGCGGCGGCGAAGCGGAATACGTGGCGCTGCTCGTCGACGGGGTTCGGGTCGCGGATGCAGAGTCCGGCCTGGTCGACTGGTCGGCCATCTCCGGTTCCGCCGTGACCCGCGTCGACGCGGCTCGTGGACCTGGTGCGTCGCTGTACGGCGATGCCGCCATCGGCGGCGTCATCCAGGTGTTGACCGATTCACCCGCCACTGATGACACCCTCACGGTCAGCGGCGGTTCGCTGGGGACATTCTCGATCGACGGCACATCCCGATGGAGCAGCGCCTCGTTCGGAGGTTTCGTCTCGGGAGCCGCACGACGGACCAACGGCATCTCAGATCATTCGGACGCGTCGGAATTCACCTTCGGGACGGCGCTCGGCGGAAAGTTCAGCCGCCTGTCATGGCGGTGGACCGCAAACGTCGTCGATCGGGGTCAGCAGGATCCCGGCGTCTTGACCCTTGCGCAACGCGAGCAGAAGGTTCCATCCGATCCACTATTCCAATTCGATGACCGGAATCGTCGAACGCTGCTCACCGCCGTGACGCTGCGCAGTGGCGGCCGGGCATGGACACAGCAGTCGCGCGTCAGCGTGGACGTTCGGGGCGAAGACGGCGTCCGCACGATCCTGTTGACGCCAGGCCTCGGCGACACTCGCCATCGCGATCTGTCGACCGGCGGTGTCGGCGGCACGTTCGAGCTGGAACGGCTGCTGGCGGCCAAACCGAACTCGGCGCTGCGCATCGGGGTCGACGTGGACCGTCAGCACCTTGATACGAGCTACCGCAATGTTCGCGACGGCAAAGCGTTCGGCGATGTCCTCGCCAGTGCGGTCGGATCGCGGCTGCGATCGGGTGCGTTCGCATCGACATCGTGGATGCCCGCCTCGCGCGTGCGGCTGTTCGGGGCCGTTCGGTGGGACCGCATCGCCGACAGCGCGTTCGGGCGAATCGGAGGGAATTCCGTGATGCAGGCATGGTCGCCCCGCGCCGGCATCGTCGTGCAGCCGGCGTGGTTGCCCGGGACTTCGGTGTTCGGACAGGTCGGACGCGCGTTCAAAGCACCCACACTCGACCAGATGTTCGATCCACGACCGTTTCCGGATTTTCGCGGCGGCACGTTCACGGTCTCGAACGCGCTCCTGACCGCGCAGCGCGCATCGAACTTCGAAGCCGGGTTGTATGGCGGCCGCGCCGTACGATGGAGCGCGCTCGTCTACCGCATGAACGTCGCCAACGAGATCGATTTCGATCCGCGAACATTCATGTACGGGAATATCGGGCGCAGCCGGCACACCGGCCTCGAAATGGAGGCGCAAGGTCCGGCCGGGGCCCGCATCCGCCCGGCCGTGACATACGCGTTGACTGATGTCACCGCGGCCGACGGACAACTGAAGAACATTCCACGACATCAGGTGACGCTTGGCGCGACAGCATCCTTGGGCTGGAAGCTGGACACTTTCGTGGGCCTTCGTCGCTCGTGGGGCGCCTTCCTCGACGACGAGAACCTGATGCCTGTTGTCAGCAAGCCGCTGGTGGACGTTCGTGTCAGACGTTCCGTTCGACACGCGACGGTGTTTGCCGATCTGCTGAATGCCGGCGATCAGCGCTATGACGAATTTGGGTTCGTCCTCACAGACTTCCGGGGCAGCCGCGTCGGCTACGTGTACCCAGGGCAGCCGCGTGTGCTGCGGATCGGACTGACGCTTGATCTGAAGTGAGGTGAGACGAGCTGAGGGTCTGCGGATCGCCCGAAACGCGCGGTCAAGAATCTGGTATCGAGGCGCTGCCCCGGTGTATAAACCCTGCGATGATGCGTGGTCTGGTGGCCATCGTGGTTCCAGCGATGTTGCTCGCTGGCGGTGACATCGCCCGGGGGCAGGGTCCCGGGAATCTGGCGGTACCGCGGACTGCGGACGGGAAGCCTGATTTCAGCGGCATCTGGCAGGCGGTGAACACCGCGTCCTGGGACATCCAGGCGCATCATGCCCAGAAAGGCGTACCCGCGGGGATGGGCGTCGTCGAAGGCAACGAAATCCCGTACCTGCCGTCGGCGCTGGCGAAGAAGCGGGCAAACTATCAGAACCGGGCGAGCGTGGATCCTGAAAGGAAGTGCTATCTCCCGGGTGTGCCTCGGCTGATGTACATGCCGTACCCGTTCCAGATCTTTCAGACACCGAAACTCGTCACGATGCTCTTCGAGTATGTGCATGCGACCCGTTCGATCTACACGGATGGGACGGCGCATCCGCCGGGTCATATCGACTGGTGGATGGGGGATTCACGCGGGAAATGGGAGGGAGATACGCTCGCGGTCGATTCCGTCCACTTCAACGACGAGACGTGGTTCGATCGCGCCGGCAACTTCCACAGCGAGCAGCTGCACCTCGTGGAACGTTTCACGCTGCTCGATGCCGACCACATCAACTACGACGTGACGGTGGAAGACCCGAAGGTGTTCAGCAGGCCGTGGCGCATGAGCATGATCCTGTACCGCCACAAGGAGAAGGATCTGCAGCTGCTCGAGTACGACTGTTACGCGTTCGACAACGAGTTCCACCCGCCGGTGCCCCAGTAGGTCGCAGGAGCGTATATGGTCAGACCATCCGTCGGTGCCGGGATCGCGTTGCTACTCGCGGTAACGATGATGACGGCCGCCGCGGCTCGCACCGCGGCGCAGGGTCCGCCGCCGCCGAAGAATCCTCCTCCGCCCGGCTGGATCGATCCTCGCAACCCGCCGAAAGAGGATCCGAACTTCAAGCCGAACCGGACAGCGGACGGACAACCGAACATCGAAGGCCAGTGGGCGCAGGCCAGCGATATCATCACCTACAGCATCGAGGATCCGGAGGCCGAGCGCGCCGAGCATGTCGCCCTTGGCGGTCAGCGGCCGATGATCGGCCGTCCGATCATCGATCCACCCGACGGAAAGATCCCGTATCAGCCGTGGGCGCTCACCTTCGCGGCGTTCCTCCACGAGCAACATCTGAAACCGTCGAAGCTGGAGTACCTCGATCCGGTGAGCCGGGGATTTCAGGAAGGGCTGCCGCGCATCAACTATCAGGGCGCGTTTCACATCCAGCAGTTTCCGAACACCGTGCTGATCACGTACGACTATCACCACAGTTATCGCGTGATCCCGCTCGATAATCGTCCGCACCTGCCCGCCAACGTCAAGCTGTGGATGGGGGACTCGCGCGGCCGGTGGGAGAACAACACGCTCGTCATCGACGTCGCCAACAACAACGACCAGACGTGGTTCGACATCGTCGGCGCGTTTCACTCGGACGCGCTGCACCTCGTGGAACGATGGAGTATGACCGCGCCCGACCACATCGTCTACATCGTGACCGTTGAAGACCCCACGGTGTACACGCAGCCGTGGAAGCTGAGGGTCGACTACCGGCGGCAGCCCGTTGACGAGCAGTGGGAAAACGCGGTCTGGGAAGGCAACAGAACCGCGGATGTCGTCCTGGGCGGCGGCAGGAAATAATCGCCGGGTAAACCGGATGGAGGGCACGATGCGCAGGATAGGACTGGCAATAGCGGCGGCGGTGGCGATGGTTGGAGCGGCCGCTCACGCCCAGACACAGGTGCCGCCGCAGGTGCGGGTCCCGGTCCAG
>Ga0310810_10005364_pt1 | contig 14320 bp, 9 predicted proteins | sample NCmetagenome_FD_207641 | JGI IMG/M metagenome (GOLD analysis project Ga0310810, IMG submission 207641) | Soil microbial communities from experimental microcosm in Duke University, North Carolina, United States - NC | ecosystem: Engineered > Artificial ecosystem > Soil microcosm > Unclassified ... | reverse complement strand
TGATCATGCTCGGAGTACAACTGTACGACCTCATCTCGCAAGCCGGTTTAAAACAGGAACAGGTCGTTGCGTTCTATTCGTTCATGTCGCAGATGGGTATGGCTGCGCAAGCGATCGACATCGTCTATCAACTCAACGCGTCAGAGGATTCGGACCCGTCGATCTATCAGCATGGCGCGTCCCCGCTGGAATCACTCTCCTTCGGAGCTAACGCCAAGGCCGATGTGATACTCAAGAACCTGAGTGAAACCGATCACTTGATGGCCTTTCGCTATCACGATCTGATTTTGTTGAAAAATTACAGCGGCCAGAACGTCTCGGTGCGGGGAAGGCCCCTGGTGCGCGGCGGCTTTTGCCGAATTTATCCTGGCCAGCGGATTTTGGTGGGGGACCAGGTGCTCAGCTACCAGGAGCTGGCGCAATATTTCAATGCCAAGAAGAATGTTTCGCTGCCCCAGATTTTCATTCGTGTTAACAACAACTCCGATGAAGTGCAACTGGAACGCTCGCGAACGCGTGAAAGCGCACTTCGGGTTACCTTCGGATTAAACGTTCGGGTCAAGGCATTGCGGGACGTGAATGCCGAGCTCAATGGAGCGAAGCTAAAAGCCGGAGCACAGGTCGATGCGACGTTGGAGGACAAGATCGTTTTCCACAATGATAGCGAACTGGATCTAAGTGATTTGCGCCGGCGCGCTCGCGCGCTAGGCGGACGGTTTCAACTCAAGGCATCCAAGTCGGAATATTTAGTTTCGAACAATTCGAGCCGTCTGGAGCCTGATGACATTCTGCTATCTCCTGGCACGAGCGGTGACGTGTTGCTGAAGATTTTCTGTGATTATGATCAGCGCGTAGGCGTCCTTGAGGTCATCGAGGCGGATCGGCCCATTATGGTCGGAGACGAGTCCGTTCGCACCACCGCGCAGTTGAAGGACGGCGATACGATTCGAATCGATGTCGGACAGATTCTGCGCTGCAACTTTTCGGAACGAATCATCGAGGAAGAGCGCAATATCATTCGGACGCTGGACGTGAATGAAATCACGCACCGTTTTGGCAAGGGCCAGGTCGGTTTGGAGGGAATTTCATTTTGCATCACGCGTGGGGAGCTGGTTTGCGTAATGGGCGCGAGCGGTTCAGGAAAAAGCACGCTGCTGAGAGTGATCGCCGGCCAGCTCCAACCGACGAGCGGGGACGTGATCCTCAACGGACAATCGCTCTACCACGATCTCGACGCGTTGAAGCAGTACGTCAGTTATATGCCCCAGCAGGATGCCTTCGATGAACATCTGACCATTGGCGAAAACCTGCTGTTTGCGGCGGCGATTCGCGCACCGCACCTGTCACGCCGCGACCGCAGCCGGCGATTGGAGGCAAAACTGGTTGAGCTTGGATTGGGCGAGCGCCGCGACGCGGTCGTGGGAAGCCCTGAGAGTAAATCACTTAGTGGTGGTGAACGGAAACGTCTGAACATCGGGCTCGATATGATCGGGATGTCGGACGTTTATCTGTTCGACGAACCGACTTCCGGCCTTTCTTCGAAAGATTCCGAGCACGTCATGGAAATCATTCGAACCCTGGCGCACAACAAAATTGTCATCGTCACAATTCACCAGCCAAGTTCGAAAATTTTCCAGATGTTTCACAAAGCGATCCTGCTCGATAAAGGCGGGCGCCTCGTCTTTTTCGGAACGCCGTCGGACATGCTGCACTATTTTGCCGAGGCGGAACACCAACATCAGTTCGGAGCGGAGTTGGGCGCGTGTCCTTCCTGCGGAACAACCCGGCCGGAATTCATTTTTGATGTGCTGGAGACGCCGCTGCGCGATTTAAGCGGCGATATCATCTACGAAGAAAACAGCCGCGGCCAGCTCATCGCAGCGCGCCGTTATTCGCCGGAATTTTGGCGCGATAAATACGAAGCGTTCCGATTGATTCAGGACGTCAAGCAAGTTTCCCTGGCCCCAGAGCCGGCTGCGCCGTTGCCCGTCGCGCCGGCGCAGAAAAAGCGGCTTCCCATCCGGTGGCACGACGAGTGGACGCAATTTCGCACGATTTTGCGCCGCTCTTTTTTAAGCAAACTGCGCAACCGCGCCAACCTGGTGATCACCATTGGCGTGTCGCCTGTGCTGGCGCTGCTGATCTCGACGATCCTTCGCTATTCAGAGAACGGCATGTACGATTTCGCGTCTGCCTATCACATTCCGACCTTTCTGTTTCTCGGCCTGATCGTCGCAATGTTTCTGGGGCTCACCAACAGCGCCGACGACATCATCCGGGATCGGCCTGTGCTACAACGCGAGCGGAATATCAAGGTTCGATTGTCGTACTACGTTATTTCAAAGACGCTCACGCTGGGAGTCTTTGCTCTCATTCAGTGCGTCCTTTTTGTTCTGATCGGCAATTCTCTCCTGCAAATTCGCGGAATGTTCTGGATCGATCTGGGGATCATGTTTTTGACGGCGATGGGTGGCGTGGCGCTGGGCCTGCTCATTTCTTCTCTGGTAGCCGACCCTAAAACCGCGGCTAACATCGTCCCGCTCGTTTTGATTCCGCAGATCATCATGGGTGGTGCACTGATCAAGTACGAAGACATGAACCGGAATCTGGCTCTGCTTCACTCGCTCTCACAGTGGTTCTCCGAACATCCGGACACAGACAAAACCGTGAAGAGCGAGAGCAAGCTGCAGGTGCCATTGGTGTGTCAATTCATCGCGATGCGTTGGTCATACGAGGAGATGGTTGTCGCTCAAGCCAAACTCAATCCGCTCACCAGGCGGCAGGATCGCGTTAATGACGAAATTCAAAAGCTCGCGCCCAAGGCGAACAGGCCCGAGCAACGCGCACGCCTCAACGACTTGAAGGACGTCCTGGCATTGCTCTCGGGTCTGGAGGGGCGTTCTGCGAAAGAAGTCGATCGCTTTATCCGGCTCGTTGATCCCGTCATTAGCGGCAAACAAAGATTCGATTCCTCACTCTTCAATAACGCGAAAGGCCCGATCACAGCCGAACAAATCTATGTCAACCAGAAGGTCTCGGATTTGATCTCGAAGGCCGAGATGGAACAGAACGATTATCGCCGCGGCAAAAAGCCCAACGTGTTCTTCGGTCTGCAGAAGCGTTACTTCGGGATCAGTTTTGGCGTGTTTACCTTTAACACTGTGGTCCTGATTGCATCGATGCTTGGGTTGCTGGTGCTGCTGCATTGGATTTTGCGAAAGCAATTGGAAGTCGTGCGAAGAAGTTGATCGCGCTTCTCAGTGACCCCGCGCTTCAGCGCGGTGGTGTATTTCCGGTGCCACAAACTGCTAAAGCAGTTGTGATGTGTTGTCGCGCGTTGACACCTCGTTGAAGCGAGGTGTTACTGAGAAATGAGTAAAACAAAGACCAAATCAGCCCGCTTGATCGTCGCGGCCAGCGACGCCGATGCCGACATGCTTTATGCGACGAAGTTTTGGGCACCTGATCCATTCATTTTTCTGGAGCGCAATGGCAAGCGCACATTGGTGTTGAGCGATTTGGAAATCGATCGCGGCCGCAAACAGGCTGATGCCGATGAGTTCATCATGTTCAGCGAGCTCGAGCGCGAAGTGCAGGGAAAATCACGAAAGGCGCCGCCTTACGAAAGAGTTCTCGCCCATTTTCTGAAAAAACGCGGCGTGAGATTGGCAACTGTTCCCGCAAATTTCCCGCTTCGCTACGCGGAGGAACTTATTGCAAACAAAATCCGTGTTCGCGCGACGAATGGATTCTTCTGGCCGGAGCGGGAAGCGAAATCGAACGAAGAGGTAGAGATGATGGGGAAGGCCTTGCGGATCACGGAGAAAGGACTCAAACGCGCGATTGAAGTTTTGAAACAATCCAAACCGGCTTCTGGAAAACGATTGCGCTGGCATGGTAAAGCACTGACTTCGGAAATTCTCCGAGCCGAAATTGATTCTGCAATTTTGCGAGCGGGCGGTGTTCCATTGGGCACAATTGTCGCAGGCGGCGATCAGGCCTGCGATCCACATGAGCGCGGGTTCGGACCGCTTTATGCGGATTCATTGATTATTCTGGATGTTTTCCCACGTGACGCGAAGACCGGATATTTTGGCGACATGACCCGCACCGTGCTGCGGGGACGGGCGAGCGACGCGCAACGAAAACTTTGGGAGACGGTCAAAGCCGGGCAAGCACTGGCCTTGAAGAGAATCAAAGCTGGCGTGGATGGAATGACGATTCACAAGGCGATCCAGGAACTTTTCGCCAGCCGCGGTTTCCCAACTGAGATTCGCAAGGGCAGACGAGTGGGTTTCTTTCACGGGACCGGTCATGGGCTCGGACTGGAAATCCATGAGCATCCGCGTTTGCAGAAAGTGGTTCTAAAAGATCGGCAGGTAGTCACGGTTGAGCCTGGCTTGTACTATCCCGGGCTAGGCGGAGTACGGTTGGAAGACGTGGTTTTGGTTACGAAAGCCGGCTGCAAGATTCTGTCGCGGTTTCCCAAACAGTTGGAAATTTAACAAATCGGTAAGGGTCGGCGCGCGGTGCCGACCGGCCGGAGCAGCCCGGTGTCCTTGTCTGCAAATGAACGCGCAAGGCCGCTCGGCGTCTAATTTCCCTGCGGCGAAGTGACAAGTCGCTTCGTCCCGCTAAATTTAAATTCCTATGTATCCTTCATCCGGTTTCGGCTTTGGGTCTCACTGGCTCCTCTATATCGGCGTGCCGTTAATCATGGGAATTTGGGCCCAGATTCGTGTGACCGGCGCGTTCAAAAAATGGGGCGAGGTGCGGGCAAGCTCGAATATCACCGGCGCGGACTGCGCGCAGCAAATTCTGCATGCGGCCCAAATTCATGATGTGGAGGTCGTCGAAACAAACACTTATCTTGGGGACCATTACGATCCGAGGGACAAAAAACTGCACCTGTCGAGCAACGTCTATCACACGCCTTCAGTAGCGGCGTTGGGCATTGCTGCGCACGAGACGGGTCACGCCATTCAACACGCCAGGGCATTCGCACCGCTGAAATGGCGAATGGCCATTGTGCCCGTGACAATGATTGCGTCTCAGATGTTGCCGTTCGTGATTATCGGCGGCCTTTTCTTCAGGATCAGCGGTCTGATTACGCTCGGAATTTACTGCTATCTGGTCCTGGTCGGTTTTCAATTGATCACATTACCGGTTGAGTTCGATGCTTCGCGGCGGGCGAAAATCATTCTGCGTGAAATGGGAATCGTCCAGCCGGGACAGGAAACTATCGGTGTGAACAGAGTCTTGAACGCGGCGGCGCTCACTTACGTGGCGGCATTTATTGCTGCGCTGGGTAACTTGCTGTGGCTGCTTTCCATGCGTGACCGGCGCTGATTCGCAGCACTGGAACAAAAGATGAATCCCTCAGTCGCATTGCCTGCTCGCCGCATCTCCGATTTGTTGTCGTCGGGTCTCGACGCTCGTGCTAAATCTAAGCGCGACGCGATGGACCAACCAAGAACCGACCCAGATCAGGAGTTGGTGAAGCGCACGCAGTCTGGCGAGGTCGCCGCTTTTGACGAATTGGTCATTAAATACACGCCGCGTCTCTATGGCCTCGTCTACAACATGACCTCGAACCACGAGGATACGAACGACCTTTTGCAGGACATTTTCGCCAAAGCTTACAAAGCCATCCGCGGATTCCGGGGGAAGTCGTCTTTTTACACCTGGATTCATTCCATCGCGGTGAACATGACCCTGAATTTTCTCAAGAAGCGTGGCCGTCGGTTTCAACTGAGTCTGGATGACGTGGACGCGAGCGTTCAGAACGACAAGGAATTCCTGGAGCTTACCGCGACGAGCAGTCCGGTGCGGGAAGCGGACCTCTCGGAGCTGCAGCGAAGATTGAACGAGGCCATGATGAAATTGTCTGATGAACACAGAGCTGTGGTCACCATGTTCCATATCCAAGGGATGCCGCACGCGGAGATTAGTAAAATCTTGCGTGTTTCAGAAGGAACGGTACGTTCCCGGCTCTTCTATGCGAATCGGCAGTTGCAAAATTACCTGGATGAATTTCGGAAAAATCCTGTTTCTTAACCCGCGCTGAAAATGGAGGAATTTGACGATAGCGAAATCGCGAGGCTGCTTCGGTTGAAGCGTTACGAGCAACCGCCGCCTGGGTACTTTGAGAGTTTTCTGCACGAATTTCATCGCCGGCAGCGCGATGAATTGCTTCGCCAGCCGCTTTGGCGAATTTGCCTGGAACGCACTCACAACTTCATGTTGCAACTGGATGTTCGTTCTTTAGCTTCTTATCCCGCTGCCGTGACGGCGGTCCTGCTTTGTGCCGCTGTAATTTCAGGAAAGATTTATCAGCAACCCGAGACAGCTCGCGTCGCTCTCCAAAGTCCGCCGGCCATATCGATGCCAGCGAATTCCGAAGGGGAATGGAGTCTGGCATCTCCGGTCGCCAGTCAGATTTTCAGGACGCAGCCGGTTCGCAGTTTTCATGAAAGCGCCCAGACTCACCGAGCAACCCCTCCGCGTTATGTGCTCGATAGCGTCCCCGTGAGTTATGAGCCCACTTTCAGATTCTAAGCGCACCATATTCGCCCTCGCGCTGATTTTCTTTTCAGGCGGGAGCTTGCTCTTTGCGCAGGAGCAGTCCGCCACGGCATTAAGCCAGCACGTCAAAGACATCTTTGCCCGCGCTGCCAAAGCGGTCGTTAAGATTCATGGGGTTGACGAACACAGCGAAATTTGCGGCACCGGTTTTTTTATCGACCCGACCGGCACGCTTTATACGGCATACACAGTGGGAGGAGAAGCGGGCAATTTCACAATTGAATACGAGGGTAAAAAATATCCGGCGCGCCAACTTTTGTCAGATATCCGCAGTGGAACCGCGATGTTAAAGGTCGATGAGACGACTCCAGCCCTGCCGATCGGTAAATCCGGAGAACTGGAAGTGGCGACCCCGGTCGTGGCGATCGGTTTTCCTTTGGATTTACACGAAACACCTAACTTCGGCATGATCGCCGGATTTGACCGCAAGTATCTGGGTCGTTATTTTTCCACAACGCACCTGCGCGTTAACGTGCCGACCCAACGAGGAGAAGCCGGGGCGCCGCTCTTAAACATGAAAGGCGAGGTCGTTGGCATCGTGGTTAGCAGTCTCGAGAACAACTCCGCGTGTTATGCCGTGCCAATCGAAGCGGCGGAGAAAATCCGCAGCGATTTTGTTCGTTTTGGCGAGGCCAGGCACGGATGGGTCGGGATCAACGTTTCGGAGGCCGCTAAACCGGTAGAAGGTTCGCGTGCGGAGATGACGCAGGTCATGGAGGACACGCCAGCCGCCCGTTCCGGAATCAAATCCGGAGACGTTTTGTTAGAAGTCGGTCAGAAAAAAGTAACCCAACCGGAAGATGTGCTGGATGCCTCGTTCTTCATTACTGCGGGCGACAGCGTCCCGATCACTGTGATGCGCGGGAATCAGAAACTGACTTTCCACGTCCATGCCACTCTTCATCCAGCCAGCCGCACCGGGCTGCTCCTTGCCTCTCCCTTCACCCCTTCGACGAATCAGTCGACTCAGCTCTCGCTTGGCGACGACGAAGTGCCGCGTACGCCGTAGATTCGCATATTTCGCGTCTCCCTTGGCGGCGTCCTCGCCGAAGGTTCGCAAAATTTCTTTAGGGCACGCGGTTACACTGCAACGGCTGCAGGCCCTCGTCCGAATCCGCCGCAGCACTCATTCCGCGGCGTCACTGATAATGAAGGTTATCGGTAGCGCTAGGTTTGAGTTGCAATGGGCGATCAGTGCAAACCGCATGGTCGGGCGTTTCTGCGAAGCGCCGAATCCTGCAAATTGGCGTCTGGCACAGACGCCCTACAACTCTTGTTAAGCCCCATGGCTGAGCGCTACACCATTTTTCGGAACGCGGCTTCGTCGATAATTGAAATGCCGAGTTCCTTGGCCTTGTCGAATTTGCTACCGGCTTCAGCACCCGCGAGGACGTAATCAGTTTTTTTGCTCACGCTGCTGGTGACGTGTCCGCCGAGCGCTACAATTTTTTCTGTCGCTTCGTCTCGGGTCATTGAAGGCAGTGTCCCGGTCAAGACGAAAGTCTTTCCAGCCAGCGGTAGGTCGGCTGCTTTTTTCACCGAAACTTTTTCGCTTTTCGGCTCAATTCCCAGCTCGCTTAGTCGTCGCGGAATTTTTTTGCCTGTCGCCGAGTCAAAGAAGTCGAGGACGCTCTGTGCGACTACCGGTCCAACTTCAGTGACAATGCCGTCCTTTTCCGTTTTGCTTTTGGACCGCCTGGCGAAGCCGGCCTTGATCAATCGATCCGCAATTTCGCTGGTAGATTGCTTTTCGATCCGCTTCTGATGGTAATCTAAAATGTCCCGGAGCAACTGTGAATGAGCTACGTCTTCGAAGCTGTCGTGGAAGCGGGCGAGTTGAGTTGCTGTTGTCTTGCCCACATCCGGAATTGCAAGAGCGAATAACCAGCGCGAAAGCGGCAAAGTTCTGGCGCGCTCGATCGCCTTAATTGCTTTGGTCGCGTTCTTTTCGCCGAAAATCCGGGGCGCTTCATCGGTGCCCAGATTCAATTTTGCGAGCTGTTCGCGCTTCAGTTCAAACAGGTCGAGTGGCTCGTGAATGAAGCCCCGTTCAACGAGCTTGTCCGCCACAATGCCACCTACACTTTCAATGTCCAGGGCACTGCGCGCCGCGAAAAATTCGACGCGGCGCGTCGTTTGCGCCGGGCACTGGAGATTTTCGCAGCGCCAGGCGACAAAGTCTGGATCACGCCGGATGCGACTCCCGCACACCGGACATTTGCCGTGGACGTGCGCGGAGAAATCGAATGGTTTCGCATCGCGCGGACGTTTCGATTTCACAGCTTCAACGACTGCCGGAATGACTTCGCCTGCTTTTTCAATCACCACCGTGTCGCCGATTCGGATATCTTTGCGTTTGATTTCGTCCTCATTGTGCAACGTCGCGCGGGCAACCGTGCTTCCGCTGACAAACACAGGCTCCAGCACGGCTACCGGAGTGAGAATTCCAGTGCGCCCAACCTGAATTTTGATGTCGCTCAAACGCGTCTGGACGCGTTCCGCCGCGTATTTGTATGCGATTGCCCAACGCGGCGATTTGGCGGTGAAACCAAGCCGCTCACGCTGCGCAAATGAATTGACTTTCACGACAGCGCCATCGGTTTGATAAGCAAACTTGTGACGGATGCCGTCCAGCTTATGAATCGCGTCCAAAATTTCCTCAACCGAATCAGCGACCCACCACTTCTCGGTCACAGGCAAGCCGAGCTTCTCGAGCAGAGGAAAAATTTCGGAGTGGAGATCGACATCGACTCCTTCGGTTGCTCCGGTTCCGTAAAGCACGATACCCAGCGGTCGTTTCGCCACGATGGCTGGGTCGAGCTGCTTGAGAGAACCGGCTGCGGCGTTGCGGGGATTTGCAAACAAGGGCAACCCCTGCTTTTTGCGTTCGTCATTAAGTTTTTCGAAGCCTTTCCTGTCCATGTAAACTTCACCGCGCACTTCCAGAAGTTTCGGGGCAGTGTCGCGCAGGTGCTCCGGCACGGCGCGGATTGTCCGGATATTTTGCGTGATATTGTCGCCGACGTTTCCGTCTCCGCGTGTTGCTGCCTGACGGAGGCGGCCGTTCTCGTAAATGAGCGAAACCGCGACGCCGTCTACTTTCGGCTCGATCACTACCGGGATTTTCTCTTTCGGCAGGAGTCGCTGGATCCGGGCGTAAAAACTTTGCACTTCCTCTTCCGAGTAGGTGTTGTCGAGGCTGAGCATTGGGACGAGATGCGGGACTTGCTCGAACGCTTGCAATGGTTTTCCGCCCACCCGCTGAGTGGGGGAGTCCGGCGTAACAAGATTCGGGCTTCCGAATCTCGTCTCGCAGCTGCTCGAGACGCTTTGCGCCGGGCTTCCCGTCCACTGTCATTCTGCACGATACGAGCAGACCAAATTCTCGGCAAAGGTGGAACACGTTGCGTTGCTCTTGTTTTCGGCAAAGCCGATGCACCATTTAATTTTCCGCAAAAACAGCTAAGCATAAGAAGCAATGAAACCGGGTGAGCGCATTCTCGGGGTCGAAGGCGGCGGCACGAAAACCGCCTGGGTCCTTGTAGAAACTGTGGCAGGAGCGAACGCAGCTAGCTGCGAGTTTCGGATTATCGACCAGGGCAGGTTGCCACCGTCGAATTTCCGACTCACCACACCCGAGCGGCTGCGCGCGATCCTTACTGAGCTACCAAAGCAAATCGATCGCGCGGGACTTTTCCTTGCCGGTTGCGGCACAGAAGGAGACCGCCGTTTGCTCAGGCAAAGCGGTCTCGAGATCTGGCCAAACGCCAAAATTGTTACGGGCAGTGACCGTGACTCCGGGCTCGCGGCGGCCCTCGATCGCGGAGACGGTATCGTCGTCAATGCCGGGAGCGGGTCATCGGTTACTGGACGCCGGGACAACCGAGTCGAGAGAGCGGGCGGGTGGGGGCATATTTTAGGCGACGCTGGAGGCGGTTATTTTCTTTCCATTCAAGCGCTCCGCCTGGTCTTGCGAGAACACGATTTGCATCATGGCGAGATGCCATTCACCGAGAAAATCCTGTCCGCGCTTTCATTGAACAGTTTGGACGAACTCGTTCGCTGGGTGAAAACGGCGGACAAAATGGAAATCGCGATGCTGACGCCGGTGGTCTTTGAAGCTGCAACCAAGGGTGATGCGCGCATGATGGAGATCATCGAAGAAGGTGCGCGTGTCCTCTGCGAATACACCGAGGCCGTGGCATCCGCTCTCCATCTGCTCGCGCCAAAAGTTGCGCTGATTGGCGGCCTGTTCTACCGCGATTCAATTTATACGCACGCGTTTCGGCGGAGACTTAAAAAGAATTTGCCTGATGCCCGGGTGGTAATCACGGAGCGTGCGCCAGAGCTTGGCGCGGCATGGCTTGCAGCCGAATTGGGTGATCACATTGATTTCCAAGCAACGGCTTCCCAGCGCGAAATTGATAGTCTGGCGGCGGCGCTGACCGAACAGCGCAACCCGCGCTCCGAAAATCTCGAAAAGATGAGCGGACGAGAATTAGTCGAAGTTTTTGTCGAGGAAGAAAAGTTCGTCCAAGAGGCATTGCGCGCCGCCGCTGTGGAGCTAGCCGGAGCGGTTGAGATGGTGGCTGGCTCGCTGCGAAATGGGGGCCGGTTGTTCTATGTCGGCGCGGGGAGCAGCGGGCGCATTGGCGTGCTGGATGCGAGCGAAATCCCACCGACTTTTGGCGCACCGCCCGGGCTTGTGCAGGGGGTAATCGCAGGCGGGGTGGCGGCGCTGTATCGCAGTGCGGAGGGGGCGGAAGACAATGAGACTGCCGGCGCATTAGCCATGGACGAACGCCGAATAAAAGATATCGACGTTGTGATCGGAATTTCGGCCAGCGGCAGAACGCCATTCGTGGTCGGCGCACTTGGCCGCGCAAAGCAGTTAAGCGCAAAGACGATTTTGCTTACGTGTAATCCGCACTTTAGCCACCGGCCTGCGGCCGGTTCAATCGACGGCCCGCAGGGGCGTGGCTACAACGACGTTGATCTAACGATTGCTCTCGCTGTTGGACCTGAAATTGTAACCGGCTCTACCCGCTTGAAAGCAGGGACAGCGACCAAGATTGCGCTCAACATCATCAGCACTGGCGCCATGGTCGCGCTCGGCAAAGTTCGCGGCAATTTGATGATCGATCTGCATACCACAAGCACGAAGTTGCGAGATCGCGCCGTGCGCGTCGTCGCTGAGTTGACTCAGTCCGATTACAACTCAGCACGCGAAAAGCTCGAAGCCAACGGTTGGAATCTGCGTGATATCATTAGCGAGGTTGACAAAAACTAGGCGCCACCCCGATCATTAGCGCCAAACAGTTCCAGAAAATTTTACATTTCCATAAGCGCAGCAGAACTGCCTCGCGCGAAGGTAGGTATGACTTAACCGAAAGGAAACCTCTATGCTGTGGACAATATTTGTGATCTTGCTGGTGCTCTGGCTGCTTGGACTGGTCAGCTCTTATACGATGGGCGGATTCATTCACATCCTCCTCGTAATTGCGATTGTGGTGCTGATCATTCAGTTGATCTCAGGGCGCCGGCCCCTGTAAAATCAGCGTCGTGAAACCCGCCGTAATCATCGGCATCGTGCTGATTATTGCCGGCGTGATCGGCTTTGCCTGGGGCGGTCTGGGCTGGACCACGCAAAAGAAAGATGCCCAGTTAGGCCCACTCGAAATCACTCACAAAGAGAGTCATGGGATCGCTTTTCCGCCGATCGCGAGCGGAATTTGTTTAGTCGGCGGAATCGTTCTCGTGATCGTGGGCAGCCGAAAAGCTTAGGCGCCCGCTTTTAGCACGGCGAAAGTTTTGCTGCCTTTGCGGTCAAGGTACAGGAGAACGCCGCGTTTCGGATCGGACTTATTGAGCGCCTCGCGGAAAGATTGTACGTTTGTCACCGGTTTGCCGTCCACTTCGGTAATAACGTCTTCGCGCTGAATGTCCTGGCCGGCAGCGATGCTGTTGTCCTCTACATCCGTCACCACCACCCCTTTCTCAACTGGGAGATGCAGACGGTCCGCAACCTCTTTAGTTAGCTCCTGCACCTGCAAGCCAAACTTGCCGACGTTTTCCTGTGAAGGTTGCTTCGGCTGGGATGGCAACGTATTTGACGCTCGCGCAATCTCGTTAGGCAATTCCCCGGTTTTGATCGGGACTCTAATGGTTTGACCTTTACGCCAAACGGTCAGGTGAACATTTTGGCCGATCTTCTTTTTCAAAATCTCATGCTGAAGCTGCGAGTCTGTTTCGATCGGCGCTCCATCCACCTGAGTGATCACGTCGAATGGGCGCAAATCACTCTTGGAAGCAGGCGCATCGGCTTCGATGGTGCGAACCACCACTCCTTTTTCGACGCCCTTAAACAAATCCCGGATTGTTGGGTCGTCACCTACCGTCTCGATGCGGATGCCCAGCCACGGGCGCACGATCTTATGGCCGGCAATCAGCTCGGTGCCGATTTCCTTTGCCATATTGATTGGAATCGCAAAGCCGAGCCCTCGGTTCATGCCATTGATGAGCGTATTCATCCCGATCACATTGCCATCAATGTCACAGAGCGGGCCGCCGCTGTTACCGGGATTAATTGAGGCATCAGTCTGTAAATAATCCGAGATCGAGTAGCCGCCTGTTTGAAACAATTTGCTTCGGCCTTTACCGCTGACCACACCATAGGTAAATGTATAATCGAGCTTGAATGGAGCGCCGATGGCAAACGCAAACTGCCCAACCCGCACCGCATCGCTGTCACCAAGCTGGACGACCGGCAAATCTTTCGCGTCGATCTTAATTACCGCGATGTCAGTTTTCTCGTCAGTGCCCACGACCGTGGCTGAAAAATTCCGGCCGTCTCTCAACTTCACGTCGATTTTATCTGCGCCTTCGACAACATGAAAGTTTGTGAAGATATAGCCATCGGGCCTTATGATAAAACCGGAGCCTTCGCTTTGAACCGGACGAGGCGCACCAGGATTTCGTCGCGGATTGTTTTCATCGGGCGGGCCCTGAAAGAACAGATCGTCGAGCGGCGAGCTTTCACTGATTTCGTTCTTCTTGGAGATCTCAATAATGACAACGCTCGGCGCGACAGTCTCGAACACTTTCGCGAAAGCGTTATTCAACTGATGAACCACGTCCTTCCCCGCCTCCGCAGCAGCGGCAGGAACGCTCGAAGTTGGGACAGCCTCTGGTTGCGCCGCAAACGATGTACTGAGTGCAACGCACAGGGACAAAATGGATAAGCGCATGAGTTGGAATTTGGACAGCACCAAACATGCAACGTTCAACTGGAACCGTCCAATTCCGGCTTACGCGAAAGCGGCCACGCCGTTAAACCCGGGGAGTACTACATTTCTTGACGAACCGCGTATAATTACCGCCCCAACCCTGTTTATGCGTGCGTTCAAGAGGCGATTCGTCTTTGCGGCAGGCGTCGTGCTTTTGATATTGTTTTGGGCGATAGCGGTTGGCCCTGAGCCGCCTGCGCGCATCTCCATCTCACCCGAGGAACTGGTTCGCGCGGTCACGATTAAGCGCGATTCGCTGATCGACCTGTGCTTAATCGAACATGTCGATCCAAACGGGCGCGACGCGGAAGGACGCACGCCGTTGCTAATCACATCATCGCAAGAGGATTGGAACACGGCGCGGCGCCTCGTTGACGCCGGTGCACTGGTTGATCTTGCTGATAATAATGGTTTTACGCCGCTCATGGTCGCAGCGATGCATGGCAATC
>Ga0310810_10005363_pt1 | contig 14321 bp, 14 predicted proteins | sample NCmetagenome_FD_207641 | JGI IMG/M metagenome (GOLD analysis project Ga0310810, IMG submission 207641) | Soil microbial communities from experimental microcosm in Duke University, North Carolina, United States - NC | ecosystem: Engineered > Artificial ecosystem > Soil microcosm > Unclassified ... | reverse complement strand
AACCACGATCGGCATAAAACGCCTCGATGCGCTTCAGATCAGCATCGAAACGTCCACGATCGAAATAGTTTTTCTTACCCCACGGAAGCTGCCAGCCAACAACGGGAACCTTGCTGTTCTCGCGGGTCGCCAGGGCGCCCTTGAGCCGCTCGACGTCGACGCTCTGAACACCTTTGAAGTTCAACGAATGCACCGCTACGGTGCCTTCCTCGTTGCAGGCGGCTGCCGATGCGGCGAGCATCACAACCAGAAGGAGGTTGCGGGCGCGGCTCATGTAGGACGAGTACACCACAGAGCATGCCACGTTGGAATCTGAGGTTGGGGGCGGGGTTGGTACGTGTCGGGCTGGAGCCGTCTTTTGACCGGTGTCAGGTGCGTGTCGGCGGACGAGTGGAGGTCATGGCCAGGACGATGCCGAGGCCTACGGCAACGAGGACGGCGGCGCCCAGCCACGCGGCCGGGACATGCTGAACGACGCCGGCCTGCCACAGGGCAAGGCCGGCGCCGAACAGGAGCACGAAGTACCCCACCAGGTAAAGGTGGATGAAGCGCATTTACCGCACGTTCACGGTGAGAGCCGCGCGCCGGTTCAGACGGCGGGTTTCCTCACGCGAGTTGTCGTACTTCGGTCGCTCCTCACCGTAGCTGATGGTGCGCAGCCGGTCGGCCGAAACGCCGCGGCTGACCAGGTAGTCCCGGACCGCGTTCGCACGGCGGTCACCGAGTGCGAGGTTGTATTCGGCCGTCCCGATGTTGCAGGTGTGCCCTTCGACCTCGATGCGCAGGTTCGGGTCGCTCTGCAGTGCCGAGACAGCTTCATCGAGGATTCGGGTCGCTTCGGGCCGCAGCGAGTAGCGGTCGAAGTCGAAGTGGACATCCTCGAACGTGTAGTTCCTGACCGGTGGCCGCGTCACCTGGACGATGACGTTCGCCGTTGCCGTGCCGCCCTTCCCATCGTCGACGGTGACGGTCATCTGGACCGGGCCTTCCTGCTGTCCGGCCGTCCAGAGGGTCGACCGGCTGGTCGGGTTGCCCAAAGTTCCTGATGGGGCCGTCCAGCGGTACGTGAGGTTGTCGCCATCCGGATCGGTGCCGGTCGCTGTGAGCGTGCAGCTCTTGCCGACCTCCACGGTCGGCGGATCGCAGACCGCCTGCACGGTTGGCGGACGGTTGCGCGGTGCTTCTGGTGGAGGCGGAGCTGGTGCAGGCGGCGGAGGGGGTGGCGTGTAGACCCGCACGCCAGGGTGGTACCCGAGGCGAACCTGCCAGTCGAAGAAGTCGCCAGTCGGGTCCGAGTCGGCCCCGAAACCGTCGCGAGACTTCGACGGAACGTTCCAGCTCACGCCGCCGCCAACAAAGAAGCCGTTGCGATGTTGCCAGGTGAGCCCCGCGGTGGCGCGGGTCAGGTTCTCGGTGGCCGACGTACTTGGCGCGATGCTGCCATCAGTGGCCACAAGTGTGGTTTTGGTGGTGAATGTGGCGCTGTCGCTGCTCGGGATGATCCCGTTCAGTTCGAACACGCCGCGCAGCGGCGACCGGCTGGGATAACTGGCTCCGCCGCCCCACCGGAATGCGCCGCCTGGAGCATCGATTCCATCAGGCTGGCCGCGCCAGTCGTACCCGCCATAGCCCGAGAGCTCGATCATCCGTTTCGTTTCAGCGCTCGCGATGAAGTCGACGGCGAAATCGGTCTTGCCCGTCGAAACCCCGACTGAATCGTCGCCGGTAGGCAATTTCACGATTCCCCGCACAGCCAACCCGACCGGCTTGTTGTCGGCCTGCGAGCGCAGGTTGACCTTGGCGCCCAAGTAGAGATCGCCAACGTTGTTTCCGGTCCAACCCTGGTTGACGCGGGGATACCGATCGACGATGCCGCCAACACTCGAGTCCGGAATGAAGATCGGACGGAGGTCGCGATCGATCCGCGTGTCAAACAGGAAGGAGCCGAAGACTTCCGCCCGGTTGCGAATGCCGACGGCAAAGGTGCCTGCGAAGTCGCCGACGTTGGAGAAACCCTGGATGTAGTTCGTGCCGCGACGGTAGCCGCTCACTGACCACTTACCGTGCGCGAGCACCTCCGCGGTCGGCACAAACCACAGACCGGTATCTCCGAAGAACGTTGTCGTCGCCGGACGCACGTCGCTCGTCGTAGACGCGGACGAAGTCTGGGTGCCCGATGGATTCTGAGCCGTGGATGTCCCTGAAGTACCGGATTGCGCCCCCGCCGTTGCTGCCACGGCGAGCGTCAGTGCCCATGCCACGGCCACTGGTTTGAACATTCGTCGCCTCCACTCTGTGCCGTTCGAACCGGAACGGCACTACTGCGGTCTCGTCCTTCACTGGGCGTTGCCGTCGGTAGTTGTGGCCGGCGCCGACTCTTCGGGGGTAATCAACCGACCGCGGCCGCCGCGGCTCACCTGGCCGCCTTTGCGACCGGCCGACCGCGCCTCGTCCGCTGTCCATTCATGCGCTGTACCCTTCTCATGCGCCGCACGACCGCCTTTGCTGGCGATTTCGCGCTGCTTTTCAGGGGACATCGAAGCAAACCCGCGACGTTCTTTCCGTTCTGTAGTCACTTTTCCCTCCGGTCGGTGGTCCAGAGTTACACACCTTCACCCCAGCAAATATCAAAAGGGGTGCCAGCCGTCCGGCCGTGGTGGATTAACAAGTGCTGCGCCTGCAACCAGTTACAAGTGGGTAATTGGAGGCCTAACTGGGACAGTGCAGCGTTACGCTACAGTTGGGCTGGACACGAGTAGTAAAGCGCGACGGGTGAGAGACTCACGGTGGCTTCGGATGCTTGGCCCTGAAATAGTCGCACCCGTCGCAGTTCCGTACGTCGAACTGGTAGCCGACGACCGGAAAGAGCATGGGATGCGCGCAGTACAAAAGCTGCCCATCTTCGATGGTGTGGAAGCCGAGATTGGGGGGAAGTTCCGGCGTTCGTCGCCCGTACCAGCACGCGCGGTGAAGGTCCTCAGGCTCGGGCATGAGCGTGGTCGCGTGGTCGGCTACTTGGTCTGTTCCGGAACGTAGTCGGGCGGCAAGGCCGAGCTGTCGCTGAAGAAGAATTCCTCCATGTGCTTGGCGACCAGTTCTTGCGCTTCCTTCTGGAACGGCATCAGCCGGTACTCGTTGAGGATCATCTTCATGCGCTCCTCCCAGAGTTTCCACGCGTCGGCCGACACGTTTTCGTAGACCCGCTGACCCAGTTCGCCGGGCCAGGGCGGTGCAGCAAGCCCCGGGAGCTGTTTCTGAAACTTGACGCAGAAAACCGTCCGTCCACCGGAGCCCTGAGTGTCAGCCATCGGTCGATTGTAGCACCGGCAATTCAGGATCCACGGTGAACGACAGGCGCCCGTGAGCCGTCCGAAGCGCGCGATCGACCTCACCAGGTGCCGAGCCACGCGCGAAGATGAATCCGAGGTAGCTCGCGCCCTCAGGAAGCGGCAGGAGTAGCTGATCTGGTTTTGCAGTGATGACCACGTCATCGACTCCAGGCACGCGGCGCGCCTCGTCGGTGCCCATGACACCGCGGTAGCAGCCTCGCCGTGGAATGGGAATCATCATGACGCCTGACGCAGCTGTTTCCCTTCGCCACATCGCTGTGTTCTCGCCGAGCGCATGGCGCAGGAGGAGTTCCTCGAGAGAAACGGCCGACGTCTCGGTCGTCGAGGTGAAGCGCAGCGCTCGAGCACAGATGCCGCCAATGGGCCGGGCCGCGACCTCCAGCACGAATATTCCAGCGTCACCGACGCGGCACTCGGCGTGGATGGGTCCGTGGCGCAGGCCGATCGCGATGGCGGCTGCAGCAACGCTGGTGCGGATCTGCCGGGCAAGTCCGCTTTCCAGATCGGCGAGTGTCAGGTAGATCGTCTCTTCGAAGTAGGGACCATCGAGCGGATCCGGCTTGTCGAAGATCGCCAGCGTCTGCAGCCGGCCGTCGGTCATGAGCCCTTCGAGCGCGAACTCGTGGCCGGCGATGAATGACTCGAGGAGCACGAGCTCGTGAGCCGGGTCGCGCTGCGCGCGCACATCGGGTTTGGCGAGCAGGCGACGGAGGCGGTCGAGTGCGGTCCCCAGTTGCTCCGCGTCATTCACCCGCATGACGCCGCGGCTTCCCGAGAGCGCGATCGGCTTGAGTACCCCTGGAAAGGTGGCCTGTGCGGCCAACGTCGATGCATTTGACGACACGGGCGCGGGTATGAAGATCGGCACCGGCAGTCCCGCCTCGCGGAGGCGCTCTCGCGTGAGCAGCTTGTTGCGCGCGGCTTCGGCTCCGTCAGAGGGATGACCCTTCAGGCCGAGCCCTTCGCAGACGTGAGCAGCAAGCGTCGCCGGTCGGTCGCCAACGGCGATGACCGCTGAGAACGGCTGTCCGGCGCCCGCGGCGACGATCTTTTCGACCGCCGCTGCCGTCTCGTGAAATCGAACCGGAATCGCGGAGTCGCGCCAGGGATCGTCGAGCACCCCGCAACGATCCGTCGCGAACACCAGTTCGACGTTCAACCGTTCCGCCGCTTCGCCAAAGGCGCGCGTCTGGTAGCCGGTGGTCGTCGCGACGAGTAGAACGCGAGGGGGGACAGACACTGGGGAAATCAGAGTTGAGAATTGAGAGTTTAGAAGTTAATGCCTCAGAAGGCGGAAGTCAGAACCTGAAGTCAGGACGAAGAACCTAGAGCCAGAAGCCTCGAAGCCGACGCAGCCCAAAACCGGAAAGCCAGAGCCTAAAGCCTGCTATACGAGCGTCAGTTGCTCTGGATTCGGTTCCGCGCAGCAGTACCAGGGCTCGTCCATCTGCGGCACCGCGCGCGGAACAACGCCCCGAGCAACCAGGCGCTGCGGACGCCCCGCGCGCCTGAACGCGCGCGCGGCGATCGCGTCAAACAGCTCTCGGCGATGTGTCGTCAGACGCCGGCCGACCAACGCAGAAACCTCGGCTTGCAACTCGTCCACTGCAGGATCCGGGTGCGTCCACCTGTGCGTCAACGTCCTGGGATCGAACGGTCCCAGGAACGCCTGCATCTCGGCGGTCTCGAGAAGGCGCGAGCCCGAGGGAACCAGAAGCCGGATCGCAAGCTGAATCGGAGCGACGTGATCGACGAGATCCAGCCTCGCGAGCGTGTCGAGCAACTCGCAGTAATCGTCCAGCGTCATCCACGGATGGAACGGCACGAAGGTCGGGACCAGTGTCAGGCCGGTCTCCTTGCAGAGCCCAACCGCAGCCTCGAAGTCGGCGCGCGTGTGCCCTTTTTCGAGCAGCGCGAGCACGCGGTCGTCGATGGACTCGACTGCGCTCGTGACGAACAGGCAACCGGTGTCCCGCAATGTGGCCAGATGATCCTGGTGCTTCAGCAGATGCTCGATCTTGATTGTGACGTCGTAGGTCAGGTCTGGATACCGGCTGTGCAACTCCTCGACGATGCGAACGGCGTGGGTCGGACCATTGAAGAAATCTGGGTCACCAAAAGTGATGTGTTTGGCTCCGGCTGACACCTGCGCCGCCACGTCGGCGAGCACGACCTCCTGCTGAACGACGCGAAACTGTCCCTGGTACACGGGCACGACGGGACAGTGCCGGCACATGTGCAGGCACCCGCGGCTCGCTTCGGTGTAACCGGTGACGCGCCGCGTCCCGTCGGTCATTTGAAGCGACGCGTACCGTTCCAGCGAGGGAAGCCCGCTTCGGTCCGGAGCAATAAATTGGAGTTTCGCGGGTGATGCGAATGTCGAACGGGTCTGCCTTGCCAGCGTCGTGTTCGCGTTCGCGGTTCGGCCGGCAACCTGTCTGCCGATCGCGGCCAGCTCACCTTCGAACTCGCCGTTCAACACATCGTCGACGCCGAGCGTTCGAAGCCAGCTGTCATTCAGCGGCGCGTAGAGGCCGTACACACAGATTCGCGCCTTCGCATTCAACGCGCGAGCTCTGCGGATGATCGGCGCAGCCAGCCGCGTCGCGGTGTGCATCGGGAGGTGAAACGCAATGAGGTCGGCGAGTCGAAGCGAGTCGTCGTGCAGCTTCTGCCTGGCGAGGTCGGTGCACTCGACCTCGAGGCCTTCTCGCTTGAGCCATGCGGTCGGCGATGCGAGGCCGAATGGCTGGTGCCCGAGGTCGTAGGTCGAAATGAGCAGCGCTCGTGCCATCAGGAGCATTCTGGCATACGTCTGCTAGAGTGAGGCCGCAGAAGCGCTGATGCCGCCGACTCCGCCCGAACGCCGCGGTCACCCGCCCGGCTTGTACGTGCTCTTCTTTACTGAACTGTGGGAGCGATACAGCTTCTACTCGATGATGGCGATACTGACGCTCTACATGGACGAAGCGCTCCATTTCGACGCGTCGCGCATCGGCCGCGTGTACGGGGGCTACATCGGCGGCGTCTACCTGCTGCCGCTCGTGGGCGGCTTGCTCGCCGATCGGGTCCTCGGCTTCTATCGCGCGGTTGTCATCGGCGGCACGATCATGATGATCGGCCACCTCGTGCTCGCAGTCGAGTCTCTGCCGTTCTTTTATGCGGGCCTGGTGCTGTTGGCAGCTGGCACTGGTCTGCTCAAGCCGAACGTCTCGACGATTGTCGGAAACCTGTACCGTGATCGTCCCGCGCTGCGCGATGCCGGGTTCAACCTGTTCTACATGGGCATCAATATCGGCGGCTTGATCTCGCCGCTCGGCGTTGCCTGGTTTCGTGCGCACTTCGGCTGGAGCGTGGCCTTCGGATCTGCGGCGGGCGCGATGCTGCTCTCGCTCATCTGCTTTGTCGCCGGACGCCGCTTCATCGGCGAGGCCGCCGCCCTCGTGCCTGCAGAGGCCGATGAATCGGGCGCCGCGTCATCAGACGACGCACGGTCACGTGTCCTTGTGCTCCTGCTGATGTTTGCGATCGTCGCGGTGTTCTGGCTGGCGTTTTACCAGAATGGATTCACGCTGACCTTTTGGGCGCGCGACAACACGGTCACGACTGTGGCGCCCGAGACATTTCAGTCTGTCGAGCCGTTCGGCGTCATCGCGTTTTCATTCGCGCTCGTCTTTGCCTGGACGTGGATGGGGCGGCGCGGCATCGAACCGTCGACTCCAGTGAAGATTCTGTCGGGCATCCTCCTCGTGGCGGTCGCCTTTGCCGTCATGACGACCGCGGCGCTCGCGGGCGGCGATCACGGAAGAGTGTCGCTGTGGTGGCTGGTCAGCGCCTACCTGCTCATTGCACTGGGCGAGGTGTGCCTCAGCCCGATGGGATTGTCGCTCGTGAACCGCGTCGCACCGCCGCGAAGCCGGGGCGTGATGATGGGCGCCTGGTTCGTCGGTCTCTCAGCCGGCGGCTATTTCTCTGGCGCGCTTGGTGCGTACTGGACGCGGATGCCGCACAGCCGCTTCTTCCTGATGGTCACCGGCATCCTCGTCATCGCCGCGCTCGCGCTGGCGGCGCTCATGCCCAGGCTCAAGCGGCTTCTGCATCGGGCCGAGTCGCTCGAGGCAGCTTCCAGCTCTTGACTTCTGACTTCTGACTTCTAAGTTCTGACGTCCTTGCCCTATGCCCCTAGAGGAATACAAGAAGAAGCGCAACTTTTCGAAGACACCCGAGCCCGAAGGCAAGGTCGCCGAGCGGAAAGGGCGCGAGCTGTTCTTCTGCGTGCAGAAACACCTGGCGAGCCACCTGCACTACGACTTCCGGCTCGAACACAACGGCGTGCTGCTGTCGTGGGCCGTGCCGAAGGGACCGTCGCTCGATCCGAAGACGAAGCGGCTGGCGATGCAAACCGAAGATCACCCATTCGACTACGGCGAATTCGAAGGCGTGATTCCGGAGGGCTACGGCGCCGGCATCGTCATGCTCTGGGATCGCGGCACGTGGACGCCCGAAGTGGCTGACGTGGATGCCGCGCTGAAGAAAGGCGACCTGAAATTTACGCTCGACGGCTACAAGCTGAAAGGCTCGTGGGTGCTCGTGCGAACCGGCGGGCGCTATCCAGGCGCGCGTGGCGGCTCCGACCAGCGTTCGTGGCTCCTCATCAAGCACAAGGACGACTGGTCAGGCGATCTCGACATTGCCGAGTTCGCGCCGCTGAGCGTCAAGAGCGAAGGCGACTTCGAAGACATCCTCGCCGCAGACAATCCGGCGATCTGGCAGACGAACCGGCCAGCAAAAGGCGGAGACGCCGGGACGATGCTCGCGACGATCATCGAGAGAGCGGCGAAGCTGAAGGCCGAGCGGGCGTCCCCGGGCACCGCCGCGCCGAAATCCGCGCGCGCGCGGAACACGGAAACGACGTCGGCGAAGAAGACCGGCCCAGTGAAGAAGAGCGCGACGAAGAAGAAAGCTCGATAGCAGCAGCTAGGACAGCAGACGCTGCGAAAGGACGCTCCAGACCGTGTACGCGAGCCGAAGCCGGTCGTGACGGGCGATATCGCGACACCACAGCTCTGCGCTCACTTCTTCGACATGTGACGGCAGGTTGCCTGTTGCGAGCGGCTTCTTGTGCTCGACGGCGTACCGCTCGAGCACACCGTTGTCGGGCCACTGGTTGTTGGTAATCACCACATCGATCGGCCGGTCGATGGCGCGCTCGATCCAGGCGACGGCGTCCGCTGCGGTGAATCCCGCCATGCCGCGTCCCTCTGTCAGCAGGTTCGCCACCAGAATGACCGGCCCCTTCATGTTCTTCAGCGCGTCGGCCACGCCGCGCACGAGGAAGATCGGCATGAGGCTGGTGTAGAAGCTCCCTGGACCGATGACCACGGCGTCGAAGCCTGCGACGGCGCGCGTCACGGCCGGGTGGATCGATACCGGCGGCTCGAGCCAGATCCGGCCCACCGGCCGCCCCGACGACTGACCGGCGTCCACCTCCACCTCACCGCGCGTCATCGAGCCGTCGCCGTACTCCGCACACACCGACGCCTGCTGCACGCTGACCGGCCACACACGCCCTCGACAGCCAAGCAGCGCGCGCAATCCATCGATGGCATCGAGGAAATCGCCGCTGTAGCGCTGCATCATCGAGAGCAGCAGGTTGCCGCCGGTGTGTCCGCCCAGTTTCGCGTGCTCGAGCGTTGGAAGACGCGCCAGCAGCACGCGGCGCGCCTCGCGGCTGTTCCGCGCGAGCGCCAGCGCACATTTGAGGATGTCGCCTGGCGGCAGCACGCCGAGTTCGTCGCGCAGCACTCCCGAACTTCCACCGCTGTCGAACATCGTGACCACGGCGTCGGGGCGGATCCATGGGTTGCTCTTCAGTCCGCCGAGCAGGCTCGGCAACCCGGTACCGCCGCCGAAGCAGCCCACGTTCAGCTCGCGCACGCGCATTGGGCAGACATTGTATGAGATCGGGGATCCAGCGGTCGGCCGAGGAACCAGGCGTGAACCGCGGCGCCCGGCCGCACGTCGAACAGTAGAGACGGTGCACTATCAGAAGCTCACGATTGCGGCAAAGCGCGCCGCTCGTGAGTACGGAGTCAGGAGCCGCTAAGATCAGGCGATGCGCAATGCTGAAGCCGTGCACGACCTTGACCGGGACCTGCGAACGATCTTTGCCGGACGCATGCAGTCGCTTGTCGTCTACGGAGGCGCGGACCCACACGATGTACCCGTAGCGACCCTCGCGGTGCTCGACAACATCACTGCCGCCGACCTTCGTTACTGCGCCGAGCGTGTTGCGCTGTGGCACAGCCGCGGCCTGGCCACTCCGCTCTTGCTGGAGGCCGATGAATTCGGCCGTTCGCTCGACGCGTTCCCGTTCGAATTCGGCGCCATCCTCGCCGACCACGAACTGGTGTCTGGCGCGAGCCCTTTCACCGGCCTATCGGTGGACGCCGTCGATCTGCGGCGGGCGTGCGAGGTCCAGGCGCGCAGTCACCTGCTGCACCTGCGCGAAGGCTTTGTCGAGACGGGAGGTCGCAACGACAAGCTTGCCGACCTGATCGCACGCTCGGCCGCTCCGCTGGCGGCTCTCCTGAAGAACGTCTCGCAGCTGTCCGGAGCGCCATCTGCCGGCGGAGTACTTGCTCGCGTCGTCGAGCTCGGACCGTCCGGGACGATATCGTCCGACGAAGCCCGCCGGATCTTCCCTGACTATCTGGAGGCGATCGATCGTCTCGCGAACGACCTGGATCGCTGGAGTCCCGCGTGAAGCAAGTCCGGGCACTCCAGTCGATCTTCCGATCGTTCCTGTGCGCCGCGCTCGTCGCTGTCACTGCTGCCGCCGTGTGCAGCAGTGCAATCGCATCTGCGCAGACTCGACCTGACACTCCGGCTCTCACGCAGCCGGTGAACGATCTCGCGCATGTCATCGACAGCGCAAGCGCGAGCCAGATCGATCAGACGATTCGCGCGCTCCAGGCGGCCAGCGGCGATGTCATCGTCGTCGCCACGGTGCCGACCGTCGAGCCCTATGCCGACATCCGCGAGTACGCCGTGCAGATGTTCAAGAACGGCGGCCGCGGAATCGGCGATCGCAGCAAGGACAACGGCCTGCTGATTCTGCTGGCGTTGAAGGAGCGACGGGTCTGGGTTGAAGTCGGGTACGGCCTCGAGCCGTACGTCACGGACGGCTTCTCGGGCCAGGTGAGCCGCGAGGTGATGACGCCAGAGTTCAGGAATGGGAACTACGGCGCCGGTCTGGCGGCAGGCACCAATGCGATTGCCGCGCGGATTGCGCAAGGGCGCAACGTGCAGCTGACCGGCGTGCCGGTCGTTCCGCTCAGGCCGCGGCGCGCACCGCAGGTCTCGGGGAACTGGATTCTGATTGCGTTCGTCATTTTCCTGGTCCTCAGCCGCTTCTTCGGTGGAGGCCCCAGAAACCGGGCGGGGCCATGGGGACGCCGCGGGTGGAGCGGGTGGTCGAGCGGCGTCGGGCCGTTCGGCGGCGGTTTCGGCGGCGGTGGTTTTGGCGGCGGCGGTGGGTTTGGTGGCGGCTTTGGCGGATTCGGCGGCGGCCGCAGCGGGGGCGGCGGCGGCGGATCCAGTTGGTAGCTAGAATCGAGGGATGGTGATGACTCGCAGAACAGCAGTTCGACTGATGATTCTCGCACTCGCGGTGCTTCCGCTGACCGGCTGCTCGTACAACAAGTTCGTCAGCCAGGAAGAGGCCATCAAGGCGCAGTGGGCGCAGGTGCAGAACCAGCTGCAGCGCCGCAATGATCTCATCCCCAATCTCGTGGAGACGGTGAAGGGCTACGCCGCGCACGAGGAAGGTGTCTACAAGGACATCGCCGACGCGCGGTCGAAGCTGATTGCCGCGCGATCGCCTGAGGAAACGATCCAGGCTGCGAACCAGCAGACCAGCGCACTGGGACGCCTATTGGCTGTCGTGGAGAACTACCCGCAGCTGAAAGCCAACGAGCAGTTCAACCGTCTGATGGACGAGCTGTCCGGCACTGAGAATCGCATCGCGGTCGAGCGCATGCGGTACAACGAAGCCGTCCAGGCCTACAACACATCGCGCCGACAGTTCCCTGCCAACATCACGGCGCGCATCTTCACCTTCAAGGACTACCCGTTCTTCGAAGCGCCTGAATCGGCTCGCGAAGTACCCAAAGTGAACTTCGGCACGACCAGATAAGCGTTCCGCACTGCCGCACAGGCGCGCGATGGCTGGCCGGCATCGACGATTCAGCAGCACGTCTGCGGCTGCGATTTATTCGTTGAGAGCCGGCCCGCCTTCGGCTATTAAATGGCCAGAGGGATCTGCCGCAATAGCCGGGTCCCAGGAGGCCGCCCGTGGCTGAAAGACTCGTCGGTAGCAACTACACGCCGCCCGATCTGATCGCGAAGGTCACCGGCCAGGCAAAGTATGCCGAGGACTATCGCGCCGACGGCATGCTGTTCTGCAAGCTGCTGCTCAGCCCGATGCCGCATGCCCGCGTGCGGGGGATGAACCTCACCGCTGCGCTCGCCCTCCCCGGCGTGAAGGCCATTCTCACGGCGGACGATCTTCCTGATCTCAAAGGCGCAGAACGCGCGCTGACCAACGAACCGCTCTATCAGGGCGAGCCGATTCTCGCAGTGGCTGCCGTGGACGAACTCACGGCGGCCGAAGCGATCGAACGCATCGACCTCGATCTCGAACCGCTTCCCTTCGTCGTCGATCCCGTCGACAGCCTGAAACCGGGCAGCCCGAACGCCCGCCTGACCGGCAACGTCTGGGTCACGCCGAGCGTCAACGGACCCGGAACTCCGCCACGACCACAGGTCCAGGAAGTGAAGTGGACCGACAAGGAATTCGGCGACGCACAGCCGGGTCAACTGCCGATCGGTCCGGTTCCCGACGAGTGGTCGTACGGCGATCTCGAAGCCGGTTTCAAGAGCGCAGCGCTGGTCCTGGACGAAACCTTCGTGGTGCAGTCCACCGGGCACCAACCGATGGAATCGCGTTCGGCGATGGCGTACTGGCAGAACGGCAAGCTCTTTCTGCACGGCTCGACGCAGAGCGTCGCGCGCACGGTGGACCCACTCTGCTCGTGGGTAGGCATCGATTCGAAAGACCTCGTGCTCGTCGGCGAGTACGCCGGTGGCGGCTTCGGCAGCAAGGGCGCCGGATCGGTGTCGATGTCGATTCCCGCGTTGCTCTCGAAGAAAGCCAACGCGCCGGTGATGATGCGCATAAGCCGCGAGGAAGAGCACTACATCGGCCGCGCGCGCACTGGCATGGTGGGCCGCGCGAAGGTCGGCTTCACCAGGGACGGACGCATCACCGCCATCGATCTTTTCATCATCGAGGACAACGGCGCGTACGGGCCGATGGGCGACTACCGTTCTGCGGGGAACGCCGTCTCACTCATCTGGCAACCGGGAGCGATGCGCTGGAGCGGCGCAGCGGTGCTGACCAACACGCCACCACGCTCGCAGCAGCGGTCGCCGGGGCCGATGCAGGGCAACGGCATCATGGAACCGATCGTCACCAAGGCGGCAAAACAACTTGGTCTCGATCAGGCCGCCATCCGCCGGATCAATTCGCCGGAGGGTAAGGCGCTGTACGGACCTCCTGCTGGAGGGTCGCGCCGCTACATCACGAGCGCCTACGTCAAGGAGTCGATCGATCGCGGCATCGAATTGTTCGACTGGAATGGCCGCAAAGCGCGCTCGGGTCAGAGGAACGGCAGCAAGGTCCGGGGCCTCGGCGTCGCCGTCGGGCCGCACGGCGCAGGATCGATCGGCTACGACGGCCTGATGACGATTCAACCCGACGGCAAGCTGTACGTGCAGTCGGGCGTCGGCAATCTCGGCACGCATTCCTGCATCGATCTCGCGAGAGTGGCCGCCGACGTTCTGTCGATGCCGTGGGATCAGGTGCAGGTGAACTGGGGCAGCACGGCGAAGCACATTCCGTGGAGCTGCATGTCGGTCGGCAGCCAGACGACGCACGCGATGACGCGGGCAAATATGGCGGGGGCTGAAGACGCGGCGAACAAGCTCAGACAGATAGCCGCGCACGATTTGGGCGGCTCACCGGAGGATTACACGCTGTCGAACGCACGGGTGGTCCGCAAGGGGAGTCCAGCGCGAGGTCTGTCGTACGCGCAGGCCGCAAAACGCGCAATCGAGCTCGGTGGAGCCTTCGATGGCCACGACCTTCCGAGCGACATCCATCCGATGACCAAGGCATCCGCCTCGGCGCTGGCCGGGCTCGGCCTCATGGGCGTCGCCAAAGACAACTACCGGCACGACGGTGACACCTATTCCTTCGTGGTCGGGTTCGCCGAAGTCGAAGTGGACATCGAAACCGGGAAGACGCACCTGATCGATTTCCTCGCCGTCGGCGATGTCGGGACAGTCGTCAATCCGCGAAGCCTGCACGGGCAGTTGCTCGGCGGCTGTTGCCTGGGCGTCGGTCATGCCCTGACGCAGAAGTGGGTCTACGACAAGCAGTACGGCGTGCCGCTGGCGAAGCGGTTCTACCAGAACAAGCCGTTGACGATCCTCGACATCCCGTCGGTGATGAAAACGCACGCGATGGAGTTGGCGGACCCCGAAACGCCGGTTGGCGCGCGCGGCGTCGGTGAGCCTCCGGTCGGAGCCGGCTATGGCGCGGTAATGAACGCGATTCTCGACGCCGTTGGGGCAGATGCCTTCAGGAGAGCACCAGTCACGCCCGACATCGTGCTGACATTCCTCGAGACAGGCACCAGGACCCACGATCCGCTAACCGCCCACCTCTGAACTGGCGGCTGTCTCGGTCGGCGAAGTGCTCACCGCGCGCCTGGACCGGCCTGTTCCTCGCGCGGTTGGAGAGTCAGTACCTCTCGGGCCTCAGAATTTGCTTTGGATTGGTCAAACGACAGAGGCACGTCATCGGCTGACGCCCATCTCACAGCCATGTCATCGTAGTTAGTGCTG
>Ga0310810_10005362_pt1 | contig 14321 bp, 15 predicted proteins | sample NCmetagenome_FD_207641 | JGI IMG/M metagenome (GOLD analysis project Ga0310810, IMG submission 207641) | Soil microbial communities from experimental microcosm in Duke University, North Carolina, United States - NC | ecosystem: Engineered > Artificial ecosystem > Soil microcosm > Unclassified ... | reverse complement strand
CCAGCCAACAGCAGTTCGGCGCAAACAGATTCGCTAGATTATCGATGCTAGCCTATTTCCCCAGGTGCTGCACTCAAGCGCGGGACATCGCGATGACGTACCGGGTCTCGTACTTGGCAGCGGCGCTGACCGTCGCAGCTCTCACGCTCAACATACCGGTGGCGAACGCGCAGCCGACGCCGCAGGAGCACGCCAGGATCGCCTCCGGGATCGAGGAGGCGATCAAGATCCTCGGCACTGAGCCGCGTCTGAAAAAACTGTCGCCGCAAGCAAGACGCCAGCTCATGGAATTCATCCTTGGAAACACGATATTCGCCATGGGCCACGAAATGGGGCACGGCCTGATCAACGAAATGAGCCTGCCGGTGCTCGGGCGCGAGGAGGACGCTGCAGACTCCTTCGCAACCGTGAACGCGCTGAAGGTCAGCTCCAGTTTTTCCGAGCGCGTGCTGATCGAGGCAGGGAGGGGTCTGCTCCTGTCCGCCAAGCGCGACAAGAAGGAAGGTAACGCACTCGTATTCTATGACGAGCACGGCCTCGATCCGCAGCGCGCCTACAGCATGATCTGCCTCATGGTTGGTTCCAGTCCGGACAAATACAGGCAGCTCGCCAAGGATACCAAGCTTCCGGAGGACCGGCAAAAATCCTGCGTCTACGACTGGAGAAATACCGCCTGGTCGTGGAACGAGATGCTGAACAAGCACCTTCGCGGCGACAAGCCAAAGACCGCGGTCAAGGTGGCGTACGAGGACACCAAGAAATACGCGGCCCAGGCTCACGTCCTGCGCGCCATGGGCCTGCTCGAAATGCTTTCCGCCCATGCGGCGGATCGTTGGGCGTGGCCCAATCCGATAACGATCGAGGCACGCTCATGTGGAATGGCAAATGCCCGATGGAGTCAGCGGACCCTGACGCTGTGCTACGAGCTCGTCGACGAATTCATTGAACTATACTTGCGTTATTCGAAAACGCGTGCACGCAAATATGGAGCCGCACGCTAATTGCCTGGCGGCGCCCAGACGCGCATTGGCGGGTTTTGTATGCGGCCTAGGCGGCGACCTGTTCGTCCTGGCGGGCCGGCGGCTTGGTCACGGCCATCGGCGTCGTGCGCTTCTTCGCCGAGTAGTACGAGGCGTTCTGGTCGCCGCGCAGCGCTTCGCGGGTGAACTGGATCAGGTGGTAGCCCATGAAGGCGGCGCCGAACATGCCGTCGATCTGCCCGCGGCTCAGCGCATGCTTGGCCATGCGCCAGAACGGCTTGCGGAAATCCGACAAAAGGCAAAGGTACAGCAGGACGCGCCACGCCATGACGGCGGCGCCACGCAGGTTGTTCCAGGTGAGCTTGCCCTTGGCCGGCGTGACCTTGCGGTTGACGTAGGTTGCCTCGACCTGATGGTGGAAGCGCTCGTATAGCTTTTCGGGATCGTTCGCGTAGGCAATCGCGCGGCGCCACATTCCGACGACGTCGTCGTGTGGGCGCAGGAATACGACATTGCTCTCGCGCGAGGTATCGTCCGACAGTCGCCCGTCGCGCTTGAGGCGGTCCCATAGCGGGGTCTTCGGCAGCGCCTGCAACAAGTTGATCGTCAGCATCGGGATTTGCGACACGTCGATGAAGTCCTTGAGCCGCTGCTCGGTGTCGGGACCGTCGGTGTCGAGCCCGACGATGATGCCGGACGTGATCTCGATCCCATAATCGTTCAGCGTCTTGATCGACTCGAGCATCGGGACCTTGTTGTTGTGGCCCTTCTTCATCGCGTCGAGGGCGTCCGCCTCGGGCGTCTCGATTCCGACGAACATGCCGACGAAGTTCGCTTCCTTCATCAGCGCGAGGATTTCGGTCTGCTTGGCGATATTGAGCGTCGCCTCGCACGCGAACATCACCGGATAGTGGTTCTTCTTCTGCCATTCGACGAGATGCGGCAGCATCTCCTTGGTGGCCTTGCGGTTGCCGATGAAGTTGTCGTCGACGAAGTAGAGCGTGGTCGGCGGGTTTGGCCTCGAGAAGATGAAGTCGAGTTCGGCGACGATCTGCTCCGGCGTCTTCATGCGCGGCTGGCGACCGTAAAGACCGGGGATGTCGCAGAACTCGCAGGTATAGGGGCAGCCGGACGAGAACTGCAGCGTGCCGAGCAGGTAGCGGCCGAGCGGAATGGTGCCGTAGGCGGGCACCGGAAAGTCGGTCAGCGGCAGGCGCTGTCTGGTCTGGAACTGGAGTTGCTCGGTTGCGCGATCCACATTGTCATCGAGCAGGCGCACGAGGGCGTCGGTCGCGTCGCCCATCTCGCCGATGTGGAGATAGTCGATCTCCGGATACATTTCGGGCGAGGCCGACACCGAAGGCCCACCGAGCACCACGGGTTTGCCGGCCGCATGCGCACGGCGCGCAATATCGTGAATCTGCTCGGCCTGGATATGCATGCCGCTGACCATCACGACGTCCGCCCAGGCAAGATCGGCATCAGTTGTGGGCTTGATGTTCTCGTCAACGAACCGGACCGGCCAGCTCTCCGGCATATAGGCGGCGATCAGCAGCAGCCCCTGCGGCGGCATGAAAGCCTTGACCCGGTACATCAGCTTGTAGGCGTGCTGGAACGTGCCGAACGCCGGCGTGTAGATCGGAAACACGCACAGGACGCGACGCTGGTTCTTAACGGGCAGCGGGCACTTCATTCCGGTCTCCGGTTACCGACTACCTTATCATTCCACGTAGAGTCGTTCCCATTCAATACCTTAGGTGTGGGGCAAGGCGCCGCTTCACGCGCCCGGAGGCGGAAACCGCGCCGAATTTGCCGAATCCCATGCAAATCACTATATGCAGCGCAGCATCAGAGTGCCCGGCCGTGCGCCGGGCACGTGCTTTTCACAGAAGACCAATGGACCTTCGAAACGTCGCGATCATCGCCCACGTCGACCATGGCAAGACGACCCTGGTCGACCGGCTGCTTCAGCAGTCGGGCACCTACCGGGATAACCAGCGCCAGGTCGAGCGGGCGATGGATTCCAACGACCTGGAGCGCGAGCGCGGCATCACCATTCTGGCCAAGGCCACGTCGATCCTGTGGCAGGGACACCGCATCAACATCGTCGACACACCAGGCCACGCCGACTTCGGCGGCGAGGTCGAGCGCATCCTCAACATGGTCGATGGCGCGCTGGTGCTGGTCGATGCTGCCGAGGGGCCGCTGCCGCAGACCAAGTTCGTGGTCTCCAAGGCGCTCAAGATGAGACTCAAGCCCATCGTGGTCATCAACAAGGTGGACCGGCCGGACGCGCGCGCGACCGAAGTCGTGAACGAGGTGTTCGACCTGTTTGCCGCGCTCGATGCGACCGACGAACAGCTCGACTTTCCGATTCTCTACGGCTCCGCCAAGCAAGGCTGGATGGCGACGAGCCTCGACGGCTCGCACGACGACGGCATGAAGCCGCTGTTCGAGTTGATCCTCAATCATGTGAAGCCGCCGGTGGTCGAGGAAGGTCCGTTCCGGCTGCTCGGCACGATCCTCGAGGCCAATCCCTATCTCGGCCGCGTCGTCACGGGCCGCATCACCTCTGGCTCGGTGAAGCCTAATCAGAACGTGAAGGTGCTCGACCACACCGGCGTGCTGGTCGAGACCGGGCGCATCATGAAGGTGCTGGCGTTCCGCGGGCTCGAACGCGTGCCGATCGACGAGGGCATGGCCGGCGACATCGTGGCGCTTGCGGGTCTTCCGAGCGCGACCGTCGCGCATACCATCTGCGCGCCTGAGGTCGAGACGCCGCTGCCCGCGCAGCCGATCGACCCGCCGACGCTTGCGATGACGTTCCGGGTGAACGATTCCCCGCTCGCCGGCACCGAGGGCGACAAGGTCACCGGCCGCATGATTCGCGACCGCCTGTTGCGCGAGGCAGAGGGCAACGTCGCGCTGCGCATCCGCGAATCGGACGAAAACGACTCGATGGAGGTCGCGGGCCGCGGCGAATTGCAGCTCGGCATCCTGATCGAGACGATGCGGCGCGAGGGCTTTGAGCTGTCCGTCTCGCGGCCGAAGGTGCTGCTGCGGCGGAACGAAGCCGGCGAACTGGAAGAGCCGCTCGAAGAGGTCGTGATCGACGTTGATGAGGAGCACTCCGGCGTCGTTGTGCAGAAGATGTCGGAGCGCAAGGCCGAGCTTGTCGAGATGCGCCCGTCCGGCGGGCATCGCACGCGGCTCGTGTTCTTCGCGCCGACGCGCGGACTGATCGGCTACCAGGGCGAATTGCTCACCGACACGCGCGGCACCGCCATCATGAATCGCCTCTTCCATGGCTATACGCCGCACAAGGGCGAGATCGAGGGGCGCCGCAATGGCGTGCTCATCTCCAACGATCAGGGCGATGCGGTCGCCTACGCGATGTGGAAGCTGGAAGACCGCGGCCCGATGATGATCGAGCCGGGCTGGAAGGTCTATCGCGGCATGATCGTCGGTGAGCACACCCGCGGCAACGATCTGGAAATCAACGTGCTCAAGGGCAAGCAGCTCACCAATATCCGCACCACCGCGAAGGACGAGGCGGTCCGCCTTACGCCACCGCTAAAGATGACTCTCGAGAAGGCGCTCGCCTACATCGAGGACGACGAGCTGGTCGAGGTGACGCCGAAATCGATCCGCCTGCGCAAGAAGCTGCTCGACCCGCACGAGCGCAAGCGCGCCGAGCGCACGCGCGAAATGGAAGGCGTGTAGAGCGCGCCTTCGAGTCCCGATTTGTGACAGCGATGCTGACTCGGGCGCGGCACTTTTCCGAATCCAAGTCAAGAGTCGGCATCGGGACAAAACACCTGTGATGCAGACGCGACACGGTGTTCAAATCGTTAACTGTCGGTTAACAGAGGGCTTGCAACCAGCCAAATCCCTTTGTTCAATTCGACTCATGAGTACCGTCCTCATCGAGATTCGCCGCGCCCGGGCAGCCGACGCCTCGCTGGTCGCCGCGACTCACGATGCGGCCTGGCGAAACGCTTATCGCGGCATCATCCCGGGACCGGAGCTCGAGAAGCTGATCAGCCGGCGCGGGCCGGGCTGGTGGGAGAATGCGATCGCGAAGGGGAGCCGTGTTGCCCTCCTGCAGTTTGGCGACAAGGTCGCCGGCTATGCGAACTATGGGCGCAACCGCGCGCGCAGCCTGTTCTATGACGGCGAGATCTACGAGCTTTATCTCTGTCCGGAATTCCAGGGGCTCGGCTTCGGCCGGCGGCTGTTCACCGCGGCGCGGCGCGACCTTGCGCAGAGCGGGTTGAAGAGCCTCGTGATCTGGGCGCTCACCGACAACGACCCGGCGGTGTCGTTCTACAAGGCGCTTGGTGGCCGCGCGGTCGCTCGCTCTTCGGAGCGCTTCGGCGCGAAGAGCCTCGATAAAGTGGCGTTCGGCTGGCAGAACTGAACTCTATCCGCGAGTTCGAACTTCGTTGAAGCGCCCTCTCCCCTGTGGGAGGGGGCTGCTCAGAATCTCCACGCAGAAATTTGGGTGAGGGTCACGGCATCTCAGTTATGCCAGAACCCCTCACCCAACTGAGTTCGCTGAGACTCATGCGATGCCCTCTCCCGCAAGGGGAGAGGGCAAAAATGGCGAGCCCGCTACACTCCCGGCTTCGGCAATCCATTGATCGCGCAAGCCGCGCGGACGGTGTTCACCAGCAGGCATGCAATCGTCATCGGGCCGACGCCGCCCGGCACCGGCGTGATCGCGCCCGCTACTTTGGATGCCTCATCGAACGCGACGTCGCCGACGATGCGGTTCTTGCCGTCTGCTCCGGCGAGGCGATTGATGCCGACGTCGATCACGGTGGCGCCGGGTTTGATCCAGCCGCCGCGCACCATCTCCGGCCGGCCGACCGCCGCGAACACGAGGTCGGCGCGGCGCGTCACCGCCGGCAGGTCGCGCGTCTTCGAATGCGCGACCGTGACCGTGGCGTTCTCGGCGAGCAGCAGCTGGATCAGCGGCTTGCCGACGATGTTGGAGCGGCCGACGATGACGGCTTCCATCCCCTCCAGCGAAGCATGCACGGTCTTCGCCAGCATGATGCAGCCGAGCGGTGTGCAGGGCGTGAGTGCCGGCAGGCCGGTCGCGAGCCGGCCGGCATTGACCGGATGGAAGCCATCGACGTCCTTCGCGGGATCGACCGCGTTGAGCATCTTCTGGCTGTCGATCTGCCGCGGCAACGGAAGCTGCACCAGAATGCCGTGCACCGCCGGATCGGCGTTGAGCTTGCCGACCAGCGCCAGCACGTCGTTTTCGGATGCTGTTTCCGGGAGCCGATGATCGAACGAGCGCATGCCGGCTTCGGCGGTCTGCTTCGACTTCGAGCGCACATAGACGGCGCTCGCGGGGTTCTCGCCGACCAGCACCACCGCAAGGCCCGGCTCGATCTTGTGCTCGTGCTTGAGCCGCGCGACCTCGGCGGCGACGCGCGCGCGCAGTTCCGTGGCGATCGCCTTGCCGTCGATGATGCGTGCAGTCATGCGGGTTCCTTATCGCGGAGCCGCGAACTTCTCCAGCGCCGCGACAAGTGCCGGCACATTGCCCACCACATGCACCCGCTTGATGCGGGACGTTGCCCCACCGGTGATCGCGACATTGCGCGGCGGGACGCCGAGCGATTTTGCGAGCAGCGCGATCATCGCTTCGTTCGCAGCGCCCTCGTGCGGTGCGGCGCGCACGCGCGCCTTCAGCACGATGCGGCCGTCGCTCAGTGTCTCGGTGCCGTCGATCGAATCGCGCCCGCCCTTGGGCGTGAGCCGCACGCTGACGGTGACACCGTCCGGCGCGGCACTCCAGACCGTCACAGCACGTTCGGGTAGATGTAGTAGAGGATGATGCGCTCGATCAGGAAGATGAGCAGGATCAGGATCACGGGCGAGATGTCGATGCCGCCGAGATTGGGCATCATGTTGCGGATCGGGCGCAATGCGGGCTCGGTGATCCGATAGAGGAATTCGCCGACCGTCGCGACGAACTGGTTGCGCGTGTTCACCACGTTGAAGGCGATCAGCCAGGACAGAACGGCGGCCGCGATCAGCAGCCACACATAAAGCTGCAGTGCGAGGAGAATCACGTCGAGAATGGCGCGCATCGAAAAGCCCGTTGGTTGGCGAGACATGTAGCGGGCCGCCGCCGCCGGAACAAGCGACACTGCCTTGACACCCCAAGACCCCCCGCCGTAAATGGCGCCCACACTGGAGAGCCGCGAAATTGCTCGCTTTTGCGCGATTTTGCGACCTTTAGGGGCCATAGCTCAGCTGGGAGAGCGCCTCGTTCGCAATGAGGAGGTCGGCGGTTCGATCCCGCCTGGCTCCACCAGCCTTCGCCGCTTCGCGGCTGCGGCTGGCACGCTGGTTTCCCGCGCATAGGGTGTGCATCAGACGCAGTGCCGCGAAGGCGGACAGCCGTATAGGCTGCCTTCCGTCCCAAGATGACTCCCACCCATTCTGACTCCGTCCTGCGCCATCCGGGCTTCGTGCTATTCTGGTTTGCGCGCGTTGCCGGCACTGTCGGCTACCAGATGATGATCGTGGCGGTTGGTTGGCAGCTCTACGAACTGACCAGCAATCCGTTCGACTTGGGTCTGATCGGGCTGATCCAGTTCGTCCCCGCGATCCTGCTGGTGCTGGTGGTGGGTCAGGCGGCCGACCGTTATGACCGCCGCCTGCTGCTGGTCGGCTGCCAGGTCATCGAGGCGATCGCCGTCACCACGCTGCTTGCGGCCGTCATCACCGGAACGACGAGCCGCACGCTCATCCTCGGCGTTGCGTTCATCATGGGTGTGGCGCGCGCGTTCGAGGTCACCGTCACGCAGATCATCGTGCCCGCGCTGGTGCCGCTGCCGCTGGTGCCGCGCGCGGTCGCGGGCTCGGCGACCGCGAACCAGACCGCGACGATTGCAGGTCCGGCGCTCGGCGGGCTGCTCTACGCGCTCGGGCCGCAGGTCGTCTATGGCGCGTGCCTCGCTCTGTTCATCCTGGCCAGCCTGCTGCTGATCCTGATCCGCATCGAGCGCACGCCGCTGGCGCGCGAGCCATTCTCGCTCAGGGTGTTCTTCGCGGGCTTCGCGTACATCCGCAGCCATCCGGTCATTTTCGGCGTCATCTCGCTCGACCTGTTCGCCGTGCTGCTCGGCGGCGTGACCGCGCTGCTGCCGGTGTTCGCACGCGACATCTACCAGGAGGGACCGTGGGCGCTCGGCCTGTTGCGCGCCGCACCCGCCGTCGGTGCGCTCAGCATGGCGCTTGCGTTGACGCGCTGGCCGCCGGAGCACCGCGTCGGCGCAAGGCTCTTCGCCGCGGTCGCGGCCTACGGGATCGCGACGATTGTGTTCGCGCTGTCGAGCTCGCTCGTTGTTGCACTCGCAGCGCTGATCGTGCTCGGCGCGTCCGACATGGTGAGCGTGGTCATCCGCATGACGCTGGTGCAGCTCGGCACACCCGACGCGGTGCGTGGCCGCGTCACCGCGGTGAACGGGCTTTTCATCGGCGCATCGAATCAGCTCGGCGAATTCCGCGCCGGCACCATGGCGGCGTGGTTCGGCGCGATCCCGGCGGTGCTGATCGGCGGGCTCGGCACGCTCCTGATCGTTGCGCTGTGGTCGCGGCTGTTTCCCGATCTCGCGCGAGCCGACCGGCTGGAGTCGAAGGCCTGACTACTCGGCGGCTGCGAGATGCCTCGCCTGCCTCGCCGTCAGCCAGTGATCGAGAAAGTCCGCGAGCCAGCGGCGGATGCCGTGGTCATAGACCGGACGGTCGGCGAAATGCTCGTGGCGTTGCTTGGCGCCCGGCAACTCCATGCGCGCCGCACCTCGCGTAGTCCAGCGGCACATCATCGCGTGAGTGACTTCGGCGTGAAACTGGATGGCGTAGGCCGAACCCGAGCGAAACGCCTGGATCGGAAACATGTCGCCTTCCGCGAGAAGCTCGGTGCCGCGCGGCAGATCGAAGCCCTCGCGGTGCCATTGATACATATGGTCCGGCCAGTCGCAGATCGCGCGCCCCGCCGGCGTCGGCCTGACCTGGTAGTAGCCGATCTCGGCCTTACCTTGCGGATGCGGCGCGACGCGTTCGCCGAGGTACCTCGCGAGCATCTGCGCGCCGAGGCAGATGCCGAGGAACGGCTTTTCCTCGCGCAGCGGCACGCCGATGAAATCGATCTCGGCCTTGATGAAATCGTCCGGATCGTTCGCGCTCTGCGGCCCGCCGAAGATCACCGCGCCGGCGTGATCCGCCATGGTTTTCGGCAGCGGGTCGCCATAGCGCGGCCGGCGGATATCGAGCTCATAGCCGCGCTCGCGCAGCGCATAACCGACGCGGCCGGGAGTCGATTGCTCCTGGTGCAGGACGAGAAGGACTTTTTCAGTCATCACAGGACGGTCCGAGGCGACCGATTCAACACCTAACGGATTAACAAGCAATTTCAAGGCCGGATCACTTCTTGCGCCAGCCTTCGGCGCCGCGACCGCGATCGCGCTGATAGGACTCTAGGACCTTGAGGGTCAGGCCGCGCGGCAGAAAGCGCGGCAGCGCGCTGACGATCTTGTTGCCGAATCCGGGGATCACGACCCGCTTGCCGGCCATGAAGCCGTCGTAGCCGGCCTGCGCCACCTGATCGGCGGTGCGTCCGAGCAGGGGCGGCGGCTTTCGCGAATCAAGCCCGGCGCGCACCTGGAATTCCGTCTTCACGGGACCGGGGCAGAGCACCGTGACGCGCACGCCGAGGGGCTCAAGTTCGCGCGCGAGCGCCTCGGTGAACGACAATACGTAGGCCTTCGACGCGTAGTACACGGCCATGTGCGGACCCGGCATGAAGCCCGCCACGGAGGCGACATTGAGAATGCCGCCCTTGTGCTTCACGATTCCGTCGATCCAGCGCAGCGACAGATCGGTGAGCGCGCGCACATTGAGGTCGACCATCGCAAGCTGCTCGCCGCGATCGATTTCCGCCGCCGGGCCGTGCAGCCCGAACCCCGCATTGTTGACCACGATCGCAGGCTCGAGCCCGCGTCCCAGCAACTCGTGCGCGATACGCGCCGGCGCATCGGCGCGCTGCAGATCTTGGGTGATGACGACCGGCTGGTACTTCGCCGAAACGGCGATCTCGGTTGCCAGCAGGGTCATTTCCTTCTCGCGCCGGGCGATGAGCGCGATCTGGTGACCGTTGCGGGCGAAGACGCGTGCCAGCGCCGCGCCGATGCCGACCGAGGCGCCGGTGATCACCGTGACAGGCTTGAAGATCGACGACGTCGCCACCCGTGCCTCGCTTGCGTCGCAGTCCTCAGGCGCCGCTCGCCTGCTCGCCGGCAACGCGCTGGCGGAGTGCAATGCGGTCGCGCGAGGACACTCCCAACAGATCGGCGGCGCGCCACATCAGGTTGTCCTCGAACTCGGTGACGCGCCCGTCCGCCAGCACGATCTCCCACATCATCTCGACAATTCCGAGACGGCCCGCCTCGTCGAGCGAGTGGTTCAGCCGGCTGGTGAAACGATAGAGATCGACGGACTCGTGCTCGGCAAGGGTGCCCATGTCGATCAGTTCGGTGGTCGCGTCATCTTCGAGCCCGAAATGGCTCTTGAGCACGGCATGAAGCTTTTTCCGTTCAGGGCCGCCCATCTCGCCGTCGATGGTCGAAGCATGGATCAAGAGCGCGGCGGCCGCGAGGCGGAAATCGTTTTCCCCAAAGCGCGCCTGCCGCTGCTCGCTTCCGGTCAACTCGGCAACAAAATTCCTCAATGTATCCAGCATGATAGGTTCTAATCCGGGCGGGCTCGGCGCCCGCATTGCATGGGGGTCGAAAAAAGTCCAGCGAAGCGCAGGGTTTGGCGATCGCAAGGGTTAAATAGGCATGGCGTGCACAAGCCACGATGCCTTTCAAATTTGCGGGGGTTTCTTCCCGTCCGGAGGGACAATCCCAGGCGTCACCGGCAGAATGCCCCGATGGTGCGCGCCGGACGCGACGGCTGACCTCGGCACAGCATGGACAGCCCGTCCGATCACGATCTCATGGCGCGCGCCGCGACGGGCGACGAACGGGCCTTTCGGACCCTGGCGGAACGGCATGCAGGGGCAGCGCTCAGGCTGGCGCGGCGCATCCTCGGCAACGAGACGATGGCCGAAGATGCCGTGCAGGACGCGTTCCTGCGCGTCTGGATCAATGCGCCGCGCTGGCGGCCTGAGGCGGCATTCCGCACGTGGCTCTACCGCATCGTGGTCAATCTCTGTCTCAACGTACGGCGCCGCGCGCCGGAACTGCCGCTCGATGCTGCCGTGGAGAGAGCCGACCCAGGGCTTGCGCCTGACCAGCAGCTCGAGATTGGCGAACGCGACCTTCGGCTCGCGGCCGCAATCGCCGCGCTGCCCGAGCGTCAGCGCGCCGCAGTCGTGCTCACCTATCAGGAAGGATTCAGCAATGCGGAGGTCGCTGCGGTGCTCGACGTCTCCGTCTCCGGTGTCGAGGCCTTGCTGGTTCGTGCGAGACACGCACTGCGCGCCGCATTCCAAACCGATCAACACTAGGAGGGCCTCATGAGCGACGAAGAGCTCGAGGCGGCGCTGCGTCGCGTGTTCGCGACGAACCCCACGGAATTGGCCGAAAAGCGGCTCCTCGCGCGGCTGCAATCGCTGCCGCCGCAGAAGCGTGCCTTCGCCTGGTGGCCGGCCGCGTTGATGGACGTGAACTTCGCGCCCGCGTGGCCGCGGCTTGCGGCGCTTGCCGGTGCGGCAGTACTCGGCATTTCGATCGGACTCTCGAACGTCGGAACGCGCATCGCGACCGACCTCAACCTGGTGCGCGTTGCGAATGCCGATGACGCGACCACCAACGCCTTCGACAGCGACGCGGGATTGCGCCCATGACGATGACCATGACCATGCCGGACCGTTCCTCGCGCTGGCTCTTGATCGGCTCGCTCGCGCTCAATCTGTTCTTCATCGGCACGATCGTCTCTTTCGCCGCGCGTCACTACGTGATGCCTGCACCAACCGCCGCCACGGAGCGCCCACGCACCGCGGCGGCCCGCATCGAGCGGCTGGCGGCACCGTTGCCCGCGGCGGATGCCGGGAAGCTGCGCGCGGCATTTCGTGCGCGCGAGACCGCGGCGGAAAGGGCGCGTGACGCGCTGAACAAGGCCTACGAGCGCGCACAGGCCTCGCTGCGCGCGGAGCCGTTCGATCCGGCCGCCCTGCGCGCCGCGCTCGCCGACGCGCGGGGGGCGCGGCCCGCCTACGACCAGATCATGCAGGACATTCTGCTGACCGGCGCGAGCGCCATGTCATCCGAAGGGCGCAACAAGCTCGCCGACTGGCCGGCATCGCGGCCGGCCACCCCAGCGCGCTGAAGGCCGAAGATCCGATGGCGCGGGCGAGAACCACGGCGGCAAGGCGCGCACTTCGGTGCGCAGTCGCGCTTGCGCTTGCGCCATGGCTCTCGGGCTGCATCCTCACCACCGACACACTGCCCACCGGTGCGATCGTCGATGTGCCGCCCAAATATCGCGAAGCCGGTGGCAAGCCCTATGCGGCGCTGCCGGTACCCGACTGGTGGCGTGGCTTCCGGTCGCGCGAGCTCACGTCGCTCGTCGAGCGCGCGCATCTCGACAATCTCGATATCGCGGCCGCGGTGGCGCGCATCGAGCAGGCTGACGCGAGCACGCGCATTGCAGGCGCGCCCCTTCTTCCGGCTCTCGACTTCGACGGCTCAGCGACTCGTTCCGGCACCGGAACGGGTCCGGGCGTCAGCACGTATCGCGCTGTCCTCAACGCAAGCTATGAGCTCGACCTCTGGGGCAAGAACCGCGCGCTGCTGCGCGCCGCCGAATTCAGCGCGATCGCGAGCCGCTTCGATCGCGAAGTGATCGTTCTCTCCACCGTCGCCAGCGTGATCAATACGTATTTTCAGGTCCTCGCCGCGCAGGATCGCTTGCGCATTGCGCGCGACAACGTCGATGCAGCCAACCGCATTCTCAAGGTCTTTCAGGATCGCATCGCCGTCGGCACCGCCACAGGGCTCGACATCGCGCAACAAGAATCGCTGGTGGCGCAACAGCGCGCCTCAATTCCGCCGCTCGATTTGCAGCTCAAGCAGAACATCGCAACACTTGCGGTGCTGGTCGGGGAGCCGCCGTCGCGGCTGGCCGTGCGTGGCGGAAGCCTGAACGGCATCATGGCATTGCGCCCCTCGCCGGGCCTGCCGTCGGACTTGTTGCTGCAGCGTCCCGACATCCGCGAGGCGGAGGCGCAGCTTGCCGGCGCCAATGCCAATGTGCAGAGCGCGCGCGCCGCGCTGCTGCCGAGCATTTCGCTCACGGGGCAGGGCGGATTCGTCAGCACCGCGCTCAGCACGCTGTTCGTGCCCTCGTCCGCGATCTATTCGGTGGCCGGCAGCCTGACGCAGCCGGTCTTCGACGGCTTCCGGCTGCTCGCGACGCTCGATCTGCGCAAGGGCCAGCGCACCGAGCTGCTGCAGCTTTATCGCAAGGCGATCCTCTCAGGTTTCGCGGACGTGGAGCGGGCGCTGATCGCGGTGCGCGATCTTGCCGACCAGGAACGGCTGCAGATCGAGGTCGTCAACACCTCGCGGCGCGCCTACGAGCTTTCTGAGAACCAGCTGCGCGTCGGCACCATTGACATCACCACCGTGCTGAACACGCAGCGCACCCTGTTCCAGGCACAGGACCAGCTCGTGCTGGTCCGGCTTACGCGCCTGCAGGCGATCGTCAGCCTGTTCCAGGCGCTCGGCGGCGGCTGGGTGCTGCCGGATGATGCTCGCCAACAGCCAAACTCCCGTGGCTGAGATCTTATGCCTGTGCCCGCGAATGCCACCGGAAAGCGACTGCGCGGCCGAGGTCTGCTCTGGGTCAAAGGCGGAAGTTGCTCGGATTCACCGCGATGTCCGGTATGGGGATCGAAAGCAGACGTCGCCTACGCGCACAGGCCGCGCTGGTCATTCCAAAATACGGGCAAGCGGTGCATCAGCGAAGCTAGCGTTACCGCGCCTTCGGCTTTGGTTGATCAGTACGCATCTCGCGAAACTCAGATGGGCCCTTGAGCAGCCGTCGTTTTCGTTTCTCTCGAACATCGGTTGGTATGGAGTGGTCACTCAGGTAATCGACCATTTCACCAGCCATCCCGGCTGCTTTGGCGACCGACTTCTTGTCGGTCGGCTTGGCAACTCGCGCGGCCACGAGCCCGTGCTCGACCAGCCGGCGGATTGCTTCTGAACGCGAGGGCGTATCACGCTGCCTGGCAGCCCAGGCTTCGACGCGCACTCGCAAATCTTCCGGAAGGCGAATAGCAGTCACAGGGTCGCGACCGGTGGCAGG
>Ga0310810_10005361_pt1 | contig 14322 bp, 16 predicted proteins | sample NCmetagenome_FD_207641 | JGI IMG/M metagenome (GOLD analysis project Ga0310810, IMG submission 207641) | Soil microbial communities from experimental microcosm in Duke University, North Carolina, United States - NC | ecosystem: Engineered > Artificial ecosystem > Soil microcosm > Unclassified ... | reverse complement strand
AGGACATCCATCTGTTGCCGAGCGGCGACGATAATGGCCGCATTGCTTCTCTTGAAGCTGGCCGCGTCGACGCGGTGATCGGCGGTCCGCCGCTCGACATGTGGGGCGCGAAGAAAAATTACAAGGTGATCGCCTGGGCGAAAGACTATACCAACCTGCCGCAAAATGCCGTGATCGTGACGGATAAAAAAATCCAACAATCGCCTGATCAAGCCAAGCGCGTCATCAAAGGAACCATTGAAGCTCTGCGCTTTATCCAAACCAACAAAAAAGAATCCGTTGACATTCTAGCCGCCTATTCGCGGTCTGATCGCGAAACCGCGGCCGGCATGTTCGAAGCCTACTTTCCTGCCTACAGTCGCGACGGCACAATGACCGACGAGACCCTGCAGGCGGCAGTAGACGACGCCCTCATCCGCGCGAAGTTGGACAAGAGAATTCCCCTTTCTCAGGTCGCGGATCGAAGCTTGCTGATCGAAGCGCAGCGCGAGCTCGGCTTGAAATAAGCGCAAAGGAGAAATCCCGTGGTCATCGACGCAGACGGACACGCCAATGAACCCAACGATCTATTCGATCGCTACCTGGAGAAAGAGTACAAAGAGCGCGGCCCGAAGGTGGTGCAGGTCGGTCAGGTTCAATATTGGATGGTTGAAGGGAAGCTCCTGCCTCGGCCGGTCGGTAACTTTGGGCATGGTACGCCCAACGGTTATCTCTTCAAAAAAGGCAAACCGGATATGGCGATCAACTCGCCAGGTCTCGACGACGTAGAGGGCCGGCTCAAAGATCTAGACAAGGAAGGCATCGACGTTCAGGTCGCGTATCCGAATATCATGGCGATGGCGTCCCATCTCGACGATGGCGAGCTCGCCGCCGCGATGTGCCGCGCTTACAACAATTACACCGCCGAGAAATCGAAACCGTTCAACGGCCGTGTGCGCGGCATCGCCGCCGTCGCACTGCAAAACCCGGACGGGGCAGCCAAGGAGCTTCGCCGAGCGATCAAAGATCTTGGGCTCGTCGGTACCGTGGTCACGGGCACTGTGGGCGCGCGCAATCTCGACGATTCTTTTTACGAGCCGTTTTTCCGTGAAGCCAACGATCTCGGCGCTGCCGTCGGCGTGCACTGGATCACCGGCTGCTTCGACAGCCCCGGTCAGGAACGCTTCAAAGACCCTTATTTTTATATTCACATGGTCGGCATGCCATTCAACCTGATGATCGGCATCATGACGCTGATCGGCGGCGGCGTCATGGAAAAGTATCCGCGCATCAAATTCGTTTTCCTGGAAATCGGCGCCGCCTGGCTCCCCTACTGGATGTGGCGCATGGACGATCATTACTCCCGTTCCATGCATCATCCCGACGGTGTTCCAAAAAAACCCAGCGACTATATAAGGAGCGAGAGTTGTTTTGTTTCCTGCGAGCCGGATGAAGATGGGTTGGCGCACACGACCGGTGTCATCGGCACGGATCGCATCGTCTTTGCCTCCGATTATCCCCACGGCGATTGCGATTTCCCGTATTCGGTGACCAAGTTTCGCAGGCGCACTGATATCTCCGAGGAGACCAAAGAAAAAATTCTCTGGGAGAATGCCGCGAGATTGTACGGAATTCGATAATCATCGGATTAGATCGAAACAAATAGCCGAAAGTATAACCCGTGCCAATTTCATTCTACGTTAAAAGCAACCAGGCCTATTTAGCGGCGACCCTGTGGCCGCCAAATTCAAATGCCACGACCGGATTGATCTTTTGCCACGGTTGGGGCGGAGGATCGCAGTACGACGATTTACTCGAAGCGCTGGCGGCTAACGGCTATTGTGCCATGCGCTTTCAGCAGCGCGGTTACGGCGATTCCACGGGTCCAAGTGATCTCAGCCTATGGGTGGAAGATATGGCGGCATGCGCGACGGTCTTGAAAACCGTCACCCACAGGATTTGGGCGGCCGGTCAATCGACCGGCGGCACCATGGCCTTGATCGCCGCTGCCACACAAGCCTGCTTTGCCGGCGCGGTGTCGCTTGCGCCTTTTAGCAGTTTGGAGCAAATTCTCAGGGACAATGCGGCGGCGAAATCCATACTGGAATCACGCTTCGGTCCGCTCCAGGAAAAACATCATCAGGCGGCCGATGCGCTCAAGCTCACCCGCGGCATGACAAAACCGGCGCTGGTGATTCACGGCACCCACGATCGAACGGTGCCGATCGCTCATGGAAAGCAGCTGGCTGATGGCATTGGAGCGAACGCCCAATTTGTTCCGGTTAAAGGCGGCGAGCACCATCTGCGCAACGTAAACCGCCAAGCCGTCGTCGCGACGATTGTCGCTTGGCTCAACGCTCAGGACCGGAGCTTGTCAATGAATGAAACACCCAGCAATTCGTGAGGGCTTTACGGGCGGTGGTAGTTAAAAATCAACTGTGATCTGTTTCGCGCCTAACAAATACTGAGGAGGTAAAAAGGCTATGTTCAAGATCAAAGGCGTTCATCATCTCGGTCTTCCGGTCAATGACATGGAGCGCGCCAAGAATTTTTACACGGAAGTCCTTGGCATGACTTGCGCGAAAGTCGACGTCGATATCGACACCGGCGGGCTCTACAAGGACGCGATGGGACATTATCCTTTGACTGCCCGCCTGTTTATGGAAAACGGCACGGACCTGGTCCTCTTTCAAAGACCCAAGCCGGTGCAAAGAGGCGATTTCGACGATGGCACCTCGCATATATCGCTCGAGCTTGCCAAAGAAGATTTCGCCACCGCCGTGGCGGACCTAAAGAAATCCGGAGTCAAAATCATGTACGAGGAACATGTTCGTGAATCCGGACGGTCCGTTTACTTCTTCGACACCGAGGGGAACTATTTGCAGATCCACACTCCGCTATGAACAAGGCGAGGACGTGCCCTGCTTCGCGTTCGACCGCTTTACTAATCGGTCTATGGCTGTGGGCTTCGCTATGGGATCCTGCCTACGCGCAGACCATCGACATGGACGCGGTCAAACGCGAAGCCGAATTGGTCTTCTACTCCGCGAGTCGGGCTGAAGACACCGACCAGTTGGTCAAAGCGTTCACGAAAAAATATCCCTTTATCAGGGGAACCTATTACCGCGCGGGAGGAGATCCCCTGTTGCAGAGGATACTGACAGAAGCGAGAGGGGGACAACACCTTTTTGACGTGGTGAGCGCCTTGGGCACACAGATCATCATGCTCAAAGACAAAGGCTTGCTGGCGCCGCACCGATCGGTTCACCAATCAGCTTACGCGAAAGGCTTCTATGATCCCGAAGGCTATTGGACGGACACCTACGATCTTTACGTGACGGTTGCGTACAATACCAAAATGGTACCGAAAAATGCCGTCCCGAAATCCTGGGAAGATCTTCTCGACCCACGGTGGAGGGACGGCAAGATATGCCTGGATCTCAGGCGCCATGACTGGTTCTACGCCATGATGGAAGTCATGGGCGCGGACAAGGGCAAGAACTTTATGGAGCGGCTGCGCGCCCAGAAACCGACTTTTCGCCAAGGCAACAGTCTCATTCAACAGTTGATGACCGCCGGTGAATTTCCGTTGGCGATCACCTACGCGCATACGGTCGAATATATGAAATCGAAAGGCGCACCGATCGATTGGGTCGCAGCGAATCCCATGATTGCGATCTCCGAACCCATCGCCTTGTACAGAAATGCGCCGCACCCGAACACAGGCAAGCTCTTCATCGACTTTGTTCTGTCACAGGAGGGCGCCAGGCTGCTGCGCGGACAACAGCGCCTGCCGGCGCGCCTGGACGTCGAACCTTTAACCGAAAGGCTCAATCCGAAAAATCTCAAGCTGTATCCGGTCAATATTTCCATCGAGAAACTCGATCCCCAGGGCTTTAGAAATTTCTTCGGAGTAAAAGAGTAAGCTTGAAGGCATACGCGTCATCGCTCATGGACGCCGCGCGGGAAAAAAAAGACTAATCATCGGTTATCCGCCGCGCACGCTTGATCGCACAGGGACAAGACTTTTTTCCGAGAGTCGATAATGCAACGGGAAGCTCGATCCGATTGGCTTTGCTTTTCGCACGAAGCCGAAGGCTCCCCCAGTCATGGCGGATGTAAGTTCATCAAGGAGGTTCTATTTTTATGACTCGCAAATACGGATTGATTTCGGCCGATTCCCATCTCGAGATCGACACTAAATATTGGCGTCACCGGGTGCCCGAGAAGCACCGCGAGCGGGTACCGCGTGTCGTCCAAACTGACCTTGGCGGTGACGGTTGGGTGGTCGAAGGCGAGTTCACGACCGAGGTGCCGCTCGATCTTTATGCCGGCAAAGGAGTCCGATCCGCCAACGACCGGTGGACGCCCTTCGGCCAGCGTTACGACGAGACACCGGGAACCGGAACCGCCGAGCAGCGTCTCAAGGAGCAGGACCAAGACGGAGTCGATGCCGAAGTGTTGTTCCAGAGCTCCAGCTCGCGATGGTGGCGCAACATTCGCGACGACGAGGCGTACAAGGCGGTGGTGCGGGGATACAACGACTGGCTAGCCGAGGAGTACTGTGCCGTTGCCCCCGACCGGCTGATCGCCGTGGGCGCCATCCCCATCAGCAACGTCGACGACGCAGTTACCGAAATGGCGCATTGCAAAAAACTGGGCCTAAAGAGCGTGGCGCTGAGAGCCTTCCCGAGCAACAAAGGTTACCCGTCTCTCGAGGACGACCGTTTTTGGGCCGCCTCACTGGACCTTGAGATGCCGGTGTCGATTCATGTCGAACTGGACCGCTCGGGCGAACGCTCTGGCCCCCTGCTCCTTTATCCCAAGCAACCTCAGGAGCTGCGCAAGGAAGGGGCGCGGGCCCCCGCGGCTGATTTCGCCCGGCAGGTCGCCCGCTTTCATCAACTTGGCGGACTCAACGCGATCCAGATGGTCCTGCACGGTCTATTCGACCGGTTCCCAAACCTCAAAGTGTATTTCGCGGAGACCCAGGCGGGCTGGATCCCTTCGTTTCTCGAGGTCGCGGACCTCCGCTATGAGCGACATTACCGTTGGGCGCAGGAGCTTTTTGGGTGGGAACCGCTTCAGCATGGCCTGCCCAGTGATTACGTCAAGCGGCACATTTACTGGGGAATCGTGCACGACCGTGTCGGCGTGGAGATGCGCCATCATGTGGGTGTCGACCGGATCATGTGGTCGACCGACTTTCCGCATCAGGAGTGCGAATGGCCGCGCTCCCGCGAGGTCCTTGAAAAGATGATGCAGGGCGTTCCCGACAAGGAGAGGCGTCTAATGGAGACGGGGAACTGCGTAGAGTTTTTCGGGCTCAATGGCGATTGAAAGGGAGCGCAACCGTCGTGGTAGGAAAATAGAAATAAAAAGATGCTTCCAATGCGGCCGTGCTTCTCGGCGCAGGCATTTAACCTGATTCGGGGCCTGGCATTCGAATGACTCAGGCGGGATGTAATTTTGGTGGAGGCGGGGGGAATCGAACCCCCGTCCGAAGGTCTTCCATCAAATATGACTACATGCTTAGCCGATGTTTTGATCTCGCTCCGCGAACCCCCAACGGCAGGGTTTCTCGAAGCTATCCGGTTTGGATCTCGGCCTCATCCCCTCCGGCAGGAGAATCAGCCCATCCCACTGAATGACGTCTTATCCAACCCCGTGGGAGAAAGCCGGTAAGACGCTAACTGCGATTAGGCAGCTAGGGCGTATTCGAAATTGTCTGCGTTTAAATTGCAGATCTGTTTGTTTAACGGGTGAACAGAACCCGGCATGCCACTTTGACTTCCTACCTCCGTCGAACCCATTTCGCCCCCAAACAAGGACAGTCTAACGTTTTGTGTCTGTAGTTTCCAGTTCGCCGAGGCATCAACGCAAGATGCCCAACTCGACACTCAATACGGTTATCGTGATTTGAGCGAGCGCTCGACTTCTCGCTGTGCGACTTTGCGGCGAAGGGTTTCACGCTTGTCGTAGAGCTTTTTGCCGCGCGCGAGGCCCAGCTCCACTTTGGCGCGGCCATTCTTGAAGTAGATCTTGAGCGGAACGAGCGTGAGCCCCCGCTCTTTGGTCTTGCCGGTGAGCCGCTCGATTTCGCGCTCGTGCAGCAAGAGTTTGCGCGTTCGTGTCGGCTCGTGATTGAACTGGTTGGCGCCTGGATACGGACTGATGTGAGTGTTCAGCAAAAACGCTTCGCCCTTTTGAATGCGCGCGTAACTGTCCACCAGGTTGGCTTTGCCGTCGCGCAAGGATTTGACCTCGCTACCCACCAACACCAGGCCCGCTTCGTAGGTCTCATCGATGAAGTAATTGTGACGCGCCTGACGATTGACGCAGACGATCTGCTCGCCAGAGGCGGCGGCTTTTTTAGCTGCCATGGAATTCTCGTTTGTCGTCGGGCGTGATGAGACCGCTCGAAGTGATCAACTTGAGCGCCTCCTCCATGGTCATGTTGAGTGGCGTCACTTCGCTGCTCGGCACGAGCAGGTAAAAACCGGAAGTCGGGTTAGGCGTCGTCGGCACGAAGACATTCACGAGCTGGGCGTTCATCTTGTTTTCCAGATGCGGCCAGGCGCGGCCCATGGCAAAGCCCACGGTGAAAACACCGGCGCGCGGATACTCGATCATTACGACCTGGCGCTGCGCGTTTGATTGCCCCAAAAAAGTCTGCACGAGCTTTTGCACGGCGGTATAGATGCCGCGAAAAATGGGGATCTGAATGAAAACGCTTTCCCACGCCGCCAAAAAGCGCCGGGTCGCAACGCCGCGGGTCAGGATGCCGAGAAAAAGAATCAGCAGCAGCGTGACAACTGCGCCAAGCTTGGGAATCGCGAAGGGCAGGTAGGAATTCGGATGGAGCGCACTCGGCAGTACCGCCAGGACGCCGTCCAGCAAGTCGATGACCCAACCGATAAACCAGAGGGTTATCGCGAGAGGCAGGAACACCAAAAGCCCGGCGATGAAGTAACGCCGCAGGCTGTCGCTCCAGTGGGATTTGACTTTTGCTGATTCCTCGTCCGCCACCACAACGCCTTTCCGTCAACGCCGAACCGCCCGATTGTCGATCAACCGCGCCCTGCCGAAGCGAACCGCTAGGGCAAGCAGCGCTGCGCCTTCAACACGCTCCACTTCGTCGAGCGATTCCGGGTCGCAAAGTTTGACATACTCGATCTCGGCGAGCGGCTCCTTGGCCAATTCGGCGCGAACCAGACCGAGCAACGCCGACGCCGAAGTTTCGCCGCGCCGTAAAAAGCGCTCGGCCTTGCAAAGCGAGCGCGAAAGGCAGAGCGCGGCGCGACGCTCCTCAGATGTGAGGTAAGCGTTGCGCGAGCTCATGGCCAAACCGTCCGGCTCGCGCACGATCGGATGGCCGGCGATCTCCACGTCCATGCTCAAATCGCGCACCATCCGGCGGATCACCTGAAGCTGCTGGTAATCTTTCTCGCCGAAGATCGCGACATGCGGCTGCACGATATTAAAAAGCTTGGCAACGACCGTAGCCACGCCACGAAAATGGTCCGGCCGCACGGCTCCACAGAGCGGCAGGCTCAGCTTCTCGACTTGGACGTAGGTCTGCGCGCCGGCCGCATACATCTCCTCGGTTGAAGGAAGAAAAAGCGCGTCGATGTCTTCGCTCTCCAGAAGTCTGCGGTCGCGCTCCAGGTCGCGTGGGTAGGCGGCGAAGTCCTCGTTTGGACTGAACTGCATCGGATTGACGAAGATCGAAACAACCACGCGATCGCCGCGCTCCTTGGCTTCCCGCACCAGCGCAAGATGCCCTTCGTGCAGGTATCCCATGGTCGGCACGAGCACAATGCGGCGATCCTGCCGTCGCTCGTCGGCGCTCCAGCGGCGCATGGCGGGGATGGATTCGATGACCTGCGTCGCTCGATAGGGCGTAGTGATGGGGTATTCGAGCGATGTCTTTGTCAAAACTTCAACGGTTTGATTTTCCATGGGGTTCATCCTATCTGAACGAGTGTTCTTCCAGCGGAAATTTTCTTTCCTTCACTTCCCCAATAAATTCCTTGACCGCGTTCGCGACTGTGCTTTTTAGATCGGCGTACCGTTTGACAAACTTGGGCGTGAAGTCATCGAACAGGCCGAGCATGTCATGGATCACGAGCACCTGGCCATCGCAGTGGGCGCCGGCGCCGATGCCGATCGTAGGAATGGTCAAGCGCTCAGTAATCTCGCGCGCCAAGTCGAGCGGCATGCCTTCGAGAACAACCGCGAACGCGCCGGCTTCTTCCACCGCCAGCGCGTCCCCGAGCACGTTCTCGCGGCATTGTTGGTCGCGCCCCTGAACTTTGTAGCCGCCAAAGCGGTTCACTGACTGCGGCGTGAGACCGACGTGGCCCATCACCGGAATACCGATATTGACGATGGCATCGATGACGCCGCGCATGGCCACGCCGCCTTCGAGCTTCACCGCCTCGGCGCCTCCCTCCTTAACCAGCCGCCCGGCATTTTGCAGCGCCTGCTCGCGGCTAACCTGATAGGAGAGGAACGGCATGTCGCCGATCACGAGCGCCCGCCTGCGCGCGCGCGCCACCAGCCGGGTGTGGTAGATCATCTCGTCTAGCGTTACGGCCAAGGTATTCGGGGAGCCCTGAACGACGCAACCCAGCGAATCGCCCACCAGAAGCATTTCCACCCCGGCTTCATCCAGGATGCGCGCAAAGGAATAATCATAAGCGGTGAGGCAGGAGATTTTTTCACCGCGCTGTTTCATCTTCGCAATGTGCGGCACCGTGATCTTGTCGCCCATGCTGCCCTCCAAATAAAAAAGCCTTCCGGACCAAACCGGAAGGCCAACACGGGCGGGAAGAGCCGCTTTCGCTCTTCCCGAAATTCGCCTATGGGCAATCCGTCTCGGTCCGACTACCTGGATCCAAGCGGTATGTAGTGCTGCGTCCCCGAACCCATACCATTGATTTCCTTAATCAAGTCAGCCAGATCCTTGCTGCTCGACACGAAATCAATCTCCGAGGTATTCACCACCAGCAAAGGCGTTTCATCGTAGTGAAAAAAGAACTGATTGTACGCCTGTGCCACCTCGGCGAGGTATTCGAAGGTTACGCTTCGCTCGTATTTTTTATCCCTTTTTTTAACCCTTTTGTAAAGCACTTCCGGGCGCGCCTGCAGGTACACGACTAGGTCGGGTTTGGGCACGCGGGTATTCAGAAGCGCGTAAATTTGCTGGTAAAGATTCAACTCTTCCGCGCTGAGGGTGAGGCTCGCAAAGATCTGGTCTTTGGCGAATAAATAATCCGCCACGGTGTTTTGCGCGAACAGATCCTGCTGCGCCAGTTCGATCTGCTGCTGGTAACGGTTGAGCAGGAAAAAAGTCTGATTCTGGAAGGCGTGGGTCTCGCGAGATTTGTAGAATTTCGGCAAAAACGGGTTGTCTTCGATCCGCTCGAACACCGTGCGCGCCTGAAACTCGTGGGCGAGCATTTTGGCCAGGCTGGTCTTGCCCACGCCGATCGGCCCTTCGACGACGATATATTTCGAGCGCTCCATTCGTCGCAGTCGAATTTACACGCTGACCCGAAAATTGTCTAGGTCGTGATATACTCGCGCCCGTGGAATCGCTGCGCGAAAAAATCGCTCAGATGTTCATCGTCGGCTGCCGCGGCGAGGCCCTGGAAAGTGACGAACGCTGGACTTTCGAGGAATACGGCTTCGGTGGCTTCGTGTTTTTTCGTGATAATTGCCGCGCTCCGGAGCAAATCGCGTCGCTCTGCCGTGCGCTCTGGAATACGAGCGAAAATCCACCGCCGTTTCTGGCCATCGATCAGGAAGGCGGGCGCGTGCGTCGACTGCCGCCGCCGTTTACCCATTTTCCCGCGGCGGCGCAGATCGGCGCGCGCGCCGATGTGGAGCTTACTTACCGCTGCGGTAACGCCGTGGCTCTGGAGCTAGCGCTCGTCGGCATCAATCTTAATTTTGCTCCAGTTTTGGACGTGCACACGAACCCGGCGAATCCGATCATCGGCGATCGCGCCTTCGGCACCGATCCGAAGCGCGTCATCGAGATGGGGTCCGCGTGGATCGAAGGTCTTCGCCACGGCGGCATCATTCCCTGCGGCAAACACTTCCCAGGCCACGGCGACACCGCACAGGATTCGCATCTCGCCCTGCCGCTGGTAAAAAAATCTCTCGATGACTTAAAAGCCGTCGAGCTTCCACCGTTCGCTCATGCCTGCGAGAACGGTGTAGAGGCGCTTATGACCGCGCACGTTCGCTACAGCGCCCTCGATCCGCACCTGCCGGCAACCCTTTCGGAACCGATCATCACGGCATTGCTGCGCCACCAGATCGGCTACGATGGCGTGGTTTTCAGCGACGATTTGGAGATGAAAGCGATCAGCGATCATTTCACGGCGGAAGAAGCCGCAGCGCGCGCCGTGCTCGCCGGCGTTGACGTTCTGCTGTTCTGCCACGAGCTGTCGAAAGCGGTGGCTGTCTGCGAATTCTTGTGTTCGGAAGCGGAAAAAGAACCCACTCTGCGCGCGCGGATCGAGGAGAGCTATCAGCGCATCTTGAAACTGAAAAAGCTTTACCTAAAAACCTTCACGGCTGCGACCGGCAGCGAGATCGCGGCTCGCCTGAAGGTTTTAAATCACCAGCGGCTTCTCGACGAGATTTACGGCAGTTTGTAGGCGCTGTAGGCGATTAATCGTTTAATGTCGCGACGAAGCTCGCCTTCCCATTTCTCCAGCAGGATATCCGCGGGACACTTTCCCAGAGAAAGAAGATCTTTCAGCGGCTTTAAGTAAATCGTCTCGTCGTCGCCGAGATCGTTGACTTGATTTTGCCGGCGCAGCCCTTCCCAGGCGATCTCAAGAAATTCCTTGGCGATGTCAAGTAGCGCGTAGCGCCGGATGCGCGCCGCCAGCGCATCGCGGTGGGAGTCGAGATAAACCTGCATGCGCTCGTCCCAACTCCAGCCTTTTACCAAGTCCCAGGAAGCTTGCAGACAGTCGGCGTCGTAGAACGCGCCTTTGATCAGCGCCGACAAAGCCGGCATCAGCTCGGGCGGCTGACTGTCCACCGAGCGCACTTCGATATAGCGCTTGATGCGGGTCTCGGGAAACAGCGTAGTCAGATGATCACCCCAGTCTTCCAGGGTGGCGCGCTCGCCGTTGTGGCCGTACTGAAGAAATTGCCGGAACGTCACTTCGGTCATGTCGATGTAGTCTTTTTTGCGGATGATGAAATACATCGGCACGTCGAGCGCGTACTCGACGTAGTGCGCGAAGGAGGCGTCCGGCGCGAAGGAGAACTTTAGCAGGCCCGCGCGGCTCCTATCCGTGTCGGTCCAGATGTGTTCGCGAAAACTTCGGTAGCCGTTGAGCTGGCCGTCGCAGATCGGCGAGTTGGCAAACATGGCGATCAACACCGGCGCGAGTCCCATGCCGGTGCGAAATTTTGCCATGGCGTCCTTCTCATCGCCATAATCGATATTGGCCTGCACGGTGGCAGTCTGCTTCATCATCCGCTGGCCGAGCGTGCCGACTTTGAGCATGTACGGCCCCATGATGCGGTACCGTTTCTTGGGCACCCATTCAATCTGTTCCAGCCGGCTCACCGGCTGCATGCCAAGCCCCAGAAAAATGATGCCGAGCGGCTCGGTCACTTCCAGCAGCTCGCGAATGTGCTGATTGAATTCGGCGTACGTGCAGTGAATGCTCTCGCAGGGCTCGCCGCTCAGCTCGATCTGCCCGCCCGGCTCCAGGGTGATCTGGGCTTTGTCCCGGGAAAGAGCGATGATGTTGCCGTTCTGCTCCTCGGGCTCCCAGCCGAAACGCTCGATCAGCTCGCGCAAAATAAAATCGACGCCGCGCTTACCGAAATAAGGAATCGCCTGGCCGGTGTCGCGATAGATGCCGACCTTTTCGTATTCGGTGCCCACCCGCCAGCGCTCGCGCGGCTTGCCGGCGTCGTGAAAGTAGGCTTCCAACTCGTCTTTTCTTTCAATTACCGACATGGTTGCGAATGTTCTGCTGGTAGGGCGGATGAATCACGCCTTTCTCGGTGATGATCGCCGTGATCAGATCCTGGGAAGTCACATCGAAAGCCGGATTGAAAACCCGCATTCCTTTGGGAGCCAACGCTTTGCCGAAGATGTGCGAAACTTCACGGGCATCGCGCTGCTCGATCGGAATATCCTTTCCCGACGGACAATTCACATCGATCGACGAAGTCGGCCCGGCGACAAAAAACGGGATACCGTGCCGGCGCGCCAAAACCGCCAAGGTGTAAGTGCCAATCTTGTTGGCCACGTCGCCGTTGGCGGCGACCCGGTCACAGCCCACCACCACGGCGTCGACTTTGCCCTTCTGCATAAGATAACCAGCCATATTATCGGTGATCAACGTGGCTGGAATTTTTTCTTTCTTGAGCTCCCAGGCGGTCAGTCTAGCGCCTTGCAGAAAGGGCCGCGTCTCGTTCACGAAAACTTCAAACTCCCTACCTGAGTCTTTGAGGGCTCGGATTACTCCGAGCGCAGTGCCATAGCCCGCAGTGGCGAGTGCGCCGGCGTTGCAGTGGGTCATGATTTGCCTGGCATTGCGCAGCAGTCCGGCCCCGTTCTTGCCGATCAGCTTATTGGCGGCAATGTCCTCCCGGTGAATCTTCTGCGCCTCTTCCTTCAGCGCGAGCCGGACCGCGTCGACACCCCGGCTCCGGTTGTCGGAATAGACCTGGCGCATCCGGCCGAGCGCCCAGAATAAGTTGACGGCCGTCGGGCGGGTTTTGCCAAGAACGGCAAGAATTTTCTCGAAGTCGCGATCGAAACTTTTTGCCGGCGCCTTGAGTGCGCCCAGCGCCACACCCATCGCCGCCGCGACGCCGATCGCCGGCGCGCCGCGAATCACCATGTCGCGAATCGCGGCCGCGACCTGCTGATAGTCGCGGCAGACGCGATAAATCTCGCGATGCGGCAACAGTCGCTGGTCGAGCATCACGACTCGACCGTCTTTCCACTCTACGGTTTTGACCGTCATAATATTTCTAAACGCGCGGAGACCGAGTATATTAGCTGTTGAAAGGAAGCGTCAAGGGCCGCTCGTGGAATCCTACCAATTGTTCGGCTACTTTTCCGGGCTATTTTTCATCAAGTCGGAAATGGACCCTACTACTTTGTGGCGCACCGCCGCACTGGTCCATTTTCTTGACGCAATTCTCTGCGGTGTCATCGCCAAGCACAGCGGCCGCAGCAAGTTCCTTTGGACCATTAGCGGCGCGCTCTGCGGCATCTGGGCGCTGGCGGCAATTTTTCTTTTGCCGGCAAAAACTCGTCCGTCAAATTCTTCCACCGTCAGCGAAGAACGCATTACAAAGACCTCCTGATCGAGATGCAAGGGCGACCGCCGGCCGCCCCTACGTTTTTATGTTCTGTGCGTTCTTTGTGGTTAATTCTTCCTACTTCGCTATTCGCCCTCGGCGACGACGAACGCCAAGCCATGGCCTTTGGTGTGGGTGATCGACAGGGCCCAGCGGCGGATTTTCAGCTCTTCGGCGAGGCGCGCGGTCTTATCGTGCAAGATGATTTCCGGCTTGCCACTGCGCGCCCGCGCGACTTCGATATCGAGCCAGCGCACTTTCGCGCCCCAGCCGCGGCCGAGCGCTTTCATGACCGCTTCTTTGGCGGCGAAGCGGCCCGCATAACTCTCGTACTTGCCGCGCTGTTTTTTCTCGCAATAGGCGATTTCGCCGGCGGTGAAAACTCGGTCGCGAAAACGCCAGCCAATGCGCGGGTCTTCCAGCGCCGCCTGGATGCGATCGACCTCGGCGAGATCCACGCCGGTGCTGATGATCATGGTTGCGCCCCCTGGCTCACTGCCGCAGGGCCAGGGCCATGCGCTTCACCCCACTCGCACATGGCGTCCACCACCGGCTTTAAACTTTTTCCTAGCCCAGTCAGCTCGTACTCCACCCGCGGCGGCACCTGAGCGTAGACCCTTCGCTCGACCAATCCGTTGCGCTCCATTTCTCGGAGCTGTTGGGTCAACATTTTTTGCGAAATCCCAACAAGCGCGCGCGACAGCTCGGAAAATCTCCGCGGCCCGTCCATCAGATGAAAGATCAGCGGGATTTTCCAACGTCCACCGATCATTCCCAGAGTAAATTCGGCCGGGCACTCGCCTTCGCTGGTTTTCATGAGATCAGCTCCCACAGTTACTCGACGGATACTATAGCACCGCCGAGTGCGTACTTAACACAAGAGCCGGCAATGGTTAATTTCGCTGCGAGGTAACGTCATGAAAGCGCCCGCTCTAAAAAGAATTCTTGACAACGATTTCGGCCCTCACGGCACCACAGCTGGTC